>Ga0265338_10008819_pt1 | contig 12166 bp, 10 predicted proteins | sample 42126metaG_FD_193579 | JGI IMG/M metagenome (GOLD analysis project Ga0265338, IMG submission 193579) | Rhizosphere microbial communities from Carex aquatilis grown in University of Washington, Seatle, WA, United States - 4-21-26 metaG | ecosystem: Host-associated > Plants > Roots > Rhizosphere... | reverse complement strand
AGGCCCTTGGCGACGATGATCCGCTCGCCGTCATACTTGCCCGCCTGGAAGACCGCGGCGTCGCCTGGGGCGAGTTGGCCGGCCACCTTGGCGAATGTGGCGTAGGGCTTGTCGGGATTGCCGGACCGTCCGGTAGCGTCGCTGCCGGTGGGGGAGATGTAGAACACGCGGCCGCTCACCCCGCGGGCGGCAAGAAACTCGGGCAGCGTGCCGTACTTTGTGGTCACGGTGGCCGGCGTGTTTACGGCCTTGTCGGTGTCGTCGGCGTCGGGTCCGTTTGGGCTGCCAACGCCGTAGCCGTCGCCGTCGGCGTCGATGTAGAGGGCGTTCGTCATGCCCTTGCCCAGAGGGATCATGGCTGGAGCAGAGGTAGTGGTCGCCCGGCCTGCTGGCCTGGAGGTGGCCGGGCCGTTGCCCATCGCCACGGTCACTGCCAGAGCGGTCGCCAGCATCGCCCTGATCATCATCGCACGCGCCGCAGTCATAACCCGTACCCCCGATTGGCTGATGAAAGTCCGCTGCCATTGTATCCGCCCTCACGCAGGGCGGTGCAGCCGTGCCGCGCCCCAGTTCCCCCTTGCCCAGCGCGGGGGTTGTGGTCAGAATGAAGCCCTTCATCCCCTGAATTGGTCTGGTGCGAAAGGAATGTCCATGGATGCCAAGTTGTTCAAGGAGTTTGCACAGCCGGCAAGCCAGTACCGCGCCAAGCCATTTTGGTCGTGGAATGGAAAGCTCGAACCCCAGGAACTCCGCCGCCAGATCCGCATCTTCCGCGATATGGGATTCGGCGGTTTCTTCATGCACAGCCGCGTCGGTCTGGATACCGCCTACCTCAGCAAGGAGTGGTTCGACTGCATCAGGACGTGCATCGACGAGGCCCGCGCCATTGGCACCGAGACATGGCTGTACGACGAGGATCGCTGGCCCAGCGGCGCCGCTGGCGGGATGGTGACCAAGGACGAACGCTACCGCCAGCGTTACCTGACCGTGACACGCTACGACGACGCCAAGAAGTTCAAGTGGTCCCCGCGCACGCTGGCGGCCTTCACCGCGCGGCTGGACGGAAAGGTCGCGCATGACGTGCAGGCCGTGGCCCGCAACAAGCGGCCCAAGCTGGAGCCCGGTCATACCCTGCTGTCCTTCCAGGTAGCCTTGACTGATCCCAGCCCGTGGTTCAACGGCTACACATACCTGGACGTTCTCAACCCGCAGGCGGTGCGGCAGTTCATCAAAGTCACCCACGAGGCGTATCGGCGCGAGGTCGGCAAGGATTTTGGCAAGCTCGTGCCGGGCATCTTCACCGACGAACCGTGCTACGGCTGGCCGGCCCCCGATAGGGTGCCCTGGACCGACAAGTTGCCAGCCTTCTTCCAGCGTCGCTGTGGCTACGACCTTGTGGACCACCTGATGGAGTTGTTCTTCGATGTGGCCAGCCTGGGCATTAGTCACGCCCGCTGGAGCTACTTCGGCTGCCTTACGGACCTGTTCGTGCAGTCGTTTGCCCGCCCGATCTTCGAGTTCTGCCAGGCCAGCGGCATCGCCTTCACCGGGCACTTGATGAGTGAGGATACGCCGATGGGCCAGGCTGGCTTCGTCGGCTCGGCCATGCGGTCTTATGAATACATGCAGGCCCCTGGCATGGACCTCTTAACCGAGCACTGGCGCGCCTACGCGACCGCCAAGCAGGTCACCTCCGTCGCGCGGCAGATGGGCAGCAAGTGGCGGCTGACTGAGACCAACGGCTGCACCGGCTGGGACTTTTCCTTCGAGGGAAGCAAGGCCCTTGGCGACTGGCAGGCGGCAATGGGCATCAACGTGCGATGCCCGCACCTGAGCTGGTACACGATGCTCGGCGAGGCCAAGCGCGACTACCCTGGGAGCATCTTCTACCAGTCGCCGTGGTGGCAACAATACCAGACCCTGGAGACGTACTTTGCCCGAATTAACGCGGTGATGACACGCGGCACCGAGGTCCGTGACCTGCTCGTGATCCACCCCATCGAGAGCGCCTGGACGGTGTCGCTCCCCGGCTACAAGATGAGTCCAGAGGGGACCGACCTCGACACGACCTTCGATGGCGAAATCCGGACCCTGCTGGCCGGACAGTTGGATTTCGATTTCGGCGAGGAGGAGATGCTCTCGCGGCTGGCAAAGGTTCGCAAGGCCGCCGCGCCTGGCCAGGGGTAGCAACTGCTGGTCGGCAAGGCGACGTACAAGTGCGTCCTGGTGCCGTCGATGAAAACCATCCGCTCCAGCACGCTGGCTCTGCTGGAGAAGTTCCGCCAAGCAGGCGGCCTGGTCATTTTTGCCGGCGATATCCCGGCGTATGTGGACGCCGTGCAATCTACGGCAGCCAGCGACTTCGCGACGCAAGGCAAGCATTTCGCCTCCGTGAATGACGAAGCGATCGGGACACTGGCGGCGTTGGCCTCCCGCGTAGAGGTCTTGGACATGGCACAGAACAAGCCCTTATCCACGGCCCTGACCCTGCTCCGCGAGGATAAGGACGCCCTGTACCTGCTGGTGGTCAACACCAGCCACATGCCATCGGAATGGAACAAGGATCCGCTTGTCCGGGACCGCCGCGAGGCGTTCGAAAGCGTGAAGATCCGCCTGCAGACAGACGCCGCCGGCGCGCCGCTGGAATTGGACCCCTCTACCGGCGAGATGTACGCCGCCCAGGCCGCGCGGGTCGACGGTACGTGGGATGTCCTGACCTCACTGCCGCGGATATCCAGCAGGGTCTTCGTCTTCCCCAGGAAAAAGCAGTCGTCCATACCGCCAGCCCGGACGCTGTACCACGCCGTGCAGGCTTCGCCATTGGATCCGCCGGCCTGGGACCTTCTGCTGGACGAGGATAACGTGCTGGTGCTGGACCGCCCGCGATACCGCCTCGACAAGGGTAAGTGGCAGGAGCCCATGGAGATTCTCCAGGCCGACAATACTGTCCGCGATGCGTTGAAGATTCCCCGCCGCGGCGGCGGCATGGTCCAGCCCTGGGCGCGGGACAAGACCGTGGAGCACAAGACAACGCCGCTGGCGCTGGAGTATGAGTTCGAAGTCCGCCACCGCCCGGCCGAGGTGATGAGACTGGCCATCGAGCAGCCTTCACGCTACGAGATCCAACTCAACGGGCAACGCGTGAACCCCGACACCGCCGACGGCTGGTGGACGGATCGCAGCCTGGAGACTATCCCCCTGGACGTGGCCGTCCTCCGCCAAGGCCGCAACGTGCTGACGCTGCGAACGCTCTACAGTCAGGACCATCCAGGCCTGGAGATCGTATACCTGCTTGGGACGTTTGGGTCGGTTGCCGAGGGTACCTCCGTGGCGATCACGCCGATGCCGCGGCAATTGCGCCTTGGCGACTGGACCACGCAGGGCCTGACGTTCTACGGCGGCAACGTGGGCTACCGCACGACTATCGCGCCAACACTGGCCCAGGGCCAGCGGCTGCTGGTGAAGCTCGGCGAGTTCCGCGGCGTAGCCGTGCGTGTGCTTGTCAACGGCCAGCCCGCTGGCATCATCGCGTGGGAGCCACTGGAGCTGGACGTTACACAGGCCGTGCAGGCCGCCCAGTCCCAGGCCGGCCAATCGGTGGAACTGGTGCTGGAGGTCCTGGGCCATCGCCGCAACAGTCACGGCCCGCTGCACCACAAGGATCAATGGCCATACTGGATAGGCCCGGGCGAGTTCATCGCAACCGGTGAATTGTGGAAGGACGAGTACAATCTTGTCCCCTGCGGCCTGATGACGCCACCGCAGTTGGTAACGGTTGAACAGGACATTGAGCATTAGGAGTGCCCATGCCCAGGCGGCGGCGGATCATTCGGCGGCTTTCGCCCCGTGCACGACGGACCGTTGCGGTGGCGTTTTTTGCGCTGGCCATTGCCGGCACGGTTGCGATTGTCCTTGAAGGGCGGCACCGACGGATCGAGACCCGCCTGCGGGATTGGGCCCCGCAGATCGCACGCTATAGTCACGACAACCGCCTGTCGCCCGATCTGGTGACGTCAATCGTACGCGCCGAGAGCGGCGGCGATGCGTCGGCCGTCTCGTCGGCAGGAGCCGTCGGGCTGATGCAGATCACGCCAATTACCCTTCGCGAGGTGCAGCACCAGCGCGGTTATCCATCGGACGACCTCTACGACGGCGAATACAACCTGAAGATAGGCACGGCTTACCTGCGGCAACTGCTGGACCGCTTCGGCGGCGACACGTACCTGGCGGTGGCGGCTTACAACATGGGCCCAAGTCGCCTGGCCGCAATTCGCGACGAGCACCCAGACCTGGACTCGCGACAACTCGTCCAGCAGTACGCGCCCGATGAAACGGTAACTTACTGCAAACGCGTACTGGGGGAATGAGAGCAGAACGGCGGGACTTGGTACTGGGGATTAGGGACTCGAGATTTACGAATCCGGAACTTGCATGGAAATCGTGGCCCGGCTGCAGGTCAACAAGAAGTCCTGGGGTTGCATTGCCGTGGTTGGACGGCGGCCAGACTCTCGCATCTGTCTTACGGCCATTTTTTGCGAAGCGATAAGTCCGATCCATGTCCAGTCGCGAGTTTGTTACCACGAAGACCGAATCGTGTATCCCGAAAACCAAGTCCCAAGTCCCTAATCCCGTTGTTTCTTCCCCCATATCTTCTTTTCCTTCGCAAACGCTTGGGCTATTGTATTTCCAACGCAAAGCAAGGAGTCTTGATATGGCACAGTTTGAACTTGGAATCATCGGTGCCGGCAACATGGCCGAGGCCATCGTGCGCGGTGTGGTGGGTAGCGGGATGCTGGCGGGCTCGGCGATCATCGTCAGCGACGTATCGCCCCAGCGGCTGGAGCTCATGCAGGCCATCGGTGTGCACACTACGCAGGACAACGCGCAGGCCGGCCGCTGCCCCAACGTGCTGCTGGCGGTCAAGCCGCAGGCAATGGCGGACATGCTTGCCAAGCTCGCTCCATCAGTCGCCGCCGATGCCATGATTATCAGCATTGCCGCGGGGATCGCGACAGCCAAGATCGACGCCCTGCTGGGTGGCCGAGGGCGGATCGTCCGCGTAATGCCCAATACCCCCATGCTCGTGGGGCAGGGGATGTCCGCCCTGGCTGCCGGGCCGCGAGCCACGCAGGCGGACCTTGACTGGGCTGGCAAACTCTTCGCGACGGCCGGTCGAACTGTGTTCGTCGAGGAGCCTCAAATCGACGCCGTGACGGCCGTCTCGGGCTCCGGCCCGGCGTATTTCTTCTACCTCATCGAGGCGATGGTCGCCGCCGGCACGGCCGAGGGTCTGGACGCCGCCACCGCCCTGACCCTCGCGACGCAGACGTGTGCAGGTGCGGCGGCGCTGCTGACCAAGAGCGGCGAGGACCCCGGGGTTCTTCGGGCCAAAGTCACCAGCCCAAACGGCACCACGCAGCGGGCAATCGAGACCCTCGACGCCAAGGGTGTCAAAGAAGCCGCCATTGCTGCTGTCCGCGCCTGCGCGGCCAGGAGCAGGGAGTTGGGAAAGTAATACCGACGGATCGAAGGCGTCAGCAGGATATACAGGATCGACAGGATTTGAATCGGGCTCTGCCTTTTTGCTTTTGTGTTCGCAAACGAAAAAGCAAGAGGACAGAGTCCGTTCCGTGTCTAGCGGGCTAGGAATTCCTCGAATGCTCCGCCCATCAGGCGGCGGACGTCTCGACGGATCTCCTGTTCGCTGGGCCGCCAGCCGGTGTCGAACAGGGCGCCGAACTTCTCCACCAGTACGTCGGCGAGCACCTGTCGGGTCGTGGCCCATTTGTACACTAACTGGTCCAGCACACGGGCGTCGCTGTGGTTGGCGGTGAAGGCCGTGCCAAGCATCTCCACCCGCAGGCGAGTCATCTCCTGAATGATGCTTGTCTGGTTGCAGAACCACCAACAGCCAAACACGTGCAGATTGGCGAACTTGCGGGCCGTCACGGCCAACTCGTGCTGATCCACGCGCGACAGCGTCGTCACCAGTAACTTGACGTCCCCGTGCTTTGACGCCAGGCGCGCGACGGAGTCGATGTCGGATTGCCCCACGCCATCGCCGGCTTGGCCAAAGGCCGGATTCACGCCTCGCTTGACGCCAATCATCAGGGCCAACGGCAGGCCTCGCTCGCGGGCGAAGGGTATCACGACATCGTCGATCACGCGACTGGTCTGGTTGCCGCCGTACACGAACGTGTCGGGCATCGATGCAGCCATGTACATCGGCAGCAGGCGGTCCGCCCAATCGTTCAGGAATTCCCTGGCGGCCTTGATGGCGGTGGCGTCATCGGCGACGGCGTAGCCTTGGTCGGCCATCTGCCTGCAGGCGGCTGGCCAGTTGTTGAACATCGAGTCGATCCGCAGGGCGGTCTTGAGTCGCGCTGGGGCCTGTTCGTTTCGACGCCATGCGTCGGCCTCGGCGGGCGCGAACGGGTCGTTGGTCATCACCGCATAGTCCACGCCGGCCAGGTCCAGGATGCGATTGAGGTAATCATCCACGCGGATATTGGCGAAGCCGCGGCGGATCTCCGCCAGATCGCGGCAGCTCATATCGAGCCCCAGCCGCTGGAGCACCATCAGGACCCCGCGGGCGGCCTCCGTGATGGGGCTGCGATTGATGAACAATTCCTGAAAGACAATCTCCGCCTGGCGCGCCTTGGGCAGCGCGAAAAACACCGCTGGCTCGATGTCCGTCGCGATGAATAGCTCGGAGAGCAGGTAGTGATAGGTCAGGAGTTCATCGATTCCCCATAGCAGAAGCTGACCATGCGCGGGCGGAAACAGGTGAGTGTGGATATCGATGGCCCGAGTGTCGGCCACGACATGGCGAACCAAGGCGTCCAGAGCGGTGCGGCTGGTGATTGTCGGCATGTTCGCTCCTCATCGCAATGCTTAACGCGGAGAGAACAGAGGAAACGGAGGAGGACGACTAATTCGCATCTTTTTGCCGTTCCTATGTTGCCTCTGTTACCTCCTCCGCGTTTCGCAGCTTGATTTCGCGTAATTCACGGCCAATCTTGCTGCACGACAGGTGCTATTCCTCGGCCTCGCTTGTAGCCGTGTTGCGGTCCCTGCAGAGGGGGCGGTTGTAGGGTCGTTTGGCCTGTGCCACGCGGCGGACGAAGTCGCGAAAGCCGCTGGCGGCGGGGCCCCATTCGGGGTGCTGGTCCATCTGCTCCAGTGCGGTGCGGGTTGTCAATCCGCTACGGTAGAGGATCGCGTAGGCCTGCTTGACCTGATGCCGTTCCTCGCTGGTCAGGCCGGCGCGGCGCATGCCGACGATGTTCAGCCCCATCGCGTCGGACACGCCTACGGTCAGTGTGTACGGGGTCACGTGGGTGGTGACGATCGAGTTGCCCTGCGTCATCACCATCTCACCCACCCAGCAGAACTGGTGTACCGACACGTGTGCAGACAGGATCGCGCCGCGATGTACCGTTGCGTGCCCGCCAATGGCGGACCGGTTAACCAGGATCACGTTATCCTCTACCGTCGAGTCGTGACCGGCATGGGCCCCAGTCATCCAGTACGTGTTGCTGCCCACCAGCGTGGCGTTGCCCGGCGTGGTCGCCCGGCTGATGGTGCAGCCTTCGCGGAACACGTTGTGGTCGCCGATCAGCAGGTAGCTGACGGTGGCGGGGTCGAACTTCAGATCCTGTGGCAGGCCGCCCAACACCGTGAAGCTGTCGACGTAGTTGTCGCTGCCCAGTTTCGTATGCCGTCGCACAATGGCATTTGGCCTCAGCACGCATCGGGGGCCAAGCGTCACGTTGTCCTCAACCACGCACCACGGGCCGATCTCCACGTCGTCGGCCAATTGGGCCGATGGATCAACCACGGCCGTCGGATGTATCTTTGACATCGCAATCTCCACAGCGCCAGCGAGGGCGCGCGAGCGGATTATACACCCAGAGCAAAGAGGGGAGAAGACGTGTCTTCTTCACCGCGTGAAGTGATAGAGAAATATCCCCGCTGCCACGGTGACGTTCAGGGAGTCGGTGCCAAGCTTCATCGGGATCGTCACGCGGCGGTCGCAGTGGGCCAATTCGTCCGGCCCCAGACCCTGGGCCTCGTTGCCAAGCAGCATGGCCATCCGAGGACCGCGGCCAGCCGTCGCCAGGGGCTCGGCCCTCTCGTCCAGCACGGTGGCTACACGCTCCACGCCGTGGCTGGCGAGCAGGTCCAGGTCTCGTCCGAGATCGTCGGATGGTACGACGTTCAGGCGGAACACCGTGCCCATGGAGACCCGGATCGACTGGCGGTAGAAGGGGTCGCAGCACCTTGGGCCAAGCAGGACGGCATCGGCCCCGAAGCCCGCCGACAGGCGCAACAGCCCACCGAGGTTCTCTGTGGAGATTGTGTCCGGCAGCACGACGATAGTTGCGGTGGCCCCCAGACCGGCCAGGACATCCGCCAGCGGCCGCGGGGCCCGCCTCAGCCCGCAGGCGATCACGCCGGAATGGAAACGAAAGCCGACCACGTGGTGGATCATCTCGTCGCTAACCACGTACACGGGCACGCCAGTCGGCACGAGCGGGGCGATCTCGTCGGCCTTGCGGGCTGCAAGCAGCACCGAGGCGGTGGCAAAGTCGCTGGTCAATAGCCGACGCACGACAAGCTCGCTCTCAGCAATGAACTTGCCCTGGTCTCGGGCTAACTCGCGGTCCTTGAGGTTGCGATAATCTGCGATCCGCGGATCGTCAAGCGAGTCAACCGCCACGATGTTGGGGGCACTCATGGGCGGCACTTACTTCTTTCGCTGCATGAAGCACTGTACTTTCGTGCAGGGGTCATTGACGGGCCTGGTCAGCTCGATGTGGATCGAGTTGTCGCCGGAAACGTAGTGCGGGCCGTCCTTCTGATAGCCGTTCTTCTCCAGGTAGGGCTCGACCTCTTTGAGGAAGTCCTCGCGTGAGAGCGTGGTGAAGAAGACCAGGCGATTCTCCTCGATGTTGTCGCCCTCGCAGTAGTACTGGAACCAGGGGTCGCCGACCAGGCCCGGCATGGGCATGTTGCGAATAACCGATGGCGTGAGAATCCAGTGCTTTAGCCACTCCTTGGGCGTCGACTGCACCGCGCCCATGTGCGACCAGTGCAGCTTGAGGAAGTAAACGTACCCGCCGCCAGCCAAGGCCGCGAGAACCACCAGCACAAGCGCCACTACCACGCATATCTTGATTGGCTTACGCATAGGAGTTTAATACTGCTTGACGCTCATCGTCTTGCCGCTCTTGCCTGAGTCAATGCAGGCGATAACGGCGGCCATCGAGTTGATGACGTCGCTGGCGGGGATGGGGACGTTCTTGCCGGTGCGTACCGCGTTGACGAAGGCGTTGATAATGCCCGAGGAGTGCTGCCCGCCGGGCTCATTGGTCTGGAGGCCCTGCGTCTGGAACAAGTGACGCTCACCGTTGGCGAAGTTGGCGACCACGTTGAAGCTGGGGTCATCCTCAAGACGCAGGATGCCCTTTTCGCAGTAGAAGATCGTCGAGTTGTCGCCGCCGGGATAGTGCGCCCAGCCGGCAAACAACTGACCCAGCACGCCGCCACGCGTCCTCAGTACGCCAAAGGCCGTATCCTCGACGTTGCATTTTTTTTTGGATAGCGTGCCGTACATCGCGGTGGCCTGTGCGAAATCGTCCTCGAGGAACCAGCGTACCAGGTCAAGCTTGTGAACTCCCAGGTCGGCCATTGCGCCCCACACCGCCTCCTTCTTCTTGAAGAAATGGCAATTCAGGCCGTCGGCGCTCCAACTTTCCGGGCCTGGGTGGGCAAAGGTAGTCGAAAAGGTCAGGCAGCGGCCCAAGGCGCCGCTCTGGAAGAACTCCTTGGCCCGCACGTGGGCGACGTGCAGGCGCTGGTTGTGCCCGATCATCAGTTGCCGGCGGGCCTTCTTGGCAGCGGCGATCATCGCCTTGGCCTCGGCGATCGATCCGCACATTGGTTTTTCGCAAAGGACGTGCGCGCCCTTCTTCAGGAAAGCGATGGAGTGCTCGGCGTGATACGCAGTCGGCGTGCAGATGCTGGCGGCGTCCACGTCCAGTTTCAGCGCCTGGCGATAGTCGGTCATGGCGTTGGGCACGCCGAACTGCTTGGCAATCTCCGTGGCCCTAGCCTTGTTCTTATCCACGACGGCGACGATTTCCACGTCATTGCGGCAAGCGTACTCCGGAAGGTGGCGATGCTTCGCGATGGACCCGCAACCGATGACGGCCACTCTCAGTTTCCCATTCTTCATCTTCATTCCTTTCGCTTGGCGGTGCCGTTCCGCTGGTGCTTTTGTCCAGCCACATGTGCCGCCGTGCCCACCACAGGTGTGGCGGTTATCGCGTGTGGGTGCATTCTCACGCAATCTTCCGGAGTGTGCAAGATAGAACCGGTCTGTGGGATTCCATGTTCCTCATGATACGCCCCACGACCATTGCGTTGGCATGAAACTACCATATACTATTTGCACGTCCATGCGTCTGGCAAGGTCGCATGTACGGACGTAACCAGAGGATCAGCATGAATGTCAGAGAACGTTTTCAAGCGGTGATGAACTTCAAGCCCTTCGATCGGCTACCTTTGCTCGAATGGTGCCATTGGTGGGATAAGACCGTTGAACGCTGGGTGAATGACGGTGATCTGCCGACGACCCTTACCGAGCGATACGCCCTATGCGATCACTTCGGCCTGGATATGTACAAGCAGGGCTGGTTCGGCGCCCTGGGTGCCGTCCCGTACCCTAAGGTCCATGGGGCGGGCATCATCCAGGACCTGGCCGACTACGAACGTCTTCGCCCGCAGATGTACCCCGATCCCGCGTCGGCCGTGGACGAGGCGATGTGGCGCCAGTGGGCCGCCCAGCAGGCCCGCGGCGAAGCCGTGCTGTGGTTCACGCTCGAAGGGGCGTTCTGGTGGCCGCGCACACTGTTCGGGATTGAGCCCCACATGTATGCGTTCTATGACCACAAGGATCTGATGCACCAGGTCATCGACGACCTGGCCACGTGGGAACTGGGTGTGCTGGACAAGATACTGACGTACTGCACGCCGGACTTCATGACCTTCGCCGAGGACCTCAGCTACAACCACGGCCCCATGCTCTCCAAGGATCTCTTCGATGAGTTCATCGCGCCCTTCTACCGCCGCATGGTGCCCGTGCTCAAAAAGCACGGCATCCTCGCCGTTGTGGATAGCGACGGCGACATCCGCCTGCCGACGAGCTGGTTCGAGGAGGTCGGCGTCGATGGAATGCTGCCGCTGGAACGACAAAGCGGCGTGGATGTGGCCCAGCTCAGGCGGGATCATCCCAAGATGCGGTTTATCGGCTGCTTCGACAAGATGACGATGACCAAGGGCGAGGCCGCCATGCGGGCCGAGTTCGAGCGTCTGCTGCCCACAGCCCGGCAGGGCGGGCTGATTCTCAGCTGCGACCACCAGACACCCCCGGGCGTCTCCTACGCGCAGTACCAGGACTACCTCAAGCTATTCAGGGAGTACGCCCAAAAGGCTGGCACGCAGGCCTGATCACACCGCCGTTCGAGTTGGATTCACACAAATAGCTTGGCCGAGTCGGCACGTCCGACTCGGCCACGTCTTCATCTTGGCGCCCAGCGGCCGTGACAGGCCAAATTACTTTTCCCGACGCTCCAAAGGGCTGCTAGGGCCATTGCCAAAGGGTTTGCTAAGTGGCTTGCCAAAAGGTAAGGGTTTGGCTATGCTCTAATCCAGTTGCACGGGCGATTAGCTCAATTGGCAGAGCACTTCCTTTACACGGAAGGGGTTACAGGTTCGAGTCCTGTATCGCCCATTTTCCCCTGCAACGAACTCTGACAGCCTCTGACTCCAGGCCAACACCTTCGTCCCTAGGGGCGTTATTTAGCCCTAACGCCTCCCTAACAGCCCACGCCGGAGGCCACCCTCCTTAAGGCCCCCAAACGCGGCAGGGGCCAAAAACCCTATGACCGATCCCCTAGACGTAGGCATTTCTACTGAAGGGGTCATAGGGGCTGGTCCCTCTTTTGAGGAATGCCGTTGGACATTGGCAGTTCGTGGTTTACAAAGATATCACCTGTGCGACAATTGGGCCTGATGAGTGGTGCCCTGGCACTTGGCCGCCTAGGCTTTGATAGGGGTAGTGCAGGAGAAGCGGCCTCATGGCAGGCCGATGCGAGTCAGG
>Ga0265338_10008818_pt1 | contig 12167 bp, 10 predicted proteins | sample 42126metaG_FD_193579 | JGI IMG/M metagenome (GOLD analysis project Ga0265338, IMG submission 193579) | Rhizosphere microbial communities from Carex aquatilis grown in University of Washington, Seatle, WA, United States - 4-21-26 metaG | ecosystem: Host-associated > Plants > Roots > Rhizosphere... | reverse complement strand
TGCTCCAAGGCTTCCATGGCTGACGAGCAGTGTCCGACCGATCTTGAGAATGGTTTTTTTCTACACCTTGGCCCTGACCCGCTCTTTCTCTGCCCTCTCCGAGGGCGCACAGATCGTCCTGTTTGGTCGCGGGATATTCACGGTCCGCATTTGGGCGATATTCACAAGAAACGATGAAGAGGCGGTCGGAAGCCACGATTCGGTCAGCCGGGCGGGCAGGGGGACGAATCTTGGCCCCGGTGTTTTGCCCTGCTTGAACGGTCGAAGCGCGGCTCGTCTCGCGCATCATCCAGCCCGTAGCTATCGGCTGTGCGACACGATGAATGGCGGATGCCGTCTGCTGACGCAGGCAGACGGCAAGATCGAGCAACCCGAGGAAATCAAGGTGCGCCTCTGGCAGCAGCAGCTGCGGTCCGTGCAGTGCATGTGCGACATGGAAGACCGCGCGTGGGCTGCGCCCGCGGATGACAGCGCTCCACCGGCAGCGACCAGAGCGCCGCTTGCCAGCACCGCGGCGGCGGAAGCGATCGATCCTTACGCCTTCCGCGTCGACGACGACGACGACGACGAAGAGGACAACGGTGGTCGAGGAGAACGCACCACCGACCGCGGCGGCGTGGACAGGCACCGTCCTCCTGTCCGGCACAACGTCGGCCTCCTTTGCGATGACCACGGCAAATCGCTGGCCGTCCTCGCGCTCGTCGCGTCGCAGGGGCATGCCTGTTCTCGTTCGGCGCGGACCGCGGTGGTGAGGCGTGAGCTCTGGGGCCAGCGGGGTCTCTGCCCCGACGTGGCGCGCCTCGTGCTGTCGTACTCGGCGGACAGGCCAGTCACGCCCGCGTTGCTGGCTGCCGAACTCAACTCGGGCGGCGGCGGCGCAGTCAAGGCGCAGCGCCAGAGACTCTTTCGCGACGCCCCGCCGCGGTTCGCCCAGTGGACCGTCGACGATCCCCGCGGCCGGGAGCGGCGTCCGGACGACGACCGGCGACCGGCCCTCTTCTTGGACGCGACGCTCGTCGTGGTTCCGCACGTGCAGATGCGCGACTGGTCGCTCCAGGTCCAGCGCGACACGTCTCTGGCGACGGCCGCCGTGGTGCAGACGGAGAGGCAGTGCCGCAACCTCCTCGACCGGGCCGAACGCAGCGCGCGAGAGTGGTGGCAGGCGACCGTGCAGCTCCGGCGCCCCCACTCCACGCTGGAGAACGGCGGCGACGGTGGAGGCGGTGGAGGCGCACAAGAACTCCAGCAGGCGGCCGTTCTCGCGGCGTGGCAACACGCGACCGAGCCTGGTCAGGTCGTCGCTCTCCTCCCCTGCGGGCAGCAGCAGCAGCAACGCCTGGCGACGGCCGGAGCCTCGAGGAAGAGAAAGAGGCCGTCGCCGTCGTCGCCGCCGGTCCAAGGGCCGGGGCACGCGCTGATCGTGTGCAACGCGAACCGGTTCGGTCTCCTCGCGCAAGAGACCGCGCTCAGAGGCATCGGCTGGTCCAGGATCGTCATCGAGGAAGTGACTGACATCCGGCTCTCTGACGCGAGCGGCGCGGTCCCGCTCTACCGTTTCCTGTGGGGCGTGACCTCGACGCCGGACAGGCTGCGCGGCATGGCGCCCAAGAACGGATCGCTCCTCGGCGTTTTCAGACACCTCGCCCCAGCCGACCTAGCCGTGGTCGCCATTCGCAACGACCCGGCCCAGCGCTGTCCGCGGGCTGCGCTCGACGGCCTGCCGCCGTACTTGGTGCTGCCGTTGCGCTGCGCGCGCGACCAGCTGCAGGCGACCGTGGAGCACCTCGCGACCGAGGTTGCGGCCGCGCACACGGCGGACAGCGCGAGGCTGAGGCCGGCTGCTGCAGCCGTCGCCGCAGGGACCGCGCTGCCCAAGGATCTGCTCGAGACGTGTCTGTACGCCTCGCGCGAAGCCTTCCGCGGGTGGCTCAGGACCGCGCTGGGTGTCGCGGGTGCCCAGAGGCGTCTCGAGCGAGCGGACGCGGCGACGGCCGCGGCGCGTGCTGCGCGCGCTCATCCCCTGTCTCCCGTAACCGACGGTGGGACAACGGCCGCCGCTGCTGTGGCAGCCGGGTACCCACGGACAGTGGCCGAGCGCGAGGAGGCGCGGGACAGGGCCACCGTGCAGCAGGACGCGAGGTCGAGCGACGCGGGCCGCGTGGAACTCCTTCTTTCGCGGCAGGGACTGTACGGGCTGGCGGCTCGTTTCCGCTACCTGCTCGCGGCCCACGGAGTGTGCGGCGGCCGAGTCCCTGGCACCGACGGCACGGACTGCGCCACCAGGCTGTCCCAGACCGATCGCGTCTTCAGGAGGCCCGGAGGGCTGGTGGTGTGCCCGGCCTGTGCCGCAGACGAGTGCGCGGCGACCGGCGGTCCTTTCGGAGATTATGCCCTCGCGGTGAGGTCGTTTCCGTCGCTCGCCGACGGCCGCGCGTCGATCGTGTCGGACGTACCTTCCTCCTCTTCCGGGTCGTGGTGGTCGCCGGTTCGGTGGGAGGGATCGCCGGGCCGCGCCCCCCCGCGCGCGCTGACTGCCGAGGAGTCGGCCGGGCTCTGCGGGCGTCTGCGCGCTGCCGCAACGCTCACCGGCCAGCAGCCTCCGCGCTACGTGCTGGCCGCGCCGGACCCCGGTCTGCTGTCTACGCTCGGAGGCGGGCACCGCAACGAGTGCCTGCGCGCGCTGCTGTGCCGTTTCCGGGACGAGAAGCAGCCGTGCGTCGTCTACGCCGCGCGCGGTCGCCGGCAGGCCGCGCAGGTGCTGGGCGCGGTCGAGTTCCGGACGCTCAAGGGAGCCGCGGGAACGGTCGCGGCGGCCCTCGACAAGCTCCGCCGCGGCAATCTGCACGCCGTCTTGATCGACGACAGGCGGCGCGTGGCCGGGACAGACCTCGGCTTCGTCAACCGGATCGTGCTGTGCGAGGACCCGGGCGCGGATCTTTTCGGGAAGCTCGTGGGCCGGGCGCAGCGTCCCGGGAGGGACCCGCGCCAGCCCCGGCTCGAAGTCTATCTCCTCTTCTGATCTTTGTTCTGGCGGGGACAGACAGAGCAGGAGACAGGAGAGCATCTCCCTGTGGCAGCCTCGGCGAGAGGGACCGAGATCGCGGAACGCACATGCCATCCGGTCTGCCGCGCCACCCCCCTCCCTGTGCTCGGCCGCGAAACAGCTACGATTCGTCCGGGGAACGACGACAACAGCAGCGAGACAGCGAGACCTTGGACCAGCACGACGCCATCGTGGTCGAGCTCAAGAGCAGCGCGAGTGGCGTTGGGCTGCGCCGCGTGCGTTTACCTCCCCGACTTCGGGGCTACGACGCCACCTTACCGACCACTGGAGAGTCCCCGGCGACTGCCTTTCCTCGGTGCGTGCGCCTCGGGGAATTCGAGATGATCTGGCCGCCCCCGGCTGCGGCACTCACCAATGTACATATTAAGTCTTTGTGTTGGTATATGTTTGACTCGCGAACCTGTTTTAGCATTGGTACGTGTCACTGACCGATCCGGCGTATACCAACTTCCGGACCTCCGATTCTTCTTCTCGCTTGTCCCGCTCGCGTGGAGCCGTGCCGCGGTCGTTGTGGAGGAAGAATTTTGCGTGCGCGAAAATTTACTATGCCCGCAGGTACTGTGTTGATCCCAAACCCGTCCTAACCAGAAGCAAACAACACGTTTCGAGCCGATACAAAAAAAATGTACACCAGCGCGCTTGGATTTCTCCCGCCGAGTCAAACATTGGCGCCAGCGAGGAGTCTCGCCAGGGAGAGTTCCGCTTTTGTTTCTCCGTATGACGCGACGAAAGGACAGTTCGCCGTCGCCGCCGACAGCTATGTTCACGCGATGGAGCGCCTGAGAAACCTCAGCCAGCAAGCCGCGCAGCAGGAATGTCAGCACACCCTTTCGGAACGTGGGTTAGACTCGCACACGACCAGATCTGTCATGCGGCTCGTCGCTGATGCACAAAGAACACGCCAAGACAAACCCCTCGCCGCCGCCGCGACGGTGCTCGTCAACGCGCTCCAGACAGCCCTGGCTGGGTGTGTGGCACCACAATTTGTCGATGACGCTGCCGCTCTGACCGATGAAATCGATGCCGCGAAGCGATCTATGTCTTGGCAAACTCCTGAGCTCTTTTGAAGATTATTGTTCGTACCGCCGACTGTTGTACCCGCAAAGGTACTTGTTCATTCGACGCTTCAGGCAATCGGTTCGGTGTGTGCACGTCGCTCTTTTGTGCGGTCTGTCTCGCTCCGTTTCTCCCCCAGATTCGGAGCTCGTGCCGTCTCCAGTCTGTCCAAAAAAGAAAGGAGACACTCTTGTATACCCGCCTTTGCCTGAGCGCTGCGTCCTGAAAACCCTGCGAGACCCTGACATCGATAGGCCTTTCCCAACATCTCCGACCAAACATCAAACCCGGTGAAACTTCCGAGTCCGGTGTCCTTTCAGTCAGCAGACCTCGGTTACGACCTTCCCCCTGCGAACCTCATGCCTGTAGGGCATTTTCGCGGTGCGTCCCCGTGCCGCTTCCGAAGGTTTTTGCGTCTCCGGTCGAGATATTTGGGGGAAATGCTGTCCTCAGCGTCCCGCTTCCGAAACCGTTGCTATCCCAAAAGCTATAAAAATTATTCGAAACGCTGTTTTGTGGTGGTAACTCGTACCAGGCGCTCCCAAATAGGATCCGGGACATTTTTGTCGTGTCGCCTTTGAAAAAAGACAAAAAATAGTGACGCAATATACGAACAACAATATGGCTCCGCGGACCACCGAGGAGAAAGAAGCGATCATCGCGAAGACACTAGAGGGTTGGTCTAACAAGGAGATTCTCAAGTACTGTAGAGAGAATCTGAAAGATAGTGAAGGAAATCGCTCGACTATCCCCGACAGCACGCTGAGGAGCATTCGAAAGAACTATTTGGATAAGAACGCCAACGGGAAATGGTGCAGTCGAGCTGAGAAACCCTTCACTGACGTGCTGGGACAGTGCAAAAGCAACGTTCTAGATGAGTTTGTCGAAAGTCTTTTGCCGTGCCTTCACAAGAAGCGACGAAAGATCGTCCGCGATCTCGTTGCTGCGGCGGTGGACTCAGATCGCCTGCGCGCGAGCGATATGTCGAGGGCGTTGGCTGCCAACAGAAACTCGTTGACGACAACTGCGCTGAGGTGCGTCGGAGCTTTCACACGCAACGAGATGATCGACGTACGAGATATATCTCGCAAACTGTTTCGCCGGATGACGCAGGGCTCGACAAGGATCCTTTTGGGGATCGACTGGACAGATTTTTCACCGAACGATCAGGTTACGCTACAGCTCTTCGTGATAGTAGGCCGCAACCAAGGAATCCCCCTCTTCTTCAAGACGGTGCCGAAGAGTGAGTTCGAGAAAACACCGAAAAAGGAAACAGTGGACGAGCTCCTCGACCAGCTTGTAGCAGCGTGGAGCGGCTGTCCCGACATCAAAGCTGTTGTCCTTACAGGCGATAGAGAGTTCGGAACCGTCCCGATGATGGAAGCATGCGCCATACGCGGCATCGACTTTTGCCTGCGTAAGCATCCCAGATCAATTATCAACAAGGGAAGGCGGCAGTGGTCCGAGGAACGTATACGCAAGGGTGACGCTGCGACACGGGTGACGGATGCTACTTGCACTGCCGCGAGATACAAAGTCAAAACCGTGGCGATGTTTTGGGATCGTGGTATGAAGGAACCCTGGATTATCCTCAGCAGTCTCGATCTCCCAGCGCCTCAACTGATTACGCTTTACAGCCTGAGATGGTCCATCGAATCCAACTTCAAAGCAGATAAGGACGAGAACTCCGGAATGGGATTCGGCAAGACGTATTTCTACGGTGAGAAGGATGAATCTTGCGAACGGAGGGATCGAATGTGGGTAATTGATGCAATGGTCGCGCTTTACTTCCTCGCACTCGGAAGAGCCGCAGAGGTCCTCGATTTCGAACGTGTCTTTTGTACACGAAGAGCCGAAGCCGTGGCAGCTCTCGGTCGGAGGTGCAAACAGCAGAAGAAGAAGATCGTCCACAACGAGTTTTCCCTCCGACGAAAAGGCAAAGAGATGCAGTCGTGGTGGGTCAGACGAGTCTTGAAACTCGCAGAGGAGCAACATCCGACTCCGGGCAGTCACCAACGGCGTCCGACGAATCCAACTTTTCTGCGTCAACTGGAGCAGAGGCTGTTTGCGGGTGGCTATCGGCTGAAGCATCAAGACGAGATCATCGAAGTATTTGATCTGGGTTTGCACATTTTGCGCCAGCCATCCACATTCATCCATGTCAATTACGAAGGCGCGTGGCAGCGGCGGTGATTGGCCGATGCAAAATGCAGCAGAAAGGGGGAAATTTTTGCCAAAATTTTCCTTGGCGAGGCCAACTCCTGTTCCTGAGGGGTCAAGCTCTTGCCACCGGCTCCGAGGCGAAGAGGAGGCCAGATGCGTTCGATTCCGCACGTGTTCTGACCAATCTGAGCCAAAAAGTGATTTTTTTTCATCGGTTGCCTCCGTCGTATCGTTTGCGGATTCCAATTCCAAACTGGTTGGAGAAGCGTTTTGTGAAAGAATGAACGTCCGAGGGCCAAAAATGGCTTCAGGAATGTAATCGCGAAAATGACTTGATGCCGTGAGTAAGTCGGCTATTACTTTTCGCCGGGAATATTTCGGACGGGCCTAAGCGGACGCTGCTCGAATGCTCGCGCCCGCTGCCTATCGGTGGCTGAGCGGACCCCACTGCTCTCTGCCGCGCTACAACCCCTCCTTTGAGGGCCATTGCCCGATACGCTGGTCGTTGGCACGGAGATTCGTTCGGGAGATTCGCGACCTTGTGGCCTCTGTGCCGGATGACGTCGCCATGATCATCGTGGATCATGTGTTGCCGTCCCCGCGCCGCGGACCCTTGTCGCGCCATGACCCGACCGACGATTGGTTTCGAGGGGAATTTTACTGTTACGGCCACGCCGAACAAGCTCGCTGGCAGGCTCGATTTTATGCCAGGTTGCACCGGAGTTAAACAAATCAACGATTTGTGCTGGGCTTGGCCGTTTCGACAGAACACACGAACCAACCAATCTACTGGTCTCTCGTTTAAAATCGTGATATCTCTCAGTCGACGAGCGCTGCTGTTCCTCGCCGCCCGGTCGGCATCGACGGACAGGGGGTTGTATATCGCCTTTTTTTGTCTGTTCCCCCGCCTCATGGGTTGCACGTGGTCCGTGTGCCAACCCGTCGTCCGCGGGAGTCCCGAAAAACGGCTGCGGGATCTCGCCAACGGCAACATTGCCAACCGGAGGATCTTGGGCCTCAGTGGGCTTGCTGAAGTGGCCACGCCCACAGGCTACCTGGTCTGGTCCTGGGAACGCGATCGCCTTGCCGGCCGCGGGGTCGGCACGCACGACGCAAAAGGCCAGCCTAGCAGAGAAAAACATCTCTCTGTCGTGCTCTCTTCCGTGGGTGAGACGGACGAGGCCATGCCACAGTGGCTGGATCAGTGCGGCTACAGGGGTGTCCCTCTGGCCGCGCTGGCGCTGCTGCCGAACGATGTCCTGGCGCGTTTTGTCGACCAGCTGACTGCGAGCGCTTTCGTCCGCTCCGGGTTCAGTCGCACAGAAGCCTCTCGGCTTGCCCTGTACTTTCACGAGGGTTACCTTGGCGCATTGTGGTCAATGTAATGTCCGCTAGCAGCCATAAACACTCACGGTCTCGCTCGTCTTGCCCGCCAAGCCCGTGTATAACCACTCCAGACCAAACACTCTGGACAACTGCAACGTGCGCGGCACGGCGTGCGGAAAGGCTGTCTCGCAAGTCCCCATTTTTCCGTTCGAGAAAGTCCCACGACCGTCACGGAGATCCGTACTCTGCTTCTCGTCGCACGAGATTTTGTGCCACTGTTTCCAACTCTGGGCTAACTGGAATGTTCCTCACTGTGCACGAGGTCCGAGACGGGAACGTCCCCACCACCGCGCGCGCTTGCTTCGCACCGATCGGGTTGAGCAAATTCAGTCTCCCCCTCGGGCAATTCCTGCAGAACACTCCTCAACGTACGCCGGGAGTCGCGGTCCAGCGGCTCGCGCAGCTCCGCGTTCACAATTAGTCCGAGAGCCTCCAGCCTCAGCGCAGCCCTCGGGTCCCGCGTCTCGACCATCGCGGCGCTGAGGTTTTGGGCATTCCGCAGCTCGCGAACAGAGAACGGCACCCAGCAGGGACCTTTGACGCCGCCCCTGCGCACCAGGGCCAGCAGAGTCTCGGCAAAGGTGTAGGCCAGGCAGTCACGGGAGGCCGAAAACCCGGCGGTGGCGGCCGAGGCAAGAGCGGGAAGCCAGGTCGAGGCGGGGAACGCGACGGTCAGCTCAGCCACGTGCTGCGCAACCAGTCCCGGGCGCACCACGGCCGCCATGACGAAACCGCAGTCGCCGTCCCACTCTCTGCGCCACGGCGGGTCGAGCCCGCCGAGCAGACGCATCAGAGTCAGAAGCAGCGACTCGAGGTCGTCGGCGTGCAGCGGGTTGTTGCCCAGCAGGGCGTTTGCGCTCGAGTACGCCGGCGTGCCCTGCCAGTTCCGATCCCTGTCCTGCTCCTCGGAGCAGTCGCCCAAAGAAGCGCTCCCAAAGTCAATCAGGTAGACGACGTGCCTGTCGGCCGCGCGGCCGATCATCAGATTGGACGGCTTCACGTCGCGGTGGCAGATGCCCGCGGCGTGGACACTGGCCAAGCGCCTGAGCGCCTGCAGGCCGACGACCGCCACGTCTAGCTCGGACAGGCGACCGCCGAACGCGTGGGCCAGCCGCGACACGGACACGCCCAGCAGTTCCGTGACGAGCCCGTCATACCTCTGCTCGTCGGCGCCGCCCTGCGCCACCGTGTACCGGACGTACTCGGCTACCCGGGGCACCCCGGCCACGTGCCCGAGCCGCACGAGGGCTTCGTACTCTCGCCGGATCGCCGGCGTTCGCGTCGCGCCCTGACGCTCGAGCTTCACGGCCACGACGGCCCGCTGGCGGTCGCCGCTGGGGAGAGAGAGAGCCCTGAAGACGATGCCACAGCCGCCGGCGCCGGCGACGGACACGAGCGCGTAGCGCTGCGCGACGACGGCGGCACGGCAGCGGACCAGCCGGCACAGCGCTTCATTCGCCGTTCTGGTCGAGGATCCGTGGACGCGCTCCACCACCAGCGGCCTGGATCCCCGGCGGCTGGCCGCGCGCTCGGCGTCAGTGACCATGTCCGGAAAGAACAGCGCGCCCGTGTACCCCGAGAAGACGGCGAGCATGCCGGCCGCCAGTCCCACCTTGGCCCCGATGGCGCTGTTGACATCGTCAATCACCGCGCGCGGGCGGGGCTCGTCCTCCAGCCAACCCAGCCGACCCTCGTAGGTGAAACACAGGAAACAAAGGTAGTCCGCGACGCACGCGAGCACGGCGGCCGGCGGCGACGCGCTCCAGGAGGAGACTGGCGTCAGCAGCAGCGTCAGCAGCTCGGGGAGCGAGGAACAGTGCCGCGCTGCGAGCGGTGGCAGATTCCCCGAGCGCACTGGTGCGAGGGGAACGACCTGGGCCTGCACCACCGCCTGTGACGGCGGCGCAGGAGTGGGCTCCGGTTTCCTGCCGCAACACAGCAGCGCTAGCGCGGCGAGCATGCTCAGAAGAACATCACGATGCAGTCACGATGAGAAGAAGCACCGCTCGCCCTCGGAGCACCAAAAAAGCTCCGCGCAGACCCTCCTGTGACAGGTTGACGCAGGAGACGCGTGGTAAAACTGAGGGACGGCTTCCAGACGGGATATGGGTTTCGTTTCCGCCGGACACTACTGGCACGCGGAAGATTGGGCGCCCGCCGGCCAGCGGCGGCAAGGCGCCGACTGTGGGGCAACCGTCGGTCGTTACTACGAGCAAAGATCTGTAGAGGCAACCCACGAAGTCTTCGTCGGAATCTCCACGTACGACAGTACGATGGTCACGAGGTCTGCTATCCAATCGCCAGGAAACAGAGACGGCTGGCTGCAGAGAACTCGACGCGTGAACCAGCACGGATACTGCGAGGCGGCGGGCAAGAGACTCGCAAAGGCGGCGCTGCCGACAGACGGATGGCCACCGCAGTGATCCGACGCCATGCGCAGGATCGGATGCAGCCAGTCGGGCTCATCGACGTGGAGTGGCAAGTCCAGCGCGCGGCGCGCCCGGGCAATGGCCTCGCCGTGGCTCTCAGCTTTGCCATCCATCCAGCTCAAGAGCATGTTGCTGCCCAAGCCGACCCAAGTGGCGGCGTCGGAACAAGGTCTCGTGTCGCGGCAAAACGGGGTGTTGCTGCAGCAGCTCGGACACGGCCTCGTCGTTACCGTCCATACTGGACAAGCTCGGGAGTGACACTGGCCGCGTCCGCCATCGGCGCCAGGCTCCAGTCGTCGTTGTCGGCCAGACGGTACGCACATTCGACTTGAGTGCAACCCCAGTCGTGGCCGACCAAGACGCTGATAAACAGGCCGCGGCCGCCGAGTGGAGGATGCGCAGGGGCCAGCAGCACGTCCAAGACCGTTGTCATGGCGAGACGACTGCGGCCCGGTACGCACAGCTTGCTGCCAGCAAACAGGAGCCTGTATCGCAGCAGCGAACCGCGGGCCTCCAAGTACTGGTCCGGCGCATCAAGAGGCGGCATGCAGGTGTGTGGGGCACCGGTCCACGATTCTCGACCAACCGGATGAAATCGTGGATGGGCCGCGCGGCTGATTTCTTTTTGAGTGTGTGCTTTTCCTGATTTAGGTCACCCGCCTCACGGAAACATGACAGCGACGCCGCGACCTCGGTGGCGACGCCGCCGCGGCCGGCGACGTCTGTGCCGTGTGGAAGTCATCAAAACGGGACCGAACAGGTTCGTCGGCGAGGATGCGACGCTCCACGACGGTCGGGTCGGCGGACGGGAATTTGTCCGCACGCTACCGGCCGCGACCCACGCCGTGTGGAGGCGACGTCGCGCGTGCTGCGGCGGGGGCACCGGAACGGAGCCGATGCCGATCTTCCTCCACATCCCCAAGACGGCCGGGTGTTCTCTCGCGACCGGACCCGACGCCGGGAACAGCCTGCTGTGGTTCGGCCACGTCTTTGCGCGCGAGTTTCCCAAGTGCCTGTGGCCGCGCCTCCGCACGGTCGTCCGCAACCCCTTTGACCGCTTCGTGTCGGCATACTTTTGGGTGCTCGACCAGCACTCGGACCTGTCGCCAGAGTCGGACCTGGCGGCGGCCATCGCTGACCGGCTGGGTCTCGTCGTCGGCTTGTCCCGCCGCACCTTTGACCCGTGCGCCGCCGCCGGCAAGCAGCACGGCGGCAGCGGCGCCGGCGGCGTCGCGATGTTCGAGGACTGGGTTCTGCTATCCGAGCGCGGCCCGAGCCGGTGGCGCCAGGCGGACGTGCGTTGGTCCCGGTCCGGCTGCCACGAGTCGCGCGCCGTCGGCGCGGTCGAGGTGTTCCTGCGGCAGACCGAGTGGCTTGTGGCGGCGTCCGGGGCGGGCGATTCTGGCTCACCGGGTGAGTCGCCCGGGCGGCAGCTGAGCCCGAGCCAGCGGCCGCGACGAAGGCGCCGCGTAACATTGGTTGTGTCGCCGGATCGCATCGGTCGCTTTGAGAACATCGCGACCGAGGCGCAGCGGCTCTTTGGGCTCTCCTCACTGCCGCATCTCAATGCGACCCCGCGTCTTCCCTGGACGTCGTACTTTCGGGACGCCGGCGTGTGCGACGTCGTCAGGCGTCTCTACGGCCGTGATTTCGCGCTGCTCGGGTACTCGAGGGCCGTGCCGGTCGAGTCTGCTGCCGAGAGCGGAGCCGTCGCCGCGTATTAGAGAGGCACCCCATCCCACTGGGGCGATGGTACGGACACGAGCGTTCTCGCGGCGCAGAGTCGGTTCCTTTACCTGAACTGGCTCATGACATCCGACTTCTTTTCTCTGTCTCGCCTGATTTGCTTCCGAGGAGAACGTGCAACTCCTCAATGAAGGTTCCAACGTCAGTATTGTCGTGCGTTAGGCCACACGGCAGAAGCGACAGAGCGGCGCGCGCCCAAAGCCTTGAGCAACGCGGTCGCGTAATGTCCACCGTGATGACGGAAGGTCGTACCGTAATCGCAGCGCTCCCACTCCCAGTTGCTCTCACAAAGTCACGGGGCCATTGGTCTTGCTCCCAAAAGG
>Ga0265338_10008817_pt1 | contig 12171 bp, 10 predicted proteins | sample 42126metaG_FD_193579 | JGI IMG/M metagenome (GOLD analysis project Ga0265338, IMG submission 193579) | Rhizosphere microbial communities from Carex aquatilis grown in University of Washington, Seatle, WA, United States - 4-21-26 metaG | ecosystem: Host-associated > Plants > Roots > Rhizosphere... | reverse complement strand
GGTCGCGAACGGATGCTCGGTCGGATCGATCCGCCACGAGTTCGGGCGGTGCCCGAACAGATCGACGACCTCGTGCGCGAGCCGCCGCTGCACGTCGGCGGGGTAGTCGCCGTTGAGGAAGGAGTCGTCGACCTCGCGCTCCCGCAGCGTCGCGATCAACTCGACGAGCGCGGGCTTGAGCACGGCGAAGGTCTCGCGTACCTGCGCGGTCGTCGTCTCGCGCTCGTAGTCGTCGAGGAGCACGTCGTACGGCTCGTCGCGTGGCTCGAAGCAGTCGACGTACCGGAGCTTCAGCTCGACGGTGCGCTCGAGGTGCGGCAGGAAGGAGGCGAAGTCGGACTCCGTCTTCGCCTTCACCCAGGCCGGCCGCGCCTCGGTCGCGGCGCGGGACATCGCCACGCGCAGCTCGGTCGGCACGCGCACCGCCTTCTCGTGGTCGCGGCGGACGAGGCGGACGAAGGCGCCATCGTCGGAGTCGGGGTCGAGCTCGCCCACCGCGTCGAGCAGGCGCCCGACCTCGGGGTCGGCGATCCTCTCGTGGAGCGTGCGCTGCAGGAGCGCCATCTGGTCGGCGCGGTGCCGCACGCCGGCCGGCGGCATCATCGTCTGCTGGTCCCAGGAGAGGAGGCTGATGACGCCGCCGAGGTCGACGAGGTCGGCCGTCCGCTCCTTCAGCTGCGCGAGCGCGTCAGCCATCGTTCGTGAGCCTATCCATTTCGGCGCGTACCCTTCGCCGTACGCGCCCGTAGCTCAGTGGACAGAGCGGCGGACTTCTAATCCGCGGGTCGGAGGTTCGAATCCTCCCGGGCGCATGGCTCGCGCGCCGCGGAGCAAGAATGCCGTATCGCGTACCTCCGCCGAGTCGTCCGGGCGCTCAGTGCCCACCACCTCGACACCGAGCCGCGGGACGTCGCGAGCTTCGTCGCGATCGGGATCGGCCTCTCGCTCGCCGCGGCCCTCGGCGTCGCGTGGGCCGCCGGCTTCGGCCACGTCTGGACGAGCTTCCGCCATGTGAACCCGTTCTGGTTCCCGCTCGCGCTCGGCGGCGCAGCGGCCGCGAACGTCGGCTACCTCCTCGCCTACCGCGAGATCGCGCACGTGAACGAGGGGCCGCGAGTCGGACGGCTGCGCGCGATCGCGCTCGTCGCGACGGGGTTCGGGATCTTCGTCCCGCGCGGCGGCTTTGCGCTCGATCTCGAGGCGCTGCGCGACCTCGGCTTTCTGCGCCGCGAGGCGCGGGTGCGCGTGCTCGGGCTCGGCGCGCTCGAGTACGCGGTGCTCGCGACCGGAGCCTGCGTCTGCTCGCTCATCCTGCTCGCGCGGCACGCGCACGTCCACGAGGCGGTGACCGTCTCCTGGGCGATCGGCGTGCCGATCGGGACGGCACTCGCCCTCTTCGCCGTCGCCCGGCGCGATCTCCTCTGCCGGGGACCACTGAAGCTCCTGCGGCAACCGCTCGACGCCCTGTACGTGGTCGGCTGCATCGTCTCTGCGCCCAGGCGCCATGGCATCGCCGCGTTCTTCGGGATGGGCGTCTACTGGTGGGGAGAAGTCTGGGTGCTCTGGACGTGCCTCGCCGCGTTCACGCACCACGAGCCGTCGATCCCGGCCGTCGTCGTCGGCTACGCGACCGGGTACGCGCTGACGCGGCGCACGCTCCCCTTCGCCGGCGCGGGCGCCGTCGAGGCGCTGCTCCCGTTCGCGCTGGTCTGGGTCGGCAACCCGCTCGCGCCGTCGCTGCTCGCCGTGCTGGCGTACCGCGTCTTCAACCTCTGGCTGCCGGTGGGGCCGGCGCTGGCCGGGCTGGTCGCGCTGCGCCGGCGGCGGAGCTCAGTGCCGGGCGCCGAAGTCCGTGGTGATGATCGTGACGTCGGCGCCGCCGAAGGTGCCGGGCGCCGCGGTCACATGCACGGCTGAGATCCCGATCTCGCGGTAGCTCGACTTGAGCATGTTGGCGCGATGCTCCGGGCTGTTCTCCCACATCTTCAGCGCTTGCGCGGGACTGATGTCCGGAGCCGACCAGAGCAGGTTCTCGCCGACCGTCCAGTAGCCGTACTTCGCGGAGCCGTAGTAGCGCTGGATCCGCTTCCAGAAGGCGCCGCCGCCGAACGAGGAATGCTCGAAGTAGCCGTCCGCGACCATCTCCTGCGAGTGCTGGAGCGCGGCGGCGTTCAGCTGCGACGAGATCCTGAGCGGGTGCAGGCCGTGACTCTGCCGGAACTGGTTGATGTCCTGGACGACCGTGAGCTCGAGCGTGCTGAGCGATGCGGCCGGGCGGCGAGGAGCGGCCGAGGCCGTCCCGACGAGGGCGAACGCCAAGACGGCCGAGGCGGTAGCCGCGACGAAGACCGTGAGCTTCCCCCCCGGAGCCATACAAGAAGAGTCGCCCTTTCGCCCGAGAAAATGAATAGGCCGTTCGGGGCAATTCCTGGGCCCGAAGGTCCTATAAGGTTCGCGGCCGATGTCCACGGCAACCCTGCAGACGAACCACGGCGCGATCGAGATCGAGCTCTTCGACGACGACGCGCCGGAGACCGTCGCGAACTTCCGCAAGCTCGCGGAGGACGGCTTCTACGACGGCGTGATCTTCCACCGCGTGATCCCGGACTTCATGATCCAGGGTGGTGACCCGACCGGAACCGGCACGGGCGGCCCCGGCTACACGTTCGCGGACGAGTTCAACGACCACCCGGTCGAGCGCGGCGCGCTGGCGATGGCGAACGCCGGCCCGAACACGAACGGCAGCCAGTTCTTCATCGTCACGGCCGACGCCTGCCCGTGGCTCGACGGCAAGCACACCGTCTTCGGCAAGGTCACCGGCGGGATGGACGTCATCGACGCGATCTCCGGGCTCGAGACGGACGCGCGGGATCGCCCGCGCGAGGACGTCACGATCGAGCGCGTCGCTCTCTGAGCAGCTGTGCCGCCGTCGAGCCTCGCGCCGACGAGCGAACGGCGTCGAGGCTCGATGAGGGCTTCCTAGCTGGTCGGGATGGCGATGAGGCTGCTGAAGGCAGCCGTGCCGTTTGCGACTTCCACGGCGCAGTCGACGCTCACGCGCGAGATCGATGCAACCGTCGTGACCGCCTGGAGCGACACGGGGACGGCGCCCAGCGCCGGGAGCGTCTTCATGGCGATCTGGTCGAGCGTGCTCGTGCCGACCTTCAGCGTGCAGTCGATCGAGTCACCCGCACCGGTCTGAGCAAGCTCGGTCTTCGCGAGGATGACGTACTTGCCCGCGGGGACATCCAGATAGACGACGGCGACCGGACCGGACGCCGTGGGAAGGGCGGTGAGTCCGGCGGTGGCCGAGAGCGGCGTGACCGTGCCGTTCGCGCCGTTCGTGCCGTTCGTGCCGGCGGCACCGTTCGTGCCGTTGCTGCCCTTCGCGCCGGCGAGGCCGTCGGTGCCGTTGCTGCCGTTCGCGCCGACGCCACCAGTACCACCGGCGAGACCGGCGACTCCCTGAGAGCCTGCCGACCCCGTCGCTCCGCGAAGCGAGTTCCTGGCCGAGCCGGTGAGCAGGTCAGCACCGAGCGACCCCTTCTTGATGTCGGAACCGGTCAGCGAGCCGTTCTCGATGCCGGCGCCGGTCAACAGACCCTTTGCAGCGAACGCACCGCTGCTCACCGCCAGCACGAGGAAGATCGCCGCGAGGACGAACATCGACTTCTTCATTGGACTCCATCCGTCGGGACGGAAAAATCCTGTCTCGGTGAGACAGGCAATCCCATCTAGGTTGCGGAACGTCGCCGCGCTCGGGTAGGCAGGTCGCTAGCCGACGGCGCGAGTTCTCGTCTCCAGTCACATCGGCAGCCCGATGCGTTCCCATGAGCGGGGCTCGAGCGGCTCGTGCAATCGCACCGCCCGACGAGGAGGAGCGGGTGGCGGGAATCGAACCCGCATAACTAGCTTGGAAGGCTAGGGCTCTACCATTGAGCTACACCCGCCGGAGCCCGAGTACGGTAGCGAGATGCATCCCTCGGCGGAGGCCGTCGGGTTGGCGCCGGCGCTCGCGCTCGGGCTCGCCTTCGCAGGGCGTACGCGGACACAGCTGCTCGCCGGCGGGCTCGGCGTTGCGCTCGTCGTCTCCGCCTTCGCGTCAGGGCTCGAGCCGCTGGCGAACCACACGTTCCTCTGGGCGCACCTGCTCCAGAACGTCGTGCTCGCGGAGTGGGTGCCGGCGCTCCTCCTGCTCGCGGTGCCGCGCGAGCTCGCGGCTCGTGCCGGCAGGTTCCCGCTGTTCCGCCCACTCGTCGCGCTGCCGCTCTGGCTCGCGACGTACTACGTCTGGCACCTGCCGTGGCTCTACGACAAGGCGCTCGCGCACCCGCACTCGCTCCTCCACCTGGAGCACCTGACGTACCTCCTCGCGGGGCTGTGCCTCTGGTGGCCGGTGATCCACGGTCGCCAGTCGGCCGGCGCGAAGGCCGCCTACCTCTTCGCGGCGTTCGTGCTCGCCTCCCCGCTCGGACTGCTGCTGGCGCTGATCCCGCGCGCGATCTACCCGTTCTACGCGCACGCGCCGCGCACGTGGGGCCCGTCGCCCGCAACCGACCAGCAGATCGCGGGCGTGACGATGGCCGCCGAGGAGGCGCTCGTCTTCTTCGCCGTGTTCACGGTCTACCTGCTCAGGTTCCTGCAGGAGGAGCAGGCGACCGGTCTCGCGGCGCACGGCTCCGCTCGACCTCTGCGTTGATCTCGGCGCCGAGCAGCAGCGCGACCCCTGCCAGCCAGAGCCACGTCAGCATGACGATCACCGCGGCGAGCGAGCCCCAGGTCTTGTTGTAGGAGCCGAACATCGCGGTATAGACCGCGAACAGACCGGACGCCGCCAGCCAGACGACGACCGCGAACGCCGAGCCCGGGGTGAGGAACTCCCAGCGGCCGCGCTGCTCGTCGGGGCCGAGCCGGAGGAGCGTCGCAAAGGCGGCGAGCAACGCACCGACGAGGATCGGCCACTGCGCGACCCACCAGAGCCAATCGATCACGCGTCCGGCGGGGCCGGTGTGGGAGGAGATCAGCTGCTCGACCTGCGGGCCGAAGATGAGCAGCACGGCGACGAGCAGGAACGCGGTTCCGATCACGGCGACCATCTGCAGTGCGACGAGCCGCTTGCGCAGGAACGAGCGCGTGTCCTTGCGCCCGTAGGCGAGGTTGATCGCCGTCGTGTACGCGCCCATCGCGCTCGTCGTCGACCAGAGCGCGAGCACGAAGCCGACGATCGTCATCGCCACCGACGTCGCGGGATGCTGGTCGAGGCGGTGCAGGCTCTGGCCGAGGAGCGAGGTCGCCTGCGCGGGCATCACGGTCCGGAAGTGCTGCATCAGCGCGGTGATCGTCGCCGGGCCGGCGATCAGCGTGAACATCCCCACCGTGACGAGCAGAACGGACGGGATCGCGAAGAAGGTCGAGTACGCGAGCGCCGACGCGAGCATCGTGCCGTTGTTCGCTTGGAAGCGCTTCGCCGCGTGGAGGACAATCTTGCGCCAGCTCATCGGAGCAGAACGGTAGAGCGTTCGCCGCGGGTGCGGCAGCGTGATAGGAACGGGCCGTGGAGAGACTCCGGATCGCGATCGTCGGCGGCGGCTCGGCCGGACTCGCGACGGCGGCGCTGCTGAAGCGGAAAGGGCTCGAGCCGGTCGTGCTCGAGGCCGGGCCCGAGCCGGGCGCCGCGTGGCGCGACCGCTACGACCGGCTGCGGCTGCACACGCCGCGGCTGCTCTCGGGCCTGCCCGGGCGGCGGATCCCGCGCCGCTACGGACGCTGGGTGCGCCGCGACGACCTGATCGCGTACTTCGCGGAGTACGTCGAGGCGGAGGAGCTGGACGTCCGCACCGGCGTCCGCGTCGAGCGGCTCGACCCGGACGACGAGGGCGGCTGGCTGCTGCGCACGAGCGCGGGCGAGCTGCACGCGGAGACGGTGATCGTCGCGACGGGATACAACGGCGCACCCTTCGTCCCGGACTGGCCGGGCCGCGACGGCTTCACGGGGCGGCTGCTCCACTCGTCGGAATACCGCAACCCGGAGCCGTTCCGGGGGCTCGACGTCCTCGTCGTCGGCGCCGGCAACTCGGGCGCGGAGATCGCGCACGACGTGGCCGACGGCGGGGCGAAACGCTCGCGGATCTCGGTGCGGACGCCGCCGCAGATCGTTCGCCGCGCGACCGCGGGCATCCCGGCCCAAGTGATCGGGATGGGGATCCGCAAGCTCCCGCCCGACTGGGTCGACCCGGTCTCGAAGGCGATGCGCAAGGCGGCGATTCCCGACCTGTCGGCGCAGGGGCTGCCGCGCCCGGAGCACGGGCTCCGCACCGGGTTCATCACGACGGGAACGGTGCCGATCCTCGACGTCGGGATCGTCGACGCGGTGAAGCATGGCCGCGTCGAGGTCGTCGCCGCGGTCGAGGGCTTCGACGGTGCCGACGTCCTGCTCGCCGACGGGTCGCGCATCCAGCCCGACGCGGTGATCGCGGCCACCGGCTTCCGCGCGGGGCTCGACGGCCTCGCGGGGCATCTCGACGTGCTCAACCCGCGCGGGCTTCCGGCGAAGACCGACGGCGCGCCTACGCTGCCGGGGCTCTGGTTCGTCGGCTTCGTCCCGACGCTCGGCGGCCAGCTTCGCGAGGGCTCGCTGGCGGCGCGCAAGGTCGCCGACGCGGTCGCCGCTTACACTGCGCCCGTCGGGGCGTAGCTCAGCCTGGTTAGAGCGCTGCCTTTGGGAGGCAGAGGCCGAAGGTTCGAATCCTTCCGCCCCGACCTCGTCCGTAGGATCGGCCGGTGGCTGCCGCCGGGGTCGCGATCGCCGAGGAGCAGGACGTCCGCCGTCCCGCGGTCGGGTACGCGATGGTGCTCGTCGCCGCGACGCTCTTCGGCGTCAACGGCGCCGTGTCGAAGGTCGCGCTCTCGTCCGGGCTGAGTTCGCTGCGCCTCACGGAGGCGCGCTGCTCGGGCGCGTGGGTCGGCCTCGTGCTGCTCGCGCTCGCGCGCGACCACGCGGCGCTGCGCCTGCGCCCGCGCGAGTGGCTGCGCCTCGCAGTCTTCGGGACCACCGGGGTCGCGTTCGTCCAGCTCTTCTACTTCCTCGCCATCCACCGGCTGCCGGTCGGGATCTCGCTGCTGATCCAGTACCTCGGCCCGCTGCTCGTCGCGATCTGGGCGCGCACGTTCGGCCACGAGCACGTCCGCCGCCGGATCTGGGTCGCGCTCGGCTGCTCGCTCTCGGGGCTCGTCCTGATGGTGCGCCTCTGGAACACGCACGGGATCGACGGCCTCGGGATCGGCTTCGCACTGATCGCCGCCTTCGTCTACGCGGGCTACCTGCTCCAGGCCGAGCACAACGTCGGTCGCCGCGACACCCTGACCCTGCTCGCCTGGGCGTTCTTCTTCGCAACCCTGTTCTGGACGGTGGTACAGCCGTGGTGGAGCTTCCCCGCCGGCGCCACCGACCGCACGGTGACGCTCCAGGGGCACCTCTCCTCCTGGCACCTCCCGGTCTGGGCACTCGTCCTCTGGGTCGTCGTGCTCGGGACGATCGTGCCCTTCTGGCTGATCGTCGCCTCGCTGCGCCACATCACGGCAACCCGGGTCGGGATCGTGGCGATGCTCGAGCCGGTCGTCGCGACCGTGGTCGCGTGGCTCTGGCTGAACGAGTCGCTCGCACCCGTGCAGATCGCCGGCGCCGTGGTCGTCCTCGCCGGGATCCTGCTCGCGCAGACGGCTCGTTAGCGCAGGGCGCTAGGTCTCGGCGTCCATCAGCGAGCGCAGCTCGGCGAGCTTCTCGCCGCGCAGCTCGTCGCGCTCGCCCTTGTCGATCCGCTCGAGCAGGGCCTCCACGAGCCCGGCCAGATCGAGCGGGTTGAACGGCTTCGTCACGTAGTCGACGCCGCCGATGTCCAGGCCGCGGGCGCGGTCGCGGAACTCGGCGCGCGCCGTGAGGAAGATGATCGGGATCTCGCGCGTCCGGTCGTCCTGCTGCATCTGCTCCGCGACCCGCCAGCCGTCGAGGCCGGGCATCATCACGTCGAGCAGGACGATGTCCGGCTCGTGCTGCTGCGCCAGCTCGAGCCCGCTCGGGCCGTCCCGCGCCTCGAGCACATCCATGCCCTCGGCTTCCAGGTTGACCCGGCAGAGCAGCCTGATCGGCGCCTCGTCGTCGATGACGAGCACGCGCGTCACATGCACACCCTCATCGCGCTCCTATACCCCTTCGGCCTCAGTGTCACTCGCGGCCACCGTGCCTACCGGGAGCTCGACGGCGAACCGGGAACCTTCGCCCTCCCGCGAGCTGACCTGGATCCGGCCGCCCATCGCGGTGACGAGACCGCGTGCGATGAAGAGCCCGAGCCCGGTGCCGCTCGCGCCGCCACGCTGCTCGGCGTCGGTGCCGCGGTAGAACTTGCGGAAGATCTGATCCTGGTCGGACTGCGGGATGCCGATCCCCTCGTCGGCGATGCTGACCTCGACGGCGTCGCGCCGCCTCGCCGCGCCGATCGTGACCGTGCCGCCTTCGGGCGAGTACTTGAGGGCGTTCTCGACGAGGATCGCGCACACCTGGCGCAGCTTGTCCGGGTCGGCGCGCACGGGCAGCGGCTCCTCCGGAAGCTCGACGACGAAGCGGTGCCCGTTGACTGCGGCCGTCGACACTGCGGAGACGACCTGCCCGACGACGTCGCGGACGTCCGTGTCGGCGAGGTTGACCTGCAGGTCGCCGGTGTCGAGGCGGGCGACGTTGAGGAGCGTGTCGACGATCGCGGTCAGGCGCTGCGACTCGGTCGCGATGTACTGGAGGAAGATCCGCCGCTCGTCCTCGCCGAAGTGCACGTCCTGGCGGAGGAGCGTCTCGGCGAAGCCGTAGATCGAGGTGAGCGGCGTGCGCAGCTCGTGCGAGACGGTGGAGACGAAGTCGGACTTGACCTGCTCGACGAGGCGGTCGCCGGAGATGTCGCGGAAGGCGAAGATGCGGCCGGCGACGGCGCCGAGCGGGTCGCGCATCACGGCCTCGGTGACGGACAACCAGACATCCTCGCGGCCGCGCGTGATCGCGACGAGGCGATCGCCAGGCGCGCCGTCGGCGCTCTCGAGGCTCCGCTGCAGCATCTCCGCCGGCGTACGGCCGAGCGCCACGGTGGCCGGCACGCCGGTGATCCGCTCCGCGGCCGCGTTCCAGAGGACGACGTCGCCGTCGCGGTCGACGGCCACGATCCCGTCGGCGATGTTCGCGAGGATCGCGACGCTGCGCTCCCGCTCGAGCGCGACGCGTTGGTACAGCTCGGCGTTGGAGAGCGCCGCCGCGGTGCTCGCCGCGAGCGCGAGCAGCGCCTCGACCTCGTCCTCGCGCCAGGCGCGCGCGGAGCGCGAATAGACGGAGAGGACGCCGGCGGGCCCGCCCTCGGCGCCTGCGACCGGGACACCGAGGTACGAGACGTTCCCCGCCGCGAGCATCGGGTCGAGCGCTCGCAGCCGCTCGTCCTCGCCCGCGTGCGGCTGCGCGACGGGCGTGTTCGACTGGAACACGTCGCCCGAGAGCCGCGACGTCGCGGAACTCCGATTGCCGAGCGCCTCCTCGGAGCCGATCCCTTCGGCGGCGGTGACGACGAGTTCCTCGCCTTCGAGCAGGCGGAACGCGGCCGCTTCGGCGTTGACGAGCTCCGGCGCCTGCTGGACGACCTCGTCGAGGACGGCCTCCGGATCGAGCTCGCTCGTCAGGAGGCGGCCGGTGCGCGTGAGCTGCTGCGCGAGCGCGCGCGCGTGGCGCTCGGCCTCGAACAGCTCGCTGCGCTCGAGCGCGCCGCGGGTCGCGTCAGCCAGGTGCGACGCGAGCTCGAGGTCGTCGTCGGTGAACGCGCGCTCCTCCGCGAAGAAGACCAGCACGAGCCCGCGACCGACTTCACGCGGCGCCTCGACGGGGACGCTGAGGAACGCGCGATAGCCGTGTCCGGCCGCGGCCGAGCGCCACGCCGCCGGCAGGCGCTCGTCGTCGGGCAGCGACGGCCCGGCGACGACCCGTCCCTGGTCGGCGGCGCGGAACAGCGCACCTTCCTCGTCGCGTGGGGTCGTGAACAGGAGTTCCACGAAGTCGTTCGGCAGCTCATACGACCCGACCGGCTCCAGGCGTCCGCTCGCCGGGACGAGCACCGCCGCGGCCGCTCCGCCGAGCGCCTCGGTCGCCGCCTGCGCGATCGCCGCCAGGGTCGCGGGGCGGGACAGCGGCTGCCCGAGCACCGAGGCGATGCGGTAGAAGCCGCGCTGGATCCGCGCCTGGCGCGTGCTCTGCGTGTACGTCTCCGCGTTCCGCAGCGCGAGCGACGCGAGACCGGCGAATGTCTCGAGCACCTCCGCATCGTCGGGCGTGAAGCGGGCGCCGCCGCGCCGGCCGACCCCGAGCACGCCGCGCATGTCGTCGCTCCAGCGCATCGGCGCGACGATCGCGTCGGTGAACCCGTCGTACGCCGGATGCGGCACCGGCTCGGCGATCTCCGCGTACTCGCTCTCGACCAGCGGCCTGCCCTCACGCAGCGCCACGCCGGCGAGCCCCCGCGTCGCGGCGAACTCGAAGCCGATCAGGGAGTCGTCGAGCCCGCAGACCGCCGCGCACCGCAGGACGCCTGCATCGTCGTCGAGCAGAAAGCAGTCCGCGGCGTCGGCCTCGAGCAGGTGCGCGAGCTGGTCGGCGAGGCGCTGCAGCACTGCTCCGAGCTCGAGCTCGCCACTCAGCACCTGGGCGGCGTGCAGCAGGGCTCCCTGTTGCTGTAGCCGGTGCCGGTTCTCCTCCAGCGCGACACTGAGCGCACGTGCGGTCCGCGTCCGCTCCAGCGCGACCGCCGCCTCGGAGGCGAGCGTCTGCATCGTTTCGAGGTCGTTCGTGGAAAAGGTGCGGTGTTCGTCGGCGGTCGCGACGGAGATGACCGCGATCACGCGGTCCTCGACCAGGAGCGGCACGTACGCGGCGCTCTTCGCGCCGACGCGCTCCGCGAGCCGCGAGCTGATCTTCGGCGAGGAGGTGACGTCGTAGACGGTGAACGCGGCCGCCTCGAAGACGGCGCTGGCGATCCCCGACGACTCCGAGCGCAGGTCGATCCGGACCTCGTTCCACCACGGCACGTCCTCGCCGTGCGAGCGCGCGAGGTAGCCGGCCGCCTCGCTCGCGTCGTCGGAGATGAAGGTGAGCGCGACGAAGCCGACGCCGAACAGCTCACCGAGCTCGTCCAGAAGCGCACGGACGACACCCTCGACGTCGATCGTGCGGGTGAGCTCCGAGGCGATCCGGCGCACGCTTCCGAGCTCGCGGACCGCACGCGAAGGGTCGGGCCGTTCGGCCACGCGGCGACGCCGGGGAAAGAGCTCGATTTTCCGGAACACTGGGCCGTCGCATCATAGGAAGGACGAGGGCCGAGAGCCAGCGGAATCCAGTCTTTCCTGCTTGCAAAAATGGGCCGACCGGCCCATTTACGGTTAGGAAGACGCGGCCTACGCTCTCGCGTACTGGGCGATGCGAACTGCGACGCGTCCTGGTTCACAGCGTCGCGGCGAGCAACGTGGGAAAGCCCGCCGCACCGACCCCCCGAGCGGCGGGCTTTCCCGTTTTTTGAGACGCTCGCCCGCTTCGCGTCGGCCGGGCGCGCTCCGCGCACGTGGCCTTTGGCTCTCGCTTTCCGCTCGCTCCGATCAGGGCCGGCAAAGTCGGCCCTGATCGACAACTTCACATCGTTCACACGCAGCAGCGCTAAGGTGCGCGCGGTTTGGTGAAGCAGGTTCTCCTGGCATCGCCGCGCGGTTACTGCGCAGGGGTCGAACGCGCAGTCGAGACGGTCGAACGGGCGCTCGCGCTCTACGGGGCGCCGGTCTACGTCCGCAAGCAGATCGTCCACAACTCGCACGTCGTCCGCGAGCTCGAGGCGCGGGGCGCGATCTTCGTCGGGTCGGTCGAGGACGTGCCGGAGGGCGCGACCGTCGTCTTCTCGGCGCACGGGATCGCACCCGCGGTCCGCGACGCGGCTGCGCGGCGTGAGCTGACGACGATCGACGCGACCTGCCCGCTCGTCACGAAGGTGCACGCGCAGGCTCGCCGCCTCGCCGACGAGGGCTACACGATCGCGCTGATCGGTCACGCCGGGCACGAGGAGGTCGAGGGCACGCTCGGGGAGGCGCCGGATGCGATCGTGCTCCTCG
>Ga0265338_10008815_pt1 | contig 12171 bp, 10 predicted proteins | sample 42126metaG_FD_193579 | JGI IMG/M metagenome (GOLD analysis project Ga0265338, IMG submission 193579) | Rhizosphere microbial communities from Carex aquatilis grown in University of Washington, Seatle, WA, United States - 4-21-26 metaG | ecosystem: Host-associated > Plants > Roots > Rhizosphere... | reverse complement strand
AAATTAGGGGTCACGCGCGAGCGCGTCCGGCAGATTCAGAATCTTGCCCTGCGCAAACTCCGCAAAATGATCGAAAAACTTGAAGCCTCCAAGAACCGGGAAAACTGACGCCATGCCCCCAACCACCGCCACGCCCAGGGAACTCGAACAGGCCATCCGCAACGTCCCGGATTTTCCCAAGCCGGGCATCCAGTTCAAGGACATCACGCCGGTGCTGGCCGACGCCCGGCTGTTTGCCAGCGCAATTGATCTGCTCACGGAAAAATTCCAGCCCGGCTCGGTGGACGCGGTGGTGGGCATTGACGCGCGCGGATTCATTTTTGCCGCCGCCGCCGCCGTGAAATTGCGGGCCGGCTTCGTGCCCGTCCGTAAAAAAGACAAGCTGCCTTACCGGACCATCGAGCAGGCTTATGCGCTCGAATACGGCTCGGCGATCGTCGCCATGCACGTGGACGCGCTCAAGCCGGGGGCGCGCGTGTTGCTGATTGACGATCTGCTTGCCACCGGCGGCACTTCCGCCGCCGCCGCCGCGCTCGTGAAAAAACTCGGCGCGGACATTCTCGAAGCCGCATTTCTTATCGAACTGAAGTTCCTGAATGGCCGTGAGAAATTGAAGGGCTTCCCGGTACGCTCCGTCATTGTTTATTGAGCTGAATGTCATTGGCTTTCCCAGCTTTCGCAACCGGCAGTTGCCACGGCGTCAGGGATCCACACAAAAGAGCGATGTCGTTGGCTGGTGAATCGTTTCAGTTCCCGATGTGCCCCGCACCATCCGGTCTGGCTTTGAAACTCCGGCCAACCACCGTTCCAATCACACTGCCGATGATGGCTCCGGCCACGAATTCGGAGCACCAATGGATGGTCACCGAGACGCTCAGGCCGACATAAAACGCATAAAACAGCGCGCCAAAAACCAGCAGCTTGTTTTTCGGATGGAGCGTAATCAGGCAGAGCATCATGGCAAAAGCAACCGTGGTGTGCGACGACGGCCAGCCCCAGAAAACGCCGCCCTTGAGAAAACCAAATTGGAAACCGTGACTGGTGTCCACCAACGGAATCTGGGTCAGCGTCAACGTTCTAAAGCCCCAGCCATGGGGCGGCGGAAGGCGTCCGGTGAAAGCCTTGTAGCCGCAGGATACCAGGTAGCCAAGCAGGGACGCCTGTCCCAAGGCCCAGGCAGTGTTGATGACGCGACGGTTTTTTCCCACCTCACCAACCACCAAGATGATCAAAGTTCCAAACACTGGCAGAACCGTGCCAAGCAGGATGGCCGGGCGGGCCAGCCGCAAAAACAATCCGCCGCGGGTCCACACATAATACGCCCAGTCGCCGCCAGACAGGACGATGGCAATCGTCAGGACGATGGCCAGAACGTGCCAGCCGAGATTGCGGCCGCTGAAGATGGTGATGACATTTCGCGGCAGCCGGTAAAATAGAACGGGCATGGCACCGAGCCTAGCGCAAATCGGCAAACCTAGCCACGCCGGAGTTAATTTCAAGTTAAGCGGGATATACCAATCCTTGGTCAATTCGACATTATGCAGCGCCAGGTTGTTCAATGACTTAAATTTTGTAACAATTTTGCCGGTGTATCGTCTAACTTCTCGGATATGAAAAATTCAATTTTGATCAAGACCATTTTGGTTACCGCCGCCATGCCGTTGCTGGCAGGTTGTGTCGTCTATCGTGACCGCCCCGTCTATGTCCAGCAACCGCCGCCGGGTCCCCCACCGCAAGCGGTCGTTGTCGCCGATCCGACGCCGCCGCCGGCACAAGTTGAAGTCATTCCGGTCGCGCCGGATCCCACCTTTGTGTGGATTGGCGGCAGTTGGGAATGGCGTGGCCGCTGGGTCTGGGTTGGTGGTCGCTGGTCGCCCCACCCGCACCCGGGTGCCGTGTGGGCACGAGGACATTGGGGCTATCACGGCCATAATCGCGTGTGGATCAGCGCTGGTTGGCGCTGAGTGCCGATTTTGAACCCTGAACGGCGAAACCACAATGCTTCCACAATCGGCACGATGGTTTTCATCGGTTAAATGGATTGCCGTCCTCGGGTTGCATGGAGTGTGACTTGAAAGCCGCAGCGGTGACCGGTGGCGTTCCAGCCAGGCAAAATCGGAAACGCAATTGAGTTTTCAACCGTCGGTTTCCCGGTACACTGCCAGCAATGCATCGGCTGCAAACACTCGACACCAATCTGTTTCTCTTCGTCAACCGGTCGCTGGCCAATCCGTTCTTCGACTGGCTGATGCCAATTTTGAGCGGCAGCAACGGGATGAAGACCGGCTGTATTGTGCTGGCAATTCTGGCCGGGGTCGCCCTGCTCGGCTTTGGCAGCCGGCGCGCGCGCTTGTGCGTGCTCCTGACCATCCTCGTCATGGCGACCAACGATGAATTGATTTGCAACCCGCTCAAACATGCGGTCGCCCGTCCGCGCCCGTTCGTTACGCTGCCCGAGGCGCGGGTCTTCGGCACGGTCGGTAAAGGTTATGTTCCACCACGGATCAATGAATTTGGCGTGGACATGGCGGCCAACCAGGGCAGCCGCAACAGCATGCCGTCGTCGCACGCAGCCAACTGTTTTGCCGCCACCATGGTGTTGTTCCTATTTTACCGGAAAAGCCTTTGGTTCATGCTGCCGCTGGCGCTCGCGATTTCGTTTTCGCGGGTCTATAACGGCGTGCATTATCCCAGCGACGTGCTGGCTGGCGCGATACTCGGCGCGGGCTACGCGGCAGCCGTGGCCATCGCCATCGAATCCGCGTGGCAATTCTGCGGACAAAGATGGTTTCCACACTGGCACGCGAAGCTGCCGGCGCTCGTGCCGGATTTAAGCATTGGAAAATCCAAATCCGTTGAATAATGGCTGCAACGGAAATCCTTCTGCGTGTGCGCGATTATGATCTGGCGGCGACACTGGATTCGGGCCAGGCCTTTCGCTGGCAGAAAGAGGATCAGGAGCATGGGCGGCCGGCCCGCGAGTTTCAAGATCATGCAGGCGAGCCGGTCACGCCTGTTTGTTCGTGGGTCGGTGTCATCGGCAAACATTGGGTGCGCCTGACCCAGACGCGGGATGGCATCAGGGCGGAAACCGATCGGCCGGTCGCCGATTGGCGGTGGTTGCACGACTATTTGCAAACCGGGGCGGAATTGGACATCGTGCTCAAAACCTTCCCCGACGACGCACCGATGCGCGATGCCGTAACTGCCTGCCGCGGATTGCGCCTGTTGCGGCAAGACCCGTGGGAATGCCTCGCGTCATTTATTTTGTCCTCGACCAAACAGATCGTTCAAATCCGGCAGATCGTTGCCCTGCTCTGTGAACGATTTGGCGAACCGATCAATTCGTGTAGCGTCGAGCCTGCGGCTCGATTCGATTCGGCCACAGGCCGAACACTACAATTCGCGTTTCCATCACCGGACACAGTCGCCCGTATTTCCGAAGCCGAACTGCGCGCCTGCAAAATGGGTTTTCGCGCACCGAGCCTGCTCGCGGCCGCCCGCGGGATTGCCGAGGGTGGATTTGATTTGGAGCGCATCCGTCAATTGCCCTACACCGAAGCTCGTGCGGAGCTAATGAAGCTGCGCGGGGTTGGCGGGAAGATCGCCGACTGCGTGCTGCTGTTTGCGTATGGTTTTGACGGGGCGTTTCCGGTGGACGTGTGGGTGGAGCGCGCGCTGCAACAGCTTTATTTTCCGCGCCGCCGCGCCAGCGACAAGCGGCTGCGCCATTTTGCCGCAACGCATTTCGGACCGCACGCCGGTTACGCCCAGCAATATCTTTTTCATTACATGCGCACCAAATTGAAATAGCCTGCACACGATAAAAAATGAAAATTGAGGCCATCTTGTCACCGGCAGAACTGCCGGCCCTCGCGAAACGTGATTTGCGCAACACCATCTGCGTCGTGTTCGACGTCCTGCGCGCCACCAGCACGTTTGTGACCGCGCTGCACCACGGCGCCAGGGCCATCATCCCCGTCAGCGAAATTTCCGAGGCCGTCGCCATCCACAAGCGACAACCCGATGTCCTGCTCGGCGGTGAGCGCAATGGCATAAAGATTTGCGCCGGCCAGACCGGCGGCATTGATTTCGATTTCGGCAACTCACCGCGCGAATACACGCCGGACAAGGTCCGCGACAAAACGATTGTTTCGACAACGACGAATGGCACCCGCGCACTGCGCGCCGGCGTGGGGGCGCGGACAGTTCTGGCCGCCTCGTTTCTGAATCTCACGGCCACCGCAAAATTTCTCCGCCGGCTTCAGCCCGCGCAAATCCTGCTGGTGTGCGCCGGGACGCGCGAAAACACCTCGCTCGAGGACGTGCTGGCAGCGGGAGCGCTGGCGGAATTGTTGTTGGTTGATGCCGGAGGGAAGGCCGATTCGGATTCAACCGGAATCGCCGTTGGCATTAACCGAGCTGCGAAGTCAAATCTGACGGAAGCCGTCTGTCGTTCGGAAAATGCGCGGCGTCTGCTGGCGATTCCTGAACTGCGCGATGACGTGGCGTTCTGCCTGCGACAGGATGCCTTCAATCTGGTCGCCGTGCTCGGCAGTGACGGCGCCGTCCGTGTTTCAATTTGAAGTTGGGACACCGAGCGCCCTCAGTTTTCCCTGAACCTGGAGATCGCCCGGATTGAGCTGCAAGGCGGCTTGATAACACCCCACGGCCTCGGCGGGCCGGCCCAACCGGATAAGCACATCCCCAAGATTGGCATCAAGTTGAGGATTGTCAGGCGAGAGGCGGAGGGCTTCGCGGTAATGTTGCTCAGCTTCAGCAAACCGGTGTTCGATGAAAAGAACCGTGGCGAAATTGTTGTGCGCAGCGGCGGAACCGGAATCAATTTTTAGCGCCGCTTCGAAGCACACAATGGCTTCGGCATATTTTTTCTTCGCACCCAGGGCAAATCCCAGGTTGTCCAGGATGTCCGCCTGGTTCGGGCTGATTTCCAGGGCCCGACGGTAATTGGCAATCGCCTCGTCCCACATGCCCAGCTTGGCAAAACCATTCCCCAAATCATAGAGAACACTGGGGTCCGACGGATTCATCCGCAATGCCTGATAATAGCAAACCAGCGCGCCCTGAACATCTCCTTTGGCTGACAAACAGGTGCCGAGATTGACACAGGCGGTGTAGTTGTTCTCCGTCACCGCCAGCGCGCGTCGAAAGAGTTTTTCCGTGTCCTGCCAGTAGCCCGTCTGGGTTTTTGCCAGCCACGCGCTGGCAACCAGCATCAACACTCCGGCCCCGGCCAGGAAGGGTTTGGGCACGTGCCGTCGCGACCATAATTCCGCGCCAGTCCAAGCCACAATAATGAACACTCCGATCAAGGGCACATAACCGTACCGGTCGGACATGGATTGGGCGCCCACCTGCACCAGGCCAATCACCGGAACCAATGTCCCCACGAACCAGAACCAGCCCACGACGCCGAACGGAAATTTTGGTCCCAGCCATAAAGCCGTGACGCCCAAGCCAACGAACAACACCACTGCAGACATTACGCACAACCCGGGCCAGTGCTCGACATACGGATAGGGAGTGGCAAGCGAAACCGGCCAAAAGGTTTTTTCCAAATACCGGGCGTAGGAAACAAAGGCATTCCCGATCCGTGCGGAGATTGAAAACCTCGCGAGCGCGCCAACCGCGCCGGCCTTCTGCTGCACCAGAAACGTGACGACGCACGAAAGCACGCTCAGCACGAAGAACGGCAGCTTCTCCAAAACCAGCCGGTTGACCCTTTTCATTTGACTGCCTGCGGCCGGTTCCGAAATCCGAAATCCGAAATCCGAAATTCTTCCGAGCGGCCAGTAATCCAGCAGCAACATGACAAACGGCAGCGTCACCAGCATCGGTTTGCTCATCAGACTCAGCGTAAAAAACAAGAGCGCCAATGAATAGTCGCGGGTCGCGGGTCGCGGGTCGCGGGCCAACGATTCCGTGGTTACGTTCGGTTCCCAACTGCCAGTTCCCGATCGCTTTTGCGCGTAGCCGGCGTAAAACCACAATGACCACAGGGCGAAAAACGTGCTCAAGACATCCTTGCGTTCCGAAATCCACGCCACGGATTCCACGTGCATCGGATGCAAGGCAAACAGGGCCGCAACGAACACGCTCCGCAGAACCGTTCCGGACAATTGACGCAACAACAGAAACAGCAGAACCGTATTCGCCAGATGCAGCAGTAGATTCGTGAGATGCGGTCCGGCCGGCCCTTTGCCAAAAATCTCCGCGTCCAGCATCAATGACAGCCATGTCAGCGGATGCCAGTTGGCGGAATAACCGGTGGTCAAAGCCCAAACAACGTTCGATGGCGACACCCCGGTCAGGATGTGAGGATTGGAAGAAAAGTAATCTGGGTCGTCATAGTTGACAAAGCCGCCATGGATGACCGGCCAGTAAACCGTCACGGTCACTGCCACCAACAACAGGCAAAGACAAACGGGATGGGACAGCGTCCGGGTGAACTTGTTTCCCAGACTCGCAAGGTTTTGTTGCCGGGACAAAATCATCAGGCTCCATCCATCAAACCACAAACTCCAGTTCCTGCCGGTGCGGAATCAGGCCGCGTTCAAAAGCCTGGCCAAGGAAACGGCGGATGGACTCCCGGCCCTGGTCGCCGTAATCAAGGGTCCAGTGGTTGACGTACATGCCGACAAATTTGTCAGCCAGTTCCCGCCCCATGTCGCGCGCATATTGCAGCGCGTGCTGCACCGCCTCGGGGCGATGGTCGAGACTGAATTGAATGCTCGTGGTGAGAATGTCGGAAATCTGCCGGCGCACCGCCGGTTCGAACTTCTTGTTGATGACATTGCCACCGAGCGGCAGCGGCAGACCGTCGTTTTGCCGGCCCCACCAAACGCCGAGGTCTTCACAAACCACCAGGCCTTCATTTTGATAGGTCAACTGGCCCTCGTGGATGATCAGCCCCACGTCCGCCGCACCGGAACGGACCGCCTGAAAAATCCGGTCAAAGGGCACGACGACATAATCAAACTCCTTGGCGCTCTTGCCGAGCCAGAGTTGCAGCGCCAGAAAGGCGCTCGTCATCGTGCCCGGCACGGCGATTCTTTTCTTCGCAATTTCCTCGCGGGAAAATTTCTGTTTGGCCACGAGCATCGGACCATAGCCGTCACCCATGCTCGCGCCGCTGGGCAGCAGCGCATATTTGTCGCTCACGTAAGCATAGGCATGGATGCTGACCGCGGTGATGTCGAGTTCGCCGCGCGTGGCACGTTCGTTGAGTGTCTGGATGTCCTGCAGGATATGCTCGAATTGGAAGCCGTGCGCCGGAATCAAATCCTTCGCCAAAGCGTAAAACATGAAGGCGTCATCGGGGTCGGGCGAGTGGCCAAGCGTCAACGTCGTTTGCTGCATGGATGAAGGCTAAACCACCGGACGAAAGCTGTCACGACGAGAAGAAATCCCGGCGCAAAACCTGAAAACACCACACGCGCCCTGACCAAGTCCGGCTGCAACCGACTGCCACCTCCTTCGTCGTTCCAAATCACAGTGCAGTTTGCAGGCAAACCCGGTCCGGCGCGTGCGTTGTGTTCGTGTTCCTCCTCGAACAAATTCAATTTCAATTTAAAAAACCTGGCAGCACGCGAATCCGAATCCCCACGATCAAAAACTCGTGCTGCCAGGTTCCCCACCCAAAACAATCAACCCAATGCCATAAGCACCAACCTGCGCATCGTTTAGCAGAGTGTGTGCCGCCCGGGACAATTTGGGGAAACTTGTCGAAAACCCGCGTAATCCTCGCAACACTTTTTATCGAACCATCAAAGGCGCTGTTGTTTTTTTCTCAGGCTGACAAAAACCTCGCCGGTTCCGTTGCGACGGTCATGCCCGCGCCACGAATGAGTTGACTCCCACCAACCGGACGCCAACAATTGAAAATGGCAGCCGGTCAAAGTCCGAGGGACATGGCGGGCTGGTCGCATTAAAATAATCCGCGGTTTGCCACACCAGTGCTGTTCAAACGTTTTTTCAGGCCAGAAACGCCGCCGGCTTTGCCGGTTGTTCACTTGCCGACGGACGCTCAACCGTTGCCGCTCTTGATGGTGCGCAACCCGCGGGCACGCCGATATCTGCTCCGGCTGCGGCCCGATGGCACCGCCCGCGTTACCATTCCCCGTGGGGGCTCGGCGGCGATGGCTCAACAATTTGTCGAACGCCATGTGACCTGGCTGGAACGCGAACTTAAGCGACTTCAAACCCAAACCCGGAGACCGGCAGCCTGGACAATTGGGACGGAAATCCTTCTGCGTGGCGAAATGATTCGCATCGAACCCGGATCCGACTGCGAGCCTAAAACCGCCCGCATCGGCAGTGAAACGATCTTGGTGTCGGATGCGGCAACCGATTTACGTCCCACCATCGAAGGCAGGTTGCGCCAACTGGCCGGCCGGGAATTGCCGGCCCGCCTGCTGGAACTGGCCGCTAGGCACGGATTAACCGTGCGGCGGATCACGGTGCGCAATCAAAAATCGCGCTGGGGATCCTGTTCGCGGCGAGGCACGATTTCCCTGAACTGGCGGCTTATCCAGACCCCCGCCTTCGTCTGCGATTACATCTGCCTGCATGAACTGATGCATTTGCGGCAGATGAACCATTCAGCTGCATTCTGGCGGGAAGTGGAACGGGCTTGTCCTGATTACCGGACGGCTGAACGCTGGCTGAAGGAAAACCCCGGCTTGCTCCGGTAATTGTCCCTTCATTGCGGATTGGTTCCTTCGCCTCCTCAAAAACTACGGGTTGGTCCGGTGTCAAATGCACATTGCGTCGGAACCCGCTTCTGGAATAATTCCGTATGTGACCGGTTCATTCCAACCCGACGATTCCCTGCGTTTCGAATCCGCGCTGCGCCGTTTCGACGATGAAAACTCGCGCGATCCGAACCACGAGATGGACGACAACCTTTCCCGGCCCCGCGAATGGCTATATGCCCGGAGGCTCACGAAATGGGTGTTGCAGCTTTGTCCGGACGCCTCCGAGGAACTTCGCCTGGCCGCGCGCTGCCAGCACCTCTGCCGCTGGGAAATCCCGCGCTCATCTTATCCGATGACGCGCGCCGGATATCTGCAATGGCGGGCTGACCTAAAAAAATTCCACGCACAAAAATCCGGCGACATCCTGCGCGAAACGGGCTACCCGGAAACGGTGGTCCGCCGTGTGCAGGATTTGAACCTCAAGAAAAATTTTCCCGCCGATCCCGAGGTTCGCGTGCTCGAGGATGCCCTTTGCCTCGTATTTCTTGAATTCCAACTGGCCGGCCTCGCCCAAAAAACCGCCGAGGATAAAACCATCAATGCCCTGCAGAAATCCTGGCAGAAAATGACCCCCGCCGCCCGCGCCGAGGCGCTGAAGCTGAATTACGGCGAACGTGAAAAGAAACTTCTGGAACGAGCACTCAGCGGCTGATCAAAGCGATACCGCACCGCAGGTGCTCCTCAAGCGCCCGCCCCGGCAAGAAGGTAAAATCGCTTTTGAGAAAAGGCTGTTTGACTATGCGAACCCACGGTGTTTAAGCTGTCTTTTCTAAGAAGAATAAATGAGCGACCCCAAACCGATTTTGCCACGCCTGAATCTTGGAAAAGCTGCGTGGAGCCTTGGCAACGCGGTTCAATTCGCGAATTGTGGAATTTTGAAGGTCGCTTTTGGGGAGAGTGTGGCGATTGCCGGGCTGGGTGGCCGGCACCGGCCCGCTGTTTAATTTTGAGAGAATCGAATGATTGATCCATTATGAAAAAACCGCTCAAACAGTTGGCGTTGGAATCGTTCGTGGCGATTTCGCTGTGCGTCAGTTTCTTTTTTTTCATGCTGCCCGTCGTGATGGCCCCCCGGTACTACGACAACAACAGCACCAATGCGTATCTGTTCACCCACATCAGCAAATATCCGGTTCAGACAAAGGAGGACTACGAAAACGAGTTTCCGGTGTTCGCGGCGCGCATGGGTCCAAGATTGCTCACCGGGGCGCTGTGGAACTGCATGGTTGATCTGACCATCAAGAACCACGGCACCGGTGTGTACACCTGGAATGGCTATAATTTCAATCTGCTGTCCATCGCGTTCGGCACCTACCAGGCAGGCTGGCTGGCGCTGTTGTTCGGGCTGCTGATTCGTTACCGACCGGATGCCGTCCTGATCATGCTGGGCACCTTCTCCGGCCTCATGTATAACTTCAACATCCCCGCCGGCAGTTGGTGTTATCCCTGGGACATGCCAAGCCTGGCGCTGTTCACCTGGGCGATCCTGATTTCCAAAGAATATTATCCGCTGATTGCCGTTGCCTTCGTCGCCTCGCTGATCAAGGAAACCGGGGCAACGTGTGCCTTGCTGGTATTGCTCGGTCCCTGGTCCTGGCGCAAACGGATCGGCGGTTTTGTGGGCCTGATCCTGGCTTTTGTTATCAGCCGCAAGCTGCTGATGGCTTGTGGGAACGTGCAAACCATTTTCCTGCCGTTTGCCGAATCCACCAGTTTGTTTTCCTTCATCGGAAACTCGTTCAAACTCTTTCTGGATAACATGAAGGCATTGTTCAGCTTCCATTTGAACAGCCCGTTTTTCAGCAACTGCGGCATGTTGTTCATAATGTTCTTTCTGCCGGCGAGAATGCAAATCAAGCTCACAGCGGCGGCCTTCTTCATCGGTCAGTTGATGTTTGGGATCATTTTCGAGTTCCGAATCTGGTACGAACTGCTGCCGCTGGGCATGATGCAATTGAGCGACTATTTGAAAACCTGCCAGCCGGCTCCGGCCAAGCAGAAGGCCTGACGCGGTCTGAACCGGTCAGAGGAGAAGCTTGATTTTGCCAATCCGGCCCGCCAGCGGAATATCTTTAAATGAAGGCGGTTGATAAATCGCGCCGGGATGCTCGATCCGCGATTGCCGGGGCATGGCACCGGTTTAACCACCTCACCGAGGACTGTCAAGATGAAGCCCCCTTTACAAGCCTCAACCAATCATCGTCCGCAGATGACGCAGATGGGCGCAGATTTTTAACTGCCAAGACGCCAAGGATGCAAAGGTTGGGCGAGGCTCCCGGCGAGCCGTTTCCCGGAACTGATGTTTACAGGAGGGAACGGAGGCAACAGAAGTTTGAAACTGAAAACTCACCGGCTTCTGGCTGCTGACTTCCGTCCTCCGCCTTCTGGCTTCTCATCCTGCGGGCGTATCGGAGATTCGTCCGCCGCTGAGTATTTTCCCGTTCCAATTGACAATGACTCGTGTCGCTCTTCCCTTCCTGAGGCGGACAAAAGTCAGTTGTATGTTGTCATCGGTCTGGCCGGGGTTGACAGCGAAGCTGTCAGTTTTCACCGGAACGAAGTCGCCGGCGTTCTGCCCTGTCGGGAAGGCTGCCAGCCCGCGAACCGATGCGACGAGGTAGTCCCCCGTCTTGTCCGTCACGTGGGAAACGCTGAGCGTTGGGCCGAGATGAATCAGTCCAAAGAGAAATGACTTCCGATATTGCCCCACATACCGGTCGTAAGTTTGGGAATCAGGCTGGGCTGAAACCAGCGCTGGAGAAATATTTGTAACCGTGTTGATTTCCAGGGAACTGATCTGGAACGAGCTGCCCCCCCAATCTGCCTGCGTCGCGAAGCGCGTCGGCATCAGGAAACCGTCAAACGCCCGATAATCGCCAACGGTCGTCTTGGTCCACCCCGACATGCCATGTGCCGTGACGCGCGTGAAAACGCCGGCCAAGAGGCCGTTGGTGGCATCGTAGTACTCGAAATATTCGCGATGAGTCTTGGAAACCACCTTTAGCTCGTAACATAAATTTCCGTCAAATCGGGCCTGGCCCAGGCACTCTACCGACTCGTTACTGCCAGGCTCCTCGTACCAGCCAAAGCACTCAGCCCCATCCTTCCGCAGGTCATGCTCCTCGCCTCGAAGAATATGGCAGGAACCGTCGGAGCCAATGTTCCAGCCGGTGCGGCCATCAAATCCCTCGACGTATTGGCCCAGGTTGGTGCCGGACGACACAATGAAGTCCGCGACCAGCCGGGACTGATTGGGCCGCATCGCGAAATACTCCGTGGGCAAGGCGGGCAAGGATGCCACGCCGATGTCCAGTGTGCCTTTCGCGTGAAACGAGCGAATCTCCGCGGCGGCCTTCTCCCCGCCGCGAGCGGCCAGCGCGCGCGCGAAGACTTC
>Ga0265338_10008814_pt1 | contig 12172 bp, 13 predicted proteins | sample 42126metaG_FD_193579 | JGI IMG/M metagenome (GOLD analysis project Ga0265338, IMG submission 193579) | Rhizosphere microbial communities from Carex aquatilis grown in University of Washington, Seatle, WA, United States - 4-21-26 metaG | ecosystem: Host-associated > Plants > Roots > Rhizosphere... | reverse complement strand
TTCACAACTTCAATCCATTGACGTTGACTCAGAAGGTTGGATTGTTCCGGCGGATGCACAAATCTACTGGAAGGCTTCTACGAAAATTAAAAAGGTAACTCAAGATCAAATCCAACAGATCAAGATCATTGGAAGAGGTGGAACCCGATATGCTGAGTTTTTCCGTGATTATGAAAAGGAAATGGGTAAAGTCGATTTCCTAATTATGATTACAGACGGATATCTCGATATGTCGGATATCGCGGACATGGTTAATCCAGGCATCGATGTATTCTGGATTATCACTTCAGCTTGCGATTTCACCCCTCCGTTCGGTAGAGTTTTTGATTTGAAATCTATTTAATTAAATAAGGGTTTGGCTGTGTTATATTATTAGGGAAATGGAAAACACATCCTCTGATGAAACGCAGCCAATTACTTACGATAATATCGTTTATATAGAGTTTTTTAATAAAAAAGATTTTCCTACTGGGGAATGGTCAGCTGAGCCAGATTTTGTCCAATGGAGCGCTTATGGCTTGCAGTGCCTTGCGATCCGTGATATGAAGTTAGGGTCATGGCGCGGCTTTGTTGGGCTAGAAAAAAGCCACAAAGGCTATAGTCAATCTCACGCAGAATTATTAGAATCAGGTTGGATGCCAAATTTAGAAGTTCATGGCACTCTTACATTTGCTGGGAAGCTTCCAGCGAAATATAAAGAGCTAAATAAAAGCACTTGGTGGGTTGGGTTTGAATGCTCTCACGGAACAGATTATCTACCTTTAGTTAAAGTGGATCAATCAAGTCCCTTCTATACAAGCCTTCGCTCACAACAAGTATATAAAAACATTCACTTCGTTAGAAAACAAACTAATCAATTAGCAAAACAATTACTGAGAATAAATAGAAAATGAATCCTTTGTTTGAAAAGTTCTGTTTAATGGGTGGCTTGTTTTCCATCCTTGGTTTCATCCACTTCTTCGTAGATTTTGTTTGTCAGACGCATTTTGAGGCGATGAACAAACACAATAATGCCTTGATTCGCGCGCGTCACTGTGCTATTTATACTCTCGGCTTTTTGCCCGTCTTATTTTTTATGCATGCGTGTGGTGTATATACTTGGCTTGAAATGTTCATCGCGGTAAATATTTTGTTTTGGTCTCACTTTGGCGAGGATACATACTACCCGGTTTATCTTTGGGCTAGATACATTCGTCGTCCCTCGGAAATGACTGACCCTATCGTTACTACTAATTTTGTCGGTCATCAAGTTGTTCTTCCACCGGATCCAAAAGCTGGCTTCATTAAGTTCATAAATACGACTCTCGGAAAGATTTTGATGATTGCAGTTGATCAAATTATACATTTTGCATTTTTGCTTCCAGTTGCATGGATGGCTCTGAACTAGAAAGTTTTTAAAATGAAACTAAGTGATATTCGCCCTACGGTTGAGACCACGGGGCAGATGGTTAATCAACTATTTTCCATTGAAGATACTGGCGCAATCTTTGACATTCTACGCAATAGAATGTATTCGGATCCTATCCGTGCCATTTGTAGGGAGATTACCTCAAATGCGCGCGACGCCCATAGAGAAGTAGGAAAAGAGGATGTCGAGTGCGAGATTACGCTACCATCCGCCTTCGATAAGTTCTACAAGGTTAAAGACTTCGGACCGGGTATCAGCCCCGAGCGCATGGCTACGGTATTTATAAGATACACGGCGAGCACTAAGCGTGATGATAATAAGCAGACAGGGGGCTTTGGTCTAGGCGCCAAGACTCCATTCTCATACAGCGATACATTCACCATCGTCACAATCGTTGACAATATTAAGTATCATTACGCCTGCTTTATTGATCCAACCAAGGTTGGTCAGTTGTCTCTTCTACGAACAGAGGGAACTTCTGAATCTAATGGTACGGAGATTATTATCCCTGTCAAGTCTGAGGATTTCAATAAATTTGCCATCGATACAGAATTTGTCACCAGACATTGGGATGTAAAGCCAATCCTGCATGGAAGGCATGTTCAATACAAAAGTATTGTCTCGACTCTAGAGGGCAATGGATACAAAATTTGTAAATCAAATGATTATAATACTATCAGAGAAATTAAACTAGTTATCGATGGGATTGAATATCCACTTGAACTTTCTCAACTAAAGGGAAAGGTCCACTCTGGAATTTTCAATGCAATCAATGGAACAATTTACTTGTATTTCGGGGTTGGTGAGCTAGACCTTTCTGCTACTCGTGAAAGCGTCCATCTCAGTGCTCCAACGGAAGCAAAGATCAATGATCGTCTTTCCGAGATTGTAAAAGATTTCAAGGTTTCTGTCCTTCAGAAGATTGACGGCTGCGTTTCACTGTGGGACGCAAATGTTTATCTCAACAATGAATTAGGTAAAACATTCAATGACCATTCATTCTTGGGCACCTTGACATGGAAGGGATTGCCATTGATTGAAGGCTCGCTTAGAGCATCCGATGGAAAAGTTTTCACCTTCTCAAAGGGTGTATCCAAGAGGGGACGTATTGATCCTGATAAGATCGTGCGCACCATGCAAAATACGATCAATTTCGTTAGTGACGCACAGGTTTATTTCTGCGATTTGGCAATCAAAGAGCCACAAATCAAAGATGTAAAAAAGGCTTTTGAGAACGATAAATCCCTAAAACATGTCTATGTTATTGTTCCTAATGATGATTGCAAAGATGTGAAGGCTGTATTTACACCTTATTCCTATCAAGATCTAGAGGTAAAAAATCTATCAGGGATTACTAAGGTTAGTAGAACATATAGTATTTCTGGAGTTAGACTACTGGTATTTAAGTATGACTATACCAGTAGGGCATTTAGGCAAGTCGCTTACTCGGCGATGGAAGAGGATACAGGTAAAAAAGTTATTTGTTCCCTGGACAAAATTGGCTATAATTCTACTCGTACAGTTATCTTAAAAAATAAAAAATCTCTAGATGGCGATATAGTAAAATCGCTCATCCTTGCTAATCCAGGATACAGTATTTACGGGGTTGATTCAGTAGTTCCAACTAAAAAAGTAGAAGAACATTTTTCAGATTTCCTACCGATTGATGATTTTGTTGAAAATTTCTTTGCAAAAAAGTCGATTGATTTCGTTAAGATTAAATATGCAATGAAATTTCAATATAGTCTCGATAGACATGTTGATCAGCTGGAAAAGATTAAATCCGACGTTAAGGATCCAGATTCCATTTTCCTAAATTATATTAAATTGAATTCTGAAATTGCCACTCTCATTAAGGATCACGCTGGAATTCTTAATATTTACGAAACCATAAAAAATACAATTACGGAAATCGATGTTGATGATTACATTACGGCGCATCCCGAGTTCGACTACAAATGCGCAAAAGATAAAATCGCCACCACGTATCCGTTGCTGAGTCACATTGATTACTACACAACATCCAGAAATTGTGACCCCATCATCCACTACATAAATTTGATTGACAAAGATCTAAAAAATTAGGAGCCTCTATGATTACAAAAGATAACTTTAGTTCTATTATCACCGACAATACCATTGTTGTTAATTACAGTGGTGAAACACATATGATTTCGCGTTCCGATGCGTATTCTGAAAAAGTGCTTCAAGCAATTAAGAGTGGGCGCTTAAATGACATCCCAGATCTCATCAATGTCGCTAAGAGGCTTGAGAAAGCCTCTGATGGCCTCTTTACCATCAAAAATGGTGAAGTGTATGTTGAGGGTGTGGTTGCGCCACATGTTCTTGGTAGAAAGATTGAAGACTTCGCAAATGAAGGTCTTCCCTATGGTCCACTTGTAAGATTTGCAAAAAGACTTCAAGCAAATCCATCCTTCCGTGCTGTCACTGAGCTTTATCAATTCCTAGAGAAGAACAATCACCCAGTAACGGAAGATGGTTGCTTCATTGCTTATAAAAAAGTTGGAGACGATTTTAAGGATCTCTACACTCGTACCATGGATAATTCACCAGGTCAGACTGTTGAAATGCCACGTAATAAGGTAAATGAAGATCCAAATCAAACCTGCTCATGGGGATTGCATGTCGCTAACTGGGATTATGCAGCCAACAAGTATGGTTTTGCAAGTCAGCCAATGCTAGAAGTAAAGGTTGATCCAGCTGATGTCGTTGCAGTTCCAACCGATTACAATCAAGCTAAGATGAGAGTTTGTAAATATGTAGTTCTTGGTGTCGTTAAGGAAGAAGTATCGACTCCACTAAGAGTGGTTGACCCTACCTACAATAACGATGTTGATGATGGTGAGGCAGATTGCGGTGAAAATTGCATGGCTCATTCCACCTGTCGCGACGATGGTACTCCACAAGAAATTCTTTGCGCAGATTGCGACGATTACCATTACGCAGATGATGAGTGTCTTTCAACGGAAGAGTATTGTGAAGAGTGTTTAGAATACTTCGATTCCGATGATGGCCACGATTGCGTGGAAGTGGAAGAAGAAGATGAGTATTGCGTCGATTGCGATGAGTATTACGATGCTAATACTGTGCATGATTGTCCCGAAGAGGAAGACGACGACGAAGAGGACTATTGTGAAGAATGTGGCTCATACTACTACGTTGATTATGGCCACCGTTGCGCGATGGAAGAAGAGGAAGAGGATGATGCTGATGATTATCCTTGGGATGACGAAATCGACGAATGATTTCCCTCACTGAAAAGGCTGTAATAGCTATAAAAGAAATTGCTGCTGAACAAGGACTCGATCACTTATTTATTCGTGTTAGAGTCCTTGGTGGTGGCTGTGCTGGTATGACTCACGACATGTATTTCGATGATCTCAAAACTCAAAATGAGTTTGATGAATTGTTTGAGCAAGATGGTGTATCAATTCTTGTCGATCAATTAAGTTATCAATACATGGAAAACATTACGATTGATTATGTTCCAGGTGTGATTAGTAGCGGTTTTCAGTTCAAAAGCCCCGATATTAAATCAACTTGCGGATGTGGAAGTTCGGTTCAATACTGAATTAGGTGGTAAGTATGGAAGTTGAACAAATTTACGGCAAATTCGATAAGAATATGGGTTGGCTCAGGGACCGAACAGTATTATTGGTCCGTCACGGTTCCCATGCTTACGGCACCAACACACCAGAGAGTGATGAGGACTTCAAAGGCATTGCCATACCTCCAAAGCAATATTTCTTAGGATCTCAATATAATTTCGAACAAGCAGAACTAAAGGATCCTGATCTAGTCATCTATGACATCAGGAAGTTCTTCAATTTAGCGGCAGCATCCAATCCAAATATCATTGAAGTATTGCACACTGATCCATCTGATCACATTCTGGTTGATCCTATCGGCGAAATTATTCTTGATAACAAGAATAGATTCTTATCAAAACGAATCAAGCACACGTTTATGGGTTACGCGTGTTCTCAATTAAAAAGAATAAAACTCCATAGACGTTGGTTACTGAACCCTCCAACCCACAAGCCTACTCGCGAGGAATTTGGGTTACCAAGGGAAACTGTGATTCCACAGGATCAATTGTTGGCAGTTAATGCTCAGATTCAAAAAGAATTGGATAAATTCCAATTTGATTTTATGGAAGAGCTTAATGAGCCGATGAAAATCGCTGTGCGAAATTCTATGGCGGACATGCTTACCCATTTGCAGATCTCCAAGGATGACCAATGGGTATCTGCGGCAAAGACTGTTGGCCTCGATTCTAACTTCATTGAAGCTATGAAGCTAGAGCGCCAATACGCCAGCTCCAAAACTGAATGGGATAACTTCCAAGAGTGGAAAGTCAACCGTAACCGCAAGCGCCATGAGCTTGAAGCAAAATACGGTTACGACACCAAGCACGCTTATCATCTTGTGAGATTGATTCGTATGTGCGGCGAAATCCTCACCACTGGTATCGTCACGGTTAAGAGACCAGACTTCGAAGAGTTATTGAGAATTCGAAACGGTGCTTGGACTTGTGAAGAAGTCATTGAGTACGCGGATAACGAAGAAGTAAGACTACAAGAGCTTTACAAGACTTCAACCGTTCTACCCAAAACGCCAGATCAAAAGTATCTCGATGACCTCTGCATCCAACTGGTAGAAAGGTCTTTGTCGAAATATTCGTGGTATAATGTAAAGAAATATATTGACACTTTGGTCAAATAAGAAATGAGAGATAATGAGCGTAAGAAATCTTAGTAGATTAATTTGTTGCGATATTGAATCAACTTGCTGGGAACGGGGCGAACAGCCTAAGAAAGAAGTGTCGGAAATTATTGAAATTGGCGTAGCGGTTATCAACCTTAAATCTTTACAGATCGAACAATCAGAAGGTATTATAGTAAAACCAGCACGTTCCAAAATCAGCAAATTCTGCACTCAACTGACAACCATCACTCAAGATCAAGTTGATAAGGGAGTCTCATTTAGTCAGGCTTGTGATATCCTAGTTAACAAATACGATTCCAAGAATCTCGTTTGGGGTTCTTGGGGTCAGTATGACCGCAAAATGTTCGAGTCTCAATGCAGAGAAACATACGTAGATTATCCATTCAGTCGAGAACATATAAATATTAAAAACATATTTTCAGTTTTTTATGGAGCATCGAAAGAATTCAATATGCCAACAGCGCTGGAAGAATTGGATATGATTCTTCAGGGAACGCTTCATCGTGGCGTTGACGATGCAGTAAATATCGCTTCGATATTTGGCAGCATGCTCCATAAGTTTAGATTACTGGCCTAAACTTCGTTATATACTCTATGGGAGTATATGGCAAATTCACTAAATCTACAAGAGATCGATCAAGAGCAAGCTATTAATTTAGCAAGATTTTTTATCAAGTCAAAACAAAACTGTGCCTTCTTTGGAAGAAGAGGTGTTGGCAAGACCGAGATTGCTATTCAGGCAGCTAAAGATTGTAATTATAAAATCAACTATGTGAATCTTTCTGTTATTGAACGCCCTGATTTAGCTGGCTACCCAAATCTTCTAAGCGATTCTGACATTGTTACATTTAAATCTCCATACTTTTTACCAACCTTAAAAGAAGGTCAGAGGCCTGACGCAGTCATATTATTCGATGAGGTTGACAAAGCGCCATCTGAAGTAACAGCGCCTCTACTAGAACTATTACGATCTAGAACCATCAACGGTAAACCCGTTAATGTTGCAGCTTGTTTGCTTACCGGGAACCTCTTCAACGAAGGTGCCCATTCAAATATGGTAAGTTCGGCACTATTAGATAGAACAGCTAAATATGTTCTACAATTTAGTTTTGATAAATGGATGGATTGGTGCAAAGTTAATGGAATTCATGATTTAATTCTTGGATTCCTTTCTAAGGAATCTAACTTTGCATGTGGTGATATTGAGTCGACTAGCTATGCGACACCCTCCCCAAGAGGATGGTCAATGGTTTCCGATTGCCTATATAAGGCAAAGCAATTCAATATGCACGATACCGAAACGATTGTATCTATAGTTGCTGGATTCGTTGGGTTAGAAGCTGCATCTAATTTTAGATTGTGGTTTCAATATTTCAAGGAATTTGAGCCAAAGATTCTTTCCCTAATTGAAACTGGTGAGTATCCAAAAGATATTGATAAGTTTAGTGTGAGTGAGTTATTTATTTTTTGTGTTACATTGTGTTATATCACTAAACAAAAAATTACTGCTTCAAAAATCAAATTAAGAAATTTGAAATATATAGAAACGGTTTGTGATTTTTATTCTCGTTTTGATATTGAGGATGAAGTTCAACTGGTGACAATTAGAAATTCATTTCCAGTAGAATTTATTACGAAGCATAGACTTTACGAGAGTCAAATTTTTCTAGAGAAAAGTAAAGAATTGCAGACAGAAATTTTGTCCAAATAATTGGATTGACGTGGCCCGCGGGCGAGTTATAATACCGGGATGAAGAGATTTCGCATTGCAACTCGTAAAGGCTCATTATCTCCAAACGTAGATATTTACGCTTCAAATGTGAAGTGGGTTTCGTACTGGGAAGGTCCCCCATTCCCCGGGGCGCCTTCGTATAGAATTGGTGAAGTTGCTAGTGAGCAATTCGATCTTACAAAAGAACGATTAGAAGAATATTACGAATTCACTGAATTATTATTAAAGGAATAAATTATGAGCGAATGGCATCCACAAGTAGTTAGGTTAGAAAAAATTGGCAGACATCCCAACGCTGATACTTTGGAAATTTCTTCCATTTATGGTGGTTACACCGTAATCTTTAAGGAAGGACGTTTTAAGGAAGGCGATCTTGCGGCTTACATTCCCACCGATACGATCTGTTCTGCAAACCCCGAATTCGATTGGCTTGGCGACAAAAAGAGAATCAAGCCTGTTCGTCTCCGCGGCATCTTCTCTCTTGGGATTCTTGCAACCCCTCCCCCAGGTATGGTTGAGGGCGATAGCGTCGTAGAATTCTATGAATTGAAGAAACACGTATATGAAGAGGAAATGCCCGAACTTCCTGGTAGACACAACGGAGATCACGCCTCCCCTCCCATTGGTTGGACGATTCCCTACTATGACCTTGAAGGTCTTCGCAAGTACTCTCGTCTTCTTCAAGACGGTGAAGAGGTTGTTCTTACCGAAAAAATTGAAGGTTGCAACGCTGGCTATTCTCATGATGGCGAACAACTTTGGGTGAAGTCAAGAAACTTCTATCTCAAGGAAGATGAGAATAACCTTTATTGGAATTCTGCATTAACCTACGATCTCAAGACTAAACTTGCCGCTTTCCCTGGATTTGTATTTTTTGCCGAACTTTATGGAAACGTAAAGGGATTCAAGTACGACTGCTCAGTCGTTCAGGGCAAGCTTACACCACGTCTTAGATTTTTCGATGTGTGGGATACTAAGGCGATGAAATACCTTGACTGGGACGATGCTGTAGCTATGATTAAGGCGGCTGGTTTGGAAACTGTGCCAGAGCTTTACCGGGGACCATGGACTGGTCAGAATCTTTGGACTCATGCTGAGGGTCAATCTGTCCTTGGTGGAAATATCCGTGAAGGGTTTGTTGTTAGACCGGTTAAGGATAGATTCGACAGCCATCTTGGCAGAGTTGTATTGAAGCTTAAAGGGGAGACCTACCATCTGCATAAGAAGTGATATATAGTATGTATGACTGAAAAATTATATACGCGTAAATGTCCTTCTTGTGGAAAAGAAATTTTCCACGCTCGGTTAAAAGATCGAAATGTAGCAGAAAAGAAACAAATTCTTTGTAAAGAGTGTTCAAATGAAAACAGAAAACTTTTTCCAAAAGAAAAACAATTTTCTCGTAATTGTCCAATATGTGACGCGTTAGTCTGGCACGTAACTGAAAAACAATGTAAAAAATCAGCAGATAAGCCTTGCCAATCTTGTACGAAGAAATTATTATGGGAGCAAGCAGACTCTCCGCTTCGTAATGAAGAAACGAGATTAAAAAGGAATGCATCCATCTCTATAGCACGACAAGATCCAGATTCTGGGTATAATACAGAAGAAAGAGAACAGAAACAAAGTCAATCGATGATTAAAGCTTGGGAGAATTCTGAAATTCTTAATTCAGAAGAATATAGGAAAAATCAATCTGAGCTTTTAAAAGCTGTTTGGCTTACAGATGAATATAGATCAAAACGTCTCTCAGAAGAAACATTGAAATCTTTTTCTGAAAAAATGAGCAAGGCTTGGTCAGAAAAATATTTTGAATTCACCGCCGCACTAAAAATGGCGTGGAATGATCCAATTCGAAGAGAAAATACTAAAAATAGGTTAGATCAAAATTTACTGAATCCAGAATTTCGTGCTAGTTGGTATAACGCTAAAACAATTAAAGTTTCTAAAATTGAATTACGCATAAAAGATCAGCTTAAAAAACTTGGATTTATTCACAGCTCAGAACACAATGCTTATATAATAAGATTTATCCCAGATTTTATTAATTTTGACACGAAAGAAATTATTGAAATTTACGGTGATTATTGGCATTGTAATCCAAATATATCTAAATATTGTAAGCCTAATAAAATTCATTCAAAATTAAAAATGACAACAGAAGAAAAGTGGGAAAGAGATTTTATTAGAGTGAAGTTGTTAGAAGAGCAGGGGTATAAAGTAATCATTCTATGGGAGAATGACATTAAACTAAATAATTATGATATCTCAAAATTTTTAAGGCAAATATGAATGTAAAACATCCTTGTTCCAAGTGTGGAAAGACTGCAATATGGATGTACGCTCCGATGTCCGATTATTGGACAGATGCAGAACGATATTTTTGTGATGATTGTGTTTCAAGGGGTTGCTCTTGCAATGAAGATTATGAAACGAAAATAGAAGCTACCGATGAGCTTGGGCGATTTTTTCCGTGTTGTGAATATAATTTTTGTGAAGACGGATACGAAATAGAGGAATGAAATGCTATTAGAAGATTTGATATTTTTAGTTTTAGCAGGTGGAGGATCTATTTTTTTTATCCCCTATCTGATTAGGCTCTACAAGGCGGTAGCTCCAGCGCCAGATCCTCTTAAAGAGGCTGAGAGGCGATTGAGAATTGCCGAGGCTGAGGCGAAGGCGGCGGAATTAAACCAGAAGACAGAAAAGATTTACAGTCATCTTTATGAAGATGTTCTTCATGAAGATGAACAAAACAAAGAAAACAAAGGTACAAGAGTATGAATGAAAAAATGTTAGCACTGCTCCTGAAAATTGGAGCTGGTGTAGTTGGATTAATTGTAGTAATTTGGTTTGTCACGAATGTCTTTACGACAGTTGACGCCAAAGAAATTGTTGTACATCAAACCGTAACGAATGGTGCTTTGGAAGTTTGGACCACACCTGGCCCCCACTTCCAATTTTTCGGAAAGATTACTCGCTACAAGAAGAGCGATACTCTTTGGTTCTCAGCCAAGAAGGATGAAGGTAAAGATACCGACGATTCAATCAAGGTTAGATTCAACGATGGTGGTCACGGCAATCTATCTGGCTCAATCAGATACGATTTACCGACAGATGCGGCGCACGTAATTGCACTTCACCAGAAGTATGGCTCAATGGAGTCAATCGATCATGATCTTGTTCGCCAGGTAGTTAACAAATCGGTCTATATGACCGGTCCTCTTATGAGCAGCCGTGAAAGCTACGCTGAGAAGCGCAATGACCTTATTAGCTTCATCGCAGACCAAATTCAGAACGGCGTGTTTAGAACTGAACACAAAACTGTTGAGACAGTTGATCCATTAACGCAACAAACCAAGACCGTTGAAATTGTTCAACCAAAACTCGGTCCTGGGCCAGGTGGCATTGAACGCGAAGAGGAAGGTCCAATCCAACGATACGGTATCGTTACAAGCAGCATGACGATCAACAGTATCGACTACGAAGAGGCTGTTGAAGCTCAAATCAAACAACAACAACAGGCTATCATGGCAGTCCAACAGTCCCTCCTTCTTTCAAAGAAGGCTGAGCAAGACGCAATCACTACCAAGCTTCAAGGTGAGGCTAGTGCGGCAAAGGCGAAGTGGGACCAAGAAGTTATCAAGGCAACTGAACTAACACGCGCTCAACAAGAGCACGACGTTGCAGTTACCCAAGCAAATAAAGATAAGGAAGTTGCGGCGCTTTCACTTGAGACTGCCAAGCTTGCTGCGCAACAAACGGTTACAGAGGCAAAGGCAGATTCAGATGCCAAGCGTTTGGCAACAGCTGCTAATAATAACTTGCAAGATAGACTAGGGGCCTACGTTGACGTCCAGAAGGCTTGGGCGGCGGCTTACGGCGCACAACGTCAAACACCTGACGTATCCCTCGGTGGTGCAAGTGGCGGTGGAGCAAATGCAGGCATGGAACTACTCACTATGAAGTTAGCTCGTGACCTTGGCGTAACAACACATCCGTAACTAGTAACGCAATGAAGCCTTCACTTGAATGGGGAGGCTTTATCCAATTGTATTGTATTTGATTTTCACATTCGGGAAATCAGCCAATCTAGCAACATTTTGTTCGACATCTTTTATTGGCCATTCATTGTATTGAGGAAATGTAATTTCAATTTCCGGTTCTAACTTATCAACTGATACATGAATTCTTATATCTTGGACCCAACCAAGCGGTTCATCATCTATCAAAATTTTCGTGTCCGAAACACTTTCCCCAATAACTACTTTTAATTGTTTCAT
>Ga0265338_10008813_pt1 | contig 12173 bp, 9 predicted proteins | sample 42126metaG_FD_193579 | JGI IMG/M metagenome (GOLD analysis project Ga0265338, IMG submission 193579) | Rhizosphere microbial communities from Carex aquatilis grown in University of Washington, Seatle, WA, United States - 4-21-26 metaG | ecosystem: Host-associated > Plants > Roots > Rhizosphere >... | reverse complement strand
GGATCTTCGCCACCACCGGGTCGAGCAACCAGGCTGCCTGGCCCACCCAATCACCCAGCGTCGAGCGGTCGAGTTCGAGTCCCTCGCGGGCATAGATCTCGCTCTGGCGGTACAGCGGCAGATGATCGCAGTATTTCGACACCAGCAGATGCGCCAGCATGGCGGGGGTGGCGCGACCACGCGGAGTGGGCATCGCCGGGGCCGGTGCCTGGGTAATCGCATCGCAGGCGGTGCAGGCAAATTTGGGCCGGACGTGCCGGACTACCTGGAAGTGGCCGGGCACGTAATCCAGCACTTCGGTGACATCCTCGCCGAGCTTGGCCATTCCCTTGCCGCAGTCGGGGCATTTACAGGCGCCGTCATCGGCAGGGTTGTGCACGACCTCCTGGCGCGGCAGATGATCGGGCAGCGGCTTGCGCTTTGGCTTGCTGCGCTCGCGGACCGGAGCCTCGGGTTCGGCGGTGTCGGCCTCAAGTTCGGCTTTCGCCGTGACTTCGGCCTCAGCGGTTTCAAGTTCCTCAAGACGCAGTTCGAGTTGTTCGATCTGACGGCTGATGCGTTCCGACGAGCGGCCAAACTGCATGCGGCGCAATTTGGCGATCTGCAATTTGAGCTTCTCGATCTCCAGCGCCTTGTACTGCACCGAGAGCTCCGCCACTTTCAACTCGCTCTGGCAGGCCAGGGCGAAGGCGTGCAGTTCGGCGGGATCAGTGGGCAGTTCGGCCGTGGCGAGCGACATGTCTCTATTTACCAAGCGCAGATCCAACCTGCCAGAATCAATACAGAATCGGAGACATGTCAGACCAGCATTGGTCGACTCGGTGGCTCCGTTGTTATTGTGCGGCGCCAATCCATCGCCTCGACCAGCACTGCCATCTGCGCCGGCGTCAACGTCATCGCGCCATCGACGACCGGCGGCCACACGAAACGGCCCTTCTCCAGCCGCTTGGCGAGCAACCACAATCCGGTGCCATCCCAGTAGATCGCCTTGAAGTAATCACCCCGCTTGCCCCGGAAAATGAACAGACTGCCATCGAAAGGGTTCCGCTCGATAACTTGCTGAACCTTCGCGGCGAGACCATTGAACCCGGCCCGTAGATCGATCGGACGACACGCGAGGAACACCTTCGTCCCGGGCGCCAGGTCGATCATGTCGCAGCCTTCATCGCACGCAGCACACGCGATAGCGCTTGCTCATTCACGAAAGCATCGACGCTGACCCGGGCACCGTTCGGCAGAACAATCTCGATCCCGCCGACGCCGCCATCGCTGCCCCGAATGGGCCGCGGTGCCTCCGCCCCTGACGGCTGCGACCTTGCCAGCAATGCTGTATCGCAATGGCTCGATGCACCAAACACCCCAAGCGGGATGAACGGCGTCGCCACCGGGACCTGCCCCGCCGCCGCCTTCAAGGCAGCACGCCAGTTGTAAAGCACGCTCTCGGAAATCCGGTGGCGCCGGGCAACAACCATCACTTTGCCGCCTTCGGCTTCCACCTCCGCCAGCAGCGCTGCCTTCTCCTCGGCCGTCCACGTCCGGCGCCGCTCAATCCGCGCAATGATCTCGACTTCTGCCAAAGGACCCTCCTGCTGGAGCCTCAGGACAACCACTCCAGGGGACACAAGTCTCGGAGGTTCCGGTTGGGATTTCTACACGCGGCAGACCGGGCGCTTACATAGAGTCTTGGGTATGGGTCACCGAAACGTTCCCGCTTGCCTCAAGCTGCTCACTGCCGATTTCGATGCCCCGCACCTGCACCAGAAATCGCTGGCACTGCAAGTCGGGTGGCCGGACGAAGGGGTGGAGATCCATCTCCAGCGTGTATTCGAGGTCGCGGCCGGGATGCTCAAGCCAGACTTCGCTCATTCCGCCGGTCATCCATCGGTACCTGGACTCTCCCGCCGACCATCCGTTGCCTAGGTAACTTTCCGCGTTGCCGTCGCGGCCAAATTCTAATGTCAGCACTACCACGCTCATAGTTGCAGTCCTGTCCAACCGGAGGTAATTCAGCTATGGCATCACGTCCTCAAAGGGAAGGGAGGAAGATTCGAGCTGTCGGGGCTGCGCTTCATCCGGCAGTTTACCGCCTCCCAGCCCAGCCGTCCCAGGACGCCCCAGGGTTCCTGATGCTCCAAATCTAACGCTTCTGTCTCAGTGAGCCGGGGGTACGGGGAAGTTGACGATCCACACAGTGCCATGATCCGAGCTCATTGTCAGGGCGCCGCGAATCTGTTCGACGAGGCGGCGTACCAGACCGAGGCCATGTCGCTTACTTTCGACCTGAGGCCTGAAGCCCGGGCCGTTGTCCGAGATGGTCAATATCCCCCGGCCGGCCGTCGTGGCGTGGTGCACGGATACTTTGATGACCCCCTTGCCGTCCGGGAAGGCGTGGTCGTAGCCGTTGGCGACCAACTCAGCGACGACAAGGCCCAAGGCGGTGACCACGTCTAAATCGAGTATGATCGGATCACTGTTGCACGTCAGGGTCACGGTACCGTCAGGCGCCGCTTGAATCTCCGCGAGATCGAGGCAAAGCGATTGCAGGTAGGTCCCGAAATTGGTCGTGCGCGTCATTTCGGTGCCGAGCAAATGGTTGAACACCTGCGCCAAGGTGGAAACCCGGCCCGCAATGGCCTTGAGGCCACGTCGTCCGCCCAGGTCGGTCGTGTCCTCCAACTGTTTGCTCAGCATACCGTGGATCAGCTGCAGATTGTTACGAACGCGATGCTGTAACTCCTCCGCCATGACGTCCTTTTGGTCTAACAGCAGGTCTTTCTCCACGGCCAGCAGCTCCTTTTCTCTGAGCAGAAGTACGTGCCTCGCCAGCAGCTGATCTTTCTCTTCGACCAGACGACCCATCTGCTCAATGGTCGCTCGCAAGACGCTTGTGCGCTCCCAAGTGCCAACCGCCTCGGCAACGACATTGGCAAACCCTGTAAGAAAATTGATGTCGTGCTGATCGTAGTCATGTTGCACGCTATTATCCACCTCCAACACACCCAACGGCTGCTCGTCGTCCTTGCCGCGTATGACAACATCAACGATCGAGAGAATCCCGTGGTCGGCGTAGAAGGCGGGCAAGTCGAAGTCGTTTTTCACTCGCAAGTCGTTGTAGATTGACGGCTGCCCCGTGACGAAAGCACGCCCTTGGGGGGAAGTAAGATCAGCACGCTCGGTCGTGCCGATAACGCCGGCCTTCCAGCCAAATCCGGATTCAATTAGAAGGTCGTTCTCCGTGGTACGGTATCGGCACACTTTGGCGAACGGCACTCTCAGGCCTTTGGCGCAGGCCCGCGACGCTTCGTCGAGGACCGCCTTTAAATCGGTTTGCCGCAAGGCAAAGCTGCCAAAGCCGGCCAGCGCCGCCTGTTGGCGTAGCAGCCTACGAACTTCCAAGGGACCGCTATCCGGCTGGCGGGGCTCGGGCCTGATTACAGGCTTCAATAATTGAAACCCATGAGGAAACGGCGGCGACGCCGTGCCGGTGGCAACGATTTCAGCCACGATCTCCAGGCTGCGCAGAAGATCTTCTGGCCGATAGGGTTTGGCGAGACAGGCCTCACCGTTGGTGGCGGTCAGGATGAGGCGCGAACCATTACCGGTGGCGTACAGGACACCAGTTTTGGAGGAAGGGCTCAGTTGGGCGGGGATGTCAGTGCCCAATCCACCGTCCGCAAGCCTAAAGTCAATGAGAGCCAAATCCGGCTCGTGAACTCGACCAAGCGCGACGGCCTCATCCACGGTGCGAGCAATGCCGCACACCTCGTATCCGTGATTGAGGAGAAGCTCCTCCAGCATGTCAGCCATGACCAGGTCATCTTCAGCAATCAAGATCTTCTGCACGGAAGTGCCCCCTCTACTATGATTGGTGATATCTGCCCAAAGTTCCGGAGGTTTCTTTCAAACGGGTCGGAATCTTGTCACCTGGAACCATTTATGTGCAGTCTCGGCAACACCGACGGACACTGACCCACCCAAGGTGCAAGATCGTTGGGGCGGTCATTGCAACTCAACCCGATTGATTGCAACGGACAATCGGCCCCATTGCCGTTGTATGATGGCACGACTCACGGCGATCCACGTCCGGGGTAGCGCGAATGATCTCCGTCACCATCGAGAACGCTGCGCAGCGCTCGCCCCAACTCGTCGTGGCGATATGGCTTGTTGAGCAGCGGAAACGGGCAACCGATTATGCGTTGATCGGGACCACGCAGGCGAGGAAATCCCGATGTAAGTAGTACCCTTGTGCCGCTCCGCAACAACGTGGCGTGATTCGCCAGATCGAGCCCGTCCATCGTGCCGGGCAGGATCACGTCGCTGAACAACAGATCTACCGGGTCGCCCTTGGACAGAATCGCCAGCGCTGCCGATGCATCCTCTGCTTCGCAAACTTGGTAGCCCAATTCAGCTAGCTGTCTCACTGTGGCTCTACGCAGCGATACGTTATCCTCGACCACGAGCACCATTTCATTGCCCCCCACCACGGGCCACGGGTCGGCCACTGTGGCAGTTGGTCCGTCACTGGCCTGCGCTGGCGGGAGGTAAATGCGGAACGTGGTGCCCTTACCCGGCTCACTGTAGACGGCCAGATGTCCGCCCGACTGCTTAACGAAGCCAAATACCATCGACAGGCCCATGCCAGTACCCTGGCCAGCCTCCTTAGTGGTGAAGAACGGCTCGAAGATGCTGCTAATGATCTCTGGCGCAATCCCGGCTCCCGTATCGCTGACCTGGATCAACACATACATACCGGGAGCGGCCTCCGGGTGAAGCGCCGTATAATGCGCGTCGAGTTCCACCGTCTCAGTCTCGATGTCCAGGTTCCCCCCTCTCGGCATGGCGTCACGCGCATTGTTGGCGAGATTGATCAGCACGGCCTCAAGCTGCGGCGGATCCGCCATGACGGGTGGCAGCGTCTTGCCGAGATGAAGCGTAATTGTAATGTCCTCGCCGAGCGTGCGGCCCAACAGCTTAGCTGTGCTTTCGACCAGCACATTGAGGTTGGTTTTCTGGGGATGCAGTGGCTGCCGGCGCGCGAAGGCAAGCAGCAGGCGGATCAGTTCGGCACAGCGCAACGCCCCATCGCGCGCCTCCTCGCATAGCTCATTTGCGGTCGGCTCGGCTTTGATCAGTCGTCCCAGCAAATCGAGATTGCCAATGATGACACCGAGGCCGTTGTTAAAGTCATGCGCCATGCCACCGGTCAGGTTGCCGATCGCCTCCATCTTTTGTGCCTGTGCAAGCTGCTGCTCGATCAGCCGCTGTTCCGTGATGTCCTGCATTGTACCCACGAGACGGCGAATGACACCATCTGGATCGATCACCGCTCGCCCTTCCACGCGGAGCAGGCGCACCTTGCCGTCCGGACGGATGTATCGCGTTTCTCGCGGACCCTGGACGATGCCCGCCGCGAGGTCGGTTCTCCATTGTTGTACTTCGGGAATGTCATCGGGATGAATAAAAGTGACATTGCTATCGACGTTCGGCTGAAACTCGTTCGGGGAAAAGCCGCGAATGCGGTATAATTCCTTCGACCAGATGGCGCGGCCGGTGGCCACGTCCAGTTCCCAACTCCCGATGCCGGCGATTTCCTGGGCACGCTGAAGGTGCGCCTCGCTATCGTGCAACGCAGCCTCAGCTTGTTTTTGTGCGGTGATGTCCGTCCTTAACCCTGCGATACCGCCGTTCTTCATCCGCCGGTCTGTGGCGAGAATCCAGGTTCCATGGGCCTGCTGCCGTTCAACGGAACTCTTGGCCTCCTGATGGAATTGTATTCGCTCCGCCAGCCAGTCCACCTCCCGCCCCCGTGACTCTTCATTGCGTCCGTTTGCCAGTTCATGAAGCAAGATATCCTTGAAGAACGCTCCCGGTATCAGCGCATCGGCGCGCTCGACATAGATCTGGCGATAGATCTCATTGCACATAACGAACCGATCTTCGCGATCGTAGATGACGAGGCCCGCAGATATGCTGTCCACCGCATCGCGCAGCAGCGTTTCGGCCTGCTCCGCCCGGTCCCTGGCAGCGACCTCGGTTGTGATGTCTCGCCCTGTCCCGTGGTAACCTAGGAAATCTCCTGCGTCGTCAAAGATCGGGTCGCCGCTGGTGCTCATAAAATGGCGTTTTTCATCCGTTCCGATCCTTTCCCACCGGAAATCCCGGAAGGGCCGTCGGGCCACCAGGTCGGCTCGATGGGCGTCCCATCGATGCTGATCCATGGCGCTGTCGGCGAAATCCCATCTGGTCTTACCGACATCGGTTGGGCGGGTTGTCAAAGGAATATTGGAGTCGCGTACGAATCGTAAATCGGCGTCCTGCTCCCAAAACCACTCTGACGACATTTCAGCATATGCCTTCAACTCCTGCTCGCTCTTGCGCAACGCAGATGCGGACTGACGTAGCCCGACGTTTTGCTCATTTTGGCGGCGAAATTGGGCAGTGATCACCCCGAACAGCGCCGCGAGACCGAGCGCACTGCCGATCATCGCGGACAGAATGACGGCGGCAAGCATGTACCAGCCCTTGAGGGCCGCTTGCTCTGACACGTTCACGTCCACCACAAGGGGATAGGCCCGCAATGGATGCACGGTAATGATTTGTGGCATGCCAGTGAGATAACCCGGCGAGCGGTACGAGCCGCCGCCCTCGGCAACACGACGGTACCACGGGGATGGAGCCGGCATGCGCTTGCCGCGCCGGTTTTCGATGTCAGGATGCCCGGCAACTACGATTCCGTCGCGGCGCAGAACGGTGACGGACTCGCCCGGCACCATGTTGATCGTCCGGTAGAAATCCTCCAGATAAACCGTCTCGATCAGACCCTGCACCAGCCCCAGGAACTCGCCATCCGGGCCATTGATGCGTCGGACGATGAACATGATCCACTTGCCGGTGGCACGACCCTCCGTCGAACCGCTAATAAACGCATCAGGGTCATCGTGATCGCGCAAATGGCGAAAGTAATCGCGATCCGACAGATCGAGGTGCGGAACCAGCATTTCTCGCGACCAGTTCAATAGCGCGCCATTGGCGTCGATCAGGGCGACCGCGTCGGCTTGCCGCAAGTTTTTCAGGAGGCGTGTCAGGAATTGATGAGTATCGGAATCGGCCAGTCGCAGGCGGAACTGCTCGGGTGTGCGCAGTCCTAGCTCGGCAGTGTGGGACTGGATTTCTTGCAATATGAGATCGACCGCCTGAATGCTGCGCGACGTTTGCTCGGCCAGCACGACACCGAGATTGGTCATTTCCCGTTGTGAGCCGGCCAGCGCATTCTGGCGGAGTTGCCAGATCATCGCGCCGCCAGCGGCGAAGATCGTCACCACCAGCAGACCGCAAATGAACCACAAGTTGCGCCCCACGCTTACGAAGCTCAGTGCCCGCACGGTTCGGCGGTTGCGGACGCCAAACAGTCCCGAAGCATACAGTTCCTGTGGTCTGCCAATGTCGGACGCAGGATCAACCGACATTGGCAGACCACTCGCTGGGCTAAGGGATATGGTGACGAACAACGACGAACAGTGCTTGTTGTATCTGCTAGCCGAACGCGAAAATAGGGCCGGAATCTACTCAGACCACTAGCCCGCATTTCTCATACCGGCGAGTAGATCGGCGGCTTACCGGTATCGGACCGAATACTGCCGCCGTTTTGTGTCGTGATGGGGAAAGTCCGAATTCCGGCCAAGCTCCGCCTCCGCCGCGATCTTGGCGGCGTTGGTGGGACTACATGGCAGCTATGCTCTGTCTGGTTCGTGTCAGGCGGTGGCGTTGCGCAGCCGGGCATGCGCGAGTTCGAACTCGTCCTGCCACGGGCAGGCTGAAGCCATCGCGATCTTGATCCGCCGTACGCTGATCCGGACCAACGCGCCCAGCTTCAACGACTTCAGCCGGATCGTGCCGCAGGTGGCCTCGGCGAACTGCGTGTGCGCCAGGCCGATACGGCGCAAGCCGCAGAGCAACACGTAAGCCATGGAGGCGAACCACAGCTGAAGCTGGTTGGCCTGCATCGTCGCCGTTGAGGTGCGGTCGGCGAACAGGTCGAGCTGGCACTCTTTGATGCGGTTCTCCATATCGCCGCGCGCGCAGTAGATCTTCTCGTAGAGTTGCCGCGCACCTGCCTCGCTCCGCTTCAGCGAGGTGACGACAAAGCGAGGATTAGCCTCGCCCCCGGTCACCTCGGCCTTGCCAATGACCCGGCGTTCGCGGCTCCAACTGTCCAGCGTGGTGTAGCGGAAGTCCTTGAAGTGGCGTGCCGTTTTGCCGGTGCGGACGCCGTCGATCGTCGCCGTGATCAGTTCGGGGATGATTGCCTTCTCCAGCCGGTCGTTGCGGGCCAGGCCGAGCACGTAGTCCACGCGGTTGGCTTCGCACCACTCCATCAGGGGTTCGCGGGTGAAGCCGGAATCGCCGCGCAGCAGAATGCGCGTTCGCGGCCAGCGGCGGCGGATCTGTGCGACGATGCGGGCAACTTCCTCCACCGCCCCGGCCGCGCCGTCGATGTTGGAGCGCCGCAGCTTGGCCGCCAGCAGGTGCCGGCCGCAGAAGATATAGAGCGGCAGGTAGCAGTAGCAGTCGTAATAACCGTGGAAGAACTTGCCTTCCTGGTTGCCGTGCAGTGGATCGTCGGTGGCATCGAGGTCGAGGATGATCTGCTTCGGCGCCTTCTTGTGAGCGTCAAGGAACAGATCAACGAACAGGCTCTCGATCGCGGCCGGATCGTGGCTGACCTTGTGATAGCGGGTTGGTTCGGCGCGGCTCAGTTCCAGCCGGTTCAGGGTTGATTTGCCGGCCAGTGGCGCACAGTCGGGTCGCTGCGCCTCCAGCTTGGCAGCGAGCACTGCCAGCACCGGGTCACGCCGCAGTTCGTCATGGTCGTTCAGGTCCTCATAACCCAGCGCGATGCCCACGACACGCTGCATAACCATGGTCTCGACCTGATGCTCCACCAAACCGGCGGTGCGCATGTCGGCGAAGCAGCCGGCGCACCGCTCGGTCAGCCGGATCGCACGATCGGCTTGGCCCAGCAGCAGAGCTCCGGCATCCGAGGTGATTGCGCCACCGTCGAACGAGGCCACCACCCGGCGGCCTTCGACGGCTGGAAATTCAAACAAGGCGGGGTTACACTCTGTCGGCATTGGGGCTTCCGGTGGATTCGAGAAAAACCGTGATCGTAACAAAATTCTCTCAGAATCCGCACCCCAATGCACCCGATTCGGTGAGAAATCCGGGCTAGCGGAGCGGCCGTCGTCGGGATTCTTTCGCTTGCTAATCACATCGTCGCTGAACCAGAGCCTGGGTCGTCAAGCAAGCACTGACGCCCGGAGGTGGAGAATAGGAAACGGCCCGATGGCGCGGAACTCGCACAAGTGGGATCCCCGATGCGTGTTGGCCGGGCCAAGTCGCACAAGTATTTTCCGAGTAAAGAGGACGTTGAAGAATACGTCACATGCTGGCCGGGGCAAATCTGACTGGCCTGTGTCCAGCGGTTCTCAATGCGATTGAGTCGCGTTCTGAGTCTGCCCGGGCGGTGTAGCCGATCCGAGGCGCGTTGATTCTGGACTGAGTCCTATCTGTCACATCTTGTAGGCAAATGGGACGGCCACCTCAACATGCTGGCAGTTTTTTCTTGCATCAGGAGCGGGACCTTGATTCCCCATCGGCGTGAATGTCATTCGGGAGCTGATCGCCGAGTTGGGTTCGGTCTGTGCCGGTCTTCCCGACCGGCGCAAAGTGCCGCCGTGCGACGGCGCCTACACGATGGCCGATATCGGCCTCTCGGCGTTCTCGCTGTTCTTCATGGGAAGCCCGTCATTCCTGGCGCATCAGCGGGCGCTGGCCCGCGGCCAGGGCCGGTCGAACTGCCAAACCCTGTTCGGCATGGCGGCCATCCCCTCCGACAACTACATCCGCCAGATGCTGGATGGCGCCTCGCCCGCCGCCTTCGATACCTTGTTTATGCAGGCAATCGGCAAAGCCGGGCCACTGACACGCTTCCAGTGCCTGGGCGGGCGGGTGCTCATCGCGCTGGACGGCAGTGAGTACTTCTGCTCGCGCAAGATCAGCTGCCCGCAGTGCTCGACCCGCCGCCGCTCCGATGGCGGTGTGGAATGCTTCCACGCCTTCCTGGGCGCCACCATCGTCGCACCGGGCCACCAGCAGGTGTTGCCGCTGCCGCCGGAGTTCATCGCCCCGCAAGACGGCGCGGAGAAGCAGGACTGCGAGCGCAGCGCCGCCAAGCGCTGGTTGGCCCGGCATGCCGCCACGGTCGCGCACCTGCGGCCGGTCTTTCTCGGCGACGACCTGTTCGCCTGCCAGCCGATCGCCGCCGCCACTCAGCAGACCGGCGGCAACTTAATTCTCACCTGCAAACCGTCATCGCATCAGACCATCACTGAATACCTCCAGGGCGCCAAATTGGAGGAGCATCGACAGACGGTCCGCAAAGGCCGCAACGTCACCACCACCATCTACCGTTGGCTCTGCGGTGTGCCGCTGCGTGGCACGGCCGATGCCATCCCGGTCAACTGGTTCTCCATCGAGATCCGCAACGCCGCCGGCAAGCGCACCTATTACAACAGCTTTGTCACCGACCTGCCGGTGACCGCCGACAGCGTCGCCGAATTGGCCGCATGCGGACGGGCGCGGTGGAAGATCGAGAACGAGACCTTCAACGTGCTGAAGACGAACGGCTACAACCTCGAGCACAATTTCGGCCACGGCAAGCAGACGCTCGCCAGCATCTTCCTGACCCTCAACCTGCTCGCCTTTGCCTTCCATACCGCTGCCTGGCTCGCCGTTCTCGCCTGGCGGGACGCCGTCGCTGCTTGCGGCGCCACCTACCGCTTCTTCGAGGAGCTACGGACGATCACAACCTATGTCGTGTTCGACGGCTGGGCCCATCTACTCCAGTCCATCGCGGCGGCCGACCTACGGCCGCCTTGACGGCTGACCAGCCGCCGCCTCCAAAGCCCATCAAGACCCGTAGCCAAGCCAGAAAACGTAAGCCAACCCTCATTTAGAATTGCTGGCCTGTGTCCCCCAAGCGGTCGTTTGCCGGACAACGGGTCCACCATCAGATCGCGATCTTCTCGCCCTCGTCATACCGGCGCGGGCCGCCGTTGTCGGCCACGACAGGAAGCGCCGCGCGGGCGCGTCCGACTCAATGCGACAGCGAAGGCGTGCGCCCCGTTGCCACTGAGGTTGAGCGGCAACGACATGCTGGACAGCAGCGTGGCCTCAACTTCACACGGGCGTCCAACCGCAGCGAACGCGACGTGAGCATGGGTCGCCGCGAAAGCCTCCTCGGGTGTAGCGGCCTGCTTCGCGCCGCGCAGCCCGGGCAGGTTGGCGCCCGCTTCGTTCGGAAACCCGGTCCGGTAGCACATCCCGTCCTGTCAGGTACTGACGCTGCACCAGACCGCTGCAATCGATCTCGCGGCTGCATCACGGATATTTCCGTCTGCGTGAGATCAAAATCACGCTGCCGATGGCAAGGATAAGCACCGATGTTGAGTCGGGTTCCGGGACTTCCTGCGGCGTAACGCCCAGCGTAGACCCTGACGGTGGGAATGTGCTGACAACCAGATTTGGCGGTGTGAGTTCGAGCGGCGGGGTTACCGCGGGGGGCGCGAAAAAGAGCATGCTGGAGCCGGGAAGGACTCCTATTGCTGGCGAGACCATCGGGGGCGCTGGGATGATGACGCTCTGGACGGCCCGCGCTGGGATGAAGCTCGGTGGCACCGCGAGGATGACCCCCGCAAGGGTCCCAGGAATCACGCGGCAGGCGGTCTGAATCCAGCCTCGGTGGGGACGCTCGGCAAGGGCGTGGGCAGCACGGATGACGCTGTGGACGTGGTGGCGTCCGATGGGGCCGGTTACGTGCCGCACGACGCGCATCGTCGCGTCGGCGACATGGGCGACATGGGCGACAGCAGAATGGACAACGTTCCCGCAGATGACAGGCATCACCTCGCTCCTTCCGGCGAGGGGGCTTGTTGCCACGGCGGATGGCGGGGGTTAGTCCGCTATGAGCAATAAGTCGAGAATAATATCATAAAATATACGGTTTTGTGATGGTAGATTCACGCATAAGTAGTGTGCGTCGGCCAGCACCGATGGCTAGAACGAACTCGGCGGCTGCTGGCAAGCCAAGAGCGAGGAGCCTCAGCTCTCCGCGG
>Ga0265338_10008812_pt1 | contig 12174 bp, 11 predicted proteins | sample 42126metaG_FD_193579 | JGI IMG/M metagenome (GOLD analysis project Ga0265338, IMG submission 193579) | Rhizosphere microbial communities from Carex aquatilis grown in University of Washington, Seatle, WA, United States - 4-21-26 metaG | ecosystem: Host-associated > Plants > Roots > Rhizosphere... | reverse complement strand
CCACTGCATCGCGCGCCCGGACCATGCGTGCTGCAGGGCGTCGAGCACAAGCCCCAGCATGATCACGCACGCTCCCAATGCGAGGCTCACGCCCAGCAAGGCCAGCGGCCGCTCGAGCGGACGCAGCCACAACGCGGGAAAAATCTGCTCGCTTGTGAACACGCTGCCGAACAGAATCCCGAATGCCGCAGCGGCGAAGCCTCCCGGAATCAGCAGCGCAGTGGCAGGAAATCGCCTGCGCAGCGCCACGCCCGCAATGATCAGCACGACGCCCTGTCCGACATCGGCAAACATGAAGCCGAACATCAGCGGCGCAACGAGGGCGAGCAGGCCGCTGGGGTCGGCTTCGCTGGCGCCTGGCATGCCAAGCAGGCGCGAGAACAGCTCGAACGGCTGTGCCCAGCGCGGATTGTGCAGAATCACGGGCCGGATCAAGCCTTGCGGAGCGCCTGGGAAACGCAGCAAATAGTGCAGGTGCGCCCGATTGAGCATCGCCTCGATCCGGCCGCCCGCGAGATCGCTGGTCCAGCCTGTGATCCAGGCGAAGTGCTCGCTCAATGTGAGCTGCGAGACATTCTGCACCAGCCACTCGATGAAGCTCAGATCGGCGAGCGCAGCGCGCAGCCCGTGCCGCTGTTCCATCTCATCGAGCGTGGAGTCGAGGCCCCGTGATTCATCCGTGATCTGCTCGACAAGTGCCGCGACCAACGCGTGCGCGGAGGCGCGGTCCGCCGGCAGATTGCCCGGCAGCGCGACCTGCCGTGCCTTGTGTGCGCTCAGCGTGCTGTCAAAGGCGGCGATCTGTTCGGCGGGACCGGCACCAAGAATATAGGTTCGATCGCCGCGGCGAGCCTGCTGCACGAGTACCGACACGGGCACAGCCAGCTCCTTCGGCGGCGATTCCAGCATATAGACCCTGCTTGCCAATACGGGACCCGCCTGGGCGAAGAGATGCAGGTCAGGCAGTTCGCCGCCCGGCTCCGAAAGCAGCTGCTCCACCAGCATCAGCTCCGCTCGCTCGCGCGCCAATTTCTGCAGGCGATCGATGATGGGATCCGCATCCGCTGCCCAGGATCGCAGCTGCTCGAGCGCGGCGGCCGGAATCTGCTCCGTCTCGCGCGCGCGCTGTGTGGCGCCTCTGGACGGCACCGGCCAGAATTGTCCGTATCGCTGCGCCAGGCGTTTGTATTCATCGACCGAGGCGCGCAGCGCAGGCAGCAGCGTCGCTGCCGACGGATCGCTGTGGGCCTGCAGCTCCACCTCACCACTGACCGCGAGGCACTGCAGCGCCACCGCCAGCTCATCGCGCGCCAGCATCAGCTCGAACCATTTCGCCGCCTCCGGACGTAGCGCCATCAGTGCTGTACCGCCTTGCCGCCGAACAGACACCGGGATGCCAGGCCGCCGCGCAGCCGCTCCAGGTCCAGCGCAAGCAGAGCGAGGTGACAGACCGTGACGATCACCGTGCCGGCGGCCACGCGCAGCAGCTTCTGCAACCGGTTCGCCAGTTGTTCTCGAAGCGGCTCGCTCGTATCGGCGGCAATCAGCAGTGCCTGTTGATGCCGGCTCACGGCCCGCATGAAAAGGTCAAGGGAATACTGCGTTGAGGCATCCGCCCGAGGCCACAGCGCCTGCCAGTGAGCACTCCAGACCGGGCCCGGCGGCATCCGACCGGCAACGATTGCCTGCAGCGGAGCGAGCACGCTGTCGGCCAGGGCGGCAGCGCGATCCGCAATCGTGCCCGGCGCCAGCGGGGCGCACACCGGATCGGCCAACATCCACGCCGGCGCGGACTCGGGCCGCGCCAGTTGCTGCAGCAGACTCAGGAACGGCAGCCATGCCAGCCACTGGAGCCACTCCTGCCAGACGTGCGGATGCCAGGCCGCCACGGCCTGGACATAGCGCGACCATTGCGCTCTCAGTGCCCGCTCCATCGAGTGGCAATCGTGCGTGGCATCGAAGGAACTCACCCATTCGGCCAGCACCGTCGAACGCGCGGCCGCCACGTAATGATCCAGGTCCCGGCTCGCTTCCAGGCGGCGCCAACCGGCCGCCTCCATGCGCCGGCCCTGCCGCGCGTAGACGCGCGCCAGTGCGTAATCCAGGTTGCCCCCGATCGCCAAGGCGTCTGATTACCCCTCATGCCTGTCGCTGGTGAGCCCTTCGGCCAATCTCGCAATCGCCGCCAGCGAGCGGGCGCGCTCGGCCTGCCCCGCGGCCGCATCGGGCTCGGTGTATCCGGGCTGCGGATGTATCAGGCTGGCTTGCCGCTCGAACGCGCGCGCGGCACGTGCATGCAGCGCGATGATGCGCGCCTGCGTGCGCTCCAGGATGCTTCGCCGTTGCTGCCGCGCGCGCTCCAATGACTCCTCGGCCTGCGTTGCAGACGCCGCGATCTCTGATTGGGCCACGCGTTCCGTCTCGAGCACGCGATTGATGGCGCGGCCGACGCGTGCGTCGTAGTCAGTATCGCTGTCGCGGGGCATCGGCGCAGGAGGCGGCGCAGGAGGCATCGTTGGAGTGAAACACCAGATTCAAACCCCTCCACATGGCACTTGTTGCACAGGCTGGACTTCGCTGGGCGATGGGCGCCGATCATCAAGACATCCCCAAACACGGTGCGTCTGTTCGCTACCACACAGATCTGTGGCGAGTACGCTCGCGGAACAGGAGTTGAGTTACCGCAAGGATGGTGCAATCAGATGCTAATCTCTTGATGTTTAAGCACTTTTCGTCGTCATTGAGCTAGGCTGGGCAGCATTGAGCGCGACTGCCGCCGAACCGGGTGGCCGGGTAGCGACCGGCAGTCATAGTTCCGGTTGCAACGGAAGCAGTGCCAGCACATGGACCAGATGTCGCCGCCACCACCCGCGCGAGGGTTCTTTCCCCAGTTCAACAACCTGACGCCCCTCTTCCGTACGCCAGGCAATGCGCGCCCTGCCTTGCGGATCCTGCGTTAAATACAGCGCGTAAGCTGCGGCCGGAGTCGTCATCTCGTCAAAGCGGCGCGCAACTTGCGTCGCAATGGCAGCATCATCGATCAGAAGCCCCACTTCGGTATTGATGAGCAGCGAGCGCTGGTCATAGTTCCATGACCCGATAAACAATCGCTGGCGATCGAACACGTATAACTTGGCATGCAGAGCGTAATTTCCGTAACGCGAAATCTTGCCCGTTTGACCGCTGCCTCGCGAGTTGAGCAGTCGCGCACGAACTTCGTAGAGTCGCACCTGGTCCTGCAGCAGAGGGACCCGCACCTTTTCGTAGCCAGATTGCGCGGACAACGTCGGAGCCGACTCCAGGGAATTGCTCAGGACGCGCACCTCCCCTCCCCGTGCACGTATCTGATGCAGTAGTGCCAGTTGCCGTTCGGAGGGCACGAAATAGGGTGTCATCATCAGCAAAGCGTTGTTGACGTTTCCGATCTGTTCTTCCACCGCCTCGCTCATCAATCTTCCCGGTCGCTGCCGCGCTTCCACATCGCGTTTATAGGGAGTGTCATAGACGAGGCGCGCGGACGCCCACTCCAACGGACGGCGACCGTCGATCAGGCTCGCGTAGGGCTCACCCGAGTTGATTCGGCTCAGATAGGCAGTATCGGCCTGGCTAATTGGAGCTATCTTCGATCTTGAGGTCGAGCGACCCGCCAACGGCGCCGCGGGCAGCACCATTTCGCTGTTCCAGAACTCGTCAAACGTCCCCGACAGCGCCTCACTGATAGGTCCGGCCACGAAGATGTCGTCGTCGGCAAACTGCGAAGCGGGATCGACCTGAAAATACTGATTGCCTACATTGCGACCGCCGACCAGTGCGATCGCATTGTCTGCTACAAGCAGTTTGTTGTGCATCCGATAATCGAGCCTTGACTTGTGAAGTACAAAGTCAAGGCTGCGCCACAGACTGCTATGACCCCGATAGCCAAACGGATTGAAGACCCTGACCTGAACATTCGGATAGCCGTCGAGGCGGAGAATGCGTTCATCTCCCCAGGTGGTGTCGCCGTCATCGACCAGTAAGCGCACCCGGACGCCGCGATCGGCCGCGTGGCGCAATTCTTCCGCCACCAGGCGGCCGGTGTCGTCGCCTCTGAATATGTAGTACTGGAGGTCCAGCGTTCTTTGCGCTCCCCTGATCATCTGGACGCGCATTGCCAGTCCGTCGGCGCCGGCGTTCAACAGGTAATAGCCCGATTTACCGCCGTGAGAAGACGCCTGCTCGAGCGTCCGCTTGCCGAGCCTGGTCTCCTGCGGTTGCTGGAGCGCCGTGGAAACGGGCAGCGACAAGTGAGTGGCTGTGGATGCACAGCCGCTTCCGATCGCTAATACAAAGAGACAACCAGGCAGAATTCCGAATCTATTATTCAAGGGTGTCTATCCGTGACCCGCGCTCCGTGCGCATCTGCGTAGTCGCCTTCGCCAAGGGCGCACATGCCAGCATTGGAACTTTTGCTGAAGGGCTTGGCAGTCAGCGGAGGCTGACAGCGCGGGTTGTGGTTGTCCGAAAACGATTCGCCACAGATTGCACCGGGTGGAACGCTCTGCGCTTGTCGAAATGCGATGTCAGGGTGCATTACACGCCCAAGGGTGAACAATGGGGCACCGACGGCATCGAGTAACTACTGATTCTGCAAGGCTTTTGCCCATCATCTACGGGACTGCGTAACAGGATACCCAGCAATGACATCGCTGCCCTTACGCGCTTGCGTTAATGCGGGCGCTGCCTTAACTTTACACTGCAAAGTGAATGCAGCGGCCTTGCCTTCATAGCCACGTCGCTACGTGCGACGCGTGTCGGTTGCCACCTGGCTGAGTTGGATGGACGCTCTTGGGGCGCGATGTCATCGCAATGTCACTGAATCAGTTCATAGGCTCGATAGGCACCGGAGTAATCGCACTGTCCGCTGCCTATGCAACGCTGACCCTCGCCGCCGCCACTCTCTGGCGGCGGCGGCGAATCCCGCCACATCCAGCGGGGCCCATTCCCGCGGTCACTGTGGCCCGCCCGCATTGCGCGTTGGGCTTCATGTAGTGCTCACTGACGGCTGGTCGGTGCTGCCGCACCGCGAAATCCCGGACTTGGTCGACGAAGGTGGCCGGTTCACGCGATCGATGGTGGCGGACGCTGTTCGGGCGTTCGCGTCCGCGCGGATACGCCGTCAGGTCGCGGCCGAGATCCGTGCCCAGTTTGAGGCATTCCGCGCAACCGGCCTCGAGCTCGATCACGTCAATGCGCATAAGCATTTTCACGTACACCCGACCCTGCTGCGACTGATTCTCGAGATCGGGAGCGAGTTCGGCATCCGCGCGATACGGGTACCGCAGGAACCGCTGTGGCTCGCACGAGCGAGCGGCGGCAAGGCATTGGCGGGCGCCGTATTTCTTCGGCCCTGGCTGGCGCTCATGAAACGGCAACTGCGCAAACACCGAATCATGCACAACGACAGTGTATTTGGGATCTCATGCAGCGGAAATCTGGACGAAGCGACCTTGCTCGCCATACTGGCGAAGCTCCCGCCTGGCGCCACTGAGATCTACCTTCATCCTGAGGTGCCCGCATCTTCGGCCGTAATGTCCGCGATCGCCCTGCCTCCTGCGAACGAGCTGCAGGCATTGACGAGCCGGCGAGTTCGGGCCGCGTTACAGTCGACGAACGCGGTATGCGGAGGCTTTGCCGATCTGATCGCCGCGCAGATATGACCAAATTGGTTGCCATATGAAGCTGTCGGATGTACTTTGCCGTGCAAAGTATCGACTGACAGGTTGCTCTTCCCCGCACATGCCAGCACGTCCGCCGCACTCCTCCGTTCGCGAGAATTTTCCTGTGATGACCATCCTGGCAGTCACATTGCTCACCGCGTCGGTCGTGGTGGCAACTGCATACGCGAATGTGCGGCCCGATCACATAACGGTGTCCCACACCATCCTTCAGATATTGTTCGGCACCTACCTGGCCGCGTTTATCAGCATTGACCGCGGGTATCGCGGCGGTACAACCCGTCAATCTCCGATCCAGACATCGGATATCCGCCGCTCGTCGCGGCTCGTCTATTTCTGGCTATACCTGCTTGTGGGCGTCAATGAGCTGGCTGCCTGGTGGAGTCACTATCCGCTCGAGGCCGCCGCTGACAGGCTCGGCGGCTTTCTGATCGCCGGAATCGTTGTATTGATATTGATTCGCATTCCGGCAGCCGTACGTCCCATTCGACGACCCAGCGTCTTAATAAGGCATGCCGCGACTTCCAGGGCTGCGGGCTAACAGCCGGATGTCATCGTCACCCTCCCGTGCAATTGCACGGGCAATGGCGCACATACTGGCAGGGCTGGCGCTGTTGCCGGGTGCGGTATGGGCGCAGTCGGCTGATTGCGATCCGGACGTGGATTCTGATTGTCCGTCTCCGCTCAATCGGCTGCTTGCCCCTGTCAAGGCATACGCGACCGCTCCGGTGCGATGGGGAGAAGCGGATTGGCTATGGTTTGGGGGTAGCCTGGCTGCGATTGGTGTCGCGCATCAGTTTGACGGAGACGTCCGGAAGCATTTTACGGCCACTTCTCAGGGGTCGCTGAGTAACAACACTCACGATCTTCAGGATGCGTTGCCGGCGGTCGCCATGTTGGCCGGTACCTGGGGATACGCCAACCTTATCAGCAACCAGTGGGGCCGGCGCGAAGCTGGCACCATGTTTGAATCCGCCGTGCTCAGCCTGGGGACGGCGTACATTCTCAAATTCGCCTCGGGCCGGCAGCGGCCCAACCAGACCGTTGATCCGAACCACTGGGAAGCAGGTGGAAGCTCATTTCCCTCCGTGCACACCACGGCAGCATTCGCGATAGGGACTGTGCTTGCTGAGTCAGGTAACGAGCAATACCGCTGGTTGCGGCGCGCGCTCGGATACGGTGCGGCCGGATTTACCGTATACGAACGGCTCAATCACAACGCCCATTGGCTTTCGGACACAGTGGCCGGCGCCGCGCTGGGAACGGCAACAGCGCGTTTTGCCATGAACCGCAGTGAGGGCAGGACGCAAGAAGCGACCATGATGGTTAGCCCGTTGTACCATGGGGTAATGTTCAGCTTCGTGGTAAATATACCCTGACTGTGCTTTGAGCATGACAGCCTATAAGAATCTCTCCTTCCTGAGTCGACTGCGTTTCGCGTGCGCAGGTGTTGCACATGGTCTGCGCAGCGAGCAAAGTTTGCGCACGCAATCCCTGGCGCTATTGGCTGTGCTTATTTCCCTCGCCATCCTGCGCCCCGCGCCGCTCTGGTGGGCGATCGTGCTGCTGGCCTGCGGCGCAGTATTGGCCGCAGAACTCTTTAACACTGCGATAGAGCGCCTGGCAGATCATCTGCATCCCGATGTTCACCCGGAGATCCGCATTGTCAAAGACTGTGCGGCTGCCGGGGTACTTCTCACTTCATGTGGTGCGGTGGGCGTGGCCATTGCCCTATTGGTGGAATTGCTCCATCGCTAGGTCTTTGGCCCATCAGTCACGGAAGGCGGCGCACATGATAGAAACGACAGAGGCCAACTCCGACGTCTGGTCCGATTGGTTGCTGCATCGCCGGCACGGCGATGATCCGGCGTTCGCCAAAGTCGTGCGGGCGGAAGTGAGTCGCTTTGTCGATCGCGTGTTGGACGCAGCGCAACTTGCCCCAGGGATGAGGCTTGCTGATATCGGTACCGGAGAGGGCGTTATCGCTCTGCGGGCAATCGAGCGTATTGGTCCGACGCTGAGTGTTGTCCTGACAGATGTATCGAGTGCGATGCTACGGCATGCAGAGTCATGCGCCCTTGAGCGAGGCGTTCACAGCCAGTGTACGTTCCTGCATTGCCCCGCCGACCACCTGGACGACATCGCAGATGCTTCCGTTGATGTGGTCACCACGCGGGCTGTGCTCGCCTATGTTGCCGACAAGCGGGCGGCATTGGCTGAGTTTCATCGAATACTCAAGCCCGGCGGGCGTATCTCCATCGCCGAACCAATGCTTCAGGATGATGCATTTCTGGCCACGGCCTTGAAAATCAGGCTCGAGACAGAGGATATACGGACCAGGGATCGTTTTCTGCCTCTGCTGCACCGCTGGAAGGCCGCCCAGTATCCTGACACCCAGGAACAAATCTCCAATAGCCCACTCGTCAACTATTCCGAGCGCAATCTTTTCGATTTCGTTCGTATGGCCGGATTCGTCGACATCCACCTGGAGCTTCATATCGATCTGCTGCCGTCGATCATCCGCACATGGGACGTCTTCCTCCACACATCACCCCACCCGTGGGCGCCCGCCCCGGGCACTATCCTGGCGGAACAATTCACCCCAACGGAGCGCGAGCTCTTCGAGTCTGTCATGCGGCCGACTATCGAAGCGCCCGACGCGGTCACGATCAGCCGGAACGTCTATCTGAACGCAACAAAGCGCCCGGGCTGATAACGTCAGTCCGGCTCCATGCAATCAGACGAGGAATCGCGGATCCCGCATACCCCCGATTTCCCTGTCATGCTTCAGGTACGGGCACCTGCAATATTGAAGTTCTCTCCGGTGGTGAAGGAATTCTCCTGCGACACCAGCCAGCACACCATCGACGCCGTCTCTTCCACCGTCAGGAAGCGCCCTCGTGCGATCTTTGACAGCACTGTGCTGGTGAAGCGCTCCGACAAACCGTCATAAAAACGCGTCTTTACAGCGGCCGGACTGATGCTGTTGACGGCAATGTCCAGCAGCGCCGTCTCGCGTGCAAGGCTCTTGGTAATGGAGATGACTCCTGCCTTTGCAGCGGCATAGGCGGGCGCGCGCGCTGGTCCTTCGAGGGCGGCAATCGAACTGATATTGACGATACGGCCGTACTTGTTCTTGATCATGCGCCGGATCACTGATTGATTCACATAGAAGGTACCATTCAGGTTGAGGTCGATCACCCGGCGCCAGTCTTCTGGGGAGTAGCTGGAAGCGGGGCCCTCAGGACCAGAGCCCCCGGCACTGTGGACAAGAATGTCGATGCGGCCGCAGCCAGCGGCCATTCTGTCAGCAGCCGATTCGACCTGCACTGCATCCGTAATATCCAGTGTGTCGATCCGGACATTGCCAAAGACCCCCAAGGTCTCTTTAGCTCCCGCGCAGGCGCCGGCATCCAAATCCCAAATGGTGACGGCGCTTCCACTCTTCAGCATCAACTTTGCAACTTCATAGCCGATGCCCTGAGCGCCGCCTGTAACAACGGCCGTGCGTTCGGACAGGTCATACTGGTTCATTCATTGCCCCGCGTTTGAAATCTACAATGCTGCGCCGAGAAGTTTCACTATCAACTCAAGAGTTCATGGCCCTCTCGAGGATTGCGGCCTTCTCGGAAGTAAAGCATGGCCGCACACGCCGCTGCGATCAGAAATGGCAAAGACACCAGGCTGAAGAGAGACGAAACTGAAAAGCCAGCCGAAATCAGAAAGCCGCCGGCAATCGGCCCCAGAATCGCGCCCACCCTCCCTATGCCAAACGCCCAACCGATGCCGGTCGCGCGCATCGCCGCCGGATATAGCAACCCGGTGATTGCGTTCATACCGACCTGACCGCCGGAGCCGAAGAAGCCGCCGACCATAATAGTGCCGAAGAGCAATGGTATGGAGCTACCCACCTGCGCGATTGCGATGGCCGAGGGGGCGGCCAGTGCAATCCAGATTGCCACTGTGCCAATCCCGTATCGATCGATGAGTCTGGTGACGGCCAGGCTGCCCAATGCACCTCCCGTCTGCCACATGGCTGCGATCAGGGCCGCCTGTGCAGGCTCAATGCCCAGACCGACCAGCAGGGTCGCGCTCCAGGCGATCACAAATACGATCGATGTCAGGCAACACACAAACGCCAGCCATATCAGCAGCGTGTTCAGGGCGCGTCCATTCGAAAACAGCTGCAGTAGCGGCAAACCAGGCAGGCTGACTTCGCGCGACACGATCTCCATGTCGGCGGAGGGCACGCTGTTCGGCGACAGGCGATTCAGCAGGCTGCGCAGTTCGATGTGGCGATGGCGCGCAGCAAGAAAGCTGACCGATTCCGGTAGAACCAGCGTCATGATCGCGGCAATGACCAGCGGCGGTATTGCGCCAAATACAAATGCGCCGTACCAGCCAAAGTCGCGCAGGGTAGCTGCGGCAACCCAGCCCGGGGCGGCTCCTCCGAGCGTGTAGCCGACGAACATGATGCCAATTACGCTGGCGCGGGAACGCTTCGGGGACAGCTCCATATTGAGCGAAATCGCATTGGGAACGGCGCCGCCCAGCCCGACGCCGGCAAGCAGGCGCAGGAGCAGGAAGACGGTCAATGTATCGGCCCATAGACAGCAGAATGTCAGCAGCCCAAAAAAGCCTGTTCCCAGAACGACCATTCGCTTGCGACCAAACCTGTCACCGAGATCGCCGAAAAGAAGAGCGCCTGCCATGAAGCCGGCCAGTCCCGCCGAAATCACCGTTCCAAATTCGGTCTTGTTCAGATGAAGATGAGAGATCAGGGCCGGCCCGACGTAGCCGACAAGGTTCAGGTCGTAACCATCGAAAAACATCACCAGAAGGCAGCAGGTGATCACGACGCCGCGCATGAGGGTGAAACTCTGTGCATCGATTACAGCTTCTAACTGAATCGTCCCGGCCATTCTTCCCCCATCTCAACTGCGCATTTTCTCGACGTCCAGACACTGGCCGCATGCTCATACTGCGGCCTGCGGATCCGCCAGCGTCCTTGCAATGATCTGGCCGTGTAGTATATTACGAAAAGCGTTCCTTAATAGGGAACAGCGGGTTGGCACGATGGATCGTGCCCAGGCACGAGAGCCACACAGTTGCGCTTGGGGCGCATTTGAATGGGCCGAATAGGGGGATGAGCCAGCTGGTGGGCAAGCTTCATGAGCAAGGCAGCACCATGATTTTCTTCGACGCAACGTCGACCGGGGCCGCCGTCAGGCGGCCGGGACTGACGTCGTGACCAAGCCCCGGCGTGATGTCTCGATAGCCATCATCGGCGCCGGCCTCGGCGGCATAGCTGCCGGCGTACACGCCAAGCTGGCGGGGGTGAGCTCGCTGACGATCTTCGAGCAGTCCGCGGGGCCCGGCGGCACCTGGTGGGACAACACCTATCCCGGGATCGAATGCGACATCGAAATCACCTATTACAGCTACTCATTCGCGCCGCGCGAGTGGAAGCGCACGCATGCCTCGGGATCTGAAATCCAGGCCTACGTACAGTCGGTGATCGATGAATTCGGTCTCGCTCCGCACATGCGGTACGGGACGCGGGTCGAGGAAGCCGTTTGGAACGATGTCGAGCATTTCTATACCCTCACCACGGCCGCGGGGGAAAAGCTGCGATTCGATGTGGTTGTGAGCGCGCTCGGGTTGCTGAATTACCCGCGTTACCCCACCTGGCCGGGGCTCGATACGTTCACCGGCCCCAAGTTTCATACCGCCCGATGGGAACATCAGCACGATCTTTCAGGCAAACGCGTTGCAGTCGTCGGCGTGGGCTCCACAGCATCGCAGGTGGTTCCAGCAATCGCGCCGGTCGCCGGCGAGGTCACGCTGTTCGTGCGCGAACCCGCCTATGTGATGCCCAAGAACGAGCGCGACTTCAGCGATGCCGACAGGCTCACGCGCAAGGCGCCCTGGGGCCGATGGCGCGAGCGGTTCAAGTTGTTCCTGCGCTTCGAGCGCGCAATGTCGGTGCGCAACCCGAACAGCAAGATGCAGCGCTCGGCGCGCGCAGCGTACGCCTCCTACCGCGATCGGGTATTCAACAATCGACCCGATCTGCGCGCGCTGATGTCGCCTGATTACCCGTTTGCCTGCAAACGACCGATTCTCTCGACCAACTTCCTGCCCTCGCTCACGCGCGCCAACGTCCGGGTGGTGCCGCGCGCCGTGGTGCGCGTCACCGAGCACGCAGTGGTCGATGATGCGGGAATTGAGCATCCCGCCGACGTGCTGGTGATGGCGACTGGATTCCAGCCGTGGAATTTCCTGAGCACACTCCGGCTCATCGGCAGCCGAGGCCGCAGCATTCACGGCGTTTGGGGCGATCAGCCGGAGGCCTACCTGGGACTGCAGGTCACAGGGTTCCCAAATTTCTTCATGATGTATGGCCCCAACACGAATTTCATGTGCGTTACATTCATGCTGGAGCGCCAGGAGTACATCG
>Ga0265338_10008811_pt1 | contig 12175 bp, 8 predicted proteins | sample 42126metaG_FD_193579 | JGI IMG/M metagenome (GOLD analysis project Ga0265338, IMG submission 193579) | Rhizosphere microbial communities from Carex aquatilis grown in University of Washington, Seatle, WA, United States - 4-21-26 metaG | ecosystem: Host-associated > Plants > Roots > Rhizosphere >... | reverse complement strand
GCTCCGCCACCCGGCCCGGCGGACCCCGCCGCCCGCCCCGGCCGCCGCGCCGCCCGCCCCGCTGGATGACCGCGCATCGCGGCGAGCCCGGCCGCCGCGTCGGCATCACCCTGCTGGCGATCGCGATCGTGCTCACCCTGTTCGCCGGCCGCATGGTGCAGCTGCAGGGCATGGAGTCCGGGTACTACAAGACCCTGGCCAACCAGGAGAAGCGGAGCACCGTCGCCCTGCCCGCGGAGCGCGGCTTCATCTATGCCGCGAACGGGCAGATCCTGGCGATGACGGTGGAGACCTACACCGTCACGGCCGACCCGCCGCTGATCCCGCCCGGCCAGCTGGCGTCGGTCGCCGCCCAGGCGGCGGGCCCGCTCGAGATGACGGCGGCGCAGGTGCTCACCCTACTGCAGCATCCGAGCTCGCCCCAGTACGTGCTGCTGAAGAAGGGCGTCTCGGCCCGGGGCGAGGCCACGCTGGCCGCGCTTAACCTGCCCGGCATCTACTTCCAGGGCAACTTCGCCCGCGCCTACCCCAACGGCACCGCCACCGCCAACGTGGTCGGCCTGACCCATGGCGACGCGGACACCGGGGTGATATCCGGCTACTCCGGCCTCGAGCTGACCGACAACTCGCTGCTGACCGGCACCACCGGCAGGCAGCAGGTGGAGATCGGGCTCGACGGCGAGCAGATCCCGCTGGCGGGCACCGAGGACACGCCTGCCAAGAACGGCCAGTCGATCAAGCTGACGATCATCCCCGCGCTGCAGTACGAGGCGCAGCAGGCCTGCGAGCAGGAAGTCGCCAAGACCAAGGCGGACAACTGCTCGGTCGTCGTCGAGCAGCCGAAGACCGGGGCCATCCTCGCGATGGCGCAGTGGCCCAACAACGGCGACGGCACCAACATCGCCGACCAGAACCTGTTCGCGCCCGGCTCCACCGCCAAGGTGATCACCGCCGCGGCCGCCTTCGAAAAGGGCGGCAGGACCCCGATGAACTCCTACAACATCCCGTACCAGATCTACCGGGGCGGGCAGTTCATCCACGACGCCGAGTGGTCCCCGGGGGAGAAGTACACCATCGCGGGCATCATCGCCAACTCCTCCAACATCGGCATGTCGCAGGTGGCGGAGAGCATCTCGCCGCAGACCCAGTACCAATACCTGCGGAACTTCGGGCTCGGCGAGCCGACCGGGCTGAACCTGCTGGGCGAGGAGCCGAGCGCCAGCTACGCTCCGCTCGCCCTGCCGCCGGTGTCCAAGTGGCCAGGCGACGAGCGCTACAACCTGTCTTTCGGCCAGGGCATCTCTGTCAACGCGGTACAGATGGCCAGCGTGTACGCGACGATCGCCAACGGCGGCGTGCGGGTGCAGCCCACGCTGGTGGCCGGCTCTTACGACGCGGCCGGCCAGTACACCGCGGCCAAGGCGGGGTCGTCCAAGCGGGTCATCCAGCCGAAGACGGCCAAGGAGCTCATCAGCATCCTGCAGCAGGTGCCGGCCGTTGACGACCAGGCCAACCAGCGCTGGGGCGACATCGGCGGCTACGCCATCGCCGCCAAGACCGGCACCTCGAGCGAGCCCGCGCCGGACGGGCAGAAGCCCTGCCCGAAGAGCAACCCGCTGTGTATCCACGGGTCGAGCTACATCGGAATGGCCCCCGGCAACGGCCCCCAGGTGGTGGTCGCGGTGAACGTGCAGAACCCCAAGTCCAAGACGGACTACTTCGGCGACATGGTGGCCGGGCCGGTTTTCTACAGCGTGATGAACTTCGCGCTGCAGACCCTGCAGATCCAGCCGCAGCCTGGGCTCAAGGCACCCTATGTTCGGCTCAATGCACGCTGAGATTGGATACTCTTCGGGCGTGATCCGTCCTACCCGCCTCGCCCCCCGCCCGCTGTCCGGGCTGGCCGAGCTGCTCGGCATGGGTCGGCCAGAGGACATCCAGGACGGATTCGAGGTGATCGGCGGCGTCAGCCTCGACTCGCGGGCAGTCCAGCCGGGTGACCTGTATGCGGCGCTGCCCGGCAGCCGCACCCACGGCGCGGTCCACGCCGAGCAGGCGGTGGCGGCCGGCGCGGTCGCCATCCTGACCGACCCGGACGGACGCGACCGCGCGGCCCGGGCCGGCGTGCCCGTCTTCGTGGTGGCCAACCCGCGAGACCGGCTGGGCGACGTGTCCTGCTGGATCTACGGCGACCCGTCGCACCGGATGACGATCATCGGCGTGACCGGGACCAGCGGCAAGACCACCACCAGCTACCTGTGCGAGGCGGGGCTGAGCGCCGCCGGACACACCACTGGCCTGGTCGGCGGGGTGGAGATCAAGATCGGCCCGGAGGCCGCCCGGGCGTCGCTGACCACCCCCGAGGCACCGGACCTGCAGGCGCTGCTGGCGGTGATGGCCGAGCGCGGGGTGACCGCCGCGGCGATGGAGGTGTCCAGCCACTCGCTCGCGCTCGGCCGGGTCGCGGGCACCCGCTACGGCGTAGCCGTGTTCACCAACCTGTCCCAGGACCACCTGGATTTTCACGCCGGGTTCGAGGACTATTTCCGGGCCAAGGCGAAGCTGTTCACCCCGGCGTACTCGGCTGTGGGGGTGGTGAACGTGGCCGACCGGTACGGCCGGCGCCTGGTGGCCGAGGCGTCGGTGCCGATCGTCACCTTCTGCGCGGACGAGGCCTCCGGCGCCTACCCGCAGGCGGAATGGCGCGCGGCCAACGTCCGCTGCGGCGCGGACGGCTCCACCTTCCGGGTGATCGGCCCGGGCGGCGTCGAGGCGGACGCGTCGGTCACCCTGCCGGGCGCGTTCAACGTGGCCAACGCCCTCGGCGCGATCGTGGCGCTGGTTGAGTCGGGCGTCGACCTGGCTGACGCGGTGGAGGGCGTCGCGTGCTGCCCGGGCGTGCCCGGCCGCCTGCAGCGGGTCTCCGGGGGGACGGCTCCCCGGACTCCCCAAGGCGTACCCGATGGGTACCCGGTGATGCCGGGCACGCACAAGGCGGCAGGCACTCCTGACGTGTTCGTCGACTACTCGCACAAGCCCGGCGCGGTCGAGGCCGTGCTGACCGCGCTTGCTCAGGTCACCAGCGGGGAACTCATCGTGGTGCTTGGCTGCGGCGGCGACCGGGACCGGGGCAAGCGCCCGCTGATGGGTGCCGCCGCCGCCAGGCTCGCGGATGTCGCCGTCTTCACCAGCGACAATCCCCGGTCCGAGGACCCGCTCGCGATCCTCGGCGAAATGCTGCAGGGAGTGCTCGGGGTGCCGCGGGGGGAGCGGGCCCGGGTGATCATCGAGCCCGACCGGGCCGCGGCGATCGACCTCGCCGTCCGCCTGGCCGGAAAGGGGGACTTGGTGCTAGTGGCAGGCAAGGGACACGAGACCGGCCAGTACGTGGGGGGAACGGTGCTGCCGTTCGACGACGCGGTGGTCACGGCCGAGGCGCTGGCCCGGCAGGCCGGCCAGGGGAGCCCCGCGTGATCGCGCTGTCCGCGGCCGAGGTCGGCGCCCTCACCGCGGGCACCGTGACCGGCGGCCTCCTGACTGGCGGCCTCCTGACTGGCGGCCTCCTGACTGGCGGCCCCCTGACCGGCGGCACAGCGACCGGGGCGGGCGACACGATGGTGACCGGGCCAGCGGTGATCGACTCGCGCCAGGCGGTGCCCGGCGCCCTGTTCGCCGCGCTGCCCGGCGAGCGGGTGGACGGCCACGACTACGCCGCTGCCGCCGTCGCCGCGGGCGCGTCGGTTGTGCTGGCCGCCCGGCCGCTACCCGGCCTCAGCGCCCCGGTGGTGGTGGTCCCCGACGTCACCCTGGCCCTCGGGCTGCTCGCCCGCGGCGTCCTCGCCCGGCTGCCGAACGCCACCGTGGTGGGCATCACCGGGTCGTCCGGCAAGACCTCGACCAAGGACCTGACCGCCCAGGTGGTTGAGCGCCTCGGCCCGACCGTCGCGCCCGAGGGCTCGCTCAACAACGAGATCGGCCTGCCGCTGACCGTACTGCGGGCCGACGAGCAGACCCGGTACCTGGTCCTCGAGATGTCCGCCCGCGGCATCGGGCACATCGCCTACCTCACCGGCATCGCGCCGCCGCGGATCGGCGCGGTGCTCAACGTCGGCCGCGCGCACGCGGGCGAGTTCGGCTCGCTCGACGCGGTCGCCAAGGCCAAGGGCGAACTGGTCGAGGCGCTGCCACCGGGGACAGTCGGCCCGGCCCGGCCCGCCGGCGGCGTGGCGGTGCTCAACGCCGACGACCCCAACGTGATCGCGATGGCGGCGCGCACCCAGGCCCGGGTGGTCACCACCAGCGCGGCGCCGAACTCGGCGGCCGACGTGCGCGCCACCGCGATCACACTCGACGACCTCGGCCGGCCCTCGTTCACGCTGCACCTGGGCGGGGCACAGTACCCGGCCGGGGCCGCACCGGTCGCGCTCAGCTTGCACGGCGCCCACCACGTGGCCAACGCGCTGGCCGCGGCGGCGATCGCGGCCGAGCTTGGCATGGACCTGCCGGCGATCGCGGACGCGCTGACGGCCGCGACCGCGCGCAGTAAGAAGCGGATGGAGTTGCACGAGCGGGCCGACGGGGTGCTGGTGGTGAACGACGCCTACAACGCCAACCCCGACTCGACCAGGGCGGCCATCGCCGCGCTTGGGCACCTGGCCGGCGGCGGCAGGCGCGGCATCGCGGTGCTCGGCTACATGGCCGAGCTGGGCGAGATCGCGGCCGAGAGCCACGCCGAGGCGGGCCGGCTGGCGGCCGAGGCGGGCGCGGCCGTGGTCGTCGCGGTTGGCGGCGACGCGGCCGCGGTGCTTGACGGGGCGCGAGCCTGCGCGGGCTGGCAGGGTGAGGCCGTCGCGGTGCCCGACCCGGGTGCCGCCGTCGCCGCACTGCGCGGCCTGGTGCGCCCGGGTGACGTGGTACTTGTAAAGGCATCGAAGGCGGCCGGCCTGTGGGAAGTCGCGGACGCCTTGCTCGCGGAGGTTCCCCGGTGAAGACGATCCTGCTGTCCGGCGCCATCTCGATGATCGTCGCGCTGTTCGGCACCCGGCCGACGATCACCGTACTGCGCAAGAAAAAGCTCGGCCAGCAGATCAGGACCGACGGACCGCAGGCCCACCTGAGCAAGAGCGGCACGCCGACCATGGGCGGCATCGTCATCATCATCGCCTCGCTGGTCGGCTACGCGCTCGGGCACTGGCTCACCGGCGACCCGATGACCGCCTCCGGCATCCTGGTGCTGTTCCTGATGACCGGGCTCGGCTTCGTCGGCTTCCTCGACGACTTCATCAAGCTGTTCATGGGCCGCAGCCTCGGCCTGCGCAGCGGGGCCAAGCTGCTTGGCCAGGCGACGGTCGGGGTGGTCTTCGCGGTGCTGGCGATCCACTTTCCCGACGGCTACGACCTGACCCCGGCCTCGGAGCACATCTCGTTCCTGGCCGACTTCGGCGTCTCCATCGGTGTGGTCCTGTTCGTGGTGTGGGTGCTGATCATGGTCACCGCCACCTCCAACGCGGTGAACCTGACCGACGGCCTCGACGGCCTTGCCTCCGGCGCGGCCATCCTGGTGCTGGCCGCCTACGTGATCATCGGGAACTGGCAGCTCCGCAACGACTGCACCACCGCCCTGGCGCAGAACTGCTACTCGGTCCGCGACCCGCTCGACGCGGCCGTGGTCGCCTCCGTGGTGATGGGCGCCTGCTTCGGCTTCCTGTGGTGGAACGCGCCGCCGGCCAAGATCTTCATGGGCGACACCGGCTCGCTCGCCCTCGGCGGGGCGCTGGCCGGCCTGGCCATCGTCACCCGGACCGACCTGTTGCTGCTGGTGCTCTGCGGCCTGTTCGTGATCGTCACGATGTCGGTCGTGATCCAGGTCGGCTCCTACAAGCTGCGCCGTAAACGGGTGTTCAAGATGGCCCCGCTGCAACACCACTTCGAGCTAGTCGGCTGGGCAGAAACCACCATCGTGGTCCGCTTCTGGCTCATCGCGGGCATGTTCGTGGCCCTCGGCCTCGGCATCTTCTACGTCGGCTGGTTCCCCAAGTAACCACCCGCCCAAGCATTCCACCCAGCAACACTCCGGGCGCCCGGTCGATCCCGGTCGATCCCGGACGGTCCCGGCCATCCGGGCCGCCCGGGCCGCCCGGCCCGCCGCCGCCCCGCCCGCGCGTGCCTGTCCCACTTCCCATCAGTTCGGCATACTTCGCCGACCCTTTTGTCCTGGTTTGCGGCATCAAAACTGATGGGAAGTGGTCTCGGAACGTCCGAACTGATGGGAAGTGGCGGGCCGCGCCCCGGCCCGGTCTCGGCCGCGCCCCGGCCCGGTCTCGGCCGCGCCGTAACCGGGTGCGCCAGGTGAGCGGGGTGAGCCGCTGCGCAGCCGGTCAGCCGGCCAGGGCGCCTTCCAGGTCGGCCAGCAGGTCGCCGGGCGGCTCGATGCCGCAGGACAGCCTGATCAGCGTGGGCGGGGCGGTTTCGGCGGGCCAGCGGGCGCGCCGTTCCCAGGTCGACTCGACGCCGCCGAAGCTGGTCGCGGGCACGATCAGCCGGGCGGCGGCCACCACCGCGTCCGCGTCGGCGGCGGTGCCGGCGATCTCGAACGACAGCAGTGGCCCGCAGCCGCGCGGCAGCTGCCTGCGGGCGGCGTCCGACGGCGCGAGCCCTGGGTAGTGCACCGCCGTCACCCGCGGGTGGCCAGCCAGGAACGACGCGACGGCCAGCGCGTTGGCGCAGGCGCGCTCCATCCGCAGCGGCAGCGTCTTCATGCCCCGCAAGGTCAGCCAGCTCTCGAACGGCCCAGGGATCGCACCCGCGTCGGTCCGCCAGGACAGCACCGCCGCGGCCAGGGCGGCATCCCGCGTCACAACGGCGCCGCCGAGCACGTCCGAGTGCCCGGAGATCGACTTGGTCAGCGAGTAGACCGAGGCCACCGCCCCGAAGTCGAGCGGCCGCTGCAGCAGCCCGGTCGCCACCGTGTTGTCCACCACCAGCGGCGCGCCCGCCGCGCCAGCCAGCTCGGCCAGCGCGGTCAGGTCGGCCACCCGCAGCAGCGGGTTGCTTGGCGTCTCCGCCCACAGCACGGCAGGCCCGTGGCGCAGCGCCGCCGCCACCGCGTCCAGGTCGAGCAGGTCCACCGGGACCGCCGTGGCGCCGTGCGGGCGGAGCCGCTCGGCGAGCGCCCGCGTGTTGTAGTAGCCGTCGGACGGCAGCACCACCGACCGGCGGCCGGCCGCCACCGCCAGCAGCAGCGCGGTCGACGCGGCCTGGCCGGAGGCGAACGTCACCGCGGCCGCCCCTGGCCCCTCGAGCGCGGCGAGGGCCGCCTCCACGCTGGCCCAGACGGGGTTACCGGAGCGCCCGTAGCCGGGCCCGCCGCCGGGCTCGCCCTGCGAGAGGTAGACGCTGGTCGGCAGCAGCGGCGGCCCGAGCGGCGCGCCCGCCGTCCGCTCGCTGCCGCCGTGCACCAGTTCTGACTCCACCGAGAATTCCACGTCAGACATTGTCCCGAACGGGTGCGGGCTGACGCTACACCGTCCGGTGACTCCGGCAACAAACTCCCGCGACACGCGGGTGGATGTTCCGGGTATAGGCGCATCAAGCGCCGAGACTAGGTGGCATGTATGCCCGCGTGACAAGCAGTCCAGGCCAGGACGGTTCGCCGGCCCAGGACGACGACGGGTCGCCGGGCGGCCCGGCTGCCCCCGGTCCGGCCGGCTTGCGCCGTGGCGCCGGCCTGCTGCGAGGGATGGGCCAGCTGCGGGTGACGGGTCTGCGCGGTTCCGGCCTGGCCGAGGTCGGTGACCGGGTGCGGGCCGCCCGGACGCTGTTCGACCGGCCGCTCACCTCCTACTACCTGATCGCCGGGATCACCGCCCTGCTGCTGTGCCTCGGCCTGGTCATGGTGCTGTCCACCGCGTCAGTGGCGGACCTGCAACAGGGCATCTCGCCTTACCACGACTTCGAGGTGCAGCTGGCCGGCATCGTGGTCGGCGTGCCGGTGATGTGGCTGGCGGCCCGGTCCTCGCCGCGGCTGTTCCGCGCGGCCGCGTACCCGCTGCTGATGGTGTCGGCGATCGGGCTGTGCCTGACGCTCATTCCCGGAGTGGGCACGCAGCACGGCACCTACACCACCCGCTGGATCGTGGTCGGCCCGCTCAACTTTCAGCCGTCGGAGCTGGCCAAGCTGGCGCTGGCGGTGTGGGGGGCCGACCTGCTCGCCCGCAAGGAGAAGCTGGGCCTGCTGGCCGACTGGCGCCATGCCCTGGTCCCGCTGCTGCCGGGGGCGGCCGTGCTCGCCATGCTGGTGATGGCGGGCGACGACCTGGGCACCACCTTCATCCTGGTGATGGTGCTGATGGCGCTGCTGTGGATCATCGGGGTGCCCGGCCGGGTCTTCGGTGTCCTGCTCATCTTGATGGGCCTGGTGCTAGCGCTGCTCGTGATCACCAAGGGGTACCGGGCCGAGCGGATGCTCGCGTTCTTGAACTCGTCAGACACCAACCCCGTCGGCACTAACCAGCAGCTGATCCAGGGCAAGTACGCGCTCGGCTCCGGCGGGATATTCGGGGTGGGGCTCGGCGCCAGCCGGGGAAAATGGGGCTGGGTGCCCGAGTCGACCAGCGACATGATCTTCGCGATCATCGGCGAGGAACTCGGCCTGGTCGGCACGCTCTGCGTGACCGCGCTGTACGGCGGGCTCGCCTACGCGGGCCTGCGGGTGGCGCGCCGGGTCCCCGACACGTTCAGCCGGCTGACGGCCGCCGCCATCACCACCTGGATCGTGATCCAGGCGGCGGTCAACATCGGCGGCGTGATCGGGGTGCTGCCAATCACCGGCGTGCCGTTGCCGCTTGTATCCAAGGGACTCTCATCAGTGCTGGTGACCATGGTCGGACTGGGTATGCTCATGTCGTTCGCGCGGCGGGAACCGGGGGCGAGCCAGGCTTTGGCGGTACGCGGCCACCCGCCGGGCGGCCGCGTTCTAAGCTGGCTACGCCGGGGAGCGCGGCGCCGGACCTAAGACCTGGACGAAGCGGCTAGCAGGGCGGAAGCGAGGAGCATGCGATGCGGGTGGTGCTAGCTGGCGGAGGGTCAGCCGGTCATGTCGAGCCTGCCCTCGCGGTCGCTGACGCGCTGCGGGAGGCGGACAGCGGCATCGAGGTAACCTGCCTGGGGACGCAGCGGGGCCTTGAGACGCGGCTGGTGCCGCTGCGCGGCTACGAGCTGGCGCTCATCCCGGCGGTGCCGCTGCCCCGGTCGGTGACGCCCCGGCTGCTCACCGTGCCCGGCCGGCTGGCGGGGGCGGTGCACGCCACCGGCAAGGTGCTCGATCAGGTCGGGGCGGACGTGCTGGTCGGCTTCGGCGGCTACGTGGCGACGCCCGCGTACCTGGCCGCCAAGCGGCACAACGTGCCGATCGTGGTGCACGAGGCGAACCCCATCGCCGGCATCGCCAACCGGCTTGGCGCGCACCTGACCACGCACGTGTTCACCGGCCAGCCGGAGACCAAGCTGCACAACGCCAGGTACGTCGGGCTGCCGATCCGGCGGCAGATCGCCGACTTGGACCGGTTCGCGGTCGGCGACAAGGCCCGGGCGTACTTCGGGCTGCGCCCCGACCTGCCGGTGCTGCTTGTCTTCGGCGGCTCGCAGGGGGCCAAGTCGCTCAACCGGGCGCTGGCCGGCGCGGCCGACTCGATCAGGGCCGCCGGGGTGCAGATCCTGCACGTCACCGGCCCCAAGAACACGGCCGAGGCGCAGCCGGGCGGCGCCCTGTCCAACATCGCGGGCGCGGGAGCGGTGCCCTACGTCGCCGTCCCGTACGTCGACCGGATGGACCTCGCCTACGCCGCGGCCGACTTCGCGCTGTGCCGGGCCGGGGCCAACACCTGCGCCGAGCTGACCGCGGTGGGCCTGCCGGCTGCCTATGTCCCGCTGCCCATCGGCAACGGCGAGCAGCGGCTCAACGCGCTGCCAATCGTGCAGCGCGGCGGCGGCCTGTTGGTCGAGGACGCCGAGCTGACGGCCGACTGGATCAGGACCTCGCTGCTCCCCGTGCTGACCAACATCGACCAGGTAGCGGGGATGTCCGAGGCGGCGGCCGCGCTTGGCCGCCGGGACGTGGACCGCTGGCTGGCGAAGGCGATCATCGAGATCGTGGCGGCCGAGCGGGCCCAGTCCCGGCCAGCCCAGTCCCGGCCAGCCCAGTCCCGGCCGTCCCAGCCCGGGCCAGCCCAGCCCCGGCCGTCCCAGCCTCGGCCAGCTCAGTCCCGGCCAGCCCAGCCCCGGCCGTCCCAGTCTCAGCCGGCCCCGGCCCAGCCGTCCCAGTCAGCCCCGGCCCAGCCGGCCCAGCCGGGCAGCCTGTTCACGCCGCACAGCACCAGGCGCTCCGCTCCGGGCGGTCCGGGCCAGCCCGCCTCCGGCGGCGGCCGCCACCGGCAGGCCAGGTAGTAACCGAGGTAAGGGGTAACCGCGACCATGGGCCTGGTGACGCCGACCGAGCCGGTGCCGCTCGACCAGCTCGGGCGGGTTCACTTCGTTGGCATCGGCGGGGCCGGCATGTCCGGGATCGCCCGGATCATGCTGGCCCGGGGCACCCCCGTCTCCGGTAGCGACTCGGCCGTGTCGCCGGCCCTGGACGAGCTGGCCGCGCTCGGTGCCCGGGTGCACGCCGGCCACGCGGCCGCCCAGCTCGGCGACGCGGACACGCTGGTGGTGTCGAGCGCGATCAGGGACAGCAACCCCGAGCTGGCCGAGGCGCGGCGCCGCGGGCTGCGGGTGCTGCACCGGGCAGCCGCGCTGGCCGCGCTGATGTCCGGCCGCCGGGTCACCGCCGTCACCGGGACGCACGGCAAGACCACCACCACCTCGATGATCGCCACCGTGCTGCTCGAGACCGGGGCCGCCCCGGCCTACGCGATCGGCGGCGTGCTCGCCGCCACTGGGACCGGGGCGGCCGACGGGGCCGGCCGGGACTTCGTGGCCGAGGCGGACGAGAGCGACGGCTCGTTCCTCATGTACGCGCCGGACGTGGCCGTGGTCACCAACGTCGAGGCCGACCACCTGGACAACTACGGCACCGAGGAGGCCTACCGGGCGTCGTTCACCCGGTTCCTCGGCCGCGTCAAGCCGGACGGACTGCTGGTCACCTCGGCCGACGACCCGGGAACGGTGAAGCTGGCGGCGGACGCGCGGGCCCGCGGGCTGCGGGTGGTCACCTTCGGCCTCTCACCGGACGCTGACTACGTGGTCAGTGGCGTGACCGCCAGCGGCATGGCGACGTCGCTGACCATCCGCCGCGGCAGTCAGCCGCACCCGTTCGGCCCCATCGACTGTGACCTTCGGCTGGCGGTCCCGGGGCAGCACAACGCGCTGAACGCGGCCGCCGCGTTCGCCGCCGCGGTCGAGCTCGGGGTGGACCCGGACCGGGCGGCGGCCGCCCTGGGCCGCTACCGCGGCGCCGCGCGGCGGCTTGAGCCGAAAGGCGAGGCGGGCGGCGTCCGGGTGCTCGACAGCTACGCGCACCATCCCACCGAGCTGGCTGCCGACCTGCGCGCCGCGCGGCAGATCGTGGCCGGCCAGCCCGGCCGCGGCGGGGGGCGGGTCATCGCGGTGTTCCAGCCGCACCTGTTCAGCCGGACCCGGATCTTCGCGGCCGAGTTCGGCGCCGCCCTCGGGCTGGCGGACGAGGCGGTGGTGCTCGACGTGTACGCGGCCCGCGAGGACCCGGAGCCGGGGGTGACCGGCCGGCTGGTCGCCGACGCCGTGCCAGGCGGCGCGGCCCACTACGTTCCCGAGTTCGGTGACGTGCCCAAGGTGGTGGCGGCGCTCGCCGGGCCGGGCGACCTGGTGCTGACCATGGGGGCGGGGGACATCACCCGGATGGGCCCGCTGGTGCTGGCGGAGATCGGCGGTCCCGGCCTGCGGCCGCCGCGAGCGGGCCAGGCATGACCGAGGTACCGCGGCCGGCCGGCCCGTCCGGCGTGACACCCGCGCCGGGGCAGGCGCCGGCCGCTCCGGTGCTCGACGGCACCGTGCCCGGCGGCACCGTGCCCGGGTACATCGTGCCTGGCGGCACCGTGCCCGGCGGCCTGGACGCGGCCGGTGGGCCGGGCGCTGACGGCTTCCCGCCGGGTGGCCCGCGGCAGCCGCCGCGGGCGCGGCCGCCGCGGCGCCGGCCGCG
>Ga0265338_10008810_pt1 | contig 12177 bp, 13 predicted proteins | sample 42126metaG_FD_193579 | JGI IMG/M metagenome (GOLD analysis project Ga0265338, IMG submission 193579) | Rhizosphere microbial communities from Carex aquatilis grown in University of Washington, Seatle, WA, United States - 4-21-26 metaG | ecosystem: Host-associated > Plants > Roots > Rhizosphere... | reverse complement strand
GCATTGAATATCGTGAGCAGTTTTCCGTTGGCGCTCGGCCAGTCGTACATCCAGTTGAACAATGGGCTTGAGTTGGCAGGAGGACTCGACCTTGAGCACGGAGAGTTTGGGTTCAACGACGTATCCGAGGGGATAATCGGAGGACTCTATACGCAGTCTCTTGCGACCGATGTTGCTTTTACGTCTGGTAATTGTCTGGGCGGATTCTATATCTCCAGCCCCGAGGGTGTTGTGACGAGTGCTTCTGGTGCTGCAGGTGTGGTTATCCAGCCTACGTGGCAGGGAGTACCGATCGGCCCACCGATCGTTTCTGAAATCAATCACTCTTATGTTTTACAGACCGTGGTGACGGCTCCCAAATACGTGCGATACAACCGATGGTATCGTTCTTTGGGCGGCAACGCTTACGGTGGCGTCGAGACGGCAGTGTCGGGAAACATCACATTTATCATTCAGGACTATGATCTTGCGGCAGCGACAGGATTTTACTACCAGCCTGACATCAGCAAAGTTTCCGTGGCCGCGACCGATCTGCCTGCGTTCTGTGCTTATGCAGTGGTGAATAATCAGCGGCTGAATGTGACGTGCAATTACACCACGCTGGCTATAATGCCTTTGGGATCTCTGTCTGCCTACGAGGGACCGCTTGGTCTATGGCAGCCGACAGGATTAATCCTACCCATGCTCCCGCCTGGTGACGGAGGATATATAGGTCCTGTGCCGCCGTGGCCGTCGGATGCCAGCGGACACATTTGGCCACCGCCGCTGTCGCGAAACGCAGGACCAACTCAGGAGGTGCTGGGGAATGGCTTTGAGTTGCAGGCTGCGCAGATCACTCAAGGGAACGAGGCCGATACTCTGGCGTTCTATGCGCAGACCTTACCTGCGGGCGGTACACCGATTCGTCTGCAGACGTATGAGTCTCAGGCGGCTATTGCTCGTCTGCAGGCGTCGGGCAGTATTGCTGAAGAGGCATATATCGTGGGCGATGATGGGCTGCGTTCAGCCATTGTGTCCAATCTGAATCCATTACCGCGGACCAGCGAGGACTGTCTCAATGCTGCGCAGGCGTATCTCGCAGACAGAACCGCTGTCTTTTACAACGGCACTTACAATTGCACGTCGTATTTCTTCAACAATTTGAGTTCGGACGATCAGTTCTATCCGACATGCGGCAGATACCTGCCGGTGAATGCTCCGCAGCGCGGCATTGTCAAGCAGCAGATGCTGGTTACGCAGTTGACGATCACGGTGAAGGATGCGGTCGGAAACAACCAGCGCACGTTGACGCCGACTCCTGGGGTAGTGGGAGAGGTGCTTAATTTCTCCATCGGATTCGGTGCGGATCTTCACCTCGAGAAGGTGCTGAACAACTTTGTTGATATCCAGCCGACGAATGTGCTTTCGCCGTCGGACACAGCGGAGCCTGTTAACCCGTTGTTCGGGTATCAGGTAGACGATGCGTTCCAGCCGGATCTGTCGAGCATCATGGTGAACCCGATCACCGACACCGAAGCTCAGGTGACGGTCTACGATGCGCTGGTTGCGCCGATCGAGATTCGGCTTGAGGATGCGAACTGGGGACAAGGTGCGACGGCTGATTATATCGGGACGGTGAGCACACCTACTTTTACGCTGACGCGCAAGCAGTTTGAGCAGATCTGGTACATGCGCTTTGTGGATTCGACGACAGGAACCTATAGCCGTCGTTCCAAGGTAGTGAGGATTGTTTATCCGGTGACGCCGTTGCCGCCGACACTGATTTCGGCGGATACCAATTCTATTCAGTTCGACTTCAATGGCGACATTCGGAATGTCTATGGCATCGAGCTGCGCGTGATTACGGGATATGATGAGTTCGGTGCGCCCATCTACGCACCGATCGTGCAGAAGCCCGTGGAGTCTTATGGCGATCTGAATATTGATCTGACACAGACGGCCAACACCGCGCCGTTCAGCAGTAATCGCACTGTGTATGCGTTTTTCTTCAATCACCAGTGGTCGTATTCAGGACCGACTGCGGTGACGTTGCCTGCACCGACAGGAACGATTGCGATCAACTATCGGTTCGCTCAGAGCTTGAATGTGATTTCGACTCTACCTACCGAGAATGTGGTTGGCGTAGGATCTGTACCGCGCGGTGACTTGACAAAGCAGGTATGGGAAATTTCCAACTCGGGCGTTTTCGGTTTCAGTGACATCATAATCACTCAGACTGTCTACGCGCCGGGATCGTTGACTTTGAATGTGCCTTCCTCTGGGGATCTCTGGGTACGGATGTCGCTCTCGGACTACATCGGCAGCGGTGCATGGTCCCCGGCGCTTTACGTTCCTTCGGGCGATCTCATCGCGTCAGACTATCTGGTAGGACAGGGAAGCGTACCGCCTGTCGCATTGGCAAACCTCGGATTCGGTCAGGGTGTGATGGCTTACACGTCGAGTATAGGCGCATCGGGTGCGATCCTGGATATCTATGCGCAGACGTTTAACGTGTGGTTTCCGAACGGCACCTTGATTCCTGTGCCCGCTGCGTCAGCGTCTTATTCGCAGCCGCTCGATGTTTCGGGATACTTGCATTTCTTGACAGCATACGGATTCTTTCCATCGCTCAGGAATCCGTCGTCACCTGATCCGTTTCTAGAATTCAACGGTCCGTATGCCAATTACGGTGGCAGCCAAGGACCGGCTGCGTTTGTTGCGTTGACTGGGGCTTATCAGGACGGATCGGTGCCGTTGACTGCAGGAGCATTTACAGCGCAGACGTGTAATGCGTCAGGTGTAGGGCCAGGTCCGTCCGGTACCATGTCGGTTATAGCTGTTTTGATAGACGACGGAGGAGATGGTTTTGCCGGTCACGGAGAATTTGAGCTTACTATAGTGGGCGATGGTACCGGAGCACGAGCGACCGCGTATAACGAAGCTCCGCTAGATGGTTCGATTACCAACACCTCGGTAGATGCTGCTGGTAGCGGGTATACGCATGCGACGGCTACTTTGTCTGGCGGCTCGTTACCGGCTACGTTTACGGTGGTGTTGGGGACGCCTGTTGGTGGAGGTGGGGGATGATCATTGCTTCGGTGCGGCAGTGCGACCTGGTGCAGCGGTATATGGTGGTCGAGTACTCGGCATCGACTCGCGGCGGATTCGGTTTTGATAAGCACGGCGGTTTCAAGAATCATCTGCCTATTTATCATTTGATGACTTCGCATCATTGGACGCCGTTGGACTCTACGCATGTATTGGTGACGGGATCTTTTCCGCGTCATCATCTGCCGATGCTGGAGGCGCGGCATGACGTTTCGCTTCTGCCGTCTGTGCTTTCCAATCGGCCTGTAAAAGCTGTCATGAAGAAACATACGCATTGGACAGCTTTGCAGGTACGCCACGGTCTAGAGGACGATGCTGTGGTGGGGGATGTGGTCGATTCTTTTGCTCTCGTGCATGGGCCTCTGTTTGTTGCGTCTGTATGAGACGACAGGCTACGTTTTCTATGATTGAAGCGAGCGCTCGCCATGTCCCATATTTGCGTGACCCTGACAAATCGACACGCACGGATTCCGTACATCAGTACGGAGATCTTTGACAAGCTGCGCGCCTTTTGGAGCTTCTCGCCCAAGGGGCTTTGGTACATGCCGCAGTATAAGCAGACGAAAATGATGCTCGACCAGAAGAAGGTCACTCTTCTGCAGCTTGAGCGTCTCCGTCGCCGGCGTCCTCAGACCAAGAAAATCAAATTGCGTATTGCCGTCATCACCGAGAACCTGGTGGAGCTGGATGCGAAACTGGCGAAGGCTTGGAACGGCAGGATTTCGATGGTCAAGGACTCGGCGGTTCCTGCGGGGTTGTTTCGGGCGACTTGGAAGGAAGCCGAGAAGGCGTGTGGTGTGACGTTCTCTGCGGTGAAGGAGCGCCAGACGGTGTCGTTTGTTCCCGGCATTCCCGATGCCGGTGTGCAGTACCGCCACCAGAATGCTTGTGTCGATGCGATGATCCGTGCGGTGCCGAAGGGCGGCGGCATAATCCTTGCGGCCACAAGTTCAGGAAAGACGGGAATTGCTGCGCGGTTCTTTTCTAAGGTGCAGTGTGATTGTCTGTTCGTGGTCGACCAGATCGATCTGCTCTATCAGCAGCAGAAGGAGATTGCGGAGTGGACGCATGAGGCTGTCGGATTTGTGGGGGAGAGTAAGTTCCAGCCTGCGCGGATCACTGTAGCTACGATCCAAACGTTGAATTTATATAGACAGCGGAGCGACTTCAAGAGGTGGTTTCGCGGCGTCGATATTATGGTAGTCGATGAGCTTCATGAGCAGATGGCGAAGCGTAATTTTAACGTATTGCAAAAGATCGCGCCGGTGGCTGTGTTCGGCATGACCGCTACATTGCAGTTGACGCAGAAAGAAGTCTGCATGAAGGCATACTCTTTTGCTGGGCCTGTCATCTTTCGTTTTCCGATCGTGGAGGGGGTGAAGCGTGGAGTCCTGGCGAAGGGCTACGCGATACAGCTGTTGTTTGCATCGCAGGTGCATTCTGAGCATAGCTTGGAATGCGATTGTGGTATCGGATACGAGGAGGAGCTTGGTGTTGAGGTTCTGCAGAATGATTTGAAACTGGAAGCGTGCAAGGCTCTGGCCGAGGAGCTGATCAGGCAGAAGCGGCACCTCTTGATTCTGGTCGATAGGATGTCTCATCTGACCGATGTGCATGACCGGCTTTCTTCTATTCCGCATGCTTTGATCTGCGGGGATGTCCCGATAGAGGAGCGGCAGAAAGCCAAGACCATGTTCGAGGATGAAGACTTGAATTTGATTCTGTCGACCAAGGTTTTCAAGAAAGGGGTATCGATCAAGCGGATTGATGCCATGATCGATTTGGCCGAGTGGAAGTCGAAGAACGACGCCGTACAGAAGTTCGGCCGCGGGTTGCGCTTGCATGCGGATAAGAACGAGTTGATCTACATCGATTTCGGGACTGCGGGGCATGGCCGGTTTGCGGCCAAGGCAACATCCCGCCGCAGGGCGCTTCAGAAGGCCGGGATCGATGTCACAGTTGCACATGATATTTCCAGTGCCATAGGCGCTGTATCGGCTGTACGCAAATTTATTAGAAAGGTGACGAATGGAAATCACAAGGGTTGATTTGACGCAGGCTGCCGCAAAGCTGATCGATGAAAAGCTGGAGCGGGTCAAGAAGTACATCCGCGATCATTATTTGGTAGACGGCAGAATGAGTCCGGAGCACCAGCTTGCCTATCGTGTTCTGCAGTCGCGTCAGCGATTGTTGCTGCGGTATGTGCTTACCAAAACCAGACCGCCGAATGATCCTGCCAGATGGAGAGCCGAGGCCGAGTTGACTCTCAGCACTCAGGATGTGGGGGATCTGTTCAGGTGGATGTTTTCCAACCACAGCATCGGACGCCTGGATTGTCCTGGCTGCGATTCGGACCAGGCCATTGACCAGATGCTGTCTGTGCCGGTGAGGATCCCCATGTCTCGGGTCTGCACGATCTGCGGTCAGGGGGTTCAGCACTGCCTGGTGGTGGATTCGGTGTCGGAGGCGGTGGAGGCGGTCACGTCGTTCTGGCAGGGTCTAAGGGTGCCGGTGGCGCAGGAAGTGGGCCTCGGCGGCGTACAGGGCGACGTAGGGGGTGTCCTATTCGCCTGTGAGAGCTGTTATGGGTACCGGTTAGAGGCTAAGCCATGATCGGTATAGTAGAGGGGCTATTAGAACTGGGACTAGGCATCTGGCTTATCCGCCGGTTCCGTCGTCCAGCGGGACCGACTCCTGAGCAACGGCTTCTGACGCAGAATCAGCAGCAGATGGCTCGGATGCTGAAAGACAGACAGGCCGCTCTGGATGTGTATGCTGAAACCATCCGAACCGGATTGAAGTCGATGGATAATCTGGAGAAGTTGACCGCCGAAGATGCTATCAAGCGCGAACAGCGCGCCAAGGCTGCATTGAAGGCTGTTCTGGTCAAGAATGGCTGTTCCGAGGCCGACATAGAGAATGTGATGGCTTCCGTTGACGGCACCGAAGATGGAGATTTGAAGACATGACGTGGCCGCTACATAGACATCCTATCGGATGTCTATGATTCTTTTCTTAGGACAGAACACCTATAAAGATTACATATTAAGTAGCCCCTCACAATGACAGGAGTAGCTATTGATTATGGTTACTAGCATTAGGTTCTTTTACGTCGAGAGGAACTGCGTATGTTTGACGTGTTAGTGTATATTCATTCGGACGACTTCGATCTGCTTCAGCGTGCGGATATTGTCTTTGTGATCTGCGGCGGGTCTCTGATCGAGGTAAAGAATCGGTGGCGTTGTGGTTTGTCGATGATTATTCTGCGCAGGCCGGAGTCTGTCTGGGCTGTTTCTGGTGCGTTGACTGTCGCGCCGCAGGTCCGTCAGTTGCGTTTGAAGGAGTTGTGATGGACGGCATTAGTTTCTTCGGCGATCTGAAGTCGAATGATCATTTCGTAGTCGATGGCCGGGAGTATGTTGTCAGCTCTGTGGTCTGTCACGGCAATCGCGTGTACATCGAAACCACTACCGGCACTCTGTTCAACGAGCTGGCCAGCGGATACGTCGAGGTGAAGGGCAAATGAACAACCGTGACAAATGTCCGCCGCATAATATCGGCCGTAAGTTCGGGACGATAGACGGAGGCTTTTTTGAGGGATCTATCTTCGATCCGAACTACTGCATAGTCAATTCAGAAGGTGACTGTCTGAAGCACAACCCTGTCGAACCTGATGAGCCTACACGCATGCAGAACAATTTCGAGCGTTTGGGGGCAGTGGGAGTTAATTCAGATAATTCCGTCGAAGCACGACTGCGTCAGGCTCTTGAGCACAAGGACGATATCGAGTCTGTTGTTGTTGTGGTCAAGAAGAAGGGCGACGATTTGATCGGCGTCGGATACTCTCAGATGACTCTCGGGATGTTTCAGACGATGATGGAGTCGGCGATTGAACGTGTGACTGCGGCGACGATTGCTTCCGCAGACGAAGCCCCGCCTCGGTACAAAATGTGAGACGGACTCAGTTTTCTATAGGATCTGATGAGTAATACAAATCTGACTGAGGAGACTCTTATGCGAATCAAGGACATGCTGAAGGAAGAGATCAAGAAGAGCGCAGACTTTCAGAAAAGGAATTTCGGTCTGCGTATGGGCGACGGATATCCGGAGATGGTCAAGGAGCTTTGTCGCAGTTCCACTGCCGTGGCTCATCTGTGCGTGGGGTTCGTGAAGACTTTGGCTGCCGCGCCTAGTTGCGGCTCAGGGATGCCTCAAGCTACGGATGCCGACGCGATGCAGGAGGCCATGCTCGAGCGGCTGCCGGTGTTCGAGTCGCAGTTCGATATGATGTACTGGGGCATTCAGATCGGCCGTCGTATGCAGCGCGAGGAAGATGCTGCGCTTGCCGGGATTGCCGCCGCGACGCCGACCACCGATGAGGGAAATCAATGACGAAGTTGCGCATTGCGAACGACCTGAAGCTCCCCGAGGACACTGTCACCTCGACGCTGATCGTGTATGGCGGTAAGGGGATGGGTAAACGGATATCATTGGATACACCGTTGCCTACTCCTACCGGATGGACGACGATGGGAGACATTCGTCTCGGAGACTGTTTGTTCGGCGAAGACGGCAGGATTTGCAAAGTGGTGTATGTGAGTCCTGTAGCGCAGGGCGATTCGTTCGCAGTAGAGTTTTCAGATGGATCTGTGATAGAAGCGGATGCAGAGCATATTTGGTCTACGGAGACTTACCAAACACGCAAACGTATGCGCCCCCCTGGTCTGCGAACGACAGCAGAGATTAAAGCGACCCTTACCGTAAGGTCGGGAAAGACGTTAGCTCATTCACACTCTGTTTTGAATACTTTGCCCCTTCGGCTTCCGAAGATTGAGCTGCCCATCGATCCTTATGTGCTGGGAGCTTGGCTTGGGGACGGATCGAGTGGAGCGTCTGTGTTCACAGTCGGTCGCGGAGACGAGCAGACGGTCAGAGAGATATCAGCAGCAGGATATCCATGCAAACTTGTAAATCAATCGGATAAGACACGACCGCCTATGTACTACGCACGCAATCTGAAACATTGTCTGCGTGAGTTAGGACTGGTCAATAACAAACATATTCCTGCTATCTATTTGCGGGCATCCGTAGAGCAGCGTCTCGCGCTTTTACAAGGACTGATGGATACGGATGGCGGATGGTGTACTCCGAAAGGAGGTACGGCTGAGTTCAGTAATACGCGGGAGTGTCTGTCGCTTGGATTGTTTGAATTGGTTGTATCGCTAGGAATGAAAGCGTACCTTACACCACGACCGGAAGTTTTTGAGGGCGATGTAATAGGTACAGACTACCGAGTTAGGTTTGTGCCGACACTGCCTGTGTTTAGGCTTAAGCGAAAAGCATCACTTTGCGCTTTCGATTGTGCCCAGCAGGGAAAGAGGAAGCGTAGATATATAACAGCGGTGAGGAGGATCAAGTCCAAGCCGATGCGGTGTATCGCTGTAGACTCTCTTAACCATCTTTACTTGGCCGGACGTTCTATGATTCCGACGCACAATACCAATCTCGGGACGGTGATCCTTGAGGAGCTGTCGCGCGCGCATCTGCGTTGGGCTGCGCTTGATCCTATGGGCGTTCTCTGGGGAATCAGGTACTCTGTCGATGGCGGCGGTCCTGGTGTGAAGTGTTTGATTCTCGGCGGCGGCACGATTGCCCTGACACTTGCGGGGCGCGACCGTGCAGCCTCGACGTCATCGGCGATGAGTTTGACGGAGTTGCACGAGTCTGTTCTGTCTCGGCTGGATATTGCAGAGCGTAAACTACTGGAGACGCTGTTGCAGCGGTATCCAGACGCGGTGAGTCATGAGGATCTGGCGGCAGCCGCCGGGTACACCGCCAGCGGAGGTTCCTATGCCAAGGCCAAGGGGCGTCTAAGGGCGTTTGGATTGGCTTTGTATCCGATGCCTGGGTATCTGTCAGCGGCACCGCTGTTGTTTCCCGAGGGACTTCGTTGAGCAAACGCACACCATCACGCATGACTGTCTGTTCCATGAAGGTAGGCGGATTGTTGTCGACTGCGCGCGCGAAATTGTTTCCATCGATTGCTACTTTCAACGGCAAGCCTCACGTGTCTGGGACGTGCGGGGAGTGTGGAGTGGCGATTCCCTTCACAGAGGATAATCAGGGCAAGACGCAGATGCTTACTCATCTGGTCGAGGTCCACGGATATTTGAACGTGAACGGACAGGTGTTCAAGCGGAAGATGTGTTTCTGCGGCAAACCGGCTCTGTATGTGGGAGGGGATAACAAGTGCTTCTGCAAGGAGCATTACGCTGAGGCGCAGATTGCTATGCGCGCAGAGATGGCTCACGTAGACAGTACTCGAATACGGGCGACGGCTGAACGGATCAAGGAGTATGCTCGAAGGCACAAGTGAATGACTCGCGTCATCTATGGGCATTGTCTGCGGAGATTTCTGCGGTCATCGAGAGATGGTTGCAGGAGCACGAGCAGAAGCGGCTCTACGTGCGGTTCAAGAAGGTAGATCAGCTTCGGCTTACGCGTCTGCAGGTCTGGAGCTGGCGGCACTTCGTGAGCGTAGAGGAAATTCTCTCGCTCACTCTGCCTTATCTGCGTAAGTCGATGACTGTGTCGCAGAAGGCGCGGTACGGACTCGGGTGTTCGGTTGCGGCATTGACTGGCCGCGGCAACGAGAAGATTTTGATTGAGGCCATCAGGCAGAAGTATCCTGGCGCGGAGAATCGTGACATATGGCGCGCGGAGGAACGGCAGAAGCAGCTTGCGGCTGAAGCTGCCGAGGATATGGATGGGCTGGTGGCGCGGGACAAGCCTGAGCGCGGATTGTTTGATTGCGACTCAGTACCGGATTACATAAAATCGTATCGAGGCCGCGTACTCGGTGTCAGGCGCAAGTTGTCTCTGGAGGCAGGGAATCCGCTGCGGCGCAGGAAAATCTATCGCGGATCGCCTTGGATTTAGGAGCGAAGAAGATGATCGGCAGCAATAAGGACGACTGGGCGTATCTCTGGTACATAATTCGTCACAAGTTCTTTGTGTTGCGCGCAGGACTGGTGTTGCATGTTTCGTTGTGGCGTCTGCTGGTTCACGATTTGTCCAAGTTCCGCTCTGATGAGTGGATTCCGTATCGGCATTACTTCTACAAGAAGAACCGTGACGGAAAGACGCACGCGGAGCTGAAGGAGTGCGATCCGCTTTTCAAGCACGCTTGGACTCTGCATATCCGCCGCAACGATCATCATTGGCAGCACTGGTTTGCGATGCCGTCCCAGCCTCTGCAGATGCCTGAGTGTGCTGTGCGCGAGATGGTCGCGGATTGGATTGGTACAGGCCGCGCGATAAACGGCCGGTATACATTTCTGGACTGGTGGGAAGAGAACGAGCCTGCGATCAAGTTGCATCCGGCGACCTATTGGCGGGTGACGGATCTGATGCTCGATTTCGAAGAATTCATGATCAATCACGACATTCCCTTCAAGGGCAAGTAGGCGGGCATGGATATCACTCTGCGGCGGCAGGTACTACGTGCGGCTGTCCGCGACCGGATGTTTCTCAAGACCGTATGCCATGATCTGTCGCCGGATATATTTCCTGACAAGGCAGAGCAGATCGTGGCTGAGATTGCTTTGCGTTTCTGGGAGGAGCATAACGAGCCTGTGGGCGGTTTGCTTCGGTCGGACGCAGAAGATGCAGCTCGGCATAATCGTCTCAGTTCAGAGGAAAGGAAAAAGCTCCGCGACCTGGTCGACAAGATCCAGAGCGGCGGCATGGAGCTGGTTCCTGTAAAGGCGCTCGAGGACCGGGTGATGTCCATCCGGCGCGATACGTTCTTTGACCATGCGCTCGAGGAGATCATTACTGCGCAGGAAAAGGGCAAGCTTTCGACGGTGACGTTAGAGGGTATCGTGGAGCGCGCGCAGCATGAACTGACCGATCGATTGTTCATGTCTTATGATTTTCTGGAGGAGTTGGAGAAGCGGATCAAGCGGCGGGCTGCGAAGGGCGAAGATTATCCGCTGCTGATGATCGAGCCGCTAGACGAGCAAATTTGTGCCATCGGCCGCGGCATGTTCGCCATTTTCGTGGGACCGTATTCTTCAGGAAAATCTCTCTATCTGCTGCACGTCGCGTTGGCTTATGCGATGCAGGGACTGAGCGTGATGTACATAACTCTCGAAGATCCCAAGGACATTTTAGAGAACCGCATGGACAGCTGTATGACTGGGATTCCGTTGTCCCGTCTGCACCGGATGCCTAACAAGCTGCGCAGGCGTTTTGAGGAGATGCGCAGCTTGGTGCGTGGGCGGATTAAGATCGTGGATGCGACCGAGGGTGGTTTCACCATGTCCAAGGCCGAGAAGTTGTGGGAGCAGGAGCGCGCACAGGGATTTACTGCTGATGCTGTGTTCATCGACTACGACGAAGAGATCGAGTGCGAGAAGAAGTTCACCGGCGAGATGGCGCGCAAGCGGGAGTTCGAGGAGATCTACAAGCGCATCCGGCGGTTTGCGAAGAAGCTGGACATAATCGTGTGGACGGCGGCGCAGACCAAGCGCGGAACCACAGGCAAGAAGATAATTACAGGAGACGATATTGGCGAGGACATTTCGAAGGCCAAGAAGTCGTTCCTGGCCATCGGCATCGGTCAGGATGCGGAGAAGGCACACGTAAAGCATTTGTATATCATGCGGCATCGGCTTGACCGGAGTAAGTTCGGCGTCGACGTCTGCAGCGACTTTGAATCGGCGGTTGCATATGATGCAGATGCGACTAGAAAAATGCGTCGCGCACCGAAGAGCTGATTGATGCTGCCTTGTTTCCTAAACTGTTCCGCACATCTGAGAGAGCGCAGCGATCTGAGACTGCGGCTTGTTCTGTGCGCGGAGGATCTGCGGTTGCGGTACGGCGGATCCGTTCGTCTTTGCGGGTCTGGGACAACTGTAGATAATCCAGTCGACTGGGATGTGCGCATAATTTTGGATAACGCCGCCTTCGACGCTCACGAGCACATCTACTGGAGTCAGGAAGCTGCTTTGCGCACGCAGGAGCAGTCGAAGATCAATCATCTCAACTTCGATATTCGAATCTATCCCAGCCGCTTGTGGTATGAGG
>Ga0265338_10008809_pt1 | contig 12178 bp, 10 predicted proteins | sample 42126metaG_FD_193579 | JGI IMG/M metagenome (GOLD analysis project Ga0265338, IMG submission 193579) | Rhizosphere microbial communities from Carex aquatilis grown in University of Washington, Seatle, WA, United States - 4-21-26 metaG | ecosystem: Host-associated > Plants > Roots > Rhizosphere... | reverse complement strand
CGTCGTCGTATTGATCGCGGTCTTCAGTACGAAGCAGGTGTTCGCGTCCCAGCACGCGCCGCCGCCTTGGAAGTAGACGAACAGATCGCTGCCGGAGGTCGCGCGGTTGATGCCGAACCCGGCGGGCGTGCCGTTCGCGCAAGTCGAACCGGGGATCTCGACCCACACCCACTGGTTCGGCGTGGTGTCGATCACACCGCTGTCGCTCGGACCACTATCGGGGCCGTGTCCGCCGTTTGCCGGGGAATGACACGCTGCGAGTAGCGCGAACGGTAACAACCGCATCGCGCAATTGTAGTCCGATATGGCTAGCATCTCTGCAATGAGGATCGCACCCGCGTTCGTCACGCTCGCCGCAGCGGCGTGTACGACGACGTCGCACGGCCAGGTCATCTCCGCCGACCTCGCCGGGGGCACCGGGATGATCGTGATCACGCAGAGCAACGCGATGCTGGCCCAGTCGGGCTTCGAGTGGGGCGGGGTTTCGCCGGCGATCGGGCCCGCACAGGCCGACTTCTATCTCGGCAACGACAACGTCGATCCGGTTAGCGGCGCGCAGCTCGGCACCTACGCGACGATCGGCTGTGATCCGCTCGACTGGCCAGCGCTCAGCACCGGAGGCCCTACCCCGATCGCGTCGCTCAGCTGCGACCTCGATCTCATGCTGCTCGGCCGCGACGGCATGTCGACCGAATACATCGGCGCGGTGACCGACGGAACGATCACCACGATGTCGAGTCTCGACAAGAACGGCAACGGCACCGTGACGCTGCAGTTCGACATCGCGACGCCGGTGGTCGCTACCGAGGCAGGCGCGCAAACGATGATCGACCTGACCGTCGCGCTCGATGGCCTGCTCGGTACCGCGACGTTCGGCGACGTCTCGAGCTCGAGCAATTCATGCGAGCTGTGCTCGATCTAGCCCCGTGAACGGGAACGAAAAAGGGACCGACGTGCCGTCGATCCCTTCGCTGCGTTGCGCGAACGTGCTTAGTTCGGCTTCGGGTCCATCTTCGAGCGGAACTGGTGCTCGCCCTTGCCCATGATCTCTTTCTCGTAGTAGTCGGCGCTCGCCACGCCCGAGGCCTCGACCACTTTGAGCTTCTCGTCGATCAGCTGCTTGAACGCCGACTCGGGCAGCGCGCCACCGACATGCGTGCCGTTGACGTAGAGCGTCGGCGTCGAGTTGACCTTGAACTTCGCGAGCTCCGCCATGTCGGCGTCGATCACCTTCTTGCATTCGTCCGACTTCATGTCGGCCTTGAACTTGTCCATGTTGAAACCGGCGGCGGCCGCAATCGCGAGCACGTTGTCCTCGCCGAGCTTCGATTGGTCGCGCTTCGCGGCGTACTCGTCGAAGCCTTTGATCCAGAACTCGTTCTTGAACTGAGGGTACTTGCCCTGCTTCGCAGCGGCGCAGCTCGCGAGGTGGGCGGTGGTCGCGACCTGCGGGTGGACGACCATGTTCTTGAACACGATGCGGACCTTGCCGTTGTACGACTTCTCGAGCGACTCGAGCGTGTCGCTGACCTTGCGGCAATACGGGCAGGCGAAGTCGAAGGCTTCGACGATCGTGACCGGGGCGTTTGCCGGGCCTTCGACTTGGCCGGCCTTGATGTCGTCGGCAACGTCGACCGCGAAGATCGCGTCGGGCGCGGGTTCGTCGCGCTCCTGCGCCTCTTGCTGCTGCTTCTGCTGGTTGTAGACCTTCTCGAGGAAGTCGAGCGCCTCCGCGTACTTCTTGTTCGTAGCTTCGAGCTTCGCGACGCGCTGCTCGAGCGAGCCGGTCGGCGCTTCCGCTATTTGCTGCTGGGGCGGCGGCGTCCCGGGGGCCGCAGGTCCGGCGCCAGCCGACGGGCTGGGGACATCCATCCCCTTCGCAGTAGAAAGCTTGCTATCGGCGCTCTCGCAACCGGCCAGCAGTGCTGCAGCACACAAGATCGAAACGAACGGCTTCATGGCGCGCATATTGACCTCGTAAACCGAGGGTGACAAGGGGGAATTCCCCGTGGCACTGTCAATTGCGTGAGGCTATTCGCGGTCCTAGCGGTCGTCGCAGCGTGCGGAGGTGGCGGCGCGCTGCCCGACAGCGCGATCGTCGATGTCGAACCGGATAGCTTCGTTTGTCAGCCGATCGGTGCGCTCCCCACGTTCCAACGGCTCGGAGGCAATCCCGCCTTGGTTGCTGGCGAGCACATCTACAGCGACCTCCAGGTCGACACGTCGATCGCGGATCCGAGCCTGTCGTGGAGTGCTGCGGCTCAAGTGTTCGACCTCTACTACGCGACCCGGCATGCCACGACGTACGCGGATACCGGCGTTCAGGAGATCCGCCACGGTCAGAGTGCCGACCTGTCCGGATTCTCGCTCGACGACGAGCCCTCGTTGGTTGCCAATCCCGATCCGAACGCTTGGGACAACATCAATACGGAAACGCCGACCGTCGTCTTCAACCCGGACGCACCTCCCGCGCAGCGCTATCTGATGATGTATTCCGGCGCCAATGCCGCGTTCGCATACGCTTCGGGGTTTCAGAACTACTCGATCGGCGCCGCGTTTTCCGAAGACGGCAAGCACTTCTCCCGCATCACCGCGGACCAATCGCCGCACGGCCAGCTCGGCCTGGTGTTCACCGGGCAGGATGCCTATCCAACCGCAGTCGGGGCGATCGTTGCCGACCCCGAGCTCGCCCTCGTGGACGGAACGTTCCATCTCTGGTTCTCGAGCTACGCGTGCGGCGGCGCAGGCTGTCTGCCGACCGCGTACGGCATCGGCCACGCGACCTCGTCCGACGGCATCCATTGGACGGTCGCCGAGACCCCGGTCGCCAGCTTGCTGTTCGATGCGGGCAACCCGGTCACGGGAGGGAGCCAGCCCTCGGTGATCTACGACCCGCTCCACTGCCTGTGGGAGATGTGGATCAGCGATCCGCCGGTGGATACCGAGACTCAGCCGGTGCAGTTCAACAACATGGCCGGGCCATGGCACGCGACCTCGACCGACGGCGTGACGTGGACTCCGGACTACGCCGGGATGACTCGCGATCTGACGTGGAGCTCGCTCGCACCTGGCGAGGATCGCGGGCTACTCACCGGGCCGGATATCGCGATCAACGGCGACGCTCGCTACATGGCCTACGTCGGCTTCAGCGATCAGGACGTGCCGGCGGATTTCTACTTGCCCGATATGTCGTCGGCCGGCTTCGAGTCCGCGGTGATGACGCTCGACATCGCGACGCGTGGCGCGTTCTAACGACTGTCGCTCTCGGTGCCGCGCCGGCGCAGGTTCGATGGATCGACGTTGCGCGCGACCAACGACTCTTCGAACCGCAACGCACAGACCCGACGCCACGTCTGGTACTCGGCCTCGCTGACCGGTATGACTTGCGCGACGGTCACCGCCGGCGGGCCTTCATCGAGTGGCAGCGTGAACTCCCAAGCGCGTGGCGAGCAGATGTAGACATGCGGCAGGCGCTGCGAGACTTCCGGAATCGCGAGCGCGCCGATCACGTCGCGCACCATCGTGCCCGGCTCGGGGAAGAACCCGGTATCGCCGAGATGGAACGCGAGGTTCGCGAGGATCTGGCAGCACGCATCGCTGTCGAGCGTCGAACCCATGACGAGCTCGACTCGCGGCCGTTCGCGATCCGGCCACTCGTGATTCGACAGCCCGACGGTGACGAACGTCCACTGACCGAACTTCGGTTTGTTCGATACGCGACCGACTTCGATCGCGCGACTCTCGGCATTCGCGTGGCGATACGTCCGCGCGGAGAACGGCCCGAGCGCGGCACGCAACAGCTCGCCGGCGCGGGTCGACAGCTGCAAGAACGGCGCGAGCTGAGCGACACCGCGCGCCATCACGATCCAGGTCGGCTGCAGCGCGAGCGTGCGGCGCAGATAGTTCTGCGCGACGACTTTGTTGCCGACGTCCGCGTGCGCGAGCGCGCCGCCCCACAACGCCGTCGCGCTGTCCGGCTTCAGCCCGATCGCACGATCGAACGCGCGCGCCGCGTCGTGCGCTTTGCCGAGGCACAACAGGGAATGCCCGAGCCCCTTCCAACCGAGCGCATGCTGCGGAAACACGACGACCGCGCGCTCGAACTTCGCCGCAGCATCGACGTACTTCTCGACGCGAAAGAGCTCGTTGCCCTCCGCGACAAGTGCGTCTGCGGCAGCCTGACTCATGATCCTTCGAGTATCACGCCACGGGCGCCGAGGCGACCGCGTCTGCTATGCTCTGCCTCGATGACCGCTGGAGTTGGAGCCGACATCGAAGCGCTGTGCGCCAAATGCGGAGATGTCTGGCACGTCGTCGTTGCCAAAGAGGGCGAGAAGATCGCCAAGGTCCAATGCAAGCAGTGCCACGGCTATCACCGCTACAAGTCGGTGGCAGGCGCGTCGGCCGAGCAGAAGAATCCGTCGCGGTTTGGCGAGAAGCCCGACAAACCCGCGAAGGCACCCGCTAAGTCGGCGGCGAAGGGACCGGTCGAGCGGTTCGAGAAGCCGTCGGTCGCCGCCGATCTGTCGAAGCCGGTGCGCACGTATCGCGCGACCGAGAGGTTCGAAGCGGGCGAGCGCATCGATCACCCGACGTTCGGCCAAGGCGTGGTCGAGCTCTACGACGCCGGCAAGATCACGGTGTTCTTCAGCACCGGCCGGCGCGTCCTCGTCGCCGCAAAGGGCAACGAGAACGCGTTGTCGCGGCCCAAGCCGTTCGATTACTCGAATGCTGCCGGCGGCAAGCGCGTCACCGAGACCTAGTAGTCGCGCGGAACGCACTGGGCCTGGGTCGAACCGAGCACGTCATAGTTCTCGCAGTCCGCTCCGGGATTGCAGGTCATCGCGACCGAGCTCCCATTCATGCATCCCGCGAGAGCGGCCGACCCCGCGCAGGTCGCTTGATCGGGGCCGCTGCACGATCCGCCGTCAGTGCAGTAGCCGACGTTCGCAGCGTTCGTAATGCAGGCCGTCGCGCATGGAATGACATCGACGACGTAGTGATCGAAGCACGTCACGACGGCGCCGGCCTCGCAGACCGGAGCGTCCGCGGTATCGCAGATCGGATCCGGCGCGGTATCGACACTGCAGAACACGACGGGGTACGAACCGGTGTCGTCAGACACGCAACTGCCCACGCAGTCCGTCTCGTCGCTGTATCCCGCGGCGCAGTCGAGCTTGGTGTGCGCGTCGAAGCACACCACCGCCTCGATGCCGTCGCATCGCGGATCCAGCACGCCCGAGGTCGTGCATACCGCCCAGCGTCGACCGTCGAGCGCCACGTCTTTGCACGTCGAGTCACCGCAGTCCGGGCCCTGCTCGTTGAAGCCGCGGGTGCCGGTGATATCGTTGGGCGGACCACACTCGGTAATCGTGTTGCCGTTGCACCTCGCCTCGTTGTCCTTGCACTGATCGCCGCAGCCCGCCGCGATGGCGAGCGCGACCGCGAGAAGGGCGAGACGAATCACCGCGTCACTATTGGTCAAAAGGACGCGCCCGCAATGTCACAGCGCGGCAACACGTGGCGGTGTGCGGTAGGGTGCCCCGCGTGGCGAGACTTCCCTGGCTCGGACCTGGCATCGTTGTCGTCGGCGCCGGCGTCGCTGCGTTGGGCATCTGGTACTGGCATCACGCACAGCCGGTGGTCGGCGCGAAGATCGATACGATTCCGGTCGACGCCCACAGCGAATTCGTCGTGTACGCCGAGGCGGGCGGCGGCGATCGCGACTTCGTCGAGCTCCACGTCGGCGACGAGCTGAGATGGCAAGCGCTCGTGCCGCACTACGAGGGTCGGCCCGGCGCGCCCGGCCTCGCATGGAATCGCAACGTCGTCTCGGTGCGCGTGAACCGCGATGGTCGCGAAGAGCTGTTCGTGCTCTCGGTCGAAGATGCGACGAAGGTCGGCGGCGTGCGACTCGCGGTCGACCACGAGCCAATTCCGCTGCAGACCGCGGCAAACTCCACGATGGTCACGCTGACCGATCACAACCGCACTTACGAGCTCGTAGCGGGGGGCGCGTGGCATCAACTGGTTGCGGTCGACCTGAGCAGCGGTACAGGCGTTTGGAAGCTCGAACTGGGCAAGTCCGCGATCACTGGTGCGCAGCTATCAGGTAACTCGTTGATCATCGACCAGGGCGATAAGCGAACCATCGTCAATACGACCGACGGCAGCGTGAACTAGCGCGATCGGCGGTGTGGCCGTGACGTGGCTGTCACGCAAACGGTATAGTTTCGACCGTTATGGCACTCGAGCGCACGACTATACCGCCCGACGTTTCGGGGGTGCACCGGCTGGAGCTCGTGCCCGAGCCCGAAGTCCGGCCGTCGCTGCGCGCGATCGAGCAGCCGGGCCGCACGCCGGCGGCGCCTGGCATCGGCGAGATTGCCCCGACCGACCTCGGCGCGCCCGAGCTGTATCTCAACCGCGAGCTGACCTACCTCAACTTCTGCTGGCGCGTGCTGACCGAAGCGGACGACGTCGGAGTGCCGCTGCTCGAGCGGATGAAGTTCATCGCGATCGTCAGCTCGAATATCGACGAGTTCTTCCAGAAACGCATCGGCGGCCTCAAGCAGCAAGTCGGCGCGCAAGTGCACACCACGACGCCCGACGGCCGCACGCCGCAGCAGCAGATCGCCGACTGCATCGACGTCATCAACGCACTCGAGCGCCGCAAGATCCAGATCCTCGATCGCGTCACCGCCGAGCTCAAGGCGGTCGGCGTCTGGCTCGCGCCGTACAAAGAGCTCGATGCGACGCAGCAAGCGTGGGTGCGCGAGCACTATCTGCGCAACATCTTTCCACTCGTCACGCCGCAGGCGATGGATCCGGCGCACCCGTTTCCGTTCGTGTCGAACCTGTCGCTCAACTTGCTGGTGTCGCTGCGCTACGAGAACGACTCCGAGTCGCTGCTCGCCCGCGTCAAGGTGCCGGTCGGCGGCGGTGTCTCGCGGTTCGTACGACTCGGGACGTCGCGCACGTTCGTCGATCTCGCCGACGTGATGGCGAACAACTTGGATCTGCTGTTTCCTGGCATGGAGATCGAGGCGTGCTCGATGTTCCGGGTGACGCGCAACGCGATCACCGAGCGCGACGAAGAAGAAGCCGACGACTTGCTCGAGATGATCGAGATCGAGCTGCGCAATCGCAAGTTCGCTCCGGTCGTTCGCCTGCAGGTCGATCGCACTATGAACGCGCTGCTGCGCGGCCGGATCGCAGCCGAGCTTGGCCTCGACACCGAGCTCGACGTGTTCGAAGCCGAAGGCATGCTCGGCCAACGCGACGTCATGGAGGTCGCGACGCTCGACATGCCGGAGCTGCGCGACCCTCCGCATGCGCCGGCGCAGCCGGTCGATTTCCTGACCGAGGGCAACGTCTTCCACGCGATCCGCGATGCGAAGAGCCTGATGGTCCATCACCCGTACGAATCGTTTCAGGAGTCGGTCGAGCGGTTCCTGCGCGAGGCGTCGGACGATCCCAAAGTTCGCGCGATCAAGATGACGCTGTACCGCACGTCGAAAGACTCCGAGGTGATCAAGCACCTCGTGCGCGCGGCGCGCAACGGCAAGCAAGTCGCGGTCGTGCTCGAGCTCAAAGCGCGGTTCGACGAAGAGGCGAACATCAAGTGGGCGACGCGAATGGAACGCGCCGGCATCCACGTCACGTACGGCGTCGTGGGTCTAAAGACGCACACCAAGATCACGCTCGTCGTGCGCAACGACTTCGACGGTCTGCGCCGTTACGCTCACGTCTCGACCGGCAACTACCACGCGGGCACCGCGCGGCTCTACACCGACCTCGCGCTGTTCACGTGCGACGACTCGATCGGTCGCGACCTCACCGAGCTGTTCAACTACCTGACCACTGGCTACAAGCCGCGTCGCAAGTATCAAAAGCTGCTCGTCGCGCCGAAGCAGTTGAAGGCGGCGTTGCTCGAGAAGATCGAGCGCGAGATCGCGGTGCAATCGTCCGGCGAGCGCGGTCACATCCAGTGGAAGATCAACGCGCTCGAAGACGTTGACATCGTGCGCGCGCTGTATCGCGCGTCGCAGCGCGGCGTCACGATCGATCTGATCGTCCGCGATACCTGTCGGCTGCGCCCGGGACTCGAAGGCGTGTCGACCACGGTCAAGGTCGTCAGCGTGATCGGCCGATTCCTCGAGCACGGCCGGATCTTCTATTTCCACAACGGCGGTCGGCCCGAGTACTACATCGGCTCGGCCGATGCGATGCAGCGCAACCTCGAGAAGCGCGTCGAGGTGCTGTGCCCGATCGAAGATCCGCGGCTGCAGGGCGAATTGCGCCATATCCTCGATATCGAGCTCTCCGATCAGCGCGGAGCGTGGGATATGCAGGCGGATGGCAGCTACCTGCACCGCACCGGGCTCAACGCGAAGCATAGTCAGCAGCAGCTGATCGAGCGCACCGAGCGCCGGCTCAAGGAAGCGACCCGCTTGCGCCGCCGCAAGGTGCAAGCGAGCGCGCGTCGCCGGCGCTAGTTGCTAGCGGGCGTCGGGATCGCCGGCAGCTGTACGTGAAACCGACAGCGGGAGCGCCCTAACGCGCTCCACGTCGCGTATCCGTTGGCCTTGGGGCTGCATCTCTCGCTACGCTGGTATTTCAGGTAAGAGGTTCGTTATGGCTGCTCCGTCCATGAAATCCGGCGATGGCCCGATCGCGGTAACCGGCAATGCCCCGGTCCAACCCAAGCGCAACCGCGCGCCGTTCGTGCTCGGCGGGCTCGTCCTTGCCGCGGCGGCGGGCGCGGGCATCTACTACATCACGCACGTCGGCAAGGTCTCGACCGACGACGCGCAAGTCGAAGCGCACGTCCAGAACGTCGCCGCGCGCGTCACAGGTCAAGTCAAGACGGTCAACGTCCAAGACAACCAAGAGGTCAAGGCGGGCGACGTGCTGGTCGTGCTCGACGATCGCGAGCAACTCGTGAAGGTCAAAGCCGCGGCCGCCGATCTCGTGGCGAATCGGGCGCTGCTCCGCGCGGCGCAGACCCAACAGGCGCTGATCGACAAGACCGCGAAGGCCAACCTCGCCGTCGCGCAAGGCGGTGTCGAGCAGGCGTCGGCCATGACCGGCACGACCCAAGCCGGGATCGATCAGTCGATGGCGGATGTCGCGGCGGCCGAGTCGCACAAGCAGCTGACGAAGACCGAGCGCGCGACCGCCGAGCGGCTGCACTCCGGCGGCGCGCTGGCGCAGTCCGAGCTCGACGTTCGAGTCGCCGCCGACCAACAAGCCGACGCCCAGCTGTCGCAGGCCAAGGCGCGGCTCGCCAGCGCGCTCGCGAATCGCGGCAACACCGGTGGGTCGATCGCTTCGGCGCGCGGCAAGTTGCTCGCGGCATCCACCGTCGACGAGCAGCTCGAAGCGGCGAAGGCTCAAGTCGATCTCGCGCAGGCGCGCGTCGATGCCTCGCAAGCGGCGCTCGATCGCGCGAACCTCGAAGAGGAGTTCACGAAGGTCAAGGCCGAGATCTCCGGCACGGTCGCGAAGCGCTCGGTCGAGCCCGGCCAGAACGTGTCGCCGGATCGGCCGTTGATGGCGATCGTCGATCTCGCCGACACCTGGATCGTCGCTAATCTCAAAGAGACGCAGCTCGAAGACGTCAAACCCGGCCAACCGGTCGACATCGAGATCGATACGTTCAGCGGCACGTTGGCCGGACAGGTCGATTCGATCGCCGCCGGCACGGGCTCGCGGTTCTCGCTGCTGCCGCCCGACAACGCGTCGGGCAACTTCATCAAGGTGACGCAGCGCGTGCCGGTGAAGATCACGCTCAAGGATCGCAAGGGCAAACCACTGCGACCCGGGATGAGCGCCGACATCACGATTCACACGAAGTAGCGATGGCTCCTCCCGCGCCGCACTCGCCCATCGAGGGCAGCAAAGTCGCGATCACGATCATCGTGATGGCGGCGGCGCTGATGGCGCTGATCGACATCTCGATCGTCAACGTCGCGCTATCGGACATTCGCGCGAGCTTCGGCACCCCGATCGATCAGATCGGCTGGGTCTCGACCGGGTACATGATGGCGAACATCGTCGTCATCCCGATGACCGGTTGGCTGCAACGCCGGTTCGGTTACGCGCGCTACTTCTCGACCTCGGTGTTGATCTTCACCGCGGCGAGCGCGCTGTGCGGTCTCGCGTGGAACCTGCCGTCGCTCGTCGTGTTTCGCATCATGCAAGGCATGGGTGGCGGCGCGATCATCCCGACGTCGCAAGCGATCTTGTTCCAGCGCTATCCGCGCGCGCAGCACGGCACCGCGGCCGCGTTATTCGGGCTCGGCGCGATCACCGGTCCACTGCTCGGGCCGACGATCGGCGGCTACTTGATCGACTGGTCGAGCTGGCACTGGATCTTCCTCGTCAACGTACCGATCGGCCTACTCGTCGCGTTCATGATCCCGAGGGTCGTCAAGGAGCCGGGCTTCGTGCCCGATCGCAGGCCGATCGATCTGACCGGCATCGCATTGCTCGCGATCGGCATGGCATCGCTGCAGTACGTGCTCGAAGAGGGCAACCGCGAAGGCTGGAGCGATAGCACGCTGATCTTGGTGCTCGGTGCGACCGCCGCGATCGCGCTCGTCACGTTTTTGGTCCACGAGCTCGAAGCGCCGAACCCGGTCGTCGATCTGCGCGTGTTCAAGAATCGCAACTACACACTAGGCACCGGCCTCAACTTCTTGCTCGGGTTCGCGCTGTTCGGCGCGAGCTATTTGTTCTCGCTCTACTGCGGCGCGGTCATGCATTACACCGCGCTCGACATCGGCCGGATCTTCCTACTCGCCGGTCTGTCGCAAGTGTTGCTGATGCCGATCATCGGCAAGATGGCGAACACCATCGACCCGCGCTACATGCTGATGTTCGGGGTCGTGATGGCGACGCTGTCGCAATACGTCGCGTCCGAGCTCACCGCACAGGCGAACTTCAACCAGCTGGTGTGGCCGAACCTGATCCGCTCGCTCGGCTTGGGCTTCGTATTCATCCCGGTCAGCGTCGCGGCGCTCAGCGATCTGCCGCCCGCGCAACGCGGCAACGCGACGGGCCTGTTCAACCTGACGCGCGAGCTCGGCGGCTCGCTCGGCACCGCGTGGATGGGCAAGGTCGTCGCCGACGGCATCGCGAAGCACTCGGCGCAGATCGGCGAGCACGTGACGATGTTCGACCCGGGCACGCAGCAGCAGTGGACCCAGATCCTCCACAACGGGTTCGACCCCGCACTGATCATCAGCAACCGGATCACGACGCAATCGATGGTGATGTCGTTCAACGACGGCTTCCGCATGACGATGGCCGCGATCGGGCTCGGGCTCGTGATGGTGCTGCTGTTACGAAAAGCCAATGCTGCGGCCGGCGCACCTGCCGGCGCGCACTGATACGCTCGCACGGCGTGGCCACGTCGATGGGACCGTCGAGCGTTTCACGGAGCGTGTTCGTGCTGCTCGCCGGCTGCGGTCGGATCGGCTTCGATCCGCTAAGTGGTCTCATCGACAGCGGCTCGACGGTCGATGTTGCGAGTTGCGTTGCCGCGACGCCGAACAACTGGGCGGCGTCAGCGATGCCAAACGATGTCGGCTCGGGGCTACCGAACATCGCCAGGCTTGCGCCGAGCAGCGACGGGCTCGTCGTGGTCGACCAGATCACCCACCTCGTCTGGCAGCGCGGCTCAGGCCCGAGCCTGGTCGCGTTCACCGACGCCACCGCGTACTGTTCGACGCTCGTACTGCACGGCTGCTCGACCTGGCGCCCGCCCGAGCTGATCGAGCTCGAGTCGATCGTCGATCACGCCCAGACCAACGCGACGATCGATCCGTCGGCGTTTCCAACGACGCCGATCGACCAGCCGTGGTGGTCGGCGACGGCGGCCGACCCGAACGACACGTGGGTCGTCAACTTCAGCAACGGCAACGTGTTCAATGTTCCAAACGGCACGCTTCAGTACGTGCGGTGCGTCGAGAGCAGCCCCGCCGGGCTCTCGCCGCCCGATCGCTATCAAGTCTCGGCCGAGACCGTGCTCGACGTCGAGACCGGACTGACCTGGCAACGCGTCGCGGATTCCGGTACCTACGATCTGGCCGATGCGACGACGTATTGCTCGACGCTGGCGCTCGACGGCGGCGGCTGGCGCGTTCCCGCGGTCGGCGAGCTCGAGAGCCTC
>Ga0265338_10008808_pt1 | contig 12180 bp, 12 predicted proteins | sample 42126metaG_FD_193579 | JGI IMG/M metagenome (GOLD analysis project Ga0265338, IMG submission 193579) | Rhizosphere microbial communities from Carex aquatilis grown in University of Washington, Seatle, WA, United States - 4-21-26 metaG | ecosystem: Host-associated > Plants > Roots > Rhizosphere... | reverse complement strand
ACGAATTAAGTTCAAGACCTTTGCATCAGTTCAGCTGGTATTCTGCAATCAATCCCCATATGTAAACGTTGGTAATTGTAGTACTGCAGATATTCCTTGAGCATCGCAGGTATGTGCTCTGGTTTCGGGTGTCTACCCAAGCATTCATCTTGGAGGGTTCGGTTGAAGCGCTCGATGTGAGCATTGTCGTTGGGTCTGTGCACTCGAGAGTGTCGCAGGGTAATGTCCTTGGCCTTAAGCTGGTCGCCAAACCAACGTCCAAACTCAGTTCCATTGTCAGCCTGAATGGTTGAGAAGCCAAAGCCAGCATGCCGCTCTGAAGCTAAGATGAAGCCGTAGCTGTGACGCTGTGACAGTCTCTGCACGTAGGCCGCATGGGCAAAACGGGTATATAGATCAATCGCCGTGTAGACATAGTAGCGAGTCTCTTCACGGTAGCGGATGAAGTGGATGGTATCAGTCTGCACCAGATCACCAGGGGCAGTTACGAGTGGTCGTTCGACATGAGGACGATATCGTTTCCACTTACCACGCTTCCGCAGCAAGCCCTCACGGTCTAAGGTGCGCTTGACGGAACTGAGCGAGACTACCAAGCCTTGTCTGCACAAACTCTGCTGCACAACTTGGGCACAGCGGCCATATTTACGGCGCTCGGCTACAATGGCAGCTACCAGCTCCGGTGCCAGTTCTCTTGGGTGATGATGTGGCCGAGAGCTGATGGTCTCAAGTCTGCTACTACCTTTAATATGTTCTTGGTCGGCTCGGGTGACCCAACGAGCAACGGTTGATTGGTTGTAGCCGAAGTGACGGGCGACTTCATGGGTACTGGCGCCATGTCGTACCATGGTGACCGCTGCCATCCGGACTCGAGCGATATTGGGGTTAGATGTGTATGCCATGTTCATTAGCTCACTCTGGTGAAGTGATGCAAAGCTATTGAACCATTACGTTATCCTTGACAATACCGCTTATGTTTGCTATTCTAGACAGGTTGTTAAGTAAGAATTTCCTCATCTTTTTTACTTTCGCAAAAACAAAAAGTAGTTGTTTTGCACAACAGAATAATTCAAGTGAGCGGAGAAAGGCTAATTGTAGCCAATGTATCGCATACCGTTGCGCGAACTCAAAACAAAAAAAATTCGTATCCGGATCCGTCAGCCGCGTGAGCAGGTCAAAGAACTGCTCAATACGCACGTGGTCGACACCCGCAAACCGATCGATGGGCAGGTCTTCTACGTCCGTCTCGAAGAGGCCAAGGCCGCCGAGCTGGAGTCCTGGCAGAAACTGGCCAAGACCTTCCAGAAGCGCCACAAAGACCTCTAGTTTGTGCTACACTTGATCTGTTGCGGTCGATGTCAGGCGGGTATAATTTAGTGGCAGAATGCGACCTTCCCAAGGTCGATATACGGGTTCGATTCCCGTTACCCGCTCCAGTATAAATTGTACTTATTTTGTTCGGTATATATGATAAAATAGTAACATGTATATCGTTATCGACGAATCTGGTATTCACAAACAAGACGGCAAGAGCGTTATCGCTCTCGTTTATATTGAAACCAATAATTTGGCAAAGCTAGAGGTACTTGTTACTCAGACAGAGGAAGACCTGGAGATTAAACCGTTTCATTGGGCGCATACCAACTGGAAAGTGCGCGAGAAGTTCATAAGTGCCATAACGCGGGGACAGTTCAATATCAAGCTAGCCATTATTCCGAATCCTGTCAAAATTGATGCCAGCATGGAGGAGGCGCTGAGACACCTTATTGTTGAAAAGCATATCAACCAAATCCTAATCGACGGGTCAAAGCCCAAATCCTATAGTCGTAAGCTTAAGAAAATACTGCGAGACAAGGGTGTATCAGTCAAGAAACTCAGAACCATCAATGACCAATCTTCGCCGGCTATGCGAGTAGCAGATGCGGTGGCGGGCATAACTCGCTATCACTCAGAGAAGCCAGATAATCAGCAAATCAAGCCCCTCTACAAGAAAATAAAGCCAAAGATTGAAATAATTATTCAGTTATAAAAAACGCCACCCTTGCGGGCGGCCAGTTGATTAGGTAGTCTTGCGACTCTTCCTACGAGGAATTTGTCCCTAGCAACTTGTTATGCTTATATTATAGTCTAGCAATCGTCTAATGCAAGCATAAGAATAATTACAATTAGTTATTAAATTAACTCAAACTCTTCACCCTGAATGAATAAACCTAGCTCAACGTAGCCACCTGGTAGGCCAGTAGGATACGGATGTAGTGCATCAAGTAGCCTTTAACTGACCGAGGAAATGAGCTGACGATGTTCAAGTGCTCCTTTAACTCATCAAACACACATTCGATCTTGGCTCTGGCATTGAGTAAGGCTTCTTGCCAAGGAGCCATCAGCCACTTCTTCTGAGTTGGATGCGGTGGTGCTACTACAATCGTGCCATACATCTCGAAAATCTTCCGGCGCATGATACCGCCATTGTAGGTACCATCGCCAACCGCTAACTTGGCGTATTCATTTAAGATGAGTGGCATAGCGTGCGCATCGTAGACATTAGCAGGAGTCAGTGCTACCCCACAGAGCCTCCCTTCAGGATCTACTGAGACATGGAGCTTGAAGCCGTAGTGGTAACCCTGCCAGTTCTTACCCCAACCGGTGATTTCCTTGGCAACTTGGTAACGCTTAGCTCGGTGATTACGACAGACCGGTAACATGGTCGAATCCATCAGTCGGATGGGGGCTTTGGTGATGAGCAGCTGCTGCAAGAGTACTAACATCAGTGGCGTTACTCGATGGCATTGCTTCAGGAAGCCTTCGTAGCCAGGGAGCTTCGGGAACTCAGCATGGTAGCAATGTACGACTGAGCGATGGAGATCCTTAATGGTCTTCTGACGAAGAATCAATGCATTCCAGATGAGGATGGTAATGACTTCGCTGTCACGCAAGATCAGCGGATGACCACCATGAGGTTTGGGTATCACCGATACGATGTCATCTACCCAGACATAGAGATTAACGATATGATGAGGTTGCAAAGAGAGCTTGGACATTTTTGTTTTCCTTTTACAAGAAACAGCATGCCAGCTCTCTTTGTATTTGGCTAGAGCTTAAGAGGTTTGTTCATTTAGGGCTTCAAGATCAGAAAGTTTGGAAAACTCTTCGTCGAGCTCAACCAAAAATAATTTATTAACTGATAATCTGTAATCAAAGTTTAGCTTCTTTGCTTCTTTGAATGCGGTATCGTATAGCTTTTTATCAATCGGGATAGCTGCTGGGTCTTTCATGTCATAGTCTTTTTCAGGGGCGTTAAATAGTCCTAGTGAAAGATGTGGAATAAATTCGATGTCGGAACGCAAGAACTGCTGGAGCGGGCCAGTGTAGAGTTGATCATGCAATGAGATTATTTGATCTTTGCCATCTTTGATAAGTAGGAACAGCCAGTTATCCCAAGCTTTCTCCAACCTTGACAGATGAACTCGTACTTCTCGCGAAATGCCTGGATGTCCGATGTATCAATTTTCGGATAGTGGATTAGTGAGTAAAGCATATTGAAGAGATTATATCAGAAAATTACAGGCTACTGGGTTGGGCTTAGTTTCGGTATACTTATTCTCGAAGAATTTAGCCTATAAAAATCCGAATTACAGGGTATAATTATAGAGCCCGCCACCTTAGCTCAGTTGGCAGAGCGGCGCTTTCGTAAAGCGTAGGTCGTCGGTTCGAATCCGACAGGTGGCTCCATATCGCGAATTATCTCGCGCCATATCATGAAAACTCCCACAGCATTCAAAAACCCATTCCAAAAACCGGCCGCCCGGCTCGGCCGTCTGCGCCAACACCGCTTCTTCAACGACGGCTGGATTGTCGGCTTGTTGCTACTGAATTTCGGCATCAACGCCTTCACGGTCATCTGGTCGCTGACCCACATCCATCGTTCTGACATCCTCGTGCCAGTACGCTACACTAGCCTGGCCAACTTCGACATCCTCGGCCGCTGGTATCAGCTCTATTATGTGGTCGTGGCAAGCGTTATAATACTGGTGGTAAACGTTGTGCTCGGTGTCGCTAGCTACAAACGCAGCCGCCTGATCGGCATCTTCTTACTCCTGGTCGCGGTCATGGTCGCGGCTCTGGCAGCAGCTATCGTGCTCGGTTTTACCGCGGTCAACTATGGCACAAGCTAGCACACAAACAACTTCCACAACCCGTCCTCCCATCGCGGCTCGGATCGCCGACACGCGGGCGTTTTATCGTTGCTTCGAAATCCTGCCCGGGCTGCTGATGTGGGCGGTCTTGCTAGTGCCGATCCTACTGGCTTTCAAGGCGCCGGTGGCCTTGGCCTACATCGTGATCGCCTACAATCTCTTCTGGTTGATGAAATCGACGCGCATGAGCTACGCGCTGCTGCGTGGCTTCTCGCGGATGAAACAAGCTGAGCAAGTCGATTGGTCGGCCAAACTAGATGATCTCGAAGATCTCAACGCCACCGCACTGCGCTTGAAACAGAAACTTAACACCCTCAAGCGCAACCCAGCCTCGCGCCGTTACCGCCAGGCGCTCAGCGAGCTACGCGAAATCGAAGCCTTGCTCCCTCAGCAGCAAGTCCTGCTCAAGCCCAGCCAGATCTACCAGGTGGCTATGTTTGCGCTCTACAACGAGAGTATCGACGTCATTCGGCCATCGGTCGAAGCCGTCTTGACCAGCGATTACGATCCGAAACACGTCATCGTGGTGATCGCTTACGAAGCTCGGGGCGGGGAAGTCGCGCAAGCGGTCATCGATGAACTGACGCGTGAATATCAGGACAAATTCCACCATTTCATGACCGTCAAACACCCCGACGGACTACCGGGCGAGGTCAAAGGCAAGGGTGGCAACATCACTTGGGCCGGCCGCGAGCTGCTGAAATACGTCGAGGTCGAGCAGATCCCGCTGATTGATGTAATAATCACAACACTAGATTCGGACAATCGGCCGGGCAAGCATTATTTCAGCTACCTGACTTACCAGTACTGCATCGACCCCAATCGCCGCCACAAATCCTACCAACCGATCCCGATGTATCTGAATAATATCTGGGATGTGCCGGCTCCGACGCGGGTGGTGGCGACCAGCAATTCGTTCTTCATGGTCATGGAAGCCAACCGTCCGCACCGCCTGCGCAACTTCAGCTCGCATGCCCAGAGCTTGCAGACGCTGGTCGACACCGATTTCTGGAGTGTCAAGACCATCGTCGAGGACGGGCATCAGTTCTGGCGGACGTACTTTGTCTACGATGGCGATCACTCGGTCAGCCCGCTCTATGTACCGATTTATCAGGACGCCGTGCTGTCGAACAGCTTCTGGAAGACGATGAAAGGGCAGTTTTACCAGATGCGGCGTTGGGCTTACGGTGTCAGCGACTTCCCATTCATCGTCCAGAATTTCGTCAAGAACAAGAAGATCAAACCCTCTGAGAAAATCATCGAGACCTGGCGTCACTTCGAGGGGCATTTCTCCTGGGCTACGGCGCCGTTGTTGCTGACCGTGGTGGCGTGGCTGCCGCTCTATCTGAACCACACCTTCAGCAATCATGTCTTGGCCCACGAGCTGCCAGTTTACGTCAGCTGGATCGAGACTTTCGCTACCATCGGTATCTTCGTCATGGTCTGGAGCAGCCTGCGTTGCCTGCCGAAGCGACCAGCGCGCTATCGACGCAGCAAATACATAATTCTTCTGCTACAATGGTTCTTAGCACCGGTTGTGGCCGTCATCTTCGGCTCATTTGCCTCGATCAACGCCCAGACCCGCTTGCTGCTCGGGAAGCGCCTCGACGTCTTCAACGTCACCGAGAAAGTCGTCAAAAAATAACGGAACGCCCACACCATGAATTATTTCGCCGCCTTCACTCTGAGTTTCTTGATCGCCATACTGCTGGTGCCATTGGTACGACGGCTGGCTTTCCAGATCGGCGCGGTCGATCATCCCGACACCACCCTCGGCAGCCGCAAGATCCACAAACGAGCCATCGCGCGGGCCGGTGGTCTGGCGATCTATGTCAGCTTCGTGGCTACGTGTCTGATCGTGCTGCCGTCGTTCTCGCGCCAGTTCTGGGGCCTGCTCTTCGCTGGCACGGTGGTCTTGCTGATCGGCCTGGTCGATGACATTCACCGCCAAAACGCCTGGACCAAGCTAATCTTCCAGGTAGGAGCGGCCGTCGTCGCCATCATGACCGGCATCAAGATTCTCACCATCAGCAACTTCAGTGGCGGACATGTAGCGCTCAACACCATGAATCATTTCTTGACCATCGGACCGTTTACCATCACCATCGGCCTAGTGGCTTCGGGCTTGAGTCTGCTCTGGCTGGTCGGCATGACGAACACCATCAACTTTCTCGACGGCCTCGACGGCTTGGCGACTGGTGTGGCCGGGATCGCCGGCGTCATCATGTTTATCCTGTCGATCAGCTCGCGGGTCAACCAGCCGATCACGGCCATCCTGTCGATCACGCTGGCCGGCGCCTGCTTCGGCTTCCTCTATCATCACTTCCATCCGGCGACCATCTTCATCGGCGACTCGGGCGCTTACTTCCTGGGCATGACACTGGGCATTCTGGCGATTATTTCGGGTGCCAAGCTGGCTACGGCGCTATTGGTACTCGGTCTACCTATCCTCGATGCGGTTTGGGCGGTCATCCGTCGCGTCCTGACTGGCCGGTCGCCGTTCTCGGCCGATCGTGGCCACATTCACTTCATGCTGCTTGATTCGGGTCTGTCCCAGCGCCAAGTTGTGCTGACGATCTATGCGTTCTCGATCGCTTTTGGTACGGTGGCGCTGCTGTCGAATACGCGGCAGAAAGTCATCGCTCTGGCCATACTAGTGGGTCTGACCGCCATCCTGCTGACCGTCCTGCATGGTCGACACGCTCGCGGGGTGGCGCCATTGCCACTCGGTCGTCAATCTGATTGACTTTTGGGCTATTTTTGCTACAATCTTACCTAAGAGGGAGCAGCACTTGAACGCTCGTAGCTTTCAGCATCTGGTCAAAAATCTTCAACTGTTTTACAAATGCCCGATGTGTGGCGCCGGTTATCGGCACGACGACATCAAATTTTTGGGACAAGTCGACAATCACTGCTTCATGCAGCTGAATTGTCACTCCTGCTCGGTGCCCGTGCTAGCCACGGTCTTCCTGAGTGATAAGGACGGTGAGCAGTTCAAGCCGGTCCAACCGCCGATCTCGGGCGCGAAATCGCGTCGCATGACCGATCTGAAGCCTCGTGAGAAGACGCGCTTCATGGCCAAAGGCGAAATCGGCAGCGCCGAAATCGCCGAACTCTATCTGTTCCTGACCAAGTACGACGGCAATCTGTCGCACATCTCCCGCTAAACATTACTAAATAGAAAACTCATCCTCATGGACAAAATCATCCTCCAAGCCCATACTCGTACGATTGTGGGTAAGAAAGTCAAAGCCCTACGCGCCGCCGGCAAGCTACCTGCCGTGCTCTACGGTCATGATCTGAAACCTCAAAGCCTCGAGCTCGACGAGCATGACTTCGGCAAGATCTTCGACGACGCCGGCCAAAACACCATCCTCGATCTCAAGATCGAAGGCGGTAAGGACTACAATGTCCTCGTCCACCAGATCGACCGCGATTCCGTCCACGACATCATCCAGCACGTCGATTTCTATCGGGTCAAGATGGACGAAGAGATCCGCACCAATGTGCCATTGCACTTCATCGGCGAGTCGACAGCTGTCTTCCAGGACGGTGGCAGCCTACTGACGAATCTGGAGGAGCTCGAAATCGAGACCCTGCCAGCCCACTTGCCAGCTAATATCGAAGTCGATATCTCGGTGCTCGATGATTTCGAGAAGACCATTACGGTGGCCGATGTGGCGGCCCCTGACCAGGTGAAGATCCTCAACGACCCTGAGGAATTGATTGCCAAAGTCGAACCACCACGTTCAGACGAAGAGCTGGCCGAACTCGATAGCGAAATCATCGAGGAAATCCCAACCGAGGCCCAAGAAGGCGAGACGGCTGAGGGTGAAGGCGAGGATGAGGGTGGCAAAGACGCCGGCAAAGGCGACACCGACTCCAAGGAATAAATCTCTAGCTTTACGAGTGCTTTTTGAAGGCCCGCTCCAGGGCCTTTTCTGATTGGGGTGGTTGGTACTTGGCCAGGTACTGCAGCCAGGCCGATTGGCTGACCGGCTGGAGGGTCTCGAGCGTCAGCGTGATTAGGGTGGGTTTGGCGATCTCGGTGTTTGGCTGGCGGACCAGTCGAGTCTCGATCTGGTCGACGATGTCATCGACGTAGCGGAGTTGATCGGCGGCGGCTGCAAAACAGCCCAGGACGCTCTGATAGAGCCTTGTGCGCAGGTAGGGCTGATCGCCGATCTGCAGGAAGCTCATATCGACCCGCTCGTAGGTGGTGAAATGTCGCCCGCATTCCAGACAGCGCCGCCGCCGCCAGAGCTGGTGAGCACTCTTGGTCGGCCGCGTGTTGTAGACGTGAGTATCGTCGCTCAAGCAAAACGGACAAAGCATGACAACATCTTGTCATATAACTAGAATAAATGCCAGTGGAAAAGGCTGTCGAGGAGGGGATAAAGTCCTTGACAACGTACGGTCTGTGTTCGTATACTTAGGAAGTAATTTATGCGGTGCAAGCGCGTTTTGGTGGCGGGGAGGGTACGAGAGCGACAAGAACAGGAGGGCATATGTACGAGCAGATGCTTCAGGCCCAGCGGCCGGTCGAGGCTAGTACCATGTTTATCGACATGGACAGCTTCTTTGCCTCGGTTGAGCAGCAGGCCAATCCGGCACTGCGCGGGCAGCCGGTGGCAGTTTGTCCGTGCTTGGGTCCAGGTTGTATGGTGGTGGCGGCTTCGCGCGAGGCCAAGGCCTTGGGCATCCGACTGGGCACGCGTGTGGCGGAAGCCCGCCAGATTTGCCCTGATATTGCGCTCATATCGGATTCGCCGACCAGCTATCGTCAGGTGCATCATCAGATCATGGCGATTCTGGAGGATACGCCCTGTCTCATTCGACCGCGTAGTATCGACGAGGCCTGGTTGAAACTGCCTTCGTATCTAGTAGGTAGCCACGCAGCACATCAGCTGGCGGGCCAGATCAAGGCCGACATCCGCGCCCAGATCGGCGAGTACGTCGGCGCTTCGATCGGCATTGCACCAAATATCTGGTTGGCCAAGATGGCAGCAACCGCCCGCAAGCCTGATGGGCTATTTGAGCTGCGATTATCGGATCTAGATGAGTTCTATAGTGGCCTGAGGCTGCAGGATCTCAACGGCATTTCCTGGCGTCTGGCGCGTCAGTGTTACAAGATGGGCATTCAGACGCCGCGCGAACTGGCAGCGGCTTCCTACAGCCGTCTGCAGCGGGCCTGGGGCGTCAATGGCGCCAAGTGGTACCTGCGGCTGCGCGGCTACGAGGTCGACATTGGCGTGATCAAACCTCAGCAGACCATGTCGCATCAGACCACCATCATGCCCGCGCCGGCCACGACCGTGGCCGAGATCAGCGCTATTCTGGCCAAGATGAGCTATCGCCTCGGTCAGCGGCTGCGGCACAATAGCCAGATGGCGCATGGGATTGGCCTGCATCTCGGTTATGCTCAGGGGGCGGGCGCGTTTCGGCGCGGTTATCGCAGCCCGCAGGCCTTCTCGAGTAATTATTGGATCATGCATCACGCTCAGTGGTTGCTGTCGAAGTGGCGGGCGGAAGGGCAGCCGGTCCAGCGGGTCAGCCTGGTGCTGTACGATCTGGTGGACGAGCTCCAGATGCCGCTGGAGATGGCGGGCGAAGAGACCAGTGAGCTGGCGCTGAGCCGGGCCATCGACGAGCTCAACGGCCGCTATGGTGCCGGCACCGTCATCCCGGCTAGCACGCTGGGCCGTGATATTTTCCCCGATCGGGTGGGGTTTGGCAACTCACGGAGTTGAGATGGGAGCCGGTTTTGGCACGAATCTGGTAGAATGAGAGGGTGTTTTTCGCGAAAACGCGCAGATTTCTGTAGATTCCGTACAACGCGGGCCCGTAGCTCAGCGGTCAGAGCAGGTGGCTCATAACCACTTGGTCGTTGGTTCAACTCCAACCGGGCCCACCAGAGTATTGACAAAACTCATATAAAATAGTATAATACAGCAGTATTTTGACAAGTTATTACGACTTTGAGAGCGGCTCCTTGCGACGATTCAGTTCGTCGTAGTGTGCCGTTCTCAATGAACAGTTGAGATCATTGCTGCAAATCGCATCAGTGAAGCCTACGGCGGAAAGCAGGCCATCGTGGCCACCACCATCGAAGATCTTGTCCGCATTGACGGACAGGCTCACGAGATTCTCAAGCGAGTCGGCAACGGCTCGTTGGATGCCGGTGACGTCCGTCGGGCGTTCCAGAGCATCATCGAGGAGAAGTTCGGCAACCCCGAGCTGATCAACGAGATGTTCGTGCCGGTCGACGTCCAGATTGCCAATGTGCGTGACTGGAACTTGACCCGCGGCTGGAACCTCATCGAGGCTCACTTCATCGAGGCGCAAGCAGCGGCTCAGCAGCTGGTCTGGCCGGACGACTCGCTAACCGCTCACGTGCTGGTGCCCTACCTCGACACGGTGCAACGCACCTTCGACGAGCTCTGGGGAATCGCTGCCACTCGGCAGTCCAGCAACTGGCGGTGGGACGGACTCAACTCCGACTCCAAGCACCTGCGATTGCTCGAAGGAATCGAGCACCAGCCCGGGCTTCGGTGGGAGACCATCGATCTCGGTGCTGATCGCAACGCTCGTCCTCGCGACGTCCGCAATGCCCGTTCGGCTCACGCCGGTGTGCTGGCTGCTGCCGCTCACTTCCCGAAGTGGGTAACCGCCATGGATGGCGACAAGGTGCCCTACGTCTGGATCCCTGGCTACGAAGCCACGGTTCCCGGCAAGGACGCCTGGCAGGACGTGCCGTACCTCTACTGGAACCGGATCAGCCGCCAGGTCGAGCTGCGCGCCTACTGGTCCGACTACCGCTATCAGTGGTGGGCCGCGCCGGTTCTCGGGGAGTCGTAGGACTTGGACTTTGGTCCCTTGGGGCTTGGAGGGCCTTGGATTTCGATCCTCGGCTCTCCGCCCCGCAGGGGCGCAAATCGATTTCTCCGTAAGGAGAGGTTGAGGAGCGCCTCTTTTTCGTATCTGATATTAGCAATTCCACCATATTCTACATCTGTTACTCTTGACAGAATAGATATGATATGGTACAATCATTTGGTATTTTGACAATATATTTCTCCAACTTCTTTTGAGAGTGGTACATTGTGACTAATTACTTAGTCTTAATGTGCCGCTCTCAATGCAGAGTTGAGACCATCGTCTCCGAGTCGATGGAGTTCTGCGGCGCAACCGGGAGGAGATCCCAAATGACCGTGCAAGTCGATCGCGATATGGAGCGGGCGTTCGCCCAGCTCTACGAAATTCAGAAGCACTTGCTCAACGGTTCGTTGTCACCCTTGGTGGCACGACGCCCCTTGCAGGACATCGTCGAGGGTAAGTTCCCGGCCGACACGCGTTTCGAGCGCTACGCCGGGCTACTGCTGCCACTGAGTGAGCAGGTAAAACTGCTCGGTCAGTACGACAATGATTACTGGGGTGGTCGAATTAGGCGGAAGATCAAGCTGTTCGAGATTGACACCACAAGTGATCACGTCCAGAGTGTCGACGACCTCGAGATCCTTCACGTCGAATTCGGCTCCATCGAGGAGACCGTCGAGATGTGGTGGAAGGTCTTCGTCGGCGAGCAGCCCGACAGCTGGCGCTGGGACGGACTCAAGCTCGACACCGAGCACATCCGCTTCAGTCCCAACACCACCAAGTACGAGCCCGGTGTTCACCGGGTCCGCATCAACTTGGTGGCTCACTGGGAGCCCGAGGACGGACGTACCGTCGAGGAGGTTCGCAAGCAGGCTAGTGACACCCACGAGATCCTTGCCCACAGTGAGGTCCTCTCGGCTTACGGGTTGCACTCCGCACTGCTCCGAGAGCAGGACGGCGAAAACCTTCCCTACGCCGACATGGCCGGCTACGAAGCCACGGTTCCCGGCAAGGACGCCTGGCAGCGCGTGCCGTACCTCCGCTGGGACCGGATCGACCGCCGGGTCCGGCTGCCCGCCTTCTGGTCCGACCCCCGCGCTCAGACGTGGGCCGC
>Ga0265338_10008806_pt1 | contig 12181 bp, 11 predicted proteins | sample 42126metaG_FD_193579 | JGI IMG/M metagenome (GOLD analysis project Ga0265338, IMG submission 193579) | Rhizosphere microbial communities from Carex aquatilis grown in University of Washington, Seatle, WA, United States - 4-21-26 metaG | ecosystem: Host-associated > Plants > Roots > Rhizosphere... | reverse complement strand
GACCCGCACGGCCTTTTTTTTCGTCCGGACCCTGCGCCAAACGGCCGGGTTGGACGCCTGAAGCGCTGAACGGCGCATTGCTGGGGCGATCGCATCGCTCCAAGCCGGGCAAAGCCAAGCTCAAGGACGCCATCGACCGCACCAAGACTCTCTTGGGCATTCCGGCCGACTATCGCGTCGGCATCATGCCGGCGTCGGACACCGGCGCCGTCGAGATGGCGCTGTGGTCGCTGCTAGGGCCGCGGCCGGTGGACTGCTTTGCCTGGGAAAGCTTCGGCGAGGATTGGGTCACCGACACGATCAAGCAGCTCAAGATCAAGGACAGCCGCATCTTCAAGGCGGACTATGGCGAATTGCCGGACCTGACCAAGGCCGATCCGGCGCACGACATCGTCTTCCTGTGGAACGGCACGACCAGCGGTGTGCGCGTGCCGGACGCGGACTGGATTTCGAAGGATCGGGAAGGCCTGACGATCTGCGACGCGACCAGCGCCGCATTCGCGATGGACCTGCCGTGGGACAAGCTCGATGTCGCGACCTTCTCCTGGCAGAAGGTGCTGGGCGGCGAGGCGGCGCACGGCATGCTGGTGCTTTCGCCACGCGCCGTGGCACGGCTGGAGAGCTACACACCGCCCTGGCCCATGCCGAAGATCTTCCGCATGACGAAAGGCGGCAAGATCGTCGACGGCATCTTCGAAGGCGAGACGATCAACACGCCATCCATGCTGGCGCTTGAGGATTATCTCGACGCGCTGACCTGGGCCGAAGGCATCGGCGGGCTGAAGGCACTGATCGGGCGGTCGCAGGCCAATCTCGGCGTGCTGGACCGCTGGATCCGCGAGGCCGGCTGGGCAGATTTCCTCGCCCGCGAACAGGGCGCGCGCTCCAACACCAGCGTGTGCCTCAAGATCGTCGATCCGTGGTTCAAGGGCCTGAGCGAAGACGCGCAGGCCGATGCGGCCAAGAAAATCGCTTCGCTGCTGGAGAAGGAAGGCGTCGCTTACGACATCGGCGGCTACCGCTCGGCGCCGCCGGGCCTGCGCATCTGGTGCGGCGCCACCGTCGACACATCCGATCTCGAAGCATTGACGCCCTGGCTCGACTGGGCCTGGGGCCAAGTGAAGAAAGTCTAGCGCCATGCCGAAAGTCCTTATCGCCGACAAGCTGTCGCCCGCCGCCGTCGCCATCTTCAAAGAGCGCGGCGTCGACGCCGATGTGAAAACCGGCCTCACGAAAGAAGAACTGCTGAAGATCGTCGACCAGTATGACGGGATCGCGATCCGCTCGGCGACGAAGATCACGGCCGACGTGATCAAGGCGGCGAAGAACCTGAAGGTCGTCGGCCGCGCCGGCATCGGCGTCGACAATGTCGACATCCCGGCGGCGACTGCGGCCGGCGTGATCGTGATGAACACGCCCTTCGGCAATTCGATCACCACGGCGGAGCACGCGATTTCCTTGATGCTTGCGCTCGCGCGCGAGCTCCCGGCTGCGAATGCCTCCACCCAGGCCGGCAAGTGGGAGAAGAACCGCTTCATGGGCGTCGAGATCACCGGCAAGGTGCTCGGCCTGATCGGCGCCGGAAACATCGGCTCCATCGTCGCGGACCGGGCGCGCGGGCTGAAGATGCGCGTCGTCGCCTATGATCCCTATCTCTCAGCCGAGCGCGCGCAGGATTTGAACATCGAGAAGGTCGAACTCGCCGATCTGCTGGCAAGGGCGGATTTCATCACGCTGCACGTGCCGCTGACCGCGGAGACCAAGAACATCCTGTCGGCGGACGCGATCAACAAAACCAAGAAGGGCGTGCGGATCATCAATTGCGCGCGCGGCGGTCTGATCGACGAGGCCGCCTTGAAGGTGGCGCTCGATTCCGGCCATGTCGCGGGCGCGGCGCTCGACGTGTTCGAGGAAGAGCCGGCCAAGACCAATATCCTGTTCGGCAACGAGAAGGTGATCGCCACGCCGCATCTGGGCGCCTCCACCTCGGAGGCGCAGGAGAACGTCGCGCTGCAGGTCGCGGAACAGATCTCCGACTATCTGCTGACCGGCGCCATCACCAACGCGCTGAACATGCCGGCAATCACCGCGGCGGAAGCACAGAAGGTGCGGCCGTGGATTTCGCTAGCCGAGAAGCTCGGCTCCTTCGCCGGCCAGGTCACGGACACGAGCATCGTCGGCGTCGAAATCCTCTACGAAGGCATCGCCGCAGAGCTGAACCAGCGGGCGCTGACGCAGGCCGCGCTTGCCGGCATGCTGAGGCCGACGCTGTCGGGCGTGAATATGGTCAACGCGCCGATCGTCGCCAAGGAGCGCGGCATCAAGGTGAGCGAGACGCGCCGCCCGCGCCAAGGCATTTATGAAGGTTATATCAAGGTGACGGTCGATCTCGGCGGCACGACGCGGCGGGTGGCCGGCACGGTGTTCTCCGACGGGCGGCCGCGCTTCATCCAGATCAAGGACATCAACCTCGACGCCGAATTCGCGCCCAACATGCTCTATGTGGTCAACGAGGATAAGCCCGGCTTCATCGGCAAGCTCGGCACGTTGCTCGGCGATGCCAAGGTGAATATCGCGAACTTCAATCTCGGGCGCAGCCAGCCGGGGCAAGATTCCATCGCGCTGGTCGAGGTCGACGGCCCGATCGAGGAAAAAGTGCTGGCGGAAATCCGCAAGATTCCGCTGGTCCGCCACGCCAAGGCCATTGCTTTCTGAACGCGGCCACACCACCTCACGCGGATAAGGAGGGGCGATGTCCGTCGCGACGGTGTTCTACGCCATCTGGTTGGCCTGGGCGGTCTCGTGGTTCGCGGCCGCGGCCTGGACCTCGCGCACGCAGAAACGGCCGGATTTCGGCGCGGGGATCATCTACCGCGCCCTCACGCTGCTCGGTGCGGTGCTTCTGCTGGATATCGGTCCGTTGCGCCATGTGCCGCAGCCCGTGTTCTGGCTGGCGCCCAATGAAGTCGAATGGGCGCTGGCGGCGGCGACCGCGGCGGGATTTCTCTTCTGCTGGTGGGCGCGCATCCATCTGGGCCGGCTGTGGTCGGGTGCGATCACGCGCAAGGAAAACCACCGCGTCGTCGATACCGGGCCCTATCGCATCGTGCGGCACCCCATCTACACGGGCATCATCGTCGCGAGCTATGCGACCGCGGCGGCGCAGGGCACGCCGACGGCCTTCCTCGGCGCCACGCTGATGACGCTCGGCTGGTACGTCAAGGCGCGGCTCGAGGAACGCTTCCTGCGCGCGGAATTGGGCGCGGAGGCGTATGACGCTTATGCGCGCAGGACCGCGATGCTGGTGCCGTTCGTGCGGCTTTAGATCGTCTCGAGAATCTTGATCTCGGGCCGGCCGGCCATGGACGCGCCCATCCCGGCGCCGATGGTCTTGAAATGGTCCGAGTTGCGGTGCGCCTCGACCGCGGCCTGGTCGGCATAGACCTCCATCACGATATAGGTCGTCGCGTCGGCCTTGCAGAATTGATAGACGCTGTTGCCGGGCTCGTTGGCGCGCACCGCCGCCATCAGGTTCTTCGCCACGGCCTCGAACGCCGCATTCGTGCCTTCCTTGATCTTGATCGTCGCAAGTATGCCGATAGCCATGCGTTTCCTCCAATGGTCAGCCGGGAGGGACCGTAAACCGGCCGTTAGCCAAGCGCAAAGCGCCTTTAATCCAATTTAACCCGCCCTGCGCCATCGTCGCATCGCCATGCCTCCGGGGAAGGGGATGTCAGCGACTACGCCGAGCATGCGTGACGGCGCACGCGAGCAAAAGCTCGCGCTGGACCAGCTCGCCCTGGCGTTACGGAACCTTCGCCCCAATGCGTGGATGATGCCGGCGCTAGCCGCCGTGATCTGCGTGATGTTCCACCAGTGGCTGCCCGCCGGGCAGCTCGTGCTGTGGTTCGCGATCGTGGCGCTGGCCGGGATTCCCATCGCCCTCGTGTCGCGCCGCTATGGCGCGCGGGCGCCGGAGGAAAGCCAAGGCGGCCGGCCGATCCTGATCGCCGCGGCGGCGTATTTCCTGTTCACGATGGGATGGGCTTCGCTCGGATTCTTTCTGTGGGTGCCGCACAACGATCTCGCCTGTCTGATCGTCGTCATGCTGCTGGCCTGCACCGTGGCCGGAAACGGCGCGCTGGTCGGCGCGAGCCGGGCGCTGACGGCGATATCCTATGTCAGCTACGGCACGGCGCTGGTCGTGGCGCCCCTGCAGAGCGGCGGGACGGTCTATGACGGCATCGCCCTGCTGGCCGTGCTCTATATCGGCTACATGCTTTACATGTCGCGGCAGATCTATCTGACGGCGCAGGACATGCTGCTGCTGCGCTACGACAAGAACGATCTCATAGAGGCGCTGGCGCGGTCGAAGACGGATTCGGATGCCGCGCGCGAGAATGCGGAGCGCGCCAGCCGCGCCAAGTCGCAATTCCTCGCCAATATGAGCCACGAGCTGCGCACGCCGCTGAACGCCATATTGGGCTTCTCGGAGATGATCACCTCGCGGGTCTTCGCGGAGAAGCCGGACAAGCACTACGAATATGCCGGCCTGATCCATGATTCCGGCCACCATCTGCTGACGCTGATCAACGATATCCTCGACCTAGCCAAGATCGAGGCCGGAAGCTGGACGCTGCGCGAAGTCGAGCTCGATCTGGCGGCGATCGTCGTCGAAGCGATCGCGATGGTGCGGCCGCGCGCCGAGGCCAGCGGCTGCGGCCTCGAGAGCGAGATCATGCGCGGCCTGCCGCATATTCACGGCGATCAGCGCGCCATCAAGCAGATGCTGCTCAACCTCTTGTCCAACGCGATCAAGTTCACGCCGCGCGGCGGACACGTGACGGTGTTCGCCAGGACCGCGCCGGACGGCGGCATCATGCTGGGCGTGAGCGATACAGGCGTCGGCATCGCGCCGGAGGACCAGGAACGCGTGTTCCAGAATTTCGGCCAGGGCCGCCACGACGTGGTCACCGCCGACAAGGGAACAGGCCTCGGCCTTCCCATCGTCAAGGGCCTCGTCGAAGCGCATGACGGCCGCATCGAGCTGCTGAGCACCGTCGGGGAAGGCACGACGGTGATCGTCTACCTGCCCGCCAGCCGCGCCGTGCCGGCCGGCACGATCGCCGCCGCGGGCTAGCGCCTCACTGGCCCTTGTACACGCCGGGACGCTTGTCGAAGAAGGCGGCGACCGCTTCCTGGTGGTCCTCCGTCAGATGCGCCAGCGACTGGTAGGCCGCCGACATCTCCATGATGATGTCGAAGCTGACATTCTGGCCTTCGCGCATCATGCGCTTGGTCATGCGCAGGACGTCCGGCGGCTGGCGCACGATCCTGGCCGCCAATGCGCGCGCTTCGTCCATCAGGGTGGCTGCCGGCACGACGCGGCTGACAAGGCCCCAGGCCAGCGCTGTCTGCGCGTCGATCGTGTCGCCGGTGAAGAACAGTTCGGCGGCGCGCGCGTGGCCGATGGTGCGCGGCAATATCCACGAGCCGCCATCGCCGGGCACCAGCCCGATGCGCAGGAAGGTCGCGCCGAACACCGCATTGTCTGCGGCAAGCCGCATATCGGCGAGACAGGCGGCGTCATTGCCCAACCCGATCGCCGGCCCGTTCACCGCGGCAATCAAGGGTATCTCTAGATTCCACAGGCTTTTGACGATGCGATGGATGCCGGTCCGGTAGCGCTCGCGGATGTGGATGCCGGCACCGGCGAAGGCACCGGAGCGTTCGCGCATCGCCTTCACATTGCCGCCGGCGGAAAAGGCGGAGCCCGCGCCCGTCAGGATCGCGCAGCGCAATTCGCGGTCGGCGTTGATGGCATCGCAGGCCTCCGCGAAGAGCGGGCCATCGCCCTCCTCGCCCAGCGGATTGCGGCTTTCCGGCCGGTTGATTGTGAGCGTGACGACGGGACCGTTCTTTTCGACCAGCAAGGCGGACATGGGTTTCCTCTTCGAATAGCGTAAACGGGAATTTACCATTCTTCGCCGCTCAAGGCGAAAAGCTCCATTAACGGGTGACGGCGCATTCTGGCATCCGGGAAGATTTGCGGAGCAGATGTTGGCAGCCATCGCCGCCTTGGCCGGAAAAGTCGCCGGGACCGTCGCGGAATTCCGTGCCGATATCCTGCGCTCGCTGTTTCCGTCGACGCCGGTGGAACTGCGTCTGGTCGACGAACAGCTCGCCATGGCGCACAAGGCGGCCTGGGCCAACAGTTTCGTGGCGCCGCTCGGCGCGGTGATGCTGTCGCTGGTCGAGTACCGGATGCTGCCGCTCTGGCACCTCGTCCTGTGGCCCGTGGCACTGACCATCGCCTATGTGGGCGGGACGCTCTACTACCGCCGGCTGCTTGCGATCTCCGACCATTCGCTGGCCGACATCCAGCGACGTGCGCGGGCCTTCGCCCGCCTCACCATCTTTATGGGCGCGATCTGGTGCGCCATGTGCTTCGACCTCCTGGTGCCGGGAAATCTCGTGAGCGAAGCGGTGATGTTCACCGCGCTGGCCTGTTCGCTGTCCGCCTGGAGTTCGATCGGCGCCTATCACCTCGCCTCGGCCGCGGCGGCGATGCCGGCCTATCTGATCACGCTCGTAGCCATTCCGCTCGCGGCGAGCGATACCGGCGGGTTCCTCATCGCGGGTCTCGCCATCGGCTATTGGATATTGATGCGCACGCATCTGATGATGAACTACAACACGCGCGAGCGCATGCTGCTGCTGGAGCAGGAGCGCTCCGGCCTGATCGACAATCTGAAGGCGGCCAAGGACGATTCCGACGCCGCGCGCGATCGCGCCGAGCAGGCAAGCCAGGCGAAATCCGCCTTCCTCGCCAATATGAGTCATGAGCTTCGCACGCCGCTGAACGCGATCCTGGGCTTCTCGGAGATCATCGCGACCAAGGCGATGGGTGCCGCAGCGATCGAGCAATATGCGGAGTATGGCGGCTATATCCACGGGTCCGGCGAGCACCTGCTCTCGCTGATCAACGACATCCTCGACCTCGCCAAGATCGAGTCGGGGCGGCTCAGCCTGCGCGAGACCGAACTCGATCTGCGCGTCTCGATGGACGAGGTGGCGCACATGATGGCCACGCGCGCCTTGGCCGGTGGGCTGACACTTTGCGTGGAGGTCGACCGCGGCTTCCCCAATGTCTTTGCCGACGAGCGCGCGATCCGACAGATTCTCGTCAACCTCGTTTCCAACGCGATCAAGTTCACCCAGCCCGGCGGCCGCGTCACGGCGTTCGCGAACGTCCTGAAGGACGGATCGCCGGCTTTCGGCATCGCCGATAACGGCGTCGGCATTCCGCTGGAAGAGCACGCCAAGGTGTTCGAGAGCTTCGGACAGGGGCGGCACGACGCCATCCTCGCCGACAAGGGGACGGGGCTCGGGCTTCCCATCGTCAAGGGACTCGCCGAAGCGCATGGCGGCCAGGTGACGCTGCAAAGCGCGCCGCACCAGGGCACGCGGGTCACCGTCATCCTGCCGCCGGAACGCGCGCGGGCGCGGCTGAAAGAGGCCAGCTAGCCCAGCGCCGCGAAGCGCTTGAGGTGATGGTCGGTGTTGCCGAACAGCGTGTCGATCAGCGTCAGGCGCTTGAAATAGTGGCCGACATTGAGCTCGTCCGTCATGCCGATGCCGCCATGGACCTGGACCGCCTGCTGGCCGACATAGCGGCCGGCCTTGCCGATCGTCACCTTCGCGGCGGATGCCGCCTTGGCGCGCTCCGCATCGCTCTCGCCGAGCTTGAGCGTCACCATCAGCGTGATCGAGACCGATTGCTCGTACTGCACGAACATGTCGACCATGCGGTGCTGGAGAACCTGGAACTTGCCGATCGGCACGCCGAACTGCTTGCGGGTCTTCGAATATTCCACCGTCGCGTCGACCAGGACCTTCATGGCGCCGGTCGCCTCGGCGCAGATCGCGGCGATCGCCTCGTCGACGACCTTCTCGACCAGCGGCAGGCCATTGTCGGCAGGACCGATCAGGGCCGCGGCCGGCACCTCGACGTTCTCGAAGGTGATTTCGGAGGCGCGCAGGGAGTCGACGGTCGGATAGTCGCGCGTCGTGACGCCCTTCGCCTTCTTGTCGACGAGGAAGACGCTGACGCCGTTCTTGTCGCGCTGGCCGCCCGCCGTACGGGCGGTCACAATGAGCGTATCGGCCCAGGGCCCGCCGAGCACGACGGCCTTCTGGCCGTTCAGCACGTAACCGGCGCCCTGCTTCTTCGCGGTGGTCGTGAGGTCGGCGAGATTGTAGCGGCCCTTGGGTTCGGCGAAGGCGAAGGACATCATCGTCTCGCCGGCGGCGATCTTGTTCAGCCATTCGGATTTCTGCGCATCGCTTCCGCCATAGCGCAGCAGCCCGCCGCCGATCACGACAGTCGGCACATAGGGTTCGACGACCAGCGCCTTGCCGAATTCCTCCATGATCACGAGGTTGTCGACGGCGCCGCCGCCGAGGCCGCCATGTTCCTCCGGCAGCGCCGCCGCGAGGAGGCCGAGTTCGGCGAACTGCTTCCAGTGGTTGGGATCGCGGCCCACCTCATTGCGCGTGAATTTGCGCCACTGATCGAATTTGTAGTTGTCGGCCAGGTATTTCGAGACCGAATTGCGCAGGAGCGTCTGCTCCTCCGTGAAAGAGAAATCCATGGTCGTTGTCCTTAGAGGCCGAGAACGGCCTTGGCGATGATGTTGCGCTGGATCTCGTTGGAGCCGCCGTAGATCGAGGCCTTGCGCATGTTGAAATAATGCCCGGCCTCGCCCAGCGCATAGTCCGGGCCGATGAACTCGTTCGAGCCCAGGCCGCGCTCATTGGGATAGGCGTAATAGCCGATGGCTTCGACCGTCAGCTCCGTGATGCGCTGCTGGATCTCGGTGCCGCGGATCTTGAGGATCGAGCTTTCGGGACCGGCCATATGGCCCTTGGCCTCCTGCGCCAGCGTGCGCAGCTCGGTGTATTCCAGCGCCGCGAGGTCGATCTCCAGATCGGCGATCTTGCGCGCGAAATCCTCGTCCTCGACCAGCGGCACGCCGTCCAGCGTCTCGGCGCGGGCGATCTCCTTCAGGCGCTGCGTCGCCTTTTTCGAGCGCGCGGTACCGGCGATGCCGGAGCGCTCGTTGACCAGCAAGAATTTCGCGTAGGTCCAGCCTTTGTTCTCTTCGCCGACGCGGTTGGCGACGGGGACCTTCACGTTGTCGAAGAACACCTCGTTCACCTCATGCGCGCCGTCGAGCACGATGATGGGCTTGACGGTGATGCCGGGCGTCTTCATGTCGATCAGGAGGAAGGTGATGCCTTCCTGCTGCTTCACGTTGGGATCGGTGCGCACGAGGCAGAAGATCATGTCGGCATATTGCGCCAGCGTGGTCCAGGTCTTCTGGCCGTTGACGATGTAGAAGTCGCCCTCGCGCACCGCCTTGGTGCGCAGGCTGGCGAGGTCGGAGCCGGAGCCGGGCTCGGAATAGCCCTGGCACCACCAGTCCTCACCGGAGAGGATGCGCGGCAGATATTTCTGTTTCTGCTCGTCATTGCCGAAGGTGAAGATCACCGGCGCCACCATGTTCAGCCCGAACGGAAGCGTCGTGGGCATATCGGCGTTGGCGACTTCCTCGTTGAAGATGTAACGCTGCGTCACGTTCCAGCCCGTGCCGCCATATTGCTTCGGCCAGAGCGGCGCGACCCAGCCCTTCTTATAAAGAAGCTTGTGCCAGGCGAGGTAATCCTCCTTGGAGCGCGTGCCGGCCTCCGGCGCGCCGATCGCGGCGGGGAGTTTCGGCTTCGCCTCCGCGATGAAGGCGCGGACCTCCTGGCGGAAGGCTTCTTCTTCGGGCGAAAAGGAAAGGTCCATGGCTGGCTCCCGGAATCTTCTTCGACATTTTGTCAGCGCATGATAGCGGTCGGCTTCAGGCGGTCAAATGCGCGGATAGCCGAAAAGGTCGAATTCTTCGGCGAACAGCGCGCCGATCCGCGCGATCTGGTCGGGGCGCAGAATGTCGCGCGGGTCGATCTCGTCCGACAACAGCCCCTTCTTGGCATGCGGCAGCGGCGGCGGCGCCAGGCCCAGGCTTCGCACGAAGGCATCGAACGCGCCCGGCAGGTCGGCATAGCGGATCAGGTCCACCGCGAGCCTTCCGTCCGCGCCGCGGTAGCGGTCGATATTGCGGCAATCGAGCACGCGGCCATTCTCGAAGGACTGGTCGAGATAGGTGCGGATCAGGTCGGGCGCGGCCCGCATCGGCGCGCCGCTCGCGCGGTACCGGTCATAGCTCAGCCGCATATTGGCCCAGGAGATCACCTTGGCGTAGGGCGACCGCTCGACGCCGATGAACCGGAAGCCGACGAGCGGATGCGGGTATCGCTTCGTTACCTGCGAAAGCGGCATGTGGTTGTAGAAATATTGCGGACCGGTCGGGATGGTTTCGAGCGCTTCCGGCTTCGCCTGCGCGATGCGGCGCAGATAATCGGCTTCGATGGCACGGTCGGTCGAGTAGTTCTGGCTGCGGCCGCCGCGCCGGTTCCGCTCCAGCTCGTCGATCGGCGAGATCGGCGTCACGATGTCGTCCGGACCGCAGAGCGGCGCCAGCGCCATCTCGATGCTGGTGCCGGCGACCTTCATCCCCTTGATGAAGACGAATTTGTGCCGGACGGAGAGGATCATCCGACGACCAAATGCGCTGGCAGGATGTCGCACATCAGATGGATGCGCGGCTGGTCGCTTTCGTTGGTCACGGCGTGGCGGCGGGTGTTGTCGAACTCATAGGCGATTCCGGGCTCGAGAAAATGCGGGATGTCGTCGATGAAGAATTTCACATGCGGATTGCTGACGACGGGCAGATGCAGCCGGTGCACCAGCACCGTGCCGAAGCCCCCGTCGCGATGCGGCGTGATCTCGCCGCCCGGCGCCAGCTCGGCCAGCAGCAGCCGGATCACCTTGCCGTCATAGCGTTCCTTCAGCTTCGCGGCGAAGGCGTCGGCCGCCCGCTCCAGCGCGGGCAGGCCGTTGTCGGCGCGCGTCACCAGCGCCTTCTGGCCCGGCTGCCAGGTGTCTTCGATCCAGTCGAAGATGATCGAGCGGGTCTGGCGGTGAACCTGGTGCCGCGTCTGGCGGTAGGGGTTGGCGTCCCAGGCCGGTGACGTCCTGTCGGGCATCGCGGCGAGGATGTCGCCGACGGGAAAGTCAAAGAGCCGGACCAGACGCTCAGGCAGCTTCATCTCAGGATTTCTGCTCGCGAATCGCGACGTGATGGCGGATCACTTCGGTGACGATGAAATTGAGGAATTTCTCGGCGAAGTCCGGATCGAGCTTGGCGTTGTCGGCGAGCTGGCGCAGCCGCGCGATCTGCTGGCTCTCGCGCGCCGGATCGGCGGGGGGAAGGCCGTGCGCCGCCTTGTACTCGCCGACCGCCTGCGTGCATTTGAAGCGTTCCGCCAGCATGTGGATCAGCGCGGCGTCGATATTGTCGATGCTGTCGCGCAGCCTGAGCAGCTCGGGATGGACCATGGCGAATGCCCCTATTTGCGGCCTTCCTCATAGCGACGGCACGGTTTGACAGCAACGGCTCTTGCGTAAAACATCACGGCAAACGCAATCGGAGACGACGAAATGAAGGACCTTTTCTCGCTGGCTGGCAAGACGGCGCTGATCACCGGCGGAAGCCGCGGCATCGGCAAGATGATCGCCGAGGGTTTCCTGCACCAGGGCGCCAAGGTCTACATCTCGGCCCGCAAAGGCGGCGCGCTGGAGGAGACGGCCAAGGAACTGTCCAGGATCGGGCCGTGCATCGCGATCACCTCCAATGCCTCCGGCGCGGACGGCGCCAAGGCGATGGCCGAGGCCTATCTCAAGCATGAGAGCAAGCTCGACATCCTGGTGAACAATGCCGGCGCGGCCTGGGGCGCGGATTTCGACGAATTCCCGGAGAGCGGCTGGGACAAGGTCATGGATCTGAACGTCAAGACGCCGTTCTTCCTGACCCAGGCGCTGCACGGCGCCCTGCGCGCCGCGGGCGCCAAGGAGCGGCTCGCCAAGGTGATCAACATCGCGTCGGTCGACGGCATCTCGGTCAACATGCAGGAGACCTATTCCTACGCCGCGTCGAAGTCCGGCCTCATCCATCTGACCAAGCGCATGGCGATGCGGCTGATCCGCGACAAAATCGCTGTGACGGCGATCGCG
>Ga0265338_10008805_pt1 | contig 12182 bp, 8 predicted proteins | sample 42126metaG_FD_193579 | JGI IMG/M metagenome (GOLD analysis project Ga0265338, IMG submission 193579) | Rhizosphere microbial communities from Carex aquatilis grown in University of Washington, Seatle, WA, United States - 4-21-26 metaG | ecosystem: Host-associated > Plants > Roots > Rhizosphere >... | reverse complement strand
AGCGAACTCGGCGGACGTGCCGTGTCATTCGACGATTGGGCAGGAGAGTTTGAGAAAATTGACATTGTCATCAGCAGCACATCCGCGCCGCATCACATCCTTGATCGCGCCAAGCTGGAGCCGCTGATGAAGGCGCGCCGGCAGCGTCCGTTGCTGCTGATTGACATCGCCGTGCCGCGCGATATTGATCCGGAAGTGAATTTCCTGGAGAACGTATATCTTTACAACGTGGATGACTTGCAGGGCATCGCCGCCGACTACCTAAAACTGCGCCAGGAGGAGATTATCCAGTGTGAGGCGATCATTGCCGAAAAGGTGAGGCCGTTGCTTGAAACAAACACCTTTCTGCCACAGATAAACACAGATGGACACAGATTTAAATCATTGTCTGCGGATGCCTGAGGCAATTTGTTGTCTTTTCATCTGTGTTCATCTGTGAAAATCTGTGGCTGGAATTATGCCTGCTGAAAGACCCATCATCATCGCCACGCGCGGCAGCGCGCTGGCGCTCGCGCAGGCCAACATGATAGCCGCGCAGTGCCGCGCCGCGTTTCCCCGACTGCGGTTTGAGTTGAAAATCATCAAGACCACCGGCGATAAATTGCAAAAGGCCTCGATGGCCAAGACCGACGCCAGCCTGCCGAAGGGCTTGTTCACGAAGGAACTGGAAGTCGCGCTGGTCAAAGGCCACGCCGACCTCGCCGTCCATAGTTTAAAGGATTTGCCGACGGATTTGCCCGCGGGGCTGGTTCTGGCTGCCACACCCAAGCGCGCCGACGTGCGCGACGTGTTGATTTACCGTTCGGCTGAATACATCGCCAATCCGGAAAATCATCTGAAGGACGATTGGTCACCAGGACAAAGTGTGCTGCGTGGTTTCAAACCGCACGCGACGCTGAAGGATTTTCCTAAAGGCGCGACGATTGCCACCAGCAGCACGCGACGCAAGGAGCAACTGCTCGCCGCGCGTCCGGATTTGAACGTCGTCGAGATTCGGGGCAATGTTTCCACGCGGATGCAGAAGGTGGCCGACCGTGCCGAACTGGACGCGACCGTGCTGGCGCTCGCGGGCATCACGCGGTTGAATTTTGTCATTAAGCCCGATGGCACGATCACCGGCGACGCAGTGCCGGATGGCCTGTTGGCAACGGTGTTGGATCTCGATGTGATGCTGCCATGCGTGGGACAAGGCGCGATTGGCATCGAAATCCGCGCGGATGACGAGCGCATCGTAAAAATCGTCGAGCGACTGAATCATTTCAACACCTTCCAGGCCGTGACCGCCGAGCGCGCGTTTCTGCGCGGTATGGGCGGAGGCTGCCAAAGCCCGGTGGCGGCTTACGCGGATATTGCTGGTGACAAGATCGCCTTGCGCGCCGTCTCATTCCGCGATGCCGCGATGGTGAAACGCGGCGTGGCAAAGCGTCCGGTGAAAGAGGCGGCGGTTTTGGGCGAGGAAATGGCGGCGCGATTGAAATAACAGGCGAAATCTCCAGCCGATAACGCTTGCCAAACGCCGCCACTGTCGTAAAGTGTGCGGCCACTTTTCAGATTATGCATTTGAACTTATTAAACGCATTTCTGGCGGACGCAACCGCCACGCCGGCGGCACCGCCAGCCGGCGCACCCGCCGCGCAGCCGCAGGGTTCGGCCCTTGGGTTTGCGCTCCCGATGGTTTTAATTTTTGTCATCATGTATTTCATGATGATCCGCCCACAATCGCAGCAGCGCAAAAAGCAGGCGCAATTGCTCGAGACGCTCAAATCTGGCGACAAAGTCGTCACAGCCAGTGGCATTGTCGGCGTTGTGGTCACGGTGAAGGACAAGACGATTTCGCTCCGCTCGGCGGACGCTAAGATGGAAGTAACCAAGTCTTCGGTGACGGAAATCCTTGAACGCAGCGGCGACTCGTCCGCTTCCTGACCGGCCATGAAGCAAAACAACCTTTGGAAATTTCTTTTCGTCGTTTTCATCGTCTGCTGGTCGTTTTTTGAGATGTATCCGCCGACCTCGCGGGATTTGGTGAAGGAGTTCGCGTCGCATGCGGAAAACCACGACGCGGCGTTATCGAACATTCTGGCGCAGGCGGACACGCTGCAAAAGACGGGAACGAACAGCGAATTCGCCAATTTGCGCGCGGCCATCAGCACGAACGACGTCCAGAAGTATTTCCAATTCATCAACGCGTCGAATGAAACAGACCCGACGACATTCATCCTGAACCGGCTGCAACGCGACGCCTCCGGCAAGATCAAGCTCGGCCTCGATTTGCAGGGCGGCACGGCATTCCTCGTCGAGATGGACCTTGGCGCATTGACCAATGCCGCGACCGGCGATACTAACGCCGTCGTCACCCAGGCGGAAGCAGCCAGCGCGATTTCGCAGGCGGTCGAGGTGCTGCGCAAACGCGTGGACCAGTTCGGCGTGGCCGAGCCGGTCATCCAGCCGGTGGGGGCGAACCAGATTTTGATCCAATTGCCGGGTTTGTCGGAAGCCGACAAGGAAAGCGCGTCAGCGAACATCCGGAAAAAGGCCTTTTTGGAATTCCGGCTGGTGAAAGAGGACAGTCAGGAAATCATAGACAACAACGAGCCGATCCCGCCGGGCTATGAAGTGCTCAAGCACGTCGAACCGCCGCAGAATGGCAAGCCAACCCCCCCGGAAATCGTTGTCGTGAAGAAAAAGGCGGAGAACGGCCTGGCTGGCGACATTGTCAAAAACGCGATGATGGGGCGTGATAATCTGGGCAATCCCAACATCCAATTCACGCTCACGGATGTCGCCGGGAAACGGTTTGGCGACGTCACGCGAAATAATATCGGTCGGCGGCTGGCCATCGTCCTGGACGGCCAGCTTTATTCCGCGCCGAACATCAACAGCGAGATTGACGGAAGCGGCGAGATCACGGGCCATTTCACGGCGGAAGAGGCGCAGAAACTGGCGGCCGTCCTCCAAAATCCTCTGCGCGCGCCGCTCGCTGTTGATTCCTCCTACGACGTGGCCCCGACGCTCGGCAGGGACTCGATCCGCAGTGGCGTCCAGGCGTCCTTGTGGGCCGTCATTTTGGTTTCCGCGTTCATGCTGATTTATTACCGGGTCGCCGGCCTGACGGCGAACATCGCGCTCATCACGAACATCATCATCCTGCTCGGCGTCATGTGTTCCGTCGGGACGACGTTCACGTTGCCGGGCATCGCGGGCGTGGTGCTCACCATCGGCATGGCGGTGGACGCGAACGTGCTGATTTACGAACGTCTTCGCGAGGAGCTGGCCAAGGGCAAGTCGCTGCGCGGCGCCATCGCCGCCGGATACGCCCGCGCGTTCGGCACAATTTTCGATTCGCACGTCACCACGCTCATTTCTTCCGTCATTCTGATTTTCATGGGCACGGGCGAAATCAAGGGCTTCGGCGTGACGCTGACCATTGGCGTGGCGGCGAGCCTGTTCACCGCGCTGGTCGTGACGCGGCTCATCTTCGACTTTTTGCTCGACCGGAACTGGCTGAAATCGCTCGGCATGTTTCATCTCATCCGCAGCACGAGCGTCAACTTCATGGGAGCCGCCAAGCCGTTGTTCATCATTACCTGGGCGTTCGTCGTCCTCTCGCTCGGCTTCGGCTTCACGCGCGGGGAGAAGCTGTTCGGTGTGGATTTTCTCGGCGGCGACAGCACGACTTTCAGCTTCGTGCAAAGGCTGGACGAAAAGGATATTCGCGCCGCTTTGACCGGCATCGGAGAAAAAGACGCGCAAATCCAATATCAAAAAAATGTGGCCGGCGGCGCGGAAACTTTGCGCGTGACGACTTCCGGCAATACAGCGGACAGGGTGAAGCAGACGCTCGAACAGCAATTTCCGCTGGCGAAGCTGACTCCGCTCGGCACCAAAGCCATTGGCGGGACAGTCGGGGCGGATGTTCGCAACTCCGCCATCATCGCCTCGCTGCTGGCGCTCTTCGGCATCCTGGTTTATGTCGCGTTCCGTTACGAATTTTCCTTCGCCGTCGGCGCCATCGTCGGCGTGGTTCACGACGTTTTTCTGACTATCGGCTGCTATTGCATCGCCAACGAAATTTCCGGACGCCAGTTTAACACCACCGTCGTCGCGGCGTTGCTGACCATCATCGGCTTTTCCATCAACGACAAGGTTGTCATCTTCGACCGTATTCGCGAGGACTTGAAACTGGGCATGCGGGGCACGTTCAAGGAAGTCATCAACGCGGCCCTGAACCAGACCTTGAGCCGGACGATTATCACCTCCGGCACGGTATTCATCGCCACCGGCTGTCTGTATGTCTGGGGCGGCGGCGCCATCAACGACTTCGCCTTCACGTTCCTCATTGGCATCATCACCGGCACCTATTCGTCCATCTTCATCGCCAGCGCGTTCGTGCTGTGGTGGCACAAGGGCGAGCGCCCGAACATCGGCGCGTCGCAGGTGAAGATGCAAAATGTGTCGTCCGCCAAGGCTTGAGCATTTACGATTCAATTGCGATTGCAGTCGGCGCGTAAATCGTAAATCGTAAATCAAAAATGACTCAGGTTGAAATCACGCCCTGGCACTGGATCGGTTTCATCGCCTGCGTTTTGATTTTTCTCGCGCTCGACCTTGGCGCGTTTCACCGACGCGCGCGAGTCGTCAAATTCAGGGAGGCTTGCGCGTGGAGCGGGTTGTGGGTCGCGCTGGCCATGGCTTTCGCCCTCGCGATGGTTTTTTGGCGCGGACACGAGGATGCCGAGGCCTTCACCACCGGCTACGTCATAGAACTTTCGCTTTCACTCGACAATATCCTCGTCATCGCGCTCATCTTCGCCTGGTTCCGCGTGCCGGCGGAATTCCAGCACCGGCTTCTCTTTTGGGGTGTTCTCGGCGCGCTCGTGATGCGGGGCGCGATGATCGCCGTCGGTGTGGCGCTCATCCACCAATTTGACTGGGTGCTTTACCTTTTCGGCGCATTCCTCGTTTTTGCCGGCGCAAAAATGTTTTTTTCAAAACAGGAAATGGTGCAGCCGGAAAAGAACCTCGTGTTGAGGCTGGTGCGGAAATTATTTCCCGTCGCGCAGGATTTCGACGGCCAGAAATTTTTCACGCGGTGCGACGGGCGGTTCGCCCTCACGCCGCTGGCGCTGGTGCTGCTGCTGGTGGAGACCACCGACTTGATTTTCGCCGTGGACTCCGTGCCAGCGGTCTTTTCCGTGACTCGCAAGGCCTTCATCGTTTTCACCTCGAACGTCTTCGCCATCCTCGGCCTGCGCTCGATGTATTTTCTGCTCGTCGGCGCGCTCGGCTATTTCCGTTATCTGAAAATCGGGCTGTCCGTCGTGCTGGCCTTCATCGGCGCAAAGATGCTGCTCGACCCACACGACCATCCGCGACAGTGGTTTCAATATGGAATTCCCACCAGTGCCTCGCTGCTTGTCGTGGCGGTGATTTTGTCCGTCTCCATTGCGTTCTCCATTGCCGCCGCGCGCCGCGAAAAAATAAAGCGTTGAAATGTTGAATCGTGAATCGTTTAATCGTTCAACGATGCAACGGTTCAACGGTTCAATGCAGTTATGAAATTCCGCTGGTCGCCCGCGCCGCCGCAACCGCTTCTTGCCGGTCAACTGGCATCGCAACTCAAAATATCGCCGTTGCTCGCCCAATGCCTGCTCAATCGCGGCTTCAGCGAGCCATCGGCCATCGGACAGTTTCTCCAGCCCAGGCTCAAAAACCTGGCCGATCCGTTTCTGCTGCCAAACATGGACGCGGCCATCGGACGATTGCTCCGCGCCCGCGAACAAAACGAGCCGCTGGTCATCTTTGGAGATTACGACGTGGACGGCGTGACTTCCACCGCGTTGCTGCTCGAAGTCTTGCGTCCGCTTGGCTGGCGCGTGGATTTTTACCTGCCGAGCCGGATGGATGAGGGCTACGGTTTAAGCGCCGACGGCGTTGAAAACTGTCTCAAAAAATTCCAGACGATGCTGCTGCTTGCGGTGGACTGTGGCTCGACTGCTGTTGAAACAATCGCCTCGCTTCGTGCGCGCGGCGTGGAAACGATTGTCCTCGACCATCATCAGGTTTCTTCGCCCGCGCCCGACGCCGTTGCGCTCGTGAATCCGCAGCTCTCAACCCTCAACCCTCAACCTTCAACCGTCTTCACCGAATTGTGCTCCGCCGGCCTCGCATTCAAGCTGGCGCACGCATTGGTCAAACGCGGACGCGAAATCAATCTGCCCGGCGCGGCGGAATTTGATTTGAAGCCGCTGCTGGATTTGGTCGCGCTTGGCACGATCGCCGACATCGTTCCGCTCACCGGCGAAAACCGGATTCTGGTTTGCGCCGGTTTGGAGTGGTTGAACAAAACGCAGCGGCCCGGACTCGTCGCGCTGAAAAAAGTCGCGCAATCGCCGGGGAAACTCGGCACTTACGATGTCGGTTTTCAACTCGCACCGCGCCTGAATGCCTCCGGCAGGCTCGAATCCGCCGAGGAATCGTTGCGCCTGCTTCTGGCGCGCGACTTGGCCGGGGCAATGCCCATCGCCCAAAATCTGGATTCGCGCAATCGCGAGCGGCAAAAAATTGAAAAGACAATCTTCAAGGAAGTCACCGGCGTGGTGCGCGCAAAATTCAATCCGCAAACGGATTTCGTCATCGTCGAGGGGCAATTGCTTTGGCATATCGGCGTCGTGGGCATCGTGGCCTCGCGCGTGCTACAGGAATTTTACCGGCCGACCATCATTATCGGCGGCGAGGGTGGCGAATGGCGCGGTTCGGGCCGCAGCATTACCGGCTTCGATCTGGCCGCCGCGCTGCGCGAGTGCGACGACCTGCTGCTGCGCCACGGCGGCCATGCGATGGCGGCAGGCTTGAGCATCGCGCCGGACAAGATTGATTTGCTGCGCCAGCGGCTAAACGAACTGGCACGTCGCGCGCTCAAACCGGAGGATTTGCAGCCGCCGTTGCGAATCGACGCCGAGGTTGGTCTGGACGAGATAAATTTTGATTCGCTTGCCGAATTGGACCGTCTGAAGCCGACCGGGCAGGGGAATCCGGCAGTGCAATATTGCACTCGGAATCTTTCGCACCAGCGTCCGCTTCAGCGCATCGGCGCGGAGAAGCGCCATGTGAAAATGTGGGTGACAGATGGCATGGCCACGCACGAAGCCGTTTGGTGGAATGGTGGTGAAGCGTCACTGCCGGTCGGAAAATTCGATCTGGCTTTCGCACCGCAAGTCAATGAATTCAATGGCAACCGCACAGTGCAGTTGAAAGTGCTTGATTGGCGGACAACTTAGGTTCTTTTGTAGTCTGCTGCTCGATGTTAATTCTTCTTTTTATTTCGTTGACGCCTTGTAGCCGGCTTCACGTCAATTGGAGGACCGACAAAAGTCGGGGTGCGTGGGGTGGCGACACCTGTGCCGGAAATTGAGTCGGGCAAGAGCGACTCTCGAAAGAACATAATCATAATTGTTGCGAACCACGCCACTATCACTGGAAGAAAGTATCGTAAGGTATCCGTATAACCAATCGCCGCACTTAGCCCCATGATGTTGGTAAAGCTGGCATAGACCAGACTGAAGGCGGCGAGAACGCCGATCGGCATTGTCAGTATCCAGAGGATGACTCGACGTCGGGCGGGAATGGCAAACCAGAGCATAACCGTCATAAACAAACAAAGCCAAGGCAAGCCAAGTGTTGATTGATCATACAACGATGAAAGACCATCCCATCTGCCAATCCAGTGATATCCTCCACCCTCGCCGTTCCAGATTGCAAAGTCTGGATTCAGAAAAAATCGAGCAAGCAGGATCATGAAAATGCCGGGCAGATTCTTAAGTGTGCCGCCGGGGTTGTGCAAGGCATAACCAGCCCAACCTGACTCGAAGTGCAAAGAAGGTATCTGGACGCGCAGGCAAACGAAGGGCAACGCTGCTAAAATCCAGAATACCAGCAACCACCAGAAGCGTGGTGATGTTTTTAACGAGGGTCGTGCAGAGGATAGCAAGAGAATCCAGCTTGCCACCAACGCCAGAAAAATAAACCCCTCGAAATGCGTCATGGCTCCACCAAATAAGAATGTCAGACCCAGACCAAGTCGGGCACGGTCTTTTCCAATCAACCAGAGGGCACATTGCGCGAAACCCATGACCGTAAAGAAAATCATTGGCAGGGTGCTGCCTTCCATCTGAACATAACTTTGGATAAACGGCAATAGCAGCACACCCAGCAGGGCAAATGACGGAGCGTGGAGCCAGCCTTTTCCGGCATGGGTTAACGAGGCCAGGGCGACCAAAAGAAACAGCATCATCCAGACGGGCCAGAACTTGGTTACAAACTCATCCACATGGCCAATGGAATCAAACGTGGCTGAATGCAGCGAGGGCACAAGCGTGGGATAGTCAAGATGCGCATGTGTCAGTGCGGGGTTGCAAAACCATTGGACGAGTTCATGACCGGCGTAAAGGTGCATGATTTTTGCCTTGAGCATCCACCTCATCGCGTCGCCCTCGACAAGCCCCTCCAACCCGGCGATACGGAACAAAATCAGGAACACAAGCAAACCAATTAGCAGGAAGACTGTCGTTAGGGGACTTCGAATCAATTTTTGGAAACTGCCAGCAACCACTGCCGAAACGAATTTGCGGCCGCGCCATATTTCCGCGATTGCGCCAAGGGCGGTTACGATGAGAATCAGTCCTCGTCCGTGAAAGCCACAGAGCTTGACACCCAGTGTAAGCGCCGCCACAGCCATCATTCCCAAACCCAGGCTGCAGGCCAATTGTTCAGGCGGCAGCATCCGCTCACTCAACGTCGGAAATAAAAGGCGGAACAGCCACATGGCCGCCAAGGCCGTCAGCAGTGGAAGCAGAAATGCGATGATCAGGTCGGTTTTTGAGTCAAACCAATCCGGGTTGACCGGGGTTCTGATGGACATCGGATGAAGTGGACTGAAATCCAAAGCGTTGTCTTTTCCCAAGTCCACTCTTACGTCGAATCCATTGGAAAGAATTTCCTGATCAGACCCAGATGTCGTGCCCATAAGGCCATCTTTGGTTTGTTGTGTTGTATGGTCCAGGCTCGTTCCAATTTCACGTGGAAAGAGGTAATAGGTCATCCAAAAATAGAGCACCATCTTTTCGCGGTTGGTCGGTCCCGTCATATTCGTCATAAAAATGCGGACGTCGTTTGGCAGAAATAAATCGTCGTATCGACCGTAGCCGGAAGCCGAGGAGATTTCACCGTCTCTTTTCGAAATATCAATAATCACCGCTAATTTCTCCCCTCGAAGAAAAGTCTGCGGCAGGGATGAAAACCGATTCTGACCATCATCGTAATGTTTAAACTGCCATATGACCACCAGACTGGCAAAAGCCACCAATGATGCTCTGACAAGGATTGTCCAACGGCCATTCATGGAATTTAAGGTGTATGCTTTTATATTGAGGTGTATGAAAGCCGCGTCAGTGTAAGGAGTGTTCCATTTCAATCAAGGCGGATAACCCTCAGGCGGTTGTCAAGGCTGCGACCAATTGAAAGTTCTGGACTGGGTCCCGGCGTGACACCGCGCTTGCGTCTGACATCGGTATTGCTGCAATCTGAAACCTGTGAACAGCGCAATTTTAGTCGCCGCCGGCAAGGGAACCCGCATGGGCGCCCGGAAGGACAAGTTGTTTTTGGAAGTGGCCGGTCGGCCAGTCATGGCACACACATGGCAGCGGTTCGAAGAGGCGGGGTGCATTCACGAAATCATTGTCGTGGTGCGCAAGGGAAGGGGACCAGTGTTTGCGGAACTGGCGGCAAAATTCCGTTTTCAAAAGCCCTTTCGCATTGTGGTCGGAGGAGCGGAGCGGCAGGATTCGGTCTGGAACGGATTGGAAGCACTTTCCGCGACGGCGAAGGTTGTCGTTATTCACGACGCGGCACGGCCCTGTGTCAGCGCTGAATTGATCGAGGCGACGGTCAGACGGGCGGAGGAAACCGGTGCGGCCGTGGCGGCGCAGCCGGTGACGGACACCATCAAGGAATCCGCCGACGGCCGGTTCATCCGGCGCACATTGGACCGGTCGCAGCTCTGGTCGGTGCAAACGCCACAGACGTTTCGCGTAGAGGTCATCCGTCGCGCGCTGACGGAGGTGCGCCGACGCCGGCTGATTTTTACGGATGACACGGCGGCGTGCGAATTGATACGCCAGCCCGTCCGGCTGATATCGCGTGTTGCACCCAATCCCAAGGTGACCGTGCCGGGTGATCTGCCATACATTGAGGCGCTTTTGAAAAAATCCTGATGTGGCGTCAAACCTGCGGCCCGGCCAATCGGTGCAAAGCGTTGACTCGACAACCAAAAACTTTGTGCCTTCATGGCTTTGTGGTAGGATTTTCCGGTTATGAAACGACGTTTGATTTTTAGCGTGGTGGCGGCGGCGCTCGTGTTGAACCTGATTCTCGGCGCGGCGATATATTTGAGCTCGGCGCGCGCGGCCGGACAGAAGGATTCAGCGGATGCCAATCTGGATTTGTTCGCCAACGTCCTTGAAAAAGTGCGCGCGGAATACGTGGACGGCACGAACCTGACCTATCACAACCTGACTGAAGCGGCCATCAAGGGCATGATCGGCTCGCTCGACCCGCACAGCGAATTTCTTGACGCGACGGATTACCGGCAGTTGCAGGACGACACGGAAGGACAGTTCGGCGGGCTAGGCCTTGTGGTTTCGATGAAGGACGGTTATGTCACCGTGGTCGCACCGATGGAAGATTCACCGGGGTTCCGGGCCGGCATCCTGACTGGTGACCGCATCGTGAAGGTGGAGGGCAAGAGCGTGGAAAGGATGCCACTCGGCGAGGTCGTGAAGCATCTTCGCGGCGACCCGGGCACGCCGGTGACGGTGACCGTCCAGCGTCCGGCGACCGGCGAGGAAAAGACTCTCACACTCACGCGCGCCATCATCCAGATGGACATGGTCAAGGACATCAACGGCAAGAAGGAATTTCCGCTCGGTTCAGACGGCATCGGCTACGTCCGCATCACGGAATTTGGCGACAAGACCGGCGACGAACTCGAAGCGGCGCTCGGCAGGCTCAAATCACAGGGCATGAAGGCCTTGATTTTGGATTTACGCCTGAATCCCGGCGGCCTGCTCGACGAGGCGGTTTACGTCTGCGAAAAATTCCTGCCGCGCGGTCAACTGGTGGTTTCCACCGAAGGCCGCGACCCGTCGCAAAATTCCATCCGGCGTGCCGAGGGCCGGGGCGATGAATTGAAGGGCATGCCCATGGTCGTTCTCGTCAATCTCGGCAGTGCCAGCGCGTCGGAAATCGTCACAGGCTGTTTGCAGGACTTGCATCGCGCGGTGATTCTCGGCGAGAAAACCTTCGGCAAAGGTTCCGTCCAGAGCATTTTCCCGATTGACGATGTGGGAGCGCTCAAGCTGACCGTCGCCAAATATTACACGCCCAGCCACCGTGTCATCCATGAGCATGGCATCGAGCCGGACATCGTTGTTCCGATGACCGAGGAACAGGAGGCCGCGCTCCTTCTCGCGCGCTTGCCCGGCGGGCTGGAATCGCTGGACGTCACCAATCGGGTCCGGGTCGCGCAAATCCATGATGTGCAGCTTGAACGTGCCGAGGATCTGCTGAAGGGCATGCTGCTTTACGGCCAGCTCGAAAACACGCAGTTGAAAATGGCGGCGAAACAAGATGACCCTGCTCGCAATTGAGACTTCCTGCGACGAAACCAGCGCCGCCGTTGTGCGCGACGGGAAAATCCTGTCCAACGTCGTCTCGTCTCAGGTTGAATTGCACGCCGAATATGGCGGCGTGGTGCCCGAACTCGCCGCGCGCGAGCATCTGAAGAATCTTTTGCCCGTCGCGCGTGCGGCCTTGGGCGACGCAAATATTTCCGCCGATCAACTCGATGCCGTTGCCGCCACGCAAGGGCCGGGTCTGCCGATGGCGCTGCTGGTCGGGCTCAAGGCTGCGCAAGCCGTCGCGTTCGCCCTGCGCAAACCATTCATCGGCATTCATCACCACGAGGCGCATTTGTATTCGCCGTGGATTTCCGGGAATCCGCCCATCGCGGATTTTTCCGCCTTCCAGCCGAACGTTTCGCTCATCGTCAGCGGCGGGCATACGATGCTGGTTCTGGTGGAAAGCGAATTGAAACACCATGTGCTCGGCTCGACGATTGACGATGCCGC
>Ga0265338_10008804_pt1 | contig 12182 bp, 12 predicted proteins | sample 42126metaG_FD_193579 | JGI IMG/M metagenome (GOLD analysis project Ga0265338, IMG submission 193579) | Rhizosphere microbial communities from Carex aquatilis grown in University of Washington, Seatle, WA, United States - 4-21-26 metaG | ecosystem: Host-associated > Plants > Roots > Rhizosphere... | reverse complement strand
TCTCATCGAGATGGCACAACTTGCCGTCGATCAGAAATGTGCACCCGTTTGCGCGACGGGATTGCTGTTTTTGACCGACCGCCAACTTCTTCATAGGAGGATAGAAAGTATGTTCAGTACTAAATCTGTAAGACTAGGACGGTCGATAAGCGTGGTGTTCGGAGTGATTTTGGCCATCACCTTGAGCGCTTCCGCGCTCGCCTCCCGGGGGCTCGTACAAGACCGGCGCGTGACACTCGCTCAGGCCAAGGATATGGCGAGTAAGGCGCAATCGGATTCGGGATTTCCCATCGTCATCAATGACCTGGTTCTGACGGAACTCAATCGCTTTGTCGGGACGCCCGAGGGCCGCGAGTACATCCGCACGGCTCTACAGCGCATGGAAACCTATCGCTCGACGGTCGGGCTGTATTTGCAAAAGTACGGCGTTCCGCAGGAAATCATGGCCGTGCCTATCGTCGAATCGGGCTATCAAAACTTGGCGCAGAGACATTCCGGCGGTCATGGCGCCGGGCTCTGGCAGTTTATTCCATCGACGGCGCATAACTTCGGACTTGAAGTTGATCACAGCCGTGACGAACGGCTCGAGATTGGCGCCAACACAGACGCGGCGATGCGCTATCTGCAAATGAACAATCTGCGCTTCAAAGACTGGGCGCTGTCCCTAATGGCTTACAATATGGGCGAAAAGGTTCTGCAGCACGCGATCGATGTGACCGGCTCCCGCGACGCGTGGACTCTTGTTCGGCGTGGCTATGAGGGCGACCATGCGTATCTCGCGCGGGTCGTCGCTGCAGCCCTGATCATGAAAAATCCCGAAGTTGTCCAATAGCTTTAAAGCGGCCGGGCGGCTCGCCGCCCGGACTTCCAACTCTGCGGAATAAACAACAAGAGTGCACCTAGACATATGGCTGCGTCGGCAAGATTGAAAATTCCAGTGTGATAACTGCCGAGGTTGAGGATGAGAAAGTCGGTCACGCTCCCATGGTTCAACCGGTCGATCAAATTACCTAGACCCCCGCCGAGCACGAACGAAAGGCCGGCGACATGAGCCGGCGCCAGCGACCGCGCGCGAATCAAAGCGAAGGCTGTCAAAAGCAGAAAAAATGAAACACTGATATCAAAAATCCAAAAGCGGACAATGGGTGACAGGTCGGCGCCGAGACTCATAAAAGCCCCCGGATTTTGCGTGTAATGGACTTGCACCCGGACCGCGTTCTTACTGATTTGGTCGCAGCCGATCGTGCCGAATAGAATGGAGAGGATTAAACATAACCGATGGATTTTGATCTTCAACATGCTCACAGGTTCAAGGAGGCCACTCCCGGCGTCAAAGGTTCTGAATGACAATTAATCTGGTTTTCACCTGGCGCTTAGGCAAAAGACATTCCCAAAATTGCGATAAATGCTGAAACTTGGCCATCTGTAAAAATGGGCGAGATCCATTTCACATGCATGTTGGTCTTGATGCATTTTTCGGTATTCACTTCTTGAACGATATGGGCCGGAACTTCCGGGCAAAAGGTGGTCTTGTGCTTTCCGCTGAGCACTTCGACCGCGCTACTGGCTAAGTTCTGCTCAATCGCGGGCTCGCGGACCGTGCATTCGTACCATGTTAACGAAAAGAGTTGCTCAAGCGTAAAGCTGACGAAGTCATAGATATTCGTGCTCGAGAACAGCATAAGCTGTTCGCGCGAAAAAATCTGGATCAGGTCACGGTCGTCAATTTTGTCGAACAGGTCGGAACACGGAGTGAGGCTATTGCCTTTCAGGAAGCGCCAAAGTTGGCGTTTCGGATCCGTCGCAGGTTCACCGGCTGCGAGAATTTGTTCGAGAATGGAAATTTCGGTGCTGAGGCGCTTATCCATCACAGCGAGAAGCGGTTCGGTCAAAGTGGACAAGAGCCGCTTCGCCTCGGCCGGTTTCGAGCGGTAAACTTTCTTACCGGTCAATTCCAGCAGGTGTTGATATCTGTCGAGCTTACGTTGGAAGACAAGCAGAGCTTCATCGAGGCGGGCAGAATCCTGAATCATCCATTAAGTGTACGTCTATTTATTGTCGCAAGTCACGTCTGATTCGTGACAGTGGATCGCGTTGGTGGCGTCACTGCACTTCTTCAGAACTTTGCTCATTGCGCTCATGCGTGTGGGTTCTGTCGCCGTGTGCGTTTTCCCAAAACTCTGCATTTCGCAGGTCCACATGGCGGCGGAGGGGGGCGCGCCTACATTGTTCATCGCCAATTGAAAAACCTGGGACTGCAGTTGGGCCACGGCACGCTCCAGTGTCCAAACGCGGCGGCGAAGTTCCTCGTTCGTATAGCCGTTATAGCTCTGGCCGAACTCGATGCGAACGGGCTCAATCGCGTGAACTTGAAAGGGGAGCAGCAGGACCAGGACCGTTAGTAGGGATTTCATAGGAACTCCTTTTTGTGGCGCCAAGTAAAAACAAAATGGACTAGCGGAGTCAACGTCTAAACGGGATGTGAAATTAACTACTTGTCGAATTCACATCTTTGTCCATTGACTAGATTAGATATTTAGAAAACAATCTAAATATCTAAGGAAGTCGCGTATGCAAGAAGTCTTTGAAGCCATATCAGATCCCACCCGGCGCAAGATCCTGGATCTGTTGCGGGGGCGGGACATGTCGGTAAATGAAATTCTCGAGCACTTCGAGATGTCAGGAGCTTCGCTCTCGCATCATCTCAATAAATTGAAAATGGCCGACCTTGTGACGACGACGAGGAAGGGGCAGAGCATTTACTATTCAATTCATACGAGTGTGTTCGAGGATGCGGCGAGATTGGTAATGGAATTTTTTGAACCGAAGAAGGGGAGGAAAAAATGAAGTTTCTAAAAGGCAATGCGCTTAGTTTTCTATTGTTCGCCGCGATGGCTGCGGTGAGTGCAAAATATTATCCGATGCTCCCGGCGTTGGTGCCGACAAAATTCGATTTGCTCGGTAACCCAATCAATTATAGCTCGAAGGAGTTCGTGGCGCTGTTTATGCCTGGATTTTTTCTGTTCATGGTTTTCTTCATCGGGGCGATTGTCGCAGTTTCGCCCGAGAAATTTTCGATGCTGAATAGCAGGAACGCGATGTACAAAATCGTCTTCGGGATGGGCCTGTTGTTCGCGGCGATCCATGTGGCGTTTTTTATGGGCTTCGCGCAGATGCCGCGCCTATTCTCGATCGGCATAGGACTTTTCCTGATAGTCGGCGGAAACGTCATGGGCAAAACCGAGCGTAATTTTCTAATTGGAATTCGTATTCCATGGACCATCGCCAGCGCACAGAATTGGAAGATGACTCATAGGTTTGCCGGGAAGCTGATGGTGAGCGCTGGGCTGCTCTTGCTAATCATGGCGTTTGTACATCCTAGTATGATTTTGGCTCTTGTTGCTGCCATACTGCCGTCCTTTGCGCCTGTTTTGTATTCGTATATTTATTTTCAGCGACATGAGCGGCATCAGAGTTCGCCGGTGTGAGTTACACCGAGGAACTTCGGCTCGCGAGAAGCTGCTAATGGAATGGAACAAATGGATGAAAGAACACGGTCCGCCAAGCCCCGCGCGGGGCCCGATCCGAGCGCCCCCGAGCCGCGCACGCGCCTGCCGCCGCCAACGGCCCTGGCATGAAAACAGTTTAATTTTCCGCGACTTGCCACCCGCTGACCAATATGATTGGCTCCTCCTATGCCGCGTCTATCCTACAGCTTCGGGCGTTCTGCCTTCGCCGCACTTGTTGACGGTCTCGCGCCGCGCGCTAACGCCGGTGAAATGCCGCGCATATCGATGTTCCGCTTCATCCGCGCGTCGACTGGCGCTGAACGCCACGAATTTCTGATGAACGAGTACGCGAAAAAGGGTCCCTTGCTGCAGATGCACGTTCTGCCGCCGAAATTAATCCTCCTTCTAAAACTTCTCCCGAAAACATGGTCCAAAAAAGTCCTCGGTTATCCTCGGCGCATGATCTTCGTCGCCAGCGGCGACGCCATGGCCGAACTTCATAAACAGACCGAAAATCTCGAGCGCGTTTACCGCAGCTTGGGCTTTGCCAAGACTCTTGGTGACAGTTCGATTTTTATGCTTGACGACAACGACCAAGAGCAAGGTCCGAAGTGGCGCGACGCCCACGATCGCCTCGCACCCTTTTTTCTCCGCAAAGAGAATATCAAAAGCATGGACCACATGATGCGGGAAGAGGCGCTGTGGGCCGTCAGTGTCTATGGCAAATCGCCCTCCGTGCGCAAGCTCGCCGATCTTACTTCGGCCGCGATTATTCACCGCATGCTTTTTGGCCTGCGCATCGCCGTCGAGGACTTTGAACGCCTCGAATACCTCGCCGAAAGAGTTTGGCTGGGGCAAATTCCGCTAGGGAAGGCTCACTCCGCATATCGCCTTGAGTTCGAGGCGATGATGGCTAGGCTCCAACCGGGAATCACGCCCGACAGTATTTGCAGTCAACTCAAAAATTCGGCTGCAGACCTTGGCGCCGAATGGCACATGAATCAAATGGTTGGCCTCTTTTTCGCGGGCCAAGAGACCACGCGCATGATGCTGGCTTTCGCCCTCTATGAACTCGTGATTCATCCCGAATATCAAACCGTATTCACCTCCGACGATCTCCCGGCTCTGCGCACGGCTTTTCTACGGGAGGTCTTGCGTGTCCATCCGCCGGTCGCTTGGCTTCCGCGCACAAACAAAGCGAAAATGACTTTGCAGGGATATGCGATTTCAGCGGGCAGTTCTCTTCAGATCGATGTTCAATCTATGCATGAATTGCGGGCGAATTGGGGTGAAGAGAGCCACCACTTCCAGCCCGAACGCTTTCTTGCGCCGCTGAAAAAGCCGGCGGCTTATTGCCCCTTCGGTTTTGGCCGGCGCATTTGCATCGGCCAACACATGGCAATGTTTGAGTCGGAGGCTATTCTCGGCGAATGGCTCAAAACGTTTGCAATTGAGAAACTCGATGAGAAGCTGCCCGAGCTCGATTATGCCCGCTCGGGCGTTCCGTCGATGGTCGCCGCATTTAAGCTTAAATTTTCACCGCGGCTGTCCGCTCAATCTCGTCAAGGGCGCGGTCCAAGCGCGCCGTTGCCTCGTAATACGGAAAGCCCAGCCGCCACAGCTGACGCTTAGAATTCGGAAGTTGAATCAATTTCGTGTGGATTCCCTTCGCATTCAAGGCCGCGTACAAAGGATATGCCCCGCCGTCGACAAAATGTGCGACGAGAATCCCCGCTGTTTGGGTCCATTCCACTAGTGGAAATATGCGCTTTGCACGTTCTAAGAAATAGCGGGCGAGAGACTCACTCTGCCGGCTCACATTCAATGGCCCAGTTTGCAAATACAGCGAGAGCGCCGCATGCAATCCCGCCAACTTCGAGAAATCCTGTCCGCCTGACGCTTCGAAGGAGCCGAGATCGGCGCTCATGTCGAGGGCAAATCCATTGCAGAAGTAGGGCTGAAGCTTTTGACTCATCCGGCGCGACATCCAACACAGTCCTGTTCCGGGTGGACCGAAGAGCCACTTGTGCGCGGAGCCGACAACCAAGTCGGCATCGTGAATCGGCAGCTCGGGGAGCAATCCCAATGACTGCGCGGCATCGACAATCAAGAGCGGCGCCTGCTCGCGCCCGTGCAAGCGGCGCGCGAGATCTTCCACAGGATAGCGTTTGCCCGTGTAGGTGATATGGGAGACAAAAACGATATCGGGCCGGATTGCATCTAGATGCGCTTCATTAAAAAGAACATCTTCGCCCAACGTCACGACCTCAAAGCCCGGATGCGAAGCGAAGCCGTGCACACCGCCCGAGTGCTCGTCTCCAGAGCACGCGACGATGATTGGCCGGCGCAATTCCGTAGCTAGCGCCGCGTACAAAGCCATCGCCAGCTGCCCGAGTATCGCCGTCGTGCCGCCCTGAAAAATCGCAAGGGCCTGAGGATCGGAGTCCCAAATTTGTGCCGCCAGGGCACGCGTGGACTTCAGCAGTTCGCGTCCACGTAAGTATTGTCCGAGCGGATAGGCGGCGAGATCGCCCTCGTAAAACTTAAGCGCCGCCTCGCGCACTTCGCGGGACGGTGAACCCATCGTTCCGGGATTCAAATTCAAGCGCTCAGAGTGAAACTGCTCAGTGATGTGCGAGTTGATCATGGCGCATCTCCGTCCGCGGCGTACAAGTCCAGTCCAACGAGGGCGCCAAAGTGCGCACCTGAATCCGCTCCGAATGGCGCGCGATCACCTGGAGCGTCTCGCCGATGACTTTGCGCACAGGCGTCGCTTGAATCGCACCGCTGACGAAATGGTTTTCAATGGCGTAAGCCTTCTTTTCAGGATCCAATTCGCGGCGCGGATCGTAGCGTCTGGTAATTGTCGCCCGAATGTCTTTTTGCGCGGCCACTTGCACGATTGACTCGGCGATTTCCTCGACGCATAAATTGGTTTCAGTGATCGCATTGAGAATGCGGTGCTCGCCCGCGGCGGGGCGTTCGGCCGCGACTCGCGCCAACACTTCGATTGTGTCTTCCAAAGAAATCAAACCCGTCCGCTGCAAGCCGGTTCCATAGATCGTGAGCGGATGGCCGGCGATCGCTTGCGTAACAAAACGGTTAAACACCGTCCCGAAATACTCATCGTGATCAAAGCGCGTGTGCAATTGGACGCACGCGCGCGTTTCATTGGTATGGACACCACAGACCGTCGACTGCATGACGTCGGTGACACGTAGGCCGAAGGAGCGGCAGGCCATTCCCAGATAGTTCGAGTCGTTAATTTTCGACACATGGTAAATGTCATCCGAGCGGCGGGGAAACGGCACTTTCTCGGTGGCAGTCTTGCCCCCATGCGAGGGCTGAAAATCCCCTTCGGTGAGATCGAGCCCGCATTTGGCATATTGGCCAAACGATCCCGATTTAATCAGGTGCGCGTCAGGGCAGTGACGGCGCATGGACCAGATCACACGCATGTTGGCGACTTCGTTATTTTGCAGAGTAAAGACAGCCTCTTCCGGGCCGCGCATCGAAAACGGGGCTGAGGCTATCTGCGCGAAGTGAAAAATCAGCCGTGGGCGGTAGGTGGCAAAGAGGTCATCGGCGTCAGTGAGGGTCAGATCGATGTCGACCCAGCGCAGATTGCGCAGGCGAAAGGTGTCCTGAAACGCCTTGAGCCGGCGAGGGATATCCAAAATGGGTGTTACAGACTCGCCACCCATAGTTTTTACCAATCGGCGGCGGATTTGGTTGTCGAGAATCACGACTTTTTCGTCGGGGTGAAGACGCGCCATGCGCATCGCCAGGGGCCAACCGATGTATCCGTCTCCTCCTAAAACAAAAATAGCCATAAACGAATCTCCTCTGGTTCACCAAGCCAACCACATTCCAAGGGGCTTGCGGAGAAAAAATTTATTCATAATTTTTTAATAGGGGCGTGGCGCAAAAGCTGCTAGTTTAGGCCTCATGGAGAGTTCAATTCGCCTCACTCAGACCGTGCAAAAAGGTGGGTGTGCCGCCAAAGTGGCTGCCCTGGAATTACGTAAGATCTTGGCCCGCGTGAAGTTTCCGGCCAGCCCCAGTGAACTGATCATCGGAGCCGGTACATTTGACGACGCCGCGATTTACAAGGTGAACGAGTCGGTCGCGCTGGTTCAGACGCTCGACTTCTTCACACCAATTGTCGACACGCCGAAACTCTTCGGACAAATCGCTTCCGCGAACGCGTTGAGCGACGTGTATGCGATGGGTGGTCAGCCGAAGACGGCGATGGCGATTTTTGCGTTTCCACTGGCGACAATGGATCCGGAAGTCGCAGTCGAAGTCCTGCAAGGGGCAGCCGATACGATTGAAGCCTCGGGAGCCGCGTTGGTCGGCGGACATACGATTGATGACGACACGATGAAGTTCGGCCTGTCTGTTACAGGGTTTGTAAATCCCAAAGCCGTTTGGTCAAATGCGGGCGCACAAACCGGCGACGTTCTGATTTTGACGAAACCGCTCGGCACGGGAACTCTCACTGCCGCGTTGAAGCGCGGGGAAGCGACGGAAGCTGAAATTCACGATGGCCTCGAAAGCATGGCCACATTGAACAACGTGGCCTCGAGTTTGGATGCTCAGGGCTTGTCCGCCATTCACGCGGCGACTGACATCACCGGCTTCGGCCTCGCAGGGCACGCGCTGAACATGGCGCGCGCCAGTGGCAAGAGCTTGGAAATCGAGACCGCGCAGTTGCCGCGCTTTGAGCGCGCGATGGAATTCCTCAACAAGGGCTTTCTCACCAAAGCCCATCGCACCAACCGCGAATATGTGAGTGCGGAAACGCAGTTTGCCGTCTCCGACGCCATCATACAGCAGTTGGTTTTTGATCCGCAGACGAGTGGAGGGCTTTTGCTCTCCGTATCCGCGGACCGTGCGGATAGTATACTCAAGGCCATCGCACCCAAGTTTCCATTCGCGCGTAAAATCGGCCGCGTCGGTGCCGGCGCCGCAGGAACGTATTTACATTTCCAGTGAGAACTATAACCGCCGCGGAATTTGAAGAATTGTTTTTGAGGCCGGCGCGCTGGATCGACGTGCGTGCGCCGGTGGAATTCAGTGCCGGCCATATGCCCGGGGCGGTCAATCTTCCTCTATTAACCGATGACGAGCGCCACACGATCGGGATCACTTACAAAGAGCAAGGCCGCGAGGCCGCCGTTGCCCTCGGGCATCAGATGGTCAGTGGCGGCGTCCGCGACAGCCGTCTTGCCGCGTGGGCGGCGTTTGCGCGTGAGAATACGGACGCCGTGGTTTACTGTTTCCGCGGCGGCATGCGGTCGCAGATTGTTCAAAAGTGGATGAGCGAGGCAGGCGCGGATGTGCCGCTCATCGCAGGCGGTTACAAAGCCCTGCGCCGCTATCTGATGGCGGTCTTCGATGAAACCCTGCCTGAATTGCGGGTGGTTTCCGGCCCGACAGGCTCGGGAAAGACGGCCTTCTTGAGCGCGAGCGGGCAACCGTATTTGGATCTGGAAGGCTTGGCGGCACACCGTGGGTCGTCCTTCGGCGCGATGGAAATCCCGCAGCCGACACAAATCAATTTTGAAATCAATCTTGCAACAGAGCTTTTACGGCTGAAGCGCGCCGGACGTACTCCGATATTGATCGAAAATGAGAGCCGCTTGATCGGTAAATGCGTCATTCCCGAACCGCTTTTCAAGGCCATTCGCACGAGCGAGCAACTTCACCTCGACGTGTCGCTCGAGCAGCGGGTGGAGAATATTTTTAAAGATTATATTTTGGACTCGAGTCTTGGCCAGCGCGGCAATGCGCAGAAATTCGTTCAGTTCAGCGATTCGGTGCGTGCGATCACGCGTAAACTCGGCGGATTGCGCGCTGACGAAGTTTTACGCGATCTCAAGTTTTCGCACGGCGAATTTCTGGCGGGGCGGGGTTTCGATTCAAACCGCGTTTGGATCCGCAAACTTCTCGAGTGGTACTACGATCCGCTCTACGCGCATTCGCAAGTGAAAAGAAGCAGCGAAGCTACTTCTCCATGTTGTTAATTAGATTTTCCCGCCAATTGCCAGCGGCTCTCAAATTTTCGCGTCCGGCCAGCATGAGCCGGTGAGCAAATAGCATCGACCAGAAGAATTCCGGCGAAACGCGCATGGTCCCGCTTTGCGTGATATCCTTGATCGCTTGCCAATGAGCCTCCAATTGGTCACGTGAGATTTCTATATCGTTATTGGCGTGTAAGTGGTTGCTGATGTTAATGGACGCCGTCCAGAATTTGTCGAAGTCGAACTCCGGGCGGATCTGAAAGAGCAAATTGCTTTTGGCGAAGGCGCGTGTGCCCTCACGGTCGCGCGTTATGACAAAACTATGCAGGCGGTGGATGTCGCTGCAGATTTCGGGAGTGACCTTTTTCACGCGGCCAAAATCCAAAAAGGCCACTTTCCCGCCGTCCATAAATATATAATTTCCCGGGTGAGGGTCCGCGTGAAGCAATCCGTGCCCAAAAAGACTTTTCGCAAAAAATTGAGAGATCGTCTGCGCGGCCGCATTCCGGTCGGTCTGAGAGGCGGACTTCCTGAACTCCTTCCAGGTGCGGCCTTCAATCCAGTCCATCGTGATCACCCGTGCACTGGATTGCGCGAGATGTACTCTTGGCACGAGAATTTTCGGGTCATCGGCGAATATCCCGGCGTAGCGCATTTGTGCCGCCGCTTCGGAGAGGTAGTCACATTCGGAAAGTACAGTTTGATAAAAGTCTTCGAGTAGAAGCCGTCCACGCTCGCGGTCCAGTCCCGCAAAAAGCGCGAGTTGATCCAAAAACTCAGTCTCTTTGAAATCGGCTAACATACGCGCGCGCACATGCGGGTACTGAATTTTAACGGCGACTTCTTCGCCTGACCACAAGCGGGCTCTGTGAACCTGACCGAGGCTCGCACAGGCCACTGGGCGGCGTGAAAACTCGAGAAACAAATTGAGCGGATCGTGGCCGAAATCTTCCGTCAGAATTTGTGTCACGGTCTGAAGGTTCATGTCGCGGCCGTGAGCTTGCATTTCCTCAAGGACGTCGCGCAGTCCCTGGGGCACGCGGGCATCCAAAAAGGCCGCAATTTGAGCCACTTTCATTGGAATTCCCCGTGCTTCGCCAAGGCTCTCGATGAGCCTTTTGAGCGCCAAGGATTGCACGCGGTTCATGAGCGTGGTTTTGGTTAATGATTCGTCGAAATAGGACGTCAGCGAGACGCGTAACTTTGCGAGAAGTTCCGCGTCGGTGACGCGGGTGGAACTGGCGAAGGTATGCATCAGGGTCTGAATAGCGCGGTCGGAGTTTGGACGGTTGTCCCCGGTCGGCCACAACTCGCTTTCAAAAATTTCAATCAGGCGCATGATCGGACCGGGAATTTCACGGTCGCCGACTTCCCACGAACCGATCGCGCCCGGGGAGACTTTAAACTCGCGCGCCATTTCACGCTGCGAGAGGCCGAGCGTCTGTCTGAGGCGTTTCATGCGGGCAATTGAAGTTAGCACTCGCTCATGCTCTAAAATTGCGTTAAGGAAGTCAAATAAACTGGTGGTGTCTTTTTCTCATTCCGAGACACCACTTCCCAGACCTTTGTGCCGATAAGAAACCATGTATGCGGGACGTTTGCGGGTGGTCACGATTTTGTTCGTGGCGAGCGGCTTGTGCTATTGCAGTAGCGAAATGCAGAGCGCAAACCTCGCTTCCGGCATCACTTCGCCTGCGAAGAGTCCGACGCCGTCTCCCGCCAGTGTGAGCGTCATCGACGGAAGCTACATGCCGGATCTTTACTTTTGCTCCACTTCAACGCCGTGTTTGTCGAGTTTCAGTTTGTCGATGGGCACATTCCAGGCCAATTACCTATTTAACGCCGCCATTCCGATGACCCAGAAGGGCACATACATCTACGATTCCTCAAACGGAATTACGTGGACTCAGCAGTCGCTCACCATGACGCCTGGAGTGGGACAGGCCTCGACCGTCTCCTGTACGGGAGCGACCTTGAGCGACAATGTCGAAACTGACGTTAATGGCTTAACGTGCAACGGCATTCTTATGACCGCGGATCGCGACGTCATCATGCCTGATCTTATGCTCGTTACGGACACGGGGTTTACCAACTGCTCGAGTGGCACCTTCAGTGTGCCGTGCGATTTCAACACGTACTACAGTTACGTATTGCAGACCGATAAAACGAGCGGCACTCCAGGTGCCCTCGAAGACGGCAATTATTTTGCGCCGAAAGCGGACAGTAATTTTGCGGGATTCACGCAAGGTCAGGCGAGTGGCGACACTGCGACCGTGAGTCTCGACGAAGTCGTTGTGGCGGGCTCGAGTTTGACGTTCACTTTGAACTTGTATCACGGAACAACACCCACAAAAATCGGAACGATCACCGCGACGGGAACATTTGTGACCGATGCGCACGGCTACATGACCTTTACGCAGAGTGCGTTGAACCTTGTGCCGTCTACTGGCGGCGCGGCCGTCCTCAATGCGTTGTGTAGCGGTGGGGCTTTTACCGACAACGTCAGCGGCAGCGTGGCCGGATACAATTGCACGAAGACGGCGTGCGGTTCGGGCACGATCAGTTGCGATTATTTCGAAACCAAAGCCAATTCGTCATATGGCTTGGTTCTCACGAATGTCGACAGTGAGACCATCTCGCCGACATT
>Ga0265338_10008803_pt1 | contig 12183 bp, 9 predicted proteins | sample 42126metaG_FD_193579 | JGI IMG/M metagenome (GOLD analysis project Ga0265338, IMG submission 193579) | Rhizosphere microbial communities from Carex aquatilis grown in University of Washington, Seatle, WA, United States - 4-21-26 metaG | ecosystem: Host-associated > Plants > Roots > Rhizosphere >... | reverse complement strand
GAAGACCCTGGGCGGCGGCGCCGACGACTACATGACCAAGCCGTTCCACAAGGACGAGCTGGTGGCCCGCATCCACGCGGTGGTGCTCCGCTCCAAGGGCCACGCCCAGTCCGTGATCAAGACCGGCGACATCACCGTCAACCTCGACGCCAAGACGGTGGAGGTGAACGGCCACCGGGTGCATCTGACCGGCAAGGAATACCAGATGCTCGAGCTGCTCTCCCTGCGTAAGGGCACGACCCTGACCAAGGAGATGTTCCTCAACCACCTCTACGGCGGCATGGACGAGCCCGAGCTGAAGATCATCGACGTGTTCATCTGCAAGCTGCGCAAGAAGCTGGCCGCCGCCGCCGACGGCAAGCACCATATCGAGACAGTCTGGGGCCGCGGCTACGTGCTGCGCGATCCCACTGAGGGACTTGTGGCGGCCTAAAACCCGCCTTTCTCCCCTTCCTCCCCTGGCAAGCGAACACCCGCCGGCTTGGCGGGTGTTTTGCTTTATGACTCAATACGCTTGTCGAGTGGCGCGTCGGGGGAAGCCGCGTACATGCTGAGAACTGCAGCCTTGGTGGGTTGCCTCGTCCTGGCGGGCGTCCTGGCGTGGGTGGCGTCCAAGACCCCGACGCCTCTGGCTGCGGGCGCCCGGGCGGGCATGTTCTCCGCGGGCCGCGCCTTCGCGGATGTCCAGCAGATCGGAACCAAGCCGCACCCGTCCGGCTCGGCGGAACACGACCGGGTTCGCGACTACCTGGCGGGCCGCTGCAAGGCGATGGGACTGGAAACCCATCTCCAGACCGGCGAAGCGGTCACCCACAGCTTCTATCCCGGCCAGGTCTATATCGAGGGCGGCGACGACCAGGACGTGGTCTGCGTGCTGCCCGGCCGCGACCGCGCCGGCGCCGCCGTCGCCCTGATGGCCCACTACGACACCGTGCCGGGCTCGCCCGGCGCCGCGGACGACAGCGCCAATGTCGCGGTCGCCCTGGAGACCGCACGCGCCATCCAGACCTCCGGCGTGCAGCCACGCGACCTGGTCCTGCTGTTCACCGACGGCGAGGAGGCCGGCAACATCGGCGCGCGGCTGTTCTTCAACACCGATCCCCTGGCCCACCGCATCGGGGCGGTGATCAACATGGAGTCCATGGGCTCGGGCGGCCGGGCCCTGATGTTCGAGACCGGCCTCAAGGACGGGGCCATGGTGGGGCAGTTCAGCCGCACCGCCGACAATCCCACCGCCAGCTCCCTGGCCGGCTACATCTATTCCCACATGCCCAACGGCACGGATTTCACCGTGACCCGCGACCTCGGCTATCCGGGGCTGAACTTCGCCTTCATAGGGCGCCCGTTCGACTACCACTCCCCAAGCTCGACGCCAGAGACGCTCCAGCTCGGCAGCGTCCAGCACATGGGCCAGCAGGTGCTGGCCGCCTCCCGCGGACTGCTGCAGGCCAAGGCCATGCCCGGCAAGGCCATGGAGTCCGTATATGACGATCTGCTGGGCGGGGCGGTGATCGCCTATCCGTGGTTCCTCGGCTGGCTGTTCCTCTTCGCCGACGCCATCCTGCTTTACCAGGCCTTCAGGAAGGCCTTCCGGATGGAGGCCTTCGGCATCGTTTCCGGCATGCGCGGCGCGGCGGCCCTGGGCCTGGTCCTGCCGGTGACCGGCGTGCTGCTCTATCTGGTGCGCCGCGGCTCGGGCGCGCCTTTCACCTTCGCCGAGGAGAAGGTGCTGATGGCGCAGTTCGGCCTCTACGAGGTCGGCCTGGCGGCCGCCTGCATGGCGGGGGTGCTGCTCACCTTCCTGTTCGTGGGCATGGGCCGCTCACGCTTCTGGAGCGCCTTCGCCGGCGCCTGCGCCCTCGGCCTGGGGCTGGCCCTGGCGCTGCAGATCTTTGCGCCGCTGGCGGCCTTCGTCCTGACCTGGCCGCTGCTGATCGTCGGCGCCGTCGCCTGGCTTTTGGCCGACCGCTGGGACGGAGATCGGCTCAAGCCTTCGGCCCTGGTGTTCACCGCCGCCCTGGCCTGCCCGGCCGTCGCCCAACTGATCTACATCGCCCACCCCATCGCCCTGGCGGTCGGCGCCGACATGCCCTTCGTCCTGGCCGCGCCGGCGATGATCGCCAGCCTCCTGCTCTTCCCGCTGCTCTGGCCCGCGCGCGAGGACCGTCCGGCCCTGGCCATCTGCGCCTTCGCCCTGCTCAGCCTGGTCTTCCTGGACCTGTACCTGCGCCTGTTCATTCCCTGGTCGCCGCATCATCCCCGGCCGATCGAGGTGGTCTATGTCGAGGAGGCCAACCGCGCCCGCTTCCTGAGGGCCAGCCCCCTGCCGGAGCTGGAGCCCTGGACCAAGTCGATCCTGGAGGCCGACGGCGCGCCCATCCGGCTGATCCCCCTGCCGCCCTTCTCCGCGCAGGCCTATGTCGGCCCCGGCTGGCCGGTCTCGGTGCCGCGCTTCGACATCCTGGAAATCCGCAAGCACCAGAAGACGACCACGCTGAAGATCACCCCCGGCGGCATGTCGCGGGATGTCTATCTGGAGATGGAGTCCTCCACGCCCATCGACGGCATGACCGTCAACGGCCTCAAGGCGGTCGACGAGCTCAAGCCGAACATGATGATGGTGGTGCGCTGGCACGCCGCCCGCCAGCCGCTGACCTTCTTCTTCAACTCGTCGGTCGAGACCACCTTCAAGATCCGCTACGCCGAGGTGATCGACGGCTGGCCCTCGGACGCGCCGCCGCTGCAGACCCTGCCCGCCGACGCCATGGCCTGGGACAACTCCGGATCCACTGTCGTGGTCGGCGCCACCAAGTACAAGTGGTGACCGCCAGCTGACTTGCTTTCGCCCAAAGTCTCGGCCAAGGCTTTGCCATGGCTAAGGAATCCGCGGTCATCATTCACCACAACCCGAACTGCGGAACCTCGCGCAACACGCTCGAGATGATCCGCCAGGCCGGGATTTCGCCCACCGTGCACGACTATGTGAAGCAGGGCTGGACGCGGCCGCAGCTGCGGGACCTGTTCGCCCGCATGGGCGTGGGCCCCCGCGACATTCTGCGGGTTCGCGGAACGCCGGCCGAGGAGCTAGGGCTGACCAGGGCCGGCGTCTCGGACGATCAGCTCCAGGACGCCATGGTCGCCCACCCGATCCTGGTGGAACGCCCCATCGTCGAGTCTCCAAAGGGCGTACGGCTCTGCCGGCCTGCGGAAACCGTCAAGGACCTGCTCTAGGCATGAATCTGGCTCTGACAGGTCATCGGGAGCCGGAACTGGATCATGGCGGGGCGCCCCGCCGCAGTTGAGGGCCCGTCGCGGGGAGGCGATGCAGGAGTTCGATCCGAGACATCCACCGGTCAGGTACGCGCCGCGCCTCATGATCTGCGCGGTGGGCTTCGCCGCCCTGGCGTTGAGCTGGCGGCTGACTGTCCGCGAACCGGTCGTCGCGGGCGAGCATGCCCCTCCCCACCCCGCCCTGGCCGCCGCCCAAGCCCAGCGTCCCAGGACCCAGACGCGGCTTGAGCATTTCGAGCAGGTGGCCATGAAGGTGCTGCCGGGCGAGACGCTGAAACAGTCGCTGCTGCGCCTGGGCCTTGCGCCGGCCGAGGCCGAGCAGGCCGTCAAGATCATGGGCGACGCCTTCGACACCGTGAACATCAAGGCCGGCCTGGCCTTCCAGGCCGCCGTCGAGCGGCCCATCGACCATCGCGGGCCCGCGCGGTTGATCGGGTTGCAGATGCGCACCGGTCCGGCCACCGCCATCAGCCTGGCGCGCACCTTCGACGGGGCCCTGAAGCTCCGCCAGACCGAGGAGGCCACGCGGCAGGAGACCACCGTCGCCCAGGGCAGGATGGCCGGATCGCTCTACGCCTCGGCCATATCGGCCGGCGCGACGCCGGAGCTGACCGCTCAGGTGGTCAAGCTCTTTTCCCACAAGCTGGACTTCAGCCGCGACATCCACCCGGACGACCAGTTCCGCATGGTGTTCGACCGCGAGGTGACGGACTCCGGCCACACCATCCAGACCGGCGACCTGCTCTACGCCGAGATCGGCGCCAAGGGGCAGACCACCCGCTTCTATCGCTTCAAGGAGTCCGGCGCGTCGGAAGCCCAGTACTTCGACGAGGACGGCAAGAACATCCGCGGCTTCCTGCTGCGCACGCCGCTGGACGGCGCCAGGGTGACCTCCGGCTTCGGCATGCGGCTGCACCCCATCCTGGGCTACACCAAGATGCACACCGGCATCGACTTCGGCGCCCCCATCGGCACGCCGGTGTTCGCCGCCGGCGACGGAGTGGTGAAGGAAGCGCGCTGGGCGGGCGGCTATGGCCGCTGGCTGCAGATCCAGCACAACGGCCAGTGGGCCACCGGCTACGGCCACCTGTCGGGCTGGGCGGTGCGCGAGGGCGAGCGGGTGCGGCAGGGCCAGGTGGTCGGCTACGTCGGTTCGACCGGTCGTTCCACTGGCCCGCACCTGCACTACGAGGTGATCCTCGACGGTCAGAAGATCAATCCGATCGGCGCCAAGGTCCCCCAGGGGACCATCCTGGGCGGGCGACAGCTGGCCGCCTTCAAGGTCGAGAAAGCCCGGATCGACGCCCTGCTGAAGGGCCACGGCGAGGACGACGGCTCCGAGCTCGCCGGCGAGACGCCCCTCGCCAGGACCGCGTCCCTGAGAAGGCCCGTCGCCGCCGGCGGCGACGCCCCCGTGCTGAGGTTGGCCCAGCGCTAGGGCGGGTTGCGATCTGGCGGACTCCGATCCTCCGCTCTAGATCTTTGTATTCACGCGCGTTTTGTTCTAGACGGCCGGCCCCCAACCCAGACCCAGGCTCTTCTGCAGGGCCACGTAGTCGTCGACCAGGGCGGCCTTGGCGACCAGCAGGTTCTGCTCGGCGTTCAGGCGCGTGCGCTCGGTGTCGATGACGTCGGCGGTGCTGGCGACGCCGGCGGACTGGCGCTGGCGCATCAGCACGGCGGCCCGGTCGGCCGAGGCCTTCACCCGGGCCTGGGCCACCACATCCTGGCGGGCATGGCCCAGGCGGGCCAGGCCGGTCTCCACCTCGCCCAGGGCGTTGAGAACGGTGCTCTCGTACTGGGCCGCGGCCTCGTCGCGGCCGGCCCTGGCCTGGTCGATGCGGGCGCGGGTGCGGCCGAAGTCCAGGGCGTTCCACTGGATCACCGGCGCGGCCAGCCCAGTGGTCCCGTCAAACAGGCGACCGATGTCGGTCGAGCCCCAGCCCAGCAGGCCGATCAGGTTCACCTTGGGGAAGAGGTCGGCGGTGCGCTGTCCGATCACCGCGTTCTGGCTGGCCAGCTTGCGCTCGGCGGCGCGGATATCCGGGCGGCGGCGAAGCAGGTCCGCCGGATCGCCGACGGCGACCTGGGCCGGCAGCTCGGGCACGGCGCCGGCCGGCGCCAGCTCGGCGTCCAGGGCGCCCGGTTCGCTTCCGGTGAGCACGGCCAGGCGGTCCAGCGAGCCTTCGATGTCGCTCTGCAGCGGGATCAGGGTCTCGCGGGTGGTCTCCAGATGGGCGCGCAGGCGCTCCAGGTCCAGGGAGGACTCCACGCCCCGGCCGTTCCTCTGGGAGGCCAGGTCGACCGTCTCGGATTCCAGTTTCACCGATTGCTCGGCGATGGCGCGGCGCTGCTGCTGGTCGCGCAGGTCGACGTAGACCCGGGCCACCTCGGCGGCGAGCGAGACGCGGACGTCGTCCAGATCGGCCTGCACGGCGCCCGCCTGGTCGGCGGCCGATTCCGCCGCACGCTGCTTGCCGCCGAACAAATCGATCTCCCAGGTGGCGTCGAAGCCGGCGTTGTAGAGCTTCAGCTCCGTGCCGCCGCCCCCGCCCGGCAGGGCGTCGCCCGGCACGTTGGCGTAGATGAAGCCGCCCGCCGCCGTGGCGGAGGGCAATTTGTCGGCCTGACGCTCGGTGAACAGGGCGCGCGACTGGCGCAGCCGCGCCTCGGCGGCGTGGACGTCCGGGCTGCCGGCCAGGGCCGCGTCGATCAGCCTGTCGAGCTCTGGATCGTTCAGCGACGTCCACCAGCGGGCGACGGGCGGCGCTTGCGCGGCCTCGGCCAGTCCGGCGCGATGGAAGGCCGGGGCCTTCTCGGCCAGGGGCGCGGGGTGTGGCGGGCCCTGATAGTCGGGACCGACGACGCAACCGGCCAGGGCGGCGCTGGCGAGAAGGGTGGCGGATAGGCGGGCGAGGGTTCGGGTCATGATCAGTGCGCCGCGGCGACCGCGCCGGGACGCGGCGGCCGGATGAGGAGGACGAGGGGGAGGCAGACCACCAGCATCACCCCCAGCACCCAGAAGGCGTCGGCGAAGGTCATGGCGGCGGCCTGCAGGTCGATCTGGGCGGCGAGCTGGCGCAGGGCCTGCAGCTGGCCATAGGCCATGTCGCCGGTGTTGGCGGCGAAGCTGGAGGCCATGCCGGCGACGCGGTCCTGCACCAGGGGCGAATTGGCGTGGACGCTCTCGCGGAGGGCGTCGGTGTGCTGGGCGGTGCGCCAGTCGAGCATGGCGCCCAGGGAGGCCAGGCCCAGCGAGCCCCCGAGGTTGCGGGCCATGTTGAACAGCCCCGCCGCATCGCCCGCCTGCTCGGGCGCCACCGCGCCCACCGAGGCCTGGTTCAGCGGGAACATGGCCAGGACCTGGCCCATGCCGCGCAGGATCTGCGACAGGGTGAAGTCCCCGCCGGCGCTCTGGGCGGTCAGGTGGGTGTCGATCAGGCAGCTCACCGCCAGCAGCAACAGGCCCGCCGAGACCAGGATGCGCAGGTTCACGCGCCCCATCAGCGGCGGCAGGATCGGCACCATCAGGAAGGCCGGGATGCCGGCGATCAGCATCACCATGCCCGACTGCTCGGCGTTGTAGCCGGCCACCCCGCTCAGGAACTGGGGCAGCAGGTAGAGCACCCCGTAGAGCACCCCGCCCACGGCGGTGATCAGCACCACCACCCCGGCATAGCTGCGGTTGAGCAGCAGGCGCAGGTTCACCACCGGCTCCTTGCTGGTGAACTGCGAGACGATCAGCGTCGCGATGCCGAGCACCGCCGCGATGGCCAGCTCGACGATCATCCGGGACTCGAACCAACGCTCGCGCTGGCCCTCCTCGAGCACGATGGTCAGGCTCGACAGCCCCACCGACAGCCCCAGTATGCCCAGCCAGTCGGCCCGGCCGAGCAGGCCGAGGTTCGGCTTCTCGCGCTTCAAGCCCAGCAGCAGCAATGTCGCCAGGCCCACGCCGACGGGGATGTTGATGAAGAAGCACCAGCGCCAGCTGATGTGTTCGGCCAGCCAGCCCCCGACCACCGGCCCCAGCAACGGGCCCAGCAGCACGGTCAGGCCAAAGGCGGTCATGCCGATCGGCTGCTGATGCTTGGGCAGGCGAGTGGCGACGATGGTCTGGGCGGTGGGGATCATCGCCCCGCCGGTGAAGCCCTGCCCCACCCGGCCGACGATCATCCAGGCCAGGGTGTGCGACGAGCCGCAGACCACCGAGAACAGCACGAACAGCACGGCGCATCCCAGCAGCATGTTGCGCAGGCCGAACACCCGCGTCAGCCAGGCCGTCAGCGGGATCATGACGATCTCGGAGACCAGGTATCCGGTGCCGATCCAGGTGCCCTCGGTGCCGGTGGCCCCCACCTCGCCCTGGATCTGGGGCAAGGCGGAATTGGTGATCGAGATGTCGAGCGAGGCCATCAGGGCGCCCAGCGAGCCCGCGGCCACGGCGATCCAGGCGGCCGCGTCGGCGTTCCGCGGCCGCGCGCCTGCGTCCGTCACATGGGAAGCGCTCATGACGCCGACCGGGTGTCAACCTTGGCGGTCGCCGAGAGGCCCGGCACCAGCACCTTGCGGGCGTCGGCCGTGGCCTGGATGCGGATGCGCACCGGCACCCGCTGGACGATCTTGGTGAAGTTGCCGGTGGCGTTCTCAGGCGGCAGCAGGGCGAACTGGGCGCCGGTGCCGGGGGCGAAGCTGTCGACCACGCCGTTCAGCGTCTTGCCGCCCAGGGCGTCGACCTTGATCGAGACCGGCTGGCCCGGCCGCATGCGCCCGAGCTGGGTCTCCTTGAAGTTGGCCACCAGATAGATCGAGCCGGTGGGCACGACGGTCATCAGCCGCGCGCCGGCGGTGACGTACTGTCCGAGCTGCACGGTCTTGTCGACGATGCGGCCGGCGATGGCGCTGGTCAGCACCGTGTCCTGCAGGTTCAGCCCGACCTGCCGGGCGTTGGCGCGGGCGGATTCGAGCTGGGCCCCAGCCTGGCCGATCTGGGCTTTCAGAGTCGCGACCTGATGCTCGGCGGCGGCGAGGGACGCGGCGTTGGCGGCGACGGTCTGCTGCGCCTGGTCGCGGCTGTTGATCAGCTGCTGCAGCTTCTCGGGGGTGTCGGCGCCCGAGGCGGCCAGGGGGCGGTAGCGCTCGACTTCACCGGCCGCGAAGGCCGCGCCGGAACGGGCGCTGGCGAGCTGGGCCCGGGCCTGGGCGATCACCGACTGCTGCTGGATAAGCTGGGCCTCAGCCGCGGTGACATCTGCGGCGCGGGCGTCGATGGCGGCCTGGGCCTGCTCGGCGCCGGCCTGGTAGCTGCGCGGATCGATCCGAACCAGGGGCTGGCCGGGGGCCACCTGCTGGTTGTCGGACACCAGGACCTGGGTGACATAGCCTTGCACCTTCGGGGCCACCACCACCTGGTCGGCGCGCAGATAGGCGTCGTTGGTGCTCTGCATGAAGCGCCCGACGGTCCACCAGTTGAACAGGCCGACTCCCGCCGCGACCGCCACGATGGCGGCTCCGATCAGCAGCACCCCGCGGGTGCGCCCGCTGCGCGGGGGCGCCTTGCGGTCGACCGTGGACGTCTCGGCCGGGGCCGTGAAGGAGGATGCGTCGTCGGGCATGACCGACTCCAATCTGGAAATGTATGCCGCATGGCACTAATTTAGCCGCAAATGTATGTCAATTGGCATAAATCGAATTTTCGTGCATTGATCGGGTCAAAGGGAGACAGCGTCCATGGGAGCGGTTGGGCCGCGCCGCAGTCCGAGCGAGGGAGGCTATGCGCGGGGGCAGGAGACCCGCCTGCGCATCATCGAGACCGCCATCCCGCTGTTCGCGCGACTGGGGTTCGAGAACACCTCCACGCGCGAGATCGCCGCCGAGGCGGGGGTGAACCCGCCGGCGCTGCAGTATTATTTCGACAGCAAGGAAGGCCTCTATCGCGCCTGCGCCGAGCACATCGCCGACCTCGTCACCGAACTGTTGAACCCTGAGCTCGACCGGGCCGAGCGGCTGTTGCGCGACGGCGAGCCCGCCCAGGCGCTTATCGAGGGCTACTGCGGCCTGATCTCGGCGATGGCCGAACTGCTGTTCTGCCGCCCCGAGGCGGAGAGCTGGTCGCCGATGATGGCCCGCGAGCAGGCGGGCCTCGGCCCCGGCATCGCCTTCCCGCTGATGCGCGAGCGGTTCCTGGACCGGCTGAACCGAACCTGCGGCGGCCTCTACGCCGCCATCAGCGGCCGCCGGGCCGACGATCCCGAGACGTTGGTGCGGATGATGGCCATGAACGGCCAGCTGAAGGCCTGCCACATCGGCCGGCGCGACATGCTGGCCTGCCTGGGCTGGGACGACATCAGCCCCGAGCAGGGCCGGCTGATCAAGGCGGTGATCGTCGACCAGATCCGCCTGCTGCTCACCGCGGAACTGCGCGCGCGGGCCTAGGTCGTAAGACCCGCGCGTCCGGGCCGCCATGGAGGGAGCATCCGAACCCTCACCCCAGCTCCCGCTCCGCGAAGGCGCGCATGGCGCCGGCCAGGTATTCGGTCAGGCCGGGCTGGACCGCCTCGTAGCGGGCGCGGAAGTCGGGATGGTCGGCGTACATCTGGCCCAGTCCCTCGTAGGCCTCTCGCGAGGGCCTGCGGTTCCACATCACGGCGACCCAGGCGTGGTGCCGCCGGATCAGGGCCTGGACCGCCTCCGAATCGGCCGGCAGCCCGTCCGCCAGGGCCTTGCCCATCCCGGCCTCGACCTCGGCGTACTCGCGCCCCGACCGATCCCAGTCGGCCTTGGACCATGACTTCAGGGCCGTCTTGGAGGCTTCGATCGAGACCCTGGCCTTGTCGCCGAAACGGCCGATCAGCTGGGCCTCGTATTCGGCCTGTTTGGCGGGCTCGAAGCCCTTGTAGAGATCCTCGTCCTTCATCTGCGTCTCTCCTGCGAGCGCGGCGAGGGTGCGATCGAGCGTCTGGATCAGCCGGCGATAGCGGGCGGCCTTCTTGGACAGCATCAGGCGCTGCCGCTTCAAGGCCTCCTGCCGATCGAAATCCGGCCGGTCCAGAAGGTCGGCGATGGCTTCCAGCGGCAGCTCCAGCTCCCGGTGGAACAGGATCTGCTGCAGGCGCAGCAGCTCCTCGCGGCCATAGTAGCGATAGCCGTTCTCGCCGACCTGGGCGGGCTTGAGCAGCCCCACCTGATCGTAGTGATGCAGCGTCCGGACCGTGACGCCCGAAAGCCTCGCCACCTCCTTGACCGTATAGAGCTTCATCACCGCCTCGACGCTGGTTTTTGCCTTCGGTGAGACGGCTTATCGGGGCTGACGCGGCGTCAGGGTCAAGGGGTGCCAATGGTCCGAGGCCAAGGCAGTCATCCCCCGGCCTTCTCCCCAGCCCCCTGCTCCTTCACCCCCAGGGCATCGGCCAGCCGCATCTTCGCCGAGCCGGGGCGCAGGGGCTGTTGCTGGCTCTCGTGGGGGGCCCAGCCGGTCATGGTGATGATCTCGAAGGTGGCGGTGATCCGGCCGTCCGGGCGGGCGAAGCGTTCGGCGTAGACCTCGCAGGCCCGCGCCAGCACGCGGCGGGACAGCGGCCTTCGCTCGGCCAGCACGTTGGTTTCCCCCATGACCCGCAGGTCCTTGACCAGTTCCATCGGATGGCCATAGCCGACCTGCACCCGGTCCACGTCGGCCACCGGCAGGGCGAAACCGGCCCGCTGCAGCAGGGCCGCGGCGTCCAGCACGTCGGCGAAGGGCGAGATGCGCGGGCCCGCCCCGCCGGAGAGCTCGGAGTCGGCCTGCATCAGCGACTGCCTGAACTCGGTGAGGGTGGCGCCGCCGAAGATGGCGCCGATGAAGAGGCCGTCCGGCTTCAGGGCGCGGCGGATCTGGATCAGGGCGCCCGGAAGGTCGTTGGTCCAGTGCAGGGCCAGGGTCGAGACCACCAGGTCGAGGCTCTCGTCGGCGAAAGGGAGACGCTCCTCGTCGAGCTGCACGCGGGCGCCCGCCCGGCCCGCGAGCATCGCCCCAGAGAGGTCCGTTTCGATCAGCTGTCCGACCTTTTCCCGGGCATCGCTGGCCGCCAGCGCCCGCGCGAAGGCCCCGTCCCTCGCCCCGAGGTCGACGGCGCGCGGGAAGCTGCGCATGATGGCTTCCAGGCGCATCACCGCGTCCTCGGCGGCCCGGGCCTTCAGGAAGCCGGCGGCGGAGAAACCCTCCGCGGCGCGGTCCAGGCGGCGGCGGTGCAGGGCGCGGTCGAAGAGGATGGGCGGGGCGGACATGCAACTCCTAGATGGCGCCCCGAGCGGCTTCTGGAAACCGCATCTGCGCACGCCCGGCCGGGCGCTGCTCGACCTGATCCTGCCGCCGCGGGCCCTGGACCACGGCTCGGCCATGCAGACCACCGGCCTCTCGGCCGAGGCCTGGCAGAGGATCGCCTTCCTGGAGGCCCCGGTTTGCGACGGCTGCGGCGCGCCTTTCGAGCACGACCTGGGCGACGGCGTGCGCTGCGCCGCCTGCATCTCGCGGCCCCGGGTGTTCTCCAGGGCCCGGGCGGCCTGCCTCTATGACGACGCCTCGCGCGACCTGGTGCTGCAGCTCAAGCACGCCGACCGTACAGAGCTGGCGGGCCTGCTCTCGACCTGGCTCAGCCGGGCGGCGGCCGAGCTGCTGGACGAGGCCGAGCTGATCGTCCCGGTGCCGATGCGGCCCTGGAAGATGCTGCGCCGCCGCTACAACCAGGCCGCCGAGCTGGCGCGACCGCTGGCCCGCCGTTGGAAGACGCCCTATGCGCCGGGCGCGCTGAAGCGGCTGAAGGGCGACAGCCAGGCCGGCAAGTCGGCCTCGGGCCGCCGGCGCGCCGTCGCGGGCGCCTTCCAGGTTCCCGAGCGGAACAAGAAGCAGGTCGA
>Ga0265338_10008802_pt1 | contig 12183 bp, 20 predicted proteins | sample 42126metaG_FD_193579 | JGI IMG/M metagenome (GOLD analysis project Ga0265338, IMG submission 193579) | Rhizosphere microbial communities from Carex aquatilis grown in University of Washington, Seatle, WA, United States - 4-21-26 metaG | ecosystem: Host-associated > Plants > Roots > Rhizosphere... | reverse complement strand
TACGGCTTACCTACAGCCACGATCTCTTTGACCAGATCGCGCATCTCCGGCGAAGCGGCCCAACTAATCTGCAATTGACGCTCGTCGTCCCGCCCTCCCGCTGGAGAGGAGGAGTCGGCCCTGCAATACTCCGCCCAATCATGCATGAAATGAACCACGTCGCGCCAACGGAACACGATGTCGTCCAGACCGGAAATCAGGCTCTTGCTGCTGCGTTCCCACTTCTCGTAGTCGGGATGTTCAAGCAGCCAATCACCAGGCAACTTCTGCGGCTCCCCGCTTCCCTCGCTCACCCGCGCTGCCCGTTTCTGCTGATCCTTGTCGATGTCCAGCGACGGCTCGAAGTTGTAGTCCCGCAACTCGTTGCAGAATTGACGAACGTCCTTCGCCGTCTCGCTCCCCTGACTCTCGGCTAGTGGGGGCGCGGCCTTCACAAACTTCTTCGTCGTGCTCCAGATAGGACCGCTTTCCTCGGACGAGACGCACCAGTCGCCATGGGCCGCGTGATCGCTATACTTTTGGCCGCAATTCGTGCACAGGTCGTCGTCCGCTGGCTCCCGCTCCCCTGCTGGGACCGGAGCCGCGACCGCGATTTCTTCGCCTTCATCCTCCCAGCCGTTGTGAAACTCGTGATACGCCTCTGGAGTGCAGCCGTGATGACGCGAAAAGTTGTAACTGAACTCCGATTTCTTCGAGCTGCCGCATCGTGGACAAGCCACGCGCCCACCCGCCACCAACAAATTAGGCCACTTCGAGATTAAGTTGATGCCCCAGGCTTCATGATCACCATCGTGACCTTTCTGGCGCATGCATTCATACATCTGCCCGTCTCGCGCTAAACAATGTTTCACGCGCCCACCCTCCACCCGCCCATCCCGCTTATCCATTTGCAATCTCCAGAAGTACGTCTGCGTGACACGGTTGATCTAAGGGACACCAACAAGCCAAGTCTTTGCCGTGAAGTTCGGCCTTGATGCGTGGAATGTCGAGAGTCGAACGGTGATTGCAAGCAAACACCCATGCTCGGTAGCGCCGAACCGCTTCCGTTCTGCCATCGTGAGATAGGTCGGCATAGTGCGCGATGAAATATGGATTCCCCCATTTCGTCGGCCTGCCCACATAGACCGCACCCTCTGGCATTCTCCAGCCTTTCGACCTCTTTCGTTGAATCCGCTTCGGTCGGTCCACCCGCCCATCCTTAGACATCATTGACCTCCCGAGATTTCCATGCTCTACGAAACGCTGCATCCAAATTAACGCGCCCGATTAGGCGAAACTTGAATGTCCGAGACATGACGCCTTTCTGCACACGCCACTTTCCGATGCGAATAATAATTAGCAACTCATGTCCGTGATAGACAAGATCGCCAACCTGCTCCTCTCGCGCCCTACCTACCATGCGATAGATCGGGACCGTCGTGCCACGCTCATCCTTCTCTGACGCCATTAGACACGCTCCTGGTGATGCAGGTAGGGCTTGATCTTTTCTTCCTTCTCGTCTGAGCGCCGCTCGATCATAAATTCGTCCACATCGCCAGCTCGAAACATCATGCGAACCGCGCAGCGTATATCCCCAAGTTCCTTCACCAAGTCGCGCCGATTCTGGCCTTCGTCATCATCCGAATGCGGGTTGTAAGACTCGTAACCATGCCGCAGAATCTTCCCGATAGCCTGTTGTGCCTCGCCAAGCTCCTCCAGCAAGATCGCCAGCCGCTCGGCTTGTGCATCCGTCAACTCATTACTGAACTTCACATTTTGCGACGCCATTAGACACCTGCCTTTCGCCCTCAATTTGACGTTCCGAAACCGGCCAATTCGCAGAAAAATGAACAGTGAAAGTTCGGCTCCTGCTTCATGTCTCCGCGTCCAGCCGGCAACTCGGCGAGTGACATGCGTTCACCTTTGCGCGGACCACTTCTGAATGCGAGGAAGTTTGCACCCGGACCGATTTCCTCTTGAATCGCCTGAATCTGCACGAACCTATTCGGGAAGTCCTCGCGGATGTTCTGCCAGTAGGCTTGACCGCCCTTCGGACAACCGACGCAGTTCGCGTTCGCATAGCCTTTGCGGTACATCAGCGGGAGAACGATTCCGGCGCGATCAACGATGGCGAGACAATCATCGTGACTTAGCCCTTGCTCAATACAGGGAGCAAACCAGTTCGTTTCCGGGAAGTGCTCTTGCAGTTCTACGAGTCGATCCTCTTCCCCTCGCGTGAACCCGATAACGGAAATGTCTTCCGGCTGACTGATGGCATTGAGTAGCTTTCTTTTTAACTCCAACGAACAGGGCGCACCGTGCTCCCCCTTGATGAATCGCTTGCGCCTCCAAACCTCATCCGTCGATGCCCCGTACTTCTCATCCCTCAAAACCAGCACCGGACGGCCAAACCACTTTTCGCAATCGGCCAGGAACCTGCGGTTGTCTGCATCTTCTTCCTGCACAAAGGCATTGACGATCAGGATCTCGGAATCTGGGCGGTTGGCAAGAACCCACTTCGTAGCCACAGCCGAGGCAGCTCCGCACGAAAACTGACAAACATACCGTTCGCCACCCCTACCCTTCGACGCCATCACGCACCCTCCTTCGCCTTCCTGATTCCGTTCCGACTCGTGACCGTCTTGAAGCCATCCTCAAATTCGAGCAAGCAACTGTTCTGCGCTCCTCGCGCCAGCACGCGGCATCGCATTCCCTTGCGGCCGATCAAGCGGCCGACAGGTCCGAGTCCCCACGTCCAGACGTAAGGGAACTCTCCGCGCTTTTCCTCAGCCATCACCGAACCGCCTTCCGAGTCACGGACACACCGCAATTGCTGCAGGTCGCCGACGATGATGATGTCGTCGTGCAGACGGCGGACGACTGGCCAGCGTTAAGGTCGCAGGCGAAGGCCTGGGGGCCTACGCCCGGGCTGTACTGTGTGATGTCGAATCCCACCACGTTCTTGCCGGACTTCTTATCCACCGCAATGACCGGCACGAAGTAAGGCTCTGGCGGTGCCAGGTACCAGTGCATTCCAAGCACGAGGAGCACCAGCACCACGGCCGCGATTAGACAGAATGCCAGTCGGCCTCCGCTGCCTTCGGCTTCGTCCTTCGCGAAGTCAAACAGCGGATCGTCGAGATAGTGGCGGTGAAAGGTGCTCGGAAATTCGCGGCGGTCAGAAGCTGGGGATGCCATGTTACAGGTACCTCAGAGCGAGATAGTTGATCGTCAGATGGAGCACGTTATCCACGATCATGCTCCGTACACCAACGAAATCCAGACGTTGTGGCGGTTGCCGTTCTTCTCCTTGCGCTCCGAACGCACCACGCGGTCGGTGTGCTGCAAGATCCCCATCGTGCGCGCGCGCTTCATCGCTGGACCGATCGCGGCCAGGTTGTGCGTGTGCGGCTGCTTTACCAACTTCTCGAACTCCTCGAGCACGTCGTCCGACGTAATCTCCGGCTTCTTCCGAGCTGCGGCCATCACGCACGCATCCCAAAAGTGTTTCCACTTCGGGTCGGCATTCTCGTCCGCTTGCTGCATCCCGGCCGCGATTCGCTCCTGCACCTGCGGTGGTAGCTTGCTGGTGAAGTCGAGGCCGTACTGGATGGGGTCGCTCAAGCGAATAGGTTCTCCTGCTTTATCTCCAAGGCCTCCGGGTTCATGTTGAATAGCGGCCGGTCGTCCTCGATGCGCTTTCGCGCCAGAGCGCAGTACTCACGTTTCAACTCAATCCCCAGGAAGCGACGGCCGAGGCGCAGCGCGACCACTCCCGCGGTGCCAGCTCCGCAGAACGGGTCCAGTACGATGCACGGCATAGGAGGCGGCGGGACGATGATCTTTCCCTCCGAGACGGTGCATTCGCACGTCGGAATCCATAGGTCCGTGATTTCACTATCACGCTTCCACGGAGCGCCGCACTCAGGACAGCAACCGCGTGCGCTGGTGCCGGCGAGGATCGGTGGCTCGACTAGCTTTTCGGGGAAGGTGGCAAAATGGGCTTCGGCGAATCCTTGGGTTGTGACCGTCCAGACGGTCCGCTTGTTGCGCTCCGTTGGCATCACGTTCATCGCGGCGTCGAAACTGGTGTTGTTCTTGATGCCTTCGCCAGGTGTGGCCACTTTGTGTGGATAGCGGCCTATTAGTTCGCGGTGGGAGCCGTAGTTGGAATCCCAGCCAGTCGGGCGCCGGTCATTGGTGTCGGGGCTGGTGGCTTCCTTGGTGGCTTCCGCGTCATAGAAGTAGCGCGGACTCTTGGCCAGCAGGAAGATGTACTCGTGGGCCTTTGTCGGCCGGTCGTTCACTGACTCCGGCATCGGGTTCGGCTTGTGCCAAATGATGTCTGAGCGCAGGTACCAGCCATCGGATTGCAGCGCGAGCGCGATGCGCCACGGTACTCCGCAGAGGTCCTTGTTCTTCAGGCCCGTGTTTTTCTGACTGGTCGGCGGTCGCCAATCCGTTGTTCCGTCGTAGGCCAGGCTGTTGACTCGGGATCCTCTGTCGATCTTGCGCTGGATGCCGTTTCCGCGGTTCTTCCCGCTGTAGTTTCCCCAGGAGCCGGTATAAGAGTCGCCGACGTTCAGCCAGAGCGTTCCGTCGCTTCGCAGCACGCGGCGCATCTCTCTGACGATCAGCACGGTGTGCCGTATGTACATTTGGAGCTGTGGCTCGAGGCCATAGCTGCCGCGCCACGCATTGCACTTCTTGCAGCGTTCGCCGGCGAATCGGTGCTTGCACTTCGCGCTTCCGCCCCACACCTGTTTCGGTAGTTTGTAATCGCGCAATCCCCAATACGGCGGACTGGTCACGATCATGTGGACGGAGCCATCGGGGATCCGCGCTAGCACTTTGCGCACGTCTCCCTGGACGACGCGCCACGGCTGATTGAGATTGATTCTCCTCACGCTGGGAACTCCCGAACCCTCAGTTCGTGTGGCCACTCATGCCAGTCACCGCCCTTGCGGTCTTTCTTGCGCCTTCGCTCTCCTCCCTGAATCACGTTGGAGCCGAGCTGCTTCATGAAAAACGGAACGTTTGCCTCCTCGCATTGTTCAAGGATGGACTCCGCCCACGCGGTGTTGAACGGCCGCGCGCCTGGTCCGCTCTCACCACCAGCGATCACCCAATCAATCTTGGTGCCCATCGGGCCGAACTCGCCCGTGCCGCAATAATGGAGTCCGCGCAGCGCGTCCAGCCTTAGTAGAGGGCGATTGACGAGCATCGGGTGTTCGTCGTCCGCGTACCTTGAGGGGAGTGCCTTTAGGGAAACCGCTTCCAGCAACGGCTCGACGCTGAGAAAGCGCACAGCGGCCGGCGTCTCGAGTAGCAGCGGGATGCGCTCATCGGCGCACGCCTGGTTCTCGACGGAAACACCAAACCAAATGTGCGGGTGCGGACGATACATGCAGGCAGAAACCCATCTCTGCATCCTCTCCGCTCGCTTCGTAAGAATCTGGAACGTGTGCTGCTTGGCTGCGACGATGGCTAGAAACACTTCCTCGATCAGTTCCGAAGGGATGGCCTCGTGGAACAGGTCGAACATATCGCCCACGAAGATCGTTGCTGGCTTCTTCCGGTGGACTGGCTCATCGAGGATGCGCGGGTCGATAAAGAACTCATGGTTCGCCAGATTCGGAACGGTGTACTCCGCGCCGGTACCGAACCGCTTGTTAATCGTCGAGGCGTAGCAGTTCTTGCACCCCGGCGAGATACGGGTGCAGAAGGTGCCGGTGCTGCCTCCCCACTTCTGATCTGCGCCGTCAGCGAGCTGTCTGCTTCGCTGTGCGCGGATCGGGTTCCACGTAAATCCGCCCTTCGGTCCGCCGGTCTGCGGCCGATGTGTCCACTCAATGCTTGTTCGGTTCATCAGGCGTGCGCTCCCATCGCTTGCGGTGCTTGACGTCGACGCATTGGTGCTGTCTCCCACCGGATGTATTCGTGCAGCGGTTCACTCAGCCGTCCCTGCACCCTCGACAGGGCCGACACCAGGAACAGGTTCTCGGCGGCTTTGTTCGTGTCGAACCGGATGCTGCTTCGCTCCATGCTGACGCGCTCCGTTTTCGGGTCCCACCAAAGCAGCCCCCATCCACTGGATCCCCACTTGAATCGGGTCAGTGGCTCGGCCGGTTCTTCTCCGCCAGCGATCAGCGTCTCGAACTCGTGGGCTCGAACCATGCCGTGCGGTACCAGGTAGAAACGGTAGTCACCCATCCCCACCCCGTTGCGGCGTGCTGGCTTGCTCGAATCGCGCTTGAAGTCTCCGCGGCCGACCTTGCACTCGACGAGCACAGAGCCGTGCCGCTTGGTGCTGAATCCGATGGCGTCGGGTACTTCAATCCACCCGCAGCTCATTTCGCTGAGGACGACGGGGCAGTGTTTGAAGTCGCGCAGCCAGCGCACGGCACGAGCGACGAGCGCGGCATGGGTTACGAGTGGCGTGCTAGTCAACGGGCACGCCTCCCGCGACGGCGAAAGCGCGTCAGGTCAATCTGCGACCGGCTAATGAGTCGGCCAACTGTGTTGCGGTGAAGTCCAAGGACGGTGGCGGCGGCGCACTGGTTCCCTCTGTGCGTGACCAACACTTCCTCGAGATAGCGTTGGCGTGCGAGACGGACAAAATCTCGCACGCTCATTTGCGCGGTCGCGGCGGTTTTAAGAATGGTGCTCCACGACTGCTCGACGGGGCTCGGCGCTAGTTGCGGTGCTGTTGCCAATGTTCTTTCTCCCTGGGGCGTAGTTACCGAAAGTTGATCGGCAGACCGTCAGATTCGGCGGCTGGCGACTTTCGGCTGGCTGAATCCCGGCCGGTTGGGCCGGTAGAAGCGTTCGGGCTCGGAGAATTTGGGGAAGGCCTTCCTTGTCTCTCCGAGCCCTGCGAAGGGCGGTCCGTGGCTGTTTGCACCCCTCTGGCGCCCTCCGGTTTCTGCGCGTCAAACTGCTGCGCTATGTTGTCGAGTTTCGAGCTGGCCTTTTCGCTCATTGATTCGTTGTGGCCGATGGCCTTCTCCGGCGGCGGCACGTTCGCATTGCCCTGCTCGTCAGACTCGATCAGTTTGGCGTTGTCTTGCAGGATGCCGGCGTCGGTCGCTTCATCGAGCGCGGCCGCTTTGACGATCGCGGAATTCTGAGCGCTGACGGGCAGGCGCTTGGCGAGGCGGCGAATCACTTTGGCTTTCGCCATCTCTCCCCAATCCTTTTTCCACGCGGGGCTGTCCGGGGCTTTCGAGCGCGCGCGTATCTTCTCGACCGTCGCGTTGCTCATAACCTCGAAGTCGAATCCGCCGTTCGTGTAGTGGACGACGGCATACACGTGGGTGATGGGCATGTCCTCGTACTGGTCGTCGGGCACGTGCCGCAGGAATGGATCGGTGCCGTGCTCGTAGGAGAATCGCTCTCCTTCGTGCACCACCTGAGCGCCGAGTGATTTTATTTCGCCCGAATTGCGCGAAAGCTGGATGTAGCCTCGATAGCCCGGCTGGCACTGGCACTCCCACGTGTCGTGGTCTTTGTTCTTGTACGGAATCAGGTAGGCCTGGCCGAGCACGTGGTCGAGTTCGAGGCCCAACTGCGCGGCCTGAATGATGGAGCCCACCACCGACTCTGGCGTGCACATCAAGAGCGTGGCATTCGTGCGCAGCTCGGTAAGCGCGATGCGCAGGAAGCGGTCTGGCGAGATGGCGTTCGGCAAGGCGCGTTCGATCTGCGTGAGGACGTTCTTTGTTTCGAGCATCCCCTTGAGCGTGCCGAATTTCTTCTGCAGCGGTGTCAGTGCCATCGTCTGAGGGGCGGCGGCGTTTGGTTGTTGAGAGGCGGTAGCCATTGCGTTTTTCTCCTTTTTCAAAATTCGTGTAGATCGTGCGGTGGTACTTGGCCGCTTCTTCCCCAAGCGACTAGCTCAGACCGGGCGCCGGATTTCTCCTGCCCAGCTCCCACCGCACGAAGCCGTTACTTCTCCGGGTACAGGCGCAACGACTGGCCGCCTGTTTCGCGTGAGACGTAATACTGTTGATAAATCTCCGGCTGTTCGGCTTTCAGGCGTCCTGAGTCGATGCCGTTGAATTTGTTCGTCATGATGTAGGACTTGCCAAAGCCGACAACGTAGGCCTTCGGCGCGGTTTGGAGTTTCAGGATCTCCGCGTCGATCTTGTCAATGTCCTCCTCGATCTTCTTGCCTTCGCGGTTCGCCAGGTCGCGGCGCGTGAGGAGTTCGGCCAGCTCCGTGTTCTGGATCGTGACGAGTTCGCCCTTGGCCGACTTCTCCGCCTTCATCGCTCGAGCCAGTTGCGGGTCGGTGGCTTCTCCGCGGCAGTCCATGCGCCAGGGGCAAATCTTGCAGCGCTCGTCGTCCGCGGGAATCGGCGGGTCCGGTAGTTGTCCCTTCCCCCAAACGGTGTTGGCGAATCCCTCGCCTTCGCGCTTGAAGGTGTCGATGATTTCCTCGTGCCGGCGGATGTCGATGTGCTTCATCGGGAGCGAACCGAACACTCCGACCATTGCCAGAGCGCCCCACGTGTGCCCTGTAACAAAGTTGGCCCACTGCACCTGGAGGATGTCTCCGGGGAACGGTCCGACGCGCAGGACGCGCAGGAATGGCCCTTCGGCGCGTGACTTGATTTCGAGGTCGCCTGTCTCCTCGACTCCGGCCGTGCCGGCGCGGATGGTGCGGTCCACGTGGACGCCAGCCCACGGAAACTCACGCGACCGGCGCGCGCGGGGAAGGCGGACCTTCGTGCCAGAGGCGTCAAGCATCACGTCCTCGGCTCCGCGAACAACATCGCGGCCGGTTTCTTCCTTGTATTGGGCGGCGACAATCGGCTCAAGCAGGTGGCCGCGTCTCATCAGGTCCTCGTCGATTTCGACGGGGAAGTCTGGCTCGATGTTCATCTTGTCGTAAGCCAACTGGCGGGAACATCCCTTGCCGTATTGCGGCTGGTTAAGAAGTTGGTAGGCCTCGCTGCCTCCGAGAAACTGGCGGCGTTCTTCTACCCAGCGGTGGCGCGGGTCCATCGTGCTTGGCTCGAGCTGCTGCTGCGGTTCTTCGAATACTGGTTCCTCCGTGGGAAACGGCACGCTCTCGACTGTGCCGAGTTCGAGTTGTTCTGGCTGGTCCATAAAATCTCCCTTCTTGCTGCGGCTGATGGTGATGGCGCAAACGGGCGGGTCTGCGCCATCACGGTTGGGGGTGGGCTATGCGGACGGTGCTTTTGTTGCTGCCTGGTCCTGTCCTGCTGGCTGCGCTGGCGCTGGCGGTTGTTCTGCGGCCGTCAGAGCTGTGTTGAGGTTCTGAACCGCGGTGTCCTGGTTCTTGAGCGAATCGAGCGAAGTGCGCAGGTCGTCCACTACCGCTTGAACGGCTGGGTCCTCACTGGCTCCGAGTGCGGTGATTGCTGCATTGATGGCGGTGGTTAGATTTCCGATGTCGCTCGTGATTGCGGAGACGAAGGCTCGGAAGTCGTCGCGGAAGGCTTGCAGGTTAGCAAGCCCGGTTTGCTGTGATGACATTATTTTCTCCTGATTGGTGAGGATTTGCTTGAGCTGCGCTGTGGTGGTTTCGTCCATGCTGGTGATGGCTGCGAGTATTTTGTGGAAGATCCTCCGCCGTCCCGAGCTGAACAATTCGTGTAGGTCCACTGCGTTCTCCTTGCTCACGTGATTCTTTCCACCACGCTCGGTTAAGAAGGCGAATCAGCCTTCGGTCGTTAGTGTTTTGAATCGCCAGCTCGATACGTTCGAGTTTTGTCATTCAGCGATTCCCTCTGATCTGGCTCCGGCCTCGTGGCACTCTGCGTCGCCTCGCACCGTTTAACCCCCGCACGCATTGGGCACCGGGATCCAGAAACTTCTTATGTCGTTTCGCGTACCAGCGTCGCGTTGGCCTTATAGGCAACGCGCAGCTTGCGAAGGTTGAGCGCGATCACACAGAGCGCTAGGCTCCCGACCACCAACGCGAAGGCGGTGGCAATCAGCAGCAGCAGAAGGAACAGGTTCACCAGGTCGATCATTCTTCGTAACTCCTCTCGACTCCCGGAATCCAGAAGTCACAGCTAAAGGCCCACCGCAGACGAGCGTTTCTCACATCCGCTTCGCGCTGGGTTATGTTTTCCCAGCGGATGAGGTTGCCGTATTCGCCTACCAGCACGAAGGGCTGCGGCTTTACGTTCGTCTCCTCGCCCACGAAGTCCAGCTCGAGTTCCGTGCCGCGCTCGGCGCGAACGACGCCGTTCTCGCAGATGATCACCGTGGTTTGTTCGTCAACTCTCATGCCGTTGTTTCGACTCGTGGACGCAGGTAATCGAGGAGCTGCCCAACCGTCTTGAGCTTGTCAATCTCGTCGTCTGAGATTTCGGAGAGTGAGTACTCCTCCTCGAGCGCCATTGCCACTTCGACCACATCCAGCGAATCGGCTCCTAGGTCGTCTTTGAACGACGCAGAGGGTGTAACTTCCTTGTCGTCGCACCCAAGGTGCTCGACGATGATTTCCTTGACACGTTCTTCGAGCGGTTTTTGTTTGTTGCTCATCGGCTTCCTCCTGCTGCGGCCGAAGCCGACAGCGGTTTCCTGTGCTGCACAATCACGGTGTTGCGCTTCTTGTCCTGGAAGATGGCGAACGCGCCACGCTCCCGCTTGCGGCCTCGATTGCCAAGGCGTGCTGCGAAGCTGCTGGCCTTCGTGCCAGCGGGGATCTTGAACTCGGCGCATCCAGTCGGAGACTTCACAACTAGATCGAGGTACACGTCGGTTTCGCTCGGCTTCGGGCCGGGATGCGTGCGCTCGCGAACTTCTTCCTTCGACGGGTAGCGGACCGCGATACCGTTCACGGCGCTGAAGGAGTTCTCGCCCTTGTATTCGCGCTCGATTTCATCCAGTGTGACCTGGCCGGCGCGCAGCGCTGGGTTGTTGGTGGCTCCGACGCATCTCCCGCGATGCCGTGGACGACCACAGCGCTTGCATTTGCTTATCTCGCGTGGGCTGGTGGTGAAAGTGTGGCGCTCCGGTGGCGGAGGGAGCGGCGCTGGCGCTTTTCCACTCGCGACTGCGCGCTGCTTGTTGATCGTTTCGCATTGTGGGCACTTGTCGCCGTCGCGGCACCACATGCACAGCGCTTTGCCGTCCACGTACTCGATGGCCTGCACTCTGTGCCCGTTCTGGAGGCACTCGACGCAATTCACATTGGCGGCTGGAACGGTCATGCGATGGCCCTTTCCGTCAGATAGCCGGGCGGCACGATTAGTCCGCTGGGGCGTGTGGTCCAGACGGTCGGCACCGGGGTAACGTGGTGAAAGTCGGTGCCGTCACGGTGCAGGAATGCCTCGTGTCCGTCTTTGAATTGCGCACCGCATGAGCATTTCCAGGTGATCAAGCCAGCACCCCCTTCGCGTTGTTGATCGCGATGACGGCGGTGTCACAGGCCGCTCCCGCGCCGTACTCGCGCAGATACTCGACCGCCTTTTCCAGCTCTCTGAGGAGATCGGGTGCGGCGGCGAGTAGGCAGGCGTTCGCAAATTGCTCGTCGTGGGCTGGGCTCTCATCGTGAAAAACCTCAGCGATCGCATTCACTCCAGAAAGCGGGAACGCGTTGCGGTAATCCGGCGCCTTCGTGCCTGCGAAGATCACAAACGGGGCATTCGCAAAGCCAGAGTGAGAAACGCCCCAAGGTCCGGGGGTATGGGGGACGGGCTGTTTGTTCTCGCTCATTTGCCACCGAGCCATTTCTTCCAGAGGCGGACGAAGGCAGCTCCGAGCGCGAGTCCGAGTGCAAGACAGTCCTTCGGTCCTACCACCGCGAGGAGAACGATGACGGTGATGATGAGCACCCAATAGGTCAACGTCATCCGCGCACCCCCGTCACTTCTTTGTCCAGCCAGTTCATTGCGGCCTTCGCCCACGCTTGCACGCGCGGATCGGCGGCGACGTGGACGGCTTTGTGCGCGTCTTGGGAGTCCGGGTCGGTGAGGAGTCCGACAATCGCGACTAGCAGGGATGCGACGCCGGAGGGTGTGGGGACCGTGCGGAACCGGGCCACTGCGTCCGCCACATTGATCCAGTAGGCGGCCAGAACCGGTTCGGTTTTTGATTTGCCGAGCGCGATGCGCCAGGCGTCTAGGCGATCACCACCGCAGAGTTCTACCAGGCGTTCGGCATCTTCTGCGGCTGGGCTGAGGGTTGGAGCTTCGCTGATTCTAAGTCGTTGAGAGGTTGAAG
>Ga0265338_10008801_pt1 | contig 12183 bp, 11 predicted proteins | sample 42126metaG_FD_193579 | JGI IMG/M metagenome (GOLD analysis project Ga0265338, IMG submission 193579) | Rhizosphere microbial communities from Carex aquatilis grown in University of Washington, Seatle, WA, United States - 4-21-26 metaG | ecosystem: Host-associated > Plants > Roots > Rhizosphere... | reverse complement strand
GCGCTCACCGCCGCCAACCGGCTCACCCACGAAATTCTCGAAGGCCTTTCGGCCAATGACCTGCGCGCCGCCAGCACCAACGTCATCATCGCGCATCCGGTCGGCATCATCCAGGGCGTGGACCAATTGTTCACCGGCAAGGTCGAGCGCGTGGACGCCGCGCTGTTGCAAACGTTGCTGGCGCAGGACGTCATCCCCGTCATTCCGCCGCTGGGGTTCGACGGCGACGGCAAGACGTATCGCGTGAATTCCGACGGGGTGGCGGTGGCCGTGGCCGAGGCGCTCAAGGCCATCAAACTCATTTTCATCACAACCCAGGACGGTTTGGGCTACAACCACCAGCTCATCCGGCAGATGCTCGTGTCAGAGTTGCAAAATCTCCTGCAACAAAACAGCCCGGGATTTGCGCCGGAAATTCTGTCCAAGGCGCAGCATGCCGCCCAGGCCTGCAAGTCTGGCGTCCCGCGAGTCCACATCATCAACGGCAAGGTGGACGAGGGGCTGCTGGCGGAGGTGTTTTCCAACGACGGTATCGGCACGCTCATTTACGCGAACGAATACCAGCAAATCCGGCCCGCGCGGAAAAAGGACGTGCGGGCGATCCAGTTGCTGACCAAGAAGGCGGTGGAAACGGACGAATTGGTGAAGCGCAGCAAGGCGGCCATTGAAAAAAATCTCGGCGACTATTTCATCTTTGAAATTGATAAAAACCCGGTCGCGTGTGTGGCGTTGCATGTTTATCCCGAACAGAAAAAGGGCGAGCTGGCGTGCCTTTATGTGGACTCGTCGCACGAAAACCAGGGCATCGGGCGGAAGCTGATCCAGTTCGTCGAAAACAAGGCGCGCGAAATGGGGTTGGGCGAACTGCTCACGCTTTCGACCCAGGCGTTCACCTATTTCCAATCGAAGGGCGGCTTCGGCGAGGGCACGCCCGACGATTTGCCGCCCGCCCGCCGGGAAAAATACGAGCAGAGCGGCAGAAATTCCAAGGTGCTCGTCAAGAAATTGAAATAAGCTTTTGCAATAGTACCGCAGAGACGCAAAGGCGCAGAGGTAAAACGAACGCTAAATGAATTGATTCCATGAATTTCTCCGCGCCTCTGCGTCTCTGCGGTAATTTCTTTACCGCTTGCGAAAAACACGGGTTTGCGCCGACCCGATTCTTACTTACCGTCAGCATCGCCGATCAAACCGTTTCGCTTTTTGAAAAACTCTCCAGATCCTGGCATCCGAACGGTAAAATGCGTTGCTCGACATCGCGCTTTGGCATTGGGCAGACGGAAGGTTCAAATTGCACGCCGCTCGGTCTGCACCGGATTGTGGAAAAAATTGGTGGTGGCTGGCCGGGCGGAACTGTTTTTAAGGGGCGTCAGCCCATTGGTTACACCTGGAAAGGCCTGCCGGACGCCAAAATCACCACGCGCATCCTCTGGCTAGAAGGACTCGAACCCGGCTTCAATCGCGGCGGCCACGTGGATTCGCACGCGCGCTACATTTACATCCATGGCACCGCCGACCAAATGAGCATCGGCAAACCCGCTTCCTGTGGGTGCATTCATCTGGCCGATGCGGATTTGATTCCGCTCTTTGACTTGCTGCCCAGTGGAACGTTGGTTTGGATTAAACCGTAACTTTGCAGGTCTGAAACATTTTTGTCCGGCCATGTTTGCGTCGTTCTGACGTGGGAGGAAATTCGCCGGACAAAAACCGCCGCGTCAAACGGTTCATCAATGCAATCGGCGGCGCCAAGTTCATGGGCGCGCTGGCGGCTTTCCTCGTTCCAATGACCGGAGATGAAAATAATGGGTGTCCGGCTGTAACGAAAATCCTGTTTCGGCCAGGCGAGCACCTCGAAGCCGTCCTTTTCCGGCAGGTTGACGTCCACGATGACGAGGTCGAATTCCTCCTGCTTGGACAGCCGGATTCCATCCAGGCCCGTCGGCGCGCTGAAGACACAAAAGCCCGCCCGTTTTAAAGGCAGCATGATTGCGGTCAAGACCCCGGTGTGCTCTTCGATGACGAGAATTTTCCGCCGGACCGAAATTTTCATTTTTGGGCGACACCTCCCTGTTGCGACAGTTTTTCACGGATGGCGTTACGAACAAACTTGGACCGGCCCGAATCTTCTCTTTTGGCGCCCTCATCCAGCCGCGGCAACAACTTCGCGGAAACCCAAACGGAAAGCAGTTTGCCCTTTCGCCTTTTGCCGGACCGCTTCATTAGTCAGGTGTATATATTCAGTCTATAAACACGTCAACAAAAATGATTTTTAGGGACGGCGGGAAAGGTGTATAGACATCGCGTGCCAAATCAACGTGCCGAGGGTCAAAAGTTGCTGCCGATCGCGGTGGATGAAAAATTCCTGCGCGAGCTCGACGCCGGACTCGCCCTAGCGGGTTGCCGGAACCGCTCTCAATTTATCCGCGATGCAATCATCGAAAAGTTGACCCGGGCCGGCATTGCCATCCCCAAGGAACTGGCACTGCCGCCGCGTCGAATCGGTAAAGGCACGGAGACAAAACCCCATTACCCGACGCACCGGCCATCCAGGTTTGAATTGAACGAAAAAGCCGAACCGAAAAAACGCCGCCCTAAATAATGGGAACGCCAGACGCCAGCGGACCTGCGGGCCGCGCTTTCCTTCGCTATCTTGACTTAATCGAACGAATGGCAGATGGTTCCGGTGTGTTCGTCCATTTCGGCAGGATTTTTGTGATTGTGGCGCTCATCGCCACCACCGGCGCGCATTGGGCCGCGCTGCAATCGGTCGCGTGGACGACGATGCTCGCGGACAATTTGCGCACGCACTCGCTTTCCGAATCCGTGGACCGCACGTTTGATGGCAATTATCCCTGTCCGATCTGCCGGGCCATCGCCGCGGCCAAGCAGTCCGAAAAGAAGAGCGAATTCACGGCACAAACGCAGAAGCTTGAATTTACACCGGCCCAGGAAAACTTCACTCCGATTGCTCCGTCGCATTTTCAACTTCTGCCGGTCGCAAATGCCTTCGCGGAATCGTTCAGCCAACCACCGCTGACCCCTCCACCACGCGGTTTCTTCGTCTAATTCGTTTTGATAAAGGGAGGGACGGCGTGTCGCCGTCCCCAAATAGGTGGGCTCGGCAGCACCAGCCCGCCAAATTTTCAAAAATATTTCAACCTGGAGAGCCTCGACTTCGCGGCTGCTCACAACTTGGAATTTAAAATGGAAAATAGAAAAAATATTTCAGCAGCAGTAAAAATGGGTGGTGGTTTGGTGGCCGGAATCCTCGCGCCGGGTGTGGTTCACGCCTGTGCGTGCGGTTGCGGCGTGTTTGACGTGGGCACCAGTTCCATGTTTCCGGATGGCCAGGGTGGGATGGCTTTTCTCCAATACGATTACCAGGACCAGAATCGCAATTGGAGCGGCACGTCCCAGGCGCCGTCGGGAAACAATGACGACAAGGAAATTGAAACGGACTTTGTCACGCTGGGCCTGCAATACCTGTTCAATGACAAATGGGGCGCGCAACTGGAACTGCCTTATGATTACCGGCGTTTCAGAACGGATGTTGGCGGCGGCGATATCGAGTCCCGGAACTGGAGTCAGTTTGGTGACCTCCGGCTCGAGGGTATTTACACCGGATTCTTTGCGGACCAGTCCGTCGGGGTAACGTTCGGTGTGAAGCTGCCGACGGGCAGTTACAGTCACGATGCGGATATTGTGGATCGCGACACACAAATCGGCACGGGCAGCACGGACCTTTTGCTGGGTGGTTTTTATCGCGGCAACATCACCCAGGATGAAAAATGGGACTGGTTCGCGCAGGGGGTGTTGGACGTGCCGGTGCTGACCCAGGCCGGATATCGACCGGGCGTCGAACTGGATACGGCGGCGGGGATTGATTTCAAGGGATGGGCCATCGGCCGGGTGCGAGTTTCGCCAGTGGCGCAGGCAATCTTTTCCGAACGCACGAGTGATAGCGGCTCCAACGCCAGCCCGGACAACAGCGGGTATCAGCGGCTAATGCTTTCACCGGGAATTGAATTTCACATTCACCCGGTGAAAATTTATGCCGACGCGGAATTCCCCGTTTTTCAACATTTCACCGGCAATCAGGTGGCCGCGCCGGTGCTGTTCAAGGTCAGCATGAGCTTTATGTTTTGATTCCCATCCCCATCCAAAAACAAAAACCAACAACCAAAAGGAACTATGAAAAATATAAAATACCTCCTCGCCATTATTATGGCGGTGGCCATCGTCGCGGTCTCACTCAGCAGCCGGGCGGATGAGCCCAAACCCAAACCGTATCCGCTCGACACCTGCCTCGTCTGCGACATGAAATTAGGAGGCTCAATGGGCGGCCCTTACGTGTTTGTCTATAAAGGGCAGGAAATCAAAGTCTGCAACAAATCTGAAGAGGCGGATTTCGATAAAAGCCCTGACAAATACTTGAAAAAGCTGGCCGACGCCGAGGCCAAGCTGAAATAATAAACGGCATGCCCGAGAAAGCCGGTTCCAAACCCTCCGACAGCGAGCGACTGTTTTTCCAGGCCGCCATCATCCTGTCTTTGGTTTTTGGGACCGGCTTCTGGTTGTTGATGTATTTATTGAACAAACAGGAAGACCGGGCGGGAGCGCCAGTCGACGATGGGCCGCCACTCGCCATGGCGCCGGATCATCCGCGTCAACTGATCGATTTTTCCCTCACCAATCAGACCGGCCACGCCGTCACCCGGGCGGACCTGAACGGTAAATATCTCGTGGTGAGTTTCCTGTTCACGAGCTGCTCGTTGACCTGTCCCATTGTCAGCAGTCAGATGGGTGAAATCCAGCAACTCACCACCAACCAACCGGACGTCCGGCTGATATCACTGACGGTGGACCCGGACGACGACACGGTGCCGGTGCTGGCGAAATACGGCGAATATTTCACCGCCGACACCAACCGCTGGTGGTTGCTGACCGGCGACAACGCCGTGATTCACAATCTGATCGGCACCAGTTTTCTCGCGATGGACACCAATAGTGCTTTCGGCTACATGCCGGGCAATTTTGCACATATCGAGCGCATCGCCCTGGTGGATCCCGAGGGCCGCGTGCGGGACTATTTCGACGGCTTGAACAACGACACACCGAAGGCCGTGGTCAACGAAATCCATCAACTAAGGAAATAAACCTTGTGAAATCAGCAATCACGAAACCTCTGCGTCTTTTTTGGGCGGTTTTGCCGTTGATGGCCGCCATCGCCAACCCTGCCAGCGCCGCGCCCAATACCGACGACCGGACGGTTCAATCCTATCCCGCGCACGGCGTTGTCGAACAAATCGCGCCCGACCGGAGCCAGGTCACCGTCCATCATCAGGCCATTCCCGGCTACATGATGGAAATGACGATGGCTTTTCCCGTCAAAGACACCAACGAACTGGGCGACGTCTCGGCTGGTGACAAGATCACCTTCACACTGGTGGTGGGCCGGACCAATGCCTGGGTGGAAGATATTCATCGCGTCGGACACACTGATACCACCCCGGCCAACTCCATGCCCATGACCAGTGGCATGTTTTCCATGCTTAAACCCGGGGACACGCTGCCGGACGGCGAACTGGTGACCGAAGACCAACATCATATCCACTTCTCCGACCTCCGCGGAAAGGCGGTGGCATTCACGTTCTTTTTCACGCGCTGTCCGCTGCCCAATTATTGCCCGCTGATGAACCGGAATTTTGACCAGGTGCGGACCCTGCTGCTCTCGGAGACCAATGCCGCAACCAACTGGCAGCTGCTTTCCATTTCCTTTGACCCGGAATTCGACACGCCCCAGGTGTTGTCGGATTACGCCGTTGAGTTTCGCGGCACCAATTCCGCCCATTGGCTCTTTGCCGACGCCACCACCAACACGCTGGCCAGCCTGGCTCCGCGGCTGGGGTTGATGGTCATGCGCCAGGGAGAAAACCTGTCACATAACCTTCGAACCGTGGTGCTCGACCCGCAGGGCCGGATTTACTGTCAATTTAACGGCAACCAATGGACGGCCCAACAGCTGGCCGAGACACTGATCGAGGCGGCGCGGCAAAAGGACTGATTGGCGGAAGGTTTACCATTCGCCATTGCGATGATGGAATTTCCCATTTTTCACTTTGGCTTTTTTAGCGTATTATCCTGGCCGTGACCTTGACGGAACAAATGACGCGACTGGCCAAACAGGCCAAGGCCGCGTCGCGCGAACTCGCGAAACTGACCACGCGCGAGAAGAACGACTGTTTGCTCGCCATGGCCGGCGCCCTCGAGAACAATTCCGCCGCGCTCCAGGAAGCCAACGCACGGGACATGGACGCGGCGGCGGAAAATGGCTTGACGTCCGCCATGCTGGACCGGCTCAAGCTGAATGACCAACGCATCGCCGCCATGGCCAAAGGGCTGCGCGAAGTCGCGGCACTGCCCGATCCAGTCGGGAGAATCCTGAACGAGCGCATCCGGCCGAATGGCCTGAAGCTCCAAAAAATTTCCACGCCCATTGGGGTCGTGGTCATCATTTATGAATCCCGCCCCAATGTGACGGCGGATGCCGCGAGCCTGTGTTTCAAATCGGGCAATGCCACGATTTTACGCGGCGGCAAGGAAGCGATGCATTCCAACCAGTTCATTGCGAAAACGATGATTGAGGCGGGCAGAAAAACGCTCGCCACCTTTCCCGCGCACGCCATTCAGGTCGTGCCCGTGGCCGACCGCGAGGCGATTCCGGTTTTGCTCTCCCTCACGCAATACGTTGATTTGTGCATGCCGCGCGGCGGCGAAGGGTTGATTCGCGCCGTGGCTGAATGCTCGAAGGTGCCGGTCATCAAACATTACAAGGGCGTCTGCCACGTTTACGTGGACGCCGACGCGGATTTGAAAATGGCGGAAGCCATCGCCCTGAACGCCAAGGTTCAACGCCCCGCGGTCTGCAATGCCATGGAAACCCTGCTGGTGGACAAGGCGATCGCGGCACAGTTTTTGCCGGCCGTCGGCCAGCGACTCAGCGAAAAGCGGGTGGAATTGCGGGCCGATGCGGATGCCGAAGCCATTTTGAAGTGCTCCATGCACAACACCAAATCCGCCATAAAACGGGCAACGGAACAGGACTGGTTCACCGAGTATAACGACTACATTCTCAATGTCCGCGTCGTGGATGGTGTGAAGCAGGCGATTGATCACATCAATTACTACGGCTCGGCGCACTCGGACAGCATTGTCACGAAAAACGAGTCGCATGCGCAACAGTTCCTGAACGAAGTGGATTCGGCGACGGTTTATTGGAATGCCTCCACGCGGTTCACCGACGGTGGCGAATTCGGCATGGGCGCGGAGATCGGCATCAGCACCGATAAAATCGGCGCGCGCGGCCCGATGGGTCTGGAGGAATTGACCAGTTACAAATGGATCGGCATCGGCAACGGACAGGTACGGCTTTAAGCCGCGACTTTCTGGCATAAAAGCTGCACACTTGGCCGCACCGATGTAACCTGCCCAAACCCTGATGAAACAGCCTTCTAACGGCCATCACACACTCCTCTGGTTGACGTTCTTAACCACGGTTTCGTTGGCCGTCCGCGCGGATCAAATTGTTTACGACGATGCGCTTGAAAACGGCTGGCAAAACTGGGGTTGGACGCTGATCAATTACACCAATACGGCTCCCGTTCATTCCGGTTCCGATTCCATCAGTGTTACGATCACCAATGCTAACCAGGCCATTTACATTGCCCACGGGGCCTTTGATTCCAGTTTGTATACGAATCTGACGTTCTGGATCAACGGCGGCCCAACCGGCGGACAGCAATTATCGGTGCAAGGTCATGCTGGCGGAAGCCAACAAGCTTCGACAAACCTGCCGGCGTTGGCCGCAAATACCTGGCAGAAATTTGCAATTCCTCTGAGTGCCCTTGGCGTTGCGAACCAGTCGAATATGGATGGCTTCTGGATCAAGGACCGGCTTGGCTCGGCGCAGCCGACGTTTTATTTGGATGACCTCTCGCTGGTTACCAATGCCATCACGGCCGGCACCAACGCAACGGTGACCATCACGGTTGATGCGCTGGCCAACCGGCATCCGATCAGCCCTTTGGTTTACGGCACGGCGTTCGCGACCTCGAACCAGCTTTCGGATTTGAACTTCACCATGAACCGGTCCGGTGGCAATGCCGAGACGCGCTACAACTGGCAACTCAACGCACACAACCATGCCGCCGACTGGTATTTTGAAAGCATTGATGACGGAAACGCCACCCCTGCCGCGACGGCCGATGCATTTGTAGCCAACAGCAAAAACGGTGGGGCGCAACCGATGATCAGCATCCCCATGATTGGCTGGATGCCCAGGCTGGGACCGGGTCGCAGCATCCTCTCTAGCTATTCGGTGGTCAAATATGGTCCGCAGACTTCGACCGATCCTTATTTGCCCGATGCCGGCAACGGCAAGACCTCGCCTTCGGGGGCGTCGATCACAACCAACGATCCCACCGACGCCGATTTCCCGACCAACTCCGTTTTTCAGCAAGGTTACGTCCAGCATCTGATGAATCAGTGGGGTTCTGCCACCAACGGCGGCGTGCGCTTTTACATCATGGATAACGAGGAAAGCATCTGGTTTTCAACGCACCAGGACATTCATCCGGTCGGCCCGACGATGCAGGAAATCCGCAATGATTTCTTTGTTTATGCCAGCATGGTGAAGTCCAACGATCCCAACGCGCTGATTTGCGGACCCGAGGAATGGGGCTGGAACGGTTACCTGTACAGCGGTTACGACCAGCAGAACCCCGGCTATACCGATCGCGCGGCCAACGGCGGAGGGGATTATATGCCATGGTTCTTGAATCAGATTCACCAGCATGATTTGAGCACCGGCTATCGGTTGCTGGATTATTTCACGCTTCATTGTTATCCGCAGGAAGGTGCTGTCAGCGGCAATGATGTTTCCCCGTCAACCGAGTTGCTGCGCAACCAGTCCACGCGTGTGCTTTGGGACAGCAACTACGTTGATCCCAGTTGGGTCCACAGTGTCATCATGCTGATTCCCCGCATGAAAAACTGGGTGGCCACCAATTATCCCGGCACGAAGATCGGTGTTACCGAATATAACTGGGGCGCGGAAACCAATATCAATGGCGCCATCGCCCAGGCCGACCTGCTCGGCATTTTCGGCCGGGAAGGACTGGATCTGGCGACCCGCTGGACCACGCCGGCAAACACTTCGCCCACCTACAATGCGATGAAGCTATACCGCAACTATGACGGCAATAAATCCACTTTCGGCGACACCAGCATGCAGGCCACGGTACCCGACCCGGACAATCTTTCGGCCTTTGGCGCCGTGCGAACCAGCGATGGCGCGATGACGCTCATGGTGATCAACAAGGATTTGAACAACGCCACGCCCATCGCGGCGAACCTCGCCAACTTCAACGCCGCTGGGACCGCCCAACGCTGGCAACTGACCTCCGCCAACACCATCAACCATCTCGCAAATATGACGCTCATGACCGGGACTCTCAGCGACCTGCTCCCGGCCCAGAGCATCACGCTGTATGTGTTGGCGGCGACGAATACCTTCAATCTGCAAATTGGTAGCAACCGCCCGTCCGGGCAATTGGGTTTCTGGCTCAACGGTCAGGCTGGACAATCTTATATCCTCCAATCGTCCACCGATCTGGCCCATTGGTCAGCCGTCAACACCAACCTGTTGGCGAGCAATTCGTTTGAATTCTTAATGCCCACGACCAATCTCATGCAGATGTTTTATCGCGGCCTGTTGGACAGCCCGTGAAGCCAAACCGCCCCGCGAGACCGGGTCGGTGGTCTGGCTTCGTTCTTTTTTGACGCTGAACATTTTGGGGCTTACTGTCTTCGGCGTGGACGCTGTCTCTTCCAATGAAAAATCCCTGGCGGACGCCGCGCATTTTGTTCGCGGGCAAATTCCGGGGGGCGGCCTTTTTGCGGGACTGGACTGGCGGATTTCGCCGGAGCCGTTTCCGCTCGGGGAAAATCTGGCGCGGGAAATTGAATCGCTGGGCCGTGTGCTGTTGCAATTTTATCGCGCAGTCAACCTGCTCTACCGGCGCAGCGTGGAAGGCAGACAACCGGCGTGGATTGCCGAACTGCTGGACCGCGGCAAACCCGCCGGTTTGATTGAGCTTCAACGCTCGCCCGCGTTCAAGAGCGAGGTGCCGCGCGTGATTCGGCCGGACATTTTGTTGACCGAATCCGGTTTTAGCATCACCGAACTCGATTCCGTGCCCGGGGGCATCGGCCTGACGGCGTGGTTGGGGCAGACGTATTCCAACCTTGGGAGGGACGGCATGTTGCCGTCCCAAACTTCGGAAACACCAATAGACAAATTAGGGACAGCGACACGCCGTCCCTCCCAGGAATTAATCGGCGGCGCGGACGGAATGGTGCGCGGGTTTGAAAGCATCTTCGGCGACGCCAAACAGGTTCACATCATGGTGTCCGAAGAAGCCGCGACCTACCGGCCGGAAATGGAATGGATATCGAAAGCAGTGCGCAGTGCGAAGTGCGAAGTGCGTAGTACAGAATTCACAGATTTCGCCGAGGGCGATGCGGTTTACCGTTTCTTCGAGCTGTTCGACCTCGCCAACGTGCCGGATGCGAAAAGGATTTTCGAGCTGGCGGCTGAAAAACGGATCCGGCTGACACCGCCGCCGAAACCCCTGTTTGAGGAAAAGATGCTGTTCGCGCTGTTGTGGAACCGGAATTTGCGCGACTTTTGGCGCGGAGAACTGGGCGAGAGCTTTCTGGCGCGCCTGCAAAAAGTGATTCCTTACACGTGGGCGGTGGATCCGACCCCGCTGCCGCCGCACGCAGCGATACCCGAATTGAACCTCACCAACTGGCGGCAGCTTAAAACGTTGTCGCAACGCCAACGCGAATTGATTTTAAAGGTGTCCGGTTTTTCCGAACACGCCTGGGGCGCACGCGGCGTTTATCTCGGCAGCGACCTGTCGCACGCGGACTGGAGCGCGGCGGTGGACCGGGCCCTCGCGAGCTTCCCGACCTCGCCCTTCGTCCTGCAACGCTATGAGAAACCGAAAACCGTCGAGGCGCAGTGGTACGATTTTGAAAAGAACGCCGTCGTGCCGATGAAGGGGCGGGTCCGTTTGTGCCCGTATTATTTCGTTGCCGGTGAAGGGGATGCGGCGCGCCCGCAATTGGGCGGAGTGCTGGCAACCATGGTTCCCGCCGATAAAAAGATTGTTCACGGCATGAGCGACGCGATTCTGGCCCCGTGCGCGGTCTAGCGCCGGCTCGCAGATTATATTGACTGGCGCGCCGGCACTTTTGGCTTTACTGTTGGAAAAGCCGCATGCCCTCAAAAACCCAGCGTGGTGATGCGAAAACGACGACGCCGGAGCGTCGCCACGCGGCACTGCTTAATCTGCTGGCGGACGAAAACGCGGAGGTTTATCAGGCGGTGCGCGGGCAAATTCTGGCCGAGGGCAGCGCCGCGAGTGAATGGCTGAAACCCCACACCCTGAGCAACGACCCATTGTTGCGCCGGCGCGTCCAGGAAATCCTCCGGCATGTGGAGAGGCAGGCGGCCGACAATCGTTTTCTGAGTTTCTGCCTCAACCATGGCGAGGAATTTGACCTGGAACTGGCGGCGTGGCTGCTGGCCCAAACGTACTTTCCCGAAATCAACGTGGAGGCGTACCAGGCGCTGCTCGACGGTTATGCGAATGCACTGCGTGAACGCACGGACCGTCACGGACGCGCGAATGCGGTGTTGGGGAAGATCAGCGACTACCTTTTCAGCGAGCTTGGCTTCAAGGGGAACGAACAAAATTATTACGAACCCGACAACAGCTACCTGAATCGCGTGCTCGACCGGCGGACGGGCAATCCCATCACCCTGTGCCTGTTTTACATGCTGCTGGCGCGGCGATTGCGGCTGCCGATTGTCGGCATCGGCCTGCCGGGCCATTTCATCTGCCGCCACCAATCCGCGTCCGGTGAGATTTACGTGGACGTTTTTAATCGCGGCCGCCTGCTGACCAAGGCCGATTGCGTGCATTACCTGGTACGCGGCAATTACGACCTGCGCGAGGAATATCTCGCCCCGGTCAGCCCGCGCCGGATTTTTTTGCGGATCTGCAGCAACCTGCACCAGATCTACCTCGAACTGGGCCTGAAGGACGACGCCAC
>Ga0265338_10008800_pt1 | contig 12184 bp, 13 predicted proteins | sample 42126metaG_FD_193579 | JGI IMG/M metagenome (GOLD analysis project Ga0265338, IMG submission 193579) | Rhizosphere microbial communities from Carex aquatilis grown in University of Washington, Seatle, WA, United States - 4-21-26 metaG | ecosystem: Host-associated > Plants > Roots > Rhizosphere... | reverse complement strand
CTTCAATCGAGCCTTGAGCAGCATGGCGGCAAATTCAGAACCGCCTGAGCAATGTAACAGGATGAACAATTCGACACGGATGTTGTCCTTTCCCGGCCCTGACCGCTTCCAGTCTTGGAATAGAAAAGCGTTGGGTGACTCCGTTTCTTCGCGCTTTTTGTTTTCGATGACCGTGGCGAGCAACTGGAACTGTTCATCTGCTTTGGACAGATCACCACCCAACAACATGTAATCCCGCTGGAAGGCGGCCTTTGCCAATTCCCATTCGCGTTCTGCCTTGGTGAGTTCGGGCCGTGACTCCACTTTTGACATGAGCCGTTTTGCCGTGTCAAGACAGCGTTCGAGTTCAACAATCGCTGGAGCACCGACAAAATATCCAGTCACTTCCGCAGGGTTCTCATCGGCAGCTTCCGGCTTTTGTTCGCCAGCCTCGTCTTCGCTTTCGCCGCTCGCACTGGCGACGACTCCGCTGAGGTAACTCTCCTCTACGGAATGATCAGCAAGTTCTTTCAGGTTTTTGTCGTCTGCCTCGAAGAGCGCGTTCACAAAGTCATAAATGCCGCGCTGCTTGCGATAGACAACTTTTGCCGGGGTGTTGTCTTTCTCCCTTTTGTCTGTCCAGCAAAGCCAACTTGGGTCTTCGTTCGCAAGATTCTTCGGAGCGCCCCGGCTCTTGTCGGGAAATAGTTCACTGATGACGCCATGAAGCACATCTTTGCCATTCGCATCCTTCCGATTCGGAAACTTCTTCAGCACCGCTGCGAACACCAGCGCCGCGCATTTTTCCCAAGTCGCGTCTTCGAGCGGAATTTTCAGCGTGCGGCTAAGGGAGTGCCTCAATCCCTCACGCTTCGTTCCCTTGTGCGTGAAGTCTTCCCATCGTCCTTCAATGTGGTCAGGGCCTTGCTTTTGATTGCCGCGAAGCTGTTCCGCAAACTTTGCCATCGGCGTGAGTTCGTCTTTCCCGTCTTCAGTCTTGCGCGTCATCCCTTCCGCCATCACCGCCAGCGCGAACGCCCAATAATTCACGGCGTCCTGAAACAATTCGTGGTGTTGCCAGAGGACATGAAGATCAAGTTCGCGGTTTTGGTCGTCGAGAACTTTGCTGACGCGGCCTTGATAGATGCGATTCATGGTTGAGTTATTTCAGTCAACATTTCAGCCGAATTGCATCCGGCCAACAAGGAGCGCCCCTCCCGAATACTTGACATTAGGGCTGCAACTTGGCCGCAATGGTCTTTGATTGCTGCTCGTGATTGCCGTCATATTTTCCATTATTTGGACCGCACCGACATCTCACGCCACTTGATCGGTTTCGGCATAGGCTTTCGGGTTCAGGTCAATGCCGTCGATCACAGGCAACGGGTCGCCATGGCGCACGCCAACCAAAATCCAGCATTCCAACGCTCCCCGAAGCTCGTCGCGGCATTCTTCCAGCGTCGCACCCTCGCCCCAGCAACCGCGGCACGCCGGGATGCTGCCGAAAAACCTCCCCGTCTCCATCACTTCATAATGGGCCTTGCGCATCGCGCTCTCCATGTATTCGGTTAGCATAACGTTCGATGATTAATGGTCCTTGGCCTCAATCTTAGCTCTCTTTCGCTTCCGAAGGAAATCTTGAAGTTTGATGGCGCATCCCTACACTCGCCTGTGCATGGACGCCGAGACCCTTAATTGTCCGATGTGCGGCGCGGCGGCCGCCAGCAACGCCAGCAGTTGCGAGCACTGCGGCGCGCGTCTGGCCACCGTCGCTTGTCCCGAGTGCTTTGGGATGATGTTTGCCGGCGAAAAGTTTTGTCCGCATTGCGGCGCCAAAGCGGATCGCCAGTTGGCCGAAGCCCAAAGCAAAGCCCAACAGTGCCCACGGTGCCAGGCGGCAATGGATCCCATCACGCTTGGCGGTGTTCATGTCTGCGAATGCCCAAAATGCGAGGGGATTTGGACCGACACGGAATCCTTGCGCGAGATTTGCGCCGATCTCGAGAAGCAATCGGCCGTCCTCGGCGTGCCCGGCCCTCTGGCTTCCGCCGGTGTGGTGATCGAGAAACAAATTCGCTACGTCCCCTGCCCTGTTTGCAACCAATTGATGAACCGCATCAATTTCGCGGGCTTCTCCGGAATTATTGTCGACGTGTGCCGCGAACACGGCACGTGGTTTGATCGCGATGAACTGCGGCGCATCGTCGAATTCGTGCGCGCCGGCGGCATGGACCAGGCCCGCCAGCGCGAAATCGCCAACCTCGAAGAAGACCGGCGCCTGGCGCGCATCGAGAATTCCCGCCTCGGCAAGGACCATTCATTTGACTACGACGAGGACGGCCGCCACTCCGGGGTTTGGACCCTTGGGCAATTCCTTTTTGACCTGTTCAAATGAGCGACAGTTTTCAATTCCAACGCCGGATCGTCTACGCCGATTGCACCGTCGGCAACCACGTCTATTACTCGCGCTACCTGGACATGCTCGAACAGGCGCGCGGCGAACTCTTCCGGCACATCGGTTCGCCGCTGCTTAAATTGCAGGGCGAAGGCGTCGTCTTTCCCGTGATCGGATTGACCGTCTCCTACGCCGGGCCGGCGCGCTACGACGACTTGATCGCCATCGCGCTCTGGATCACTGAGCTCGGCGCAGTGCGGCTGAGTTTTGGCTTCCGCATTTCCAGCGCCGAAGGCAAAACACTTGTCGAAGGCGAAACGCGCCATGTCTGCGTCAGCCTTGAAGAAAAACCGCGCCGCCTCCCCAAAGAAGTGGGCGAAGCGTTGCGCCCATTTTTTCGCACATCCAATGCGCCGTAATGTTCAGCGCCTGCGCCAACTCGCGCCGGCCATCGCCCTTTTTTCCATGCTCGCCAACTCCCCACCCGCCGGCGCCGTCACGCCCGCGGACCAATGTCGTTTCATTGGAATTCATCGCTTCAATGATTTCAAAACCGAGGCCGCCGCTGAAGGCGAACGCGTGCTGGTCTCGCCCGTCATCAAGGCCCCCATCGCCTGGAACGAATTGGTTGTCTCCTGGAACGCCCGGACGCCGCCCGATTCAAGCCTAAAACTGGAGGCCCGCGGCCTCTATCCGGACCGTCAAACAAAATATTACACCATTGCCGTTTGGTCGCCCGACGAAACCCACCGCCATAGCGTGCGCCGCCAGAAAGACGCCGATGGCGATGTCAAGACCGATACCTGGACGTTGCGCCAACCCGGCGCGGACGTGCAATTGCGGATCACTCTGGACGCCGCCAATGGATCCCCGGCGCCGGACTTGCGATTCCTCGGCCTTTCGTTTCTGAATAGCCGCATGAAGGCCGCCACGCCGCAGTCAGACCGTTCGGCGTGGGGAAAAATCATTGCGACACCCGAGCGTTCGCAGCACGGCTACCCGAACGAAAAAGGCTGGTGCAGCCCGGCGTCCCTCTCGATGGTCCTGGCCCGATGGAGCGAAAATTTGCTCCGTCCCGAAATGAATCTCACCGTCCCGGAAGTCGTTTCCAACATTTTCGATCCCGTCTACGGCGGCACGGGCAATTGGGCTTTCAACGCGGCCTTCGCCGGCTCCTTCGACGGCATGCGCGCCTACGTGACCCGGCTCAGTGACATCACCGAATTGGAGACCTGGATCAACGCCGGAATTCCGGTTGTGATTTCCGCGCGCTGGAACCTCCTCAGCCCCGAACGTCCCGACACCGGCAGCGGCCATCTCGTCGTGTGCATCGGGTTCACCGAAAGCGGCGACGTCGTCATCAACGATCCGGCCACCAACCTGAACAAAGGCCAGAAAGTCCGTCACATTTACAAGCGCGCCGACGTGATCAAAGCGTGGAACGACTCACACAACACCGTTTATTTGATTTACCCGGAATCCGTCACGCCGCCCGCCGACCCCTTCGGGCATTGGGACAAGAAATAGCGGCGCCCGTTTTCCGCGCCGTCAACTAAATAGATGAATGTTGGACATCCCCGCCAGCCTCCTGCTCAACTTTGCCGCCGCGCGGTTCTTTGACATTTCTGCTGTCGCAATCGAGCGAGCTGCCGCATTGTTACAAAATCGAATAGGTTGTGGCCATGATGCGCTACTCAGACGCCGAATTGGAAGCCTTGCTCGACGACGTGGAGTCAGACCTCGCGGAGCGAAAGGAATCTTGGAAAGGCGATGCGCCCGAGAAGGGGCGACAAGCAATTTGCGGATTTGCCAATGACCTTCCTGACCATCGGAAGCCAGGCGTTCTTTTCGTCGGAATCAAGGACAACGGCTCGCCCAGCGGTCTCAAGATTACCGACGACCTCCTTCTTACTCTCGCGTCCATCAAGAATGATGGAAAAACTCTGCCTCCTCCGACATTGACAGTGGAAAAACGCACGGTGAAAGGCGTAGAGGTCGTAGTCCTGACAACCCAACCAGCCGGTGCCCCGCCAGTTCGTTATGATGGACGCATCTGGATTCGTCTCGGTCCGCGCCGCGGCGTTGCCACTGCGCAGGACGAACGCATTCTCAACGAAAAGCGAAAATACCGCGACTTACCGTTCGATGTTCAGCCGGTGCCTTCCTCCTCCCTCGACGCGCTCAGTCAGGTGTTATTCGAGCAGGAGTATCTTCGCAATGCCTTTGCTCGGGACGTTCTGTCTGCAAACGAACGCACTTATGAGCAACGCCTTGCAGCCTGCAAAATGATCTCCACGGCGGATGCCCCGACTCCGACGGTCCTTGGATTGCTGACCCTTGGCAATTCGCCTCGCGATTGGCTCCCTGGCGCCTACATTCAGTTCGTCCGCATCAAAGGGGTTCAATGGTCAGACCCAGTAATAGATGAAGCGGCGATTGATGGCCCGCTCGCACAGGTCATCCGGCGCATGGATGAGAAATTGGACGCGCACAACCGAGTGGCCGTGGATTATACGTCCCAATCCACCGAAACGCGTTCCATGCCTTTCCCGCCAGTCGCGCTTCAACAGATTATCCGCAATGCCGTCATGCACCGCGCCTACGAAGGCACGAATGCCCCAGTCCGGGTTTACTGGTTTGAAGACCGAATTGAAATCCACAACCCAGGCGGCGCTTATGGTTCCGTAACGGCGGACAATTTCGGCCTGCCGGGCATCACCGATTATCGGAATCCCAATCTTGCCGAAGCCATGAGAGTCCTTGGCTTTGTTCAGAGATTCGGCGTAGGCATTGCGACGGCGCGCGCTGAGTTGCAGAAAAACGGCAATCCGCCTCTCGTCTTCAACGTGCAGCCGGCGACCGTTCTCGCTACCATTCGCAAGAAACCATGAGCGCTCCTGTCATTACGTTCTTCAACAATAAGAGCGGCGTTGGCAAAACGTCCCTCGTGTATCATCTCTCATGGATGTTTGCCCAAATGGGCAAGCGAATTGTCACTGTTGACCTCGACCCTCAGGCCAACCTCACCGCCGCATTTTTAGACGAAGACAAGCTGGAATCGCTCTGGGAGGATTCCATTGGCCCATCAACCATTTATCGCGCCATCCAGCCACTGACGGCGGTCGGGGATTTGCAGGAGCCAATTCTGGAGGCTGTCGGTCGAAATCTTCACCTTATACCCGGAGATGTGGCGCTCGCCGGTTTTGAAGAAACCCTTTCCAACGTTTGGCCCGAGAGCATGGGCGATAACAATTTGTACAGGCCATTTCGCATTCTCACAGCCTTCTGGCAAATCGCCCAACTCGCGGCCACACGTGTTCAGGCGGACTTCATTCTGGCCGACGTGGGTCCCAACCTTGGCGCCATCAACCGCTCGGCGCTAATCGGCTCGGATTTCGTTGTCATTCCGCTTGGCGCCGACCTCTTCTCTCTACAAGGTCTCAAAAACCTCGGCCCAACGCTTCGTTCGTGGAGGAGTCTCTGGCGCAAGCGCGTTGATAATTGGGCGTCTCCGTCTTTTGCGTTGCCTGCCGGACGAATGCAGCCTCTCGGTTACATCATTCAGCAACACAGTGTTCGCCTCAGCCGCCCTGTGAAAGCTTACGACCGTTGGGTTAATCGAATGCCGGGCGTTTATCGTCAGAGTGTTCTCGAGCAGGACGGTGGCGATCTTACGCCTGCCACGGACCCAAATTGCCTTGCAACGATCAAACACTACCGCAGCCTCGTGCCGATGGCTCAGGAAGCGCGCAAGCCAATCTTCGACCTGAGCCCGGCCGATGGCGCCATCGGCAATCACGCCGTCGGAGTCCAGGAAGCCGCTGGTGACTTTCGAACACTCGCCAATAAAATCCTCCAAAAGATGACCGCGCCTCAATCGGTCTTGTCTCAATGAACGATGACCGCCAACTCGTCTACTTGCTCTGCGCCACGACTTCGCCGGTTGTCCGGGAGAAAAACTGCTCCCACGTGGCAACGTCCTCCGCGCAGCCGATGGATTTGAGATACTCTTTTTTCCATGGCTCCACGGGAAATGAATCAGCGGGGAACCGCGCTGAAGCGATATGGTCGGCGATATACAGCGCAGACGTCATCGTAAAACCATTGCCCTGATCGTTCTCGGGCGAATCAAGCTCCCCGATGGCCGAAACCACGCTCGGCGGCAGTCCCCACAATTCCAGGACATACGCGCCGACCTGCGCCGGCGCCGCCTGGAACGTCTCGCGCAAACGAACCGTCAGCGGCATTTTCGCGGCGCGCGCTCCGTCGCAAGCCGCCTTGAATTGGTCTGGAAAATTGTCAATCAAAATAAACCGCCCGATTTCGTGCATCAAACCGGCAAGGAACGCCTCGTCGCCGATTTTGGATGCGAGCCGGCGCTCACGGCAGATATGTTGCGCCAGGCAGGCCGTCTCCCAGCAGTGCGACCAAACGCGAGTGAGGTCCATCTCAGGCCGCTTGGTCGCCTCATAATGACGAAACAAATTCTGCGAAAGCACGATGGCCGCAATCATATCCGTGCCCAGGCACATCACGGCGTCCACGGGGCTGGTGATCAGGTAGCCCTTGCCGAACAGCGGGGAATTGGCAAGCTGCAAGGCCTTTTGCGAGAGCCCCGGATCCTCGGCGACCATGCGCGCGATAGCCGTGCTGCCGGTGCGGTCGTCCTCCAGTTCGTGCAGCAGTGATTGATGCACCTGCGGCAACGACGGAATCGAGCTTAACGCGGTTACAACCGTCTGCAACCCGGCGTTGACGACGCGCTCCTGCGCCGCGAAGCTCCGCCTCACAAGTTCCCGCAACTTCGAAGCGTCGAACGGCTTGGCGATATACTGGTGAGCCGACGTGATCAGCGTCAATTTGTTGAGCGCGACATACCCCGACATGATGACCCGAATCGTCGTCGGAGAAACGGCGCGCACCCGCTCCAGCAACTGGCTGCCCTGCATGCCCGGCATGAGCTGGTCGGAAAGGATCAGGTCGGGCGGCTTGATTTTGACGGCGGCCAGGGCCTCCAGAGGGTCTTTGAAGCCAACAACCTCCCACTCCCTGTCAACCATCCGCAGAATCAGCACCGCCGTCTCCAGGACCGGCGTCTGGTCATCTACGACATAGAGCGTTCTTTTCATTGTCAGACCCATCCATACTACAACGCCTTGTCGTAGAATGGATAGAACAAAGTGGTCGCACCCTGCAATCTCCGCGCCTAACCGTGACGCACGTCAAACAGCCAATCCAAAAATCCAATAATCGAACAGTTTCCCACCCTATTAAGGGACATCGCCTCAGTAGAAGTTCGGATAGTTGCCCGCGGCTCCGGAAATGTATTGAAACTGGATTTGCCGCGCGTTGTGTAGGATCACATGACCGTCGCCAAAGAGCAGGTTGACGGATTTGGCGCGTCCGTTCTGTGACGGCGGATGACCTCCCGCCGCGTGCAGAAAATTGGTGTCGCCCGGCGCGCCAGAGCAAAGGTCCGTCATGATCGGCTGCAGGATGACGGTTCGGTCGCTCATCTTGGCTGGCCAAGGGGTGTGCGGCGCGGGCGCAAGAGCGGGGTCTGGAAACAGGCCTTGGTGGTTTTGGTGATATCTTGGAACCCAAAAAGCGTGGTACATCACCGCATACCCATATCCCGGCACCGTCACGACATACCAATAGAGGTCGGATAACGTGTTCATTCCCGGCCTATGGATTCTTAGGCATCTCTGGACTCCAGCGTCATACTCCCAGGGGCGCACCGGACAAAACCACATCGGCACCGTCATGCCGTACGGCCCCACGTTGGATATCATCAAGCCGCCGACGTCCCAGGCATTGCCGCCATAGCCAGCGGGCAAATCGAAAGACGGAAAGCGGCCCTTCGTGTCCTCATTGGCGTACATGGCCATCGCAACGCCCCATTGCCGGTAACTTGAAGTGCAACTGGTGACTTTGGCGCTGAATTTCGCGTTCGCCAGCGCCGGGAGAAGCAGCGACGCCAAAATCGCGATAATCGCAATCACCACGAGCAGCTCGATAAGCGTGAACGCCAGACGGTTTGATTTGGTGACCCGTATTAAGTTCATATCGCAAACAAATGGCCCGCTCTCTCAACGGTGAATGGGCGAAGATCGCCGTTCGGTCCGACGGGGCTTTGAAAATAGATTGGCCGCGATTTGCAAATTGTCAAGCAGCGAATCGCCAAAACGCGAAAGCCGACATTGCGACGCCTTCGGCGCAATCCGCTTGCGTCCGCGCCGCCTGTCATTGTAATTTCGCCTCCGAAGTACTGAATATGGAACGAAGTCGCGCTGAAATTGGATTGTTCGCCGCCACGGCCTTTGGAATCTGGCTCTTTGTGTGGGGCGTCATTCTCGTCAACAAATGGCTGGCCGCTTTGGCCCTGGTGTTGTGCCTGTTTTGCCTGGGCTGTTTCGCCCTGCGCAACAGCGAATAGGCCAACCCGTGCGCTCCCTCCTCATTGGCATCGATAGCGGCACGCAGTCAACCAAAGTCCTTGTCGTCGACGCGGCTAAAGGGGCCGTCGTGGGCGAAGCGTCCGAGTCCTACGGCCTGATCCCAAACCTCCCGCCCGGCGCCAAGGAACAACATCCAGCCGCATGGCGCGACGCGACGCGGAAGTCCATCCAGGCGGCCTTAAAAAAAGCCCGTGCCTCCGCCAGCGAAGTGGTGGCCATTGGCGTCAGCGGCCAGCAGCATGGATTTGTGCCGCTTGACAACAAGGGCGAAGTCATCCGCCCGGCCAAACTGTGGTGCGACACCTCCACATTCGCCGAATGCGAACTGATTACCGCGAATTTGGGCGGAGCCAAAGCCGCCATTCGCGAGACCGGCAACGCCATCCTGCCCGGTTACACCGCGCCCAAGATTCTTTGGCTCAAACGCCACGAGCCGAAAAACTTCGCGCGATTGGCGTCGATTCTTCTGCCGCACGATTATCTGAACTTCTGGTTGACCGGAAACAAGGTGATGGAATTTGGCGACGCCAGCGGCACCGCCCTGCTCAACGTCAAGACACGTAAATGGTCGCAAAAGACGTTGCAGGCCATCGACCCGAAGATCGCCGCAGCATTGCCGCCGCTGATCGGCAGCGATCAGCCGGCGGGCTTTCTGCAAAACTCCACCGCGACGGAGCTTGGGTTGAACCCCGGCGTTCTCGTGAGCGCGGGCGGCGGCGACAACATGATGGGCGCCATCGGCACCGGCAACACCCGGCCCGGCGTGGTGACCGCCAGCTTTGGCACCAGCGGCACCATTTACGCCTGCGCGGACAAACCGGTGATCGATCCACGCGGCGAAATCGCCGCGTTTTGCGATTCCACAAACCAGTGGCTTCCCCTGCTCTGCACCATGAACGTCACCGTGGCGACGGAAATGGTGCGCGAAGATTTTGGTTTGACGCACGATCAATTTGCCGCCGAGGCCGCCAAGGCCACCGCCGGTTCCGGCGGGTTGCTCCTGCTGCCCTACCTGGAAGGCGAGCGAACCCCAAATGTCCCGCATGGCACCGGCGTCTGGTTTGGGGCGAACACGAAAACTTTTAATGCGCCTCATTTCGCGCGGGCGGCGATGGAAGGCGTCACGCTGGGAATGAATTATGGGCTGCGGCGCCTCCGCGAACTGGGCCTCAAACCCAAACAAATCCGCGCGACCGGCGGCGGCGCCAAATCGAAATTCTGGCGCCAGATCATGGCCGATGTGTTTGACTCGGAGGTCGTCACGATCAAAGTCAGCGAAGGCGCGGCGTACGGGGCCGCGTTGCAGGCGCTATGGGCGTGGCGCCTCCACAAGGGCGACCGCGTCTCGATTCACGGAATCACCGACGAATTTGTCGAGCTGAACGATGCGGAAGCCGCTTCGCCAAAGAAAGAGAATGTGCGGGTTTATCGCGAACTCCAGGCCATGCAGGATGAACTCTCCCTTTCATTGCGCGGGGTGTTCGAGCGGCATCGCAAATTCGCCGATTCGTTTGGCGTTTCTATTTGACACTCGCCGGGAACGCGGCATGATTGGCCCATGAAGCGCATCATTTCCTTTTTCGCGGTCGGAGCGCTGGCGGCCACGCTGGCCGGTTGCTCGACGCACGTCCAAACGACCTATCGCGAAGTCAAGCGCGTCCCTGTCGGGTTTGAAAACGAGCAGGCGGGCGAGATCTTCTATGCCGCCCTTTCGCGAATGCCCTACCGGGATGAGAGCGAAGACACCTACCGCGTCAAGATTCCCATTGTGTTTCATTACACCTGCACCGTTCGATCTGGCGAAGGCGAGAAATTCAACGAAGCGGTCCGTCGCTGCGACACCAACAAGGACGGCAAAATCACCGAAACCGAAGCGAGGATTTTCGCCGCGGAGTATAAATAGGGCTTGTCAAGCCGCCTTTTTGGTGCGACGCGTGAGCATTTCAACGCGGGCAATGTGCTCGTAGGGCACGATGTTGATGTTGCCTGGCGTTTCCTGCGGGAGCACGTTGGCGACCACAACGTATTCGGGAGTCACAATCACAAAGTCGGGGTGAGGCACGCGCAGATCCTTGCCGTCAACCAGGTGCAAACGAAATGGTTGGAATGGCTGGTTGCGTATCAGATCCCGGATCTCTGGAGCTTTCATGCCGCCATTCTACCTCGTGATCCATCCCCCGCCAAGAACCAAGTCCCCATCGTAGAATACGCACGCCTGGCCGGGCGTGATGGCGCGTTGCGGCGCGTGCAGTTGCACCTTCGCCCGGCCGTCGGGCAGCGACTGCACTGTGGCCGGAACGCCCGGATGATTGTAACGAATTTTCGCGGAGCACTGAAACAGCTCCGGCGGCTCCTCGTAAGGAATCCAATTGCAGCGTTCGATGCCAAATTCCACCCGATCCAGCGCCGAGTCGTCCCCCACAATGACGCGGTTGCCAACGGCATCAAGCTCGATCACGTAAAGGGGACGGGGCGACGAAATGCCAAGGCCTTTGCGCTGGCCAATCGTGTAAAAATCAATCCCGTCATGCTGCCCGAGCACTTTGCCTTCAAGATTGACGATGTCGCCGCGGCGGCGCTCCGCAAGCTTCGCAGTCAGGAGAAACTCCCCGTAATTGTTGTCCGGCACGAAGCATATCTCCATGCTCTCCTCCTTGTCCGCCGTCTTCAGATTGCAGTGCCGCGCCACCGCGCGCGTGTCGCTTTTGGTCTTCTCGCCCAGCGGGAACAACGCGCGCGAAAGCTGATTTTGACGCAGCGAAAAAAGAAAATAGCTCTGGTCCTTGCGCGTGTCGGCTCCGCGTTTGAGCAACGTCCGCGCGCCATCCGCGCTTTTTTCCAGCCGCGCAAAATGCCCGGTGGCGATGTAATCCCCGCCGAGCTGCCGGGCGCGCTCCAGCAACGCGCCAAACTTCAGCTTCTGGTTGCACATCACGCACGGATTCGGCGTGCGCCCGGCGCGGTATTCCTCGGCAAAATATGCGATAACCTGCTTTTGAAATGCGTCCGCTTCGTCGATCAAATAATAAGGAATGCCCAGCCGGTCGCACACGCTGCGCGCGTCGGTCACGGCCTGCGGGCCGCAGCATTTGTCTTCCGCGCGCGAAACGCAGTCCTGCGGCCACAGCTTCAGCGTGACGCCAACCACGTCGTAGCCTTGCTCCAGCAAAAGCGCCGCGGCGGCCGACGAATCGACTCCGCCGCTCATCCCGATAATTACCCGCGTTTTCTTGTGATCCGGCACAGGGCATGAAGATAGCGTTGCCGTCTCCATCTGTCACCTTTTCACTCCAGTGGGGTCAAATTCACTCCAGTGGGGTCACATCTTGATATTTGACATTTCGCGCCA
>Ga0265338_10008799_pt1 | contig 12184 bp, 14 predicted proteins | sample 42126metaG_FD_193579 | JGI IMG/M metagenome (GOLD analysis project Ga0265338, IMG submission 193579) | Rhizosphere microbial communities from Carex aquatilis grown in University of Washington, Seatle, WA, United States - 4-21-26 metaG | ecosystem: Host-associated > Plants > Roots > Rhizosphere... | reverse complement strand
GGAGAGGAGCACGTCGGGGACGCGCCAGCCGCGGAAGTCCGGTGGCCGCGTGTAGTGCGGGTACTCGAGCCCGCCCTCGAGCTCGGCGGAGAAGCTCTCCAGCTCGCCGGAGCCTTCGGCGAGCGCACCCGGCAGCCGCCGCGAGACGGCATCCAGGACGACCATCGCTGGCAGATCGCCGTTCGAGAGGACGTACGGCCCGACCGAGATCGCGTCGGTGGCGAGGTGCTCGACGATCCGGTCGTCGAAGCCCTCGAAACGGGCGGAGAGGAGCGTCAGCGCAGGCTCGCCGGCCAGCTCCTCCACGATCTCCTGCGTCAGCGGGCGGCCCTTCGGCGTCAGCGCGATCACCGGCTGGGGCGGCTCGCCGCCGTAGACAGCATCGAGCGCCGCCGCGACGACGTCGACGCGCAGCACCATCCCGGCGCCGCCGCCGTACGGCTCGTCGTCGACCTGGCCGGCCCGCAGCGGCGTCGTGTCGCGGTAGCTGAAGAGCCGCAGCTCCAGCTCGCCGCCCAGCACGCCGGCGAGCGGCCGCTGCTCGGTCAGCCAGGCGTACGCATGAGGGACAAGGGTGAAGACGTCGATGCGCATCAGTCGGGTTCCGCGAAGCCCTTCGCTACGACGATTCGACCGCCTTCGAGATCGACCTTCCGCACGCAGGCTTCGACGAGCGGCAGGGACGAGCCCGAATCGAGCTCGAGCACGTCGTTGGCAGGGTAGTCGAGGACCGCCGCGACCCGCCCCAGCGCGCGGCCTCCCTCCTCCTCGACCGCGAGTCCGACGAGCTGGAACTCGTAGAACTCGTCCTCCGCGAGCGCGGGCAGCGAGTCGCGCGGCACCTCGAGCACCGTGCCGCGCTCGACCCTCCGGTCGAGACGGATCACCGGGCGGCCCTGGGAGCCGCGGCGTGCCGCGACGACCTTCGCCGGCTCGCCCGCAGCCACGAGAACGGAGCCCACGGCGAAGACGCCGTCCCGCTCGCTCGGGCCTTCGACGAAGAACGAACCGTCGAGCCCGTGCGGCTTCCCCACGCGGCCGACCGCGACGCGCTCAGGCCCGGACGGCATGCGACTCGCACCAGTCGAGCCAGTCCTCGCGCGCCGTCTGCGCGGGCTGCATGCCGGTGAAGGCGGTGCGTCGCGGCTCGAGGTCGAGCGTCCAGTACGCGCCAGGCTCGTCCTCGTACGCGGAGCCGACGCTGCCGGAGTTGACGACGCGCCTGCCCGCGACCTCGCGGTCGAACTGGACGTGGGTGTGCCCGCAGACGACGATCTCCGCGTCGACATTCTCGAACAGGAACGCGATCTGCTCCTCCGGCGTCCGCTCGGTGAAGATGTCGAGGTCGTTGCGCGGCGTCGCGTGGCAGTAGAGCGTGCGGCCGATCATCACGATCGGCGGGTTCGCGTAGAGGAACGCGATCTGCTCGTCCGTGAGCGCGTCGCGCGTCGCGTCGAGGAAGGCGGGCGGCGCGAGGCCGGGCTCGCCCGGCTTCAGCTCGCGGTCGGCGTTGCCGCGCAGCCAGAGGACGCGGTCGCCGAGCGCGCGCAGCCGTTCCAGCGTCTCGGCCGGCTGCGGCCCGCCCGCGACGACGTCGCCGCCGACGACGATCGTCGCATCGTCGGGGACTTCCGCCAGCACCGCCTCGAGCGCGGCCAGATTCCCGTGGATGTCGTAGAGCGTGGCGACCGTCATTCCGCGATCTCGAGCGCGAGCCGCCGTCCCTCGACGACGCCGCCCGCGCGGACGACCGTGCGCAGCGCGCGCACGAGCCGGCCCTGGCGGCCGATCACCTTGCCGATGTCCCCCTCGGCGACGTGGAGCCGCAGGACGAGCGTCCCGTCCTCCTCCTCCAGCTGCTCGACGCGCACCGCGTCCGGCTCGTCGACGAGCCGGCGCGCGAGCTCCGCGAGCAGTTCGACCACGACTATTTGGAGATGCCTTGCGTCTTGAGGAGCCTCCCGACCGATTCGGTCGGGGTCGCACCCTTGGCGAGCCAGGCGCGCACCTTCTCCTCGTCCAGGTCGATCAGGGACGGATCGTGCTGCGGGTTGTAGCGGCCCACGATCTCGATGAACTTGCCGTCGCGCGGACTGCGCGAGTCGGCGGCGACGACGCGGTAGATCGGGTTCTTCTTCGACCCGACCCGCGTCAGCCTGAGCTTGACTGCCATCTGGCTACTTTCTCGCTTTCCTCTTCCGTTTGCTCTTCGACTTGCGCGTCGCGCTCGGACGCGGTGCGCCGGAGCCCGGTGCTCCGGCCATTCCCGGAAGCTGGGGCATTGTGCCTGAGCCGACGAGCTTCATCATCTTCGCCATCTGTTTGCGCGCCTCGAGCAGCTGGTTCACCTGCGTCACGGTGGTGCCGGAGCCGGCCGCGATCCGCTTGCGGCGGGAGCTGTCGATCGCATGCGGGACGCGCCGCTCGTGCGGGGTCATCGAGAGGATGATCCCCTCGACGCGACCGAGTTCCTTCTCGTCGACGTCGTCGAGCCCCTCCAGCTGCTTGCCGAGGCCGGGGATCAGCTTCAGGACGCCCTGGAGCGGCCCCATCCGGCGCAGCATCTTGTAGCTCTTCAGGAAGTCGTCGAAGGAGAACTCGCCCTGCAGCATGCGGCGCTCGAGCTCCTCCTTCTCGTCCTCGCCGATCGCCGACTCGGCGCGCTCGATCAGCGTCAGGACGTCGCCCATGCCGAGGATCCGCGACGCCATCCGGTCGGGGTGGAACCACTCGAGCGCGTCCAGCTTCTCGCCGACCGAGGCGAGCTTGATCGGGCGGCCGGTGATCGCGCGGACGGAGAGCGCCGCACCGCCGCGCGCGTCGCCGTCGAGCTTCGTCAGCAGGACGCCGTCGAAGTCGATCCGCTCCTGGAACGCCTTCGCGACGTTCACGGCCTCCTGGCCGGTCATCGCGTCGAGGACGAGCAGGACGTTGGTCGGCCTCGCCTCGTTCCGGACCGCGGCGAGCTCCTCCATCAGCGGCGCGTCGACGTGCAGGCGGCCGGCGGTGTCGAGGATCACGACGTCGCGGCCGTCCGCGGTTGCGCGGGCGATCCCGTCGCGTACCGCCTTGACCGGGTCGCCGCGCTCCTCCGCATAGACCGGCACGTCGACCTGCTCGCCGAGCTGGCGCAACTGGTCGATCGCGGCCGGCCGCTGGAGGTCGGCGGCGACGAGCGCAGGCTTCTTGCCGTCGTTCTTCAGGAGGAGTGCGAGCTTGCCGGCGGCGGTCGTCTTGCCGGAGCCCTGCAGGCCCGCGAGCAGGATCGTCGTCGGCGGCCGCGGCGAAAAGGCGAGCCGCGAGTCGCCGGAGCCCATCAGCTCGGTCAGCTCCTCGTGGACGATCTTCACGACCTGCTGGCCGGGCGTCAGGCTCTTCTGGACGTCGGCGCCGAGCGCGCGCTCGCGCACCTGCGCGACGAACTGCTTGACGATCTCGAAGTTGACGTCGGCCTCGAGCAGCGCAAGCCGCACCTCGCGCATCGCGCGCGAGATCGCCTCGTCGTCGAGCGTCCCACGGCCGCGGAGGTCGCCGAGCGCCTGCTGCAGCTTGTCGGAGAGGGCGTCGAACATCGCGGGCGGAGGGTACCCGCCTCAGCCGGCGACGAGCGCGCGCGCGAAGTCCTGGGCGTCGAACGGGCGTAGGTCGTCCAGGCCCTCCCCCACGCCGATCAGCTTCACCGGCAGGCCCAGCTCGTAGGCGATCGGGATCGCGACGCCGCCCTTCGCGGAGCCGTCGAGCTTCGTCAGGACGACTCCGGTCACGCCCGCGACCTCGGCGAAGAGCTTCGCCTGCTGGAGGCCGTTCTGGCCGGTCGTCGCGTCGACGACGAGCAGCGTCTCGTGCGGCGCTCCCTCGAGCTTCGCCGCGATCACCCGGCGCACCTTCGCGAGCTCCTCCATCAGGTTCGTCTGCGTGTGCAGGCGGCCGGCCGTGTCGACGATCACGACGTCACGGCCCCGCGCCTGGGCCGCGGCGATCGCGTCGTAGGCGACCGCGGCCGGGTCGCCGCCGCGCTCGGAGCCGACGAAGTCCGCGCCCGCGCGCTGTGCCCAGATCTCCAACTGCTCCTCGGCGGCGGCACGGAACGTGTCCGCCGCGGCCACGACGACGGAGTAGCCGCGCGCGGAGAGCTTCGCCGCGAGCTTCCCGATCGTCGTCGTCTTGCCCGTGCCGTTGACGCCCACGACGAGGATCACGCTCGGTCTGGCGGCGACGTTCAGCGTCGGCGGCTCGCCGAAGAGCGACGCGACCTCCTCGGCGAGGTGCTCGATCCCGCCGCGCGCCTCGAGCCGACGGACCAGCTCCGCCGTCGCTGGGACGCCCACGTCTCCCACGATCAGTGCCTCCTCGAGCCGCTCCCAGTCCGCCTCGTTGCCCGGGTCGAAGGCGGCGGCGGCCAGTTCCCCGGTGAGCGCGCGCCGCGACTTCGCAAGCGACTCGCGCAGCCTCGAGAACATCCCGGCACGGGTCTCCTCCGGCTCGGGCGCGGCGTCCGTCTCCCCGAGCAGTTCTCCCCACGACCGCGCCACGCGGCCAGCCTAGACGCCGTCGAGCACGGGGTAGCGCGCGTCGGCATCGAGGCAGGCGGCGGCGAACAGTGCCGTGCCGACGTCGCCCGTGAAGAGGGAGTAGCGGCGCCGACCATTCGCGGCGGCGAGGCGCTCGGCCTGGGCGAGCGCATGCACGGCGAACCGGCGCGCACGCTCGAGCCAGCGCTCGTCGCCGGTGCGGGCGAACGCCTTCAAGAGCGCGAATCCGTTGCCGGACGTGCCGTGGCAGATGTTGTGGCCCTTCTCGTCGCCGTGCGGACCGGCTGTCCAGGCCAGCTCGGCGCCGGCCAGCAGCAGATCCTCGTCCAGGTAGTCCCAGGCCGAGATCACGATCCCCGGCGCGCCGCCGCACCACTGCAGCCGGATCTCGCCGTCGCTTCCCCGCAGCTCGCCGCCGTGCCTGAGCGGCCACGTCGCGACGCCGTCCTCGACGATCACCTGGTCGGCGAGGATCGACGCCGTCTCGCGCTTGAGCGCCTCGTTCCGCTCGTGCTCGACCTGGAGCAGCGTGCGGACGTTGCCGACGAGCCCGTGCGGCGCGCCGAGGCTCCGGTACTCGCTGCCGTAGAGCCGTTGCGTCCACAGCCCGTCGGCGCCGCGTCGGGCCGCGAGAGCGTCGGCGGTCTCGTGCGTGAGGTCGTCCCAGCCCATCGCCGTCGCTGCGACGAGCGTGCCGGGCGCGCCCCAGAAGAGCTCCTCCGACTCGTGGTCGACGTTCCCACGGATGCGCTCGCGCAGGAGGTCGGGTAGCGAGCCGCCCGCGCCGAGCAGGCACGCGACGAGCAGAGGGCCGGTCTGGCCCGGGAAAAGCCCCCGCTCCGGGTGCGGCGGCAAGGTCAGGCGGCGAGGGAAGTCCGGTGTGTCCCAGAGCTCGACGATCCGCTCGGCGACGGCACGGAGATTGAGCGCGGAATCGGCGTGCGCGCGCAGGCGGTCGAGTCCCCAGACGACGCCGGCTGCGCCGACGTAGAGGCCCTTCAGAGGCAGCGGCGTATCCCAGCCGTCCCACTCGTGCGCCGGCCAGAGCTCGTCGGGAGCGTAGGAGGCGTCGGCGGCGGCGACGATCGCGCGGATCCCGTCGCGGACGCGCCCGTCGTCCCACGGCTCGTCGGTCAGAGTTTCGAACTGCGAGGGGTCGTACAGCATCAGGCGAGCAGCGACGCCGTGTAGTCCGGCACGTAGCGAAAGAGGTCGCGCGGCGGGCGCTCGTAGTCGGTCGCGGGCGGGCGCGGCGGCAGTTTCAGCGGCGCTTCGAGCACGTCTTCGTACGGGACGACCGAGAGCAGGTGGTGCATGCAGTTGAGTCGCGCGCGCCGCTTGTCGTCGCCCTCCACCACCCACCACGGGGCTTCGGGGATGTCCGTGTGGACGAACATCTCGTCCTTCGCCTTCGAGTAGTCGACCCACCGCGCGCGGGACTCGAGATCCATCGGCGAGAGCTTCCAGCGCCGCAACGGATCCTCGAGCCGCGAACGAAAGCGGCGCTCCTGCTCGTCGTCGCTGACCGAGAACCAGTACTTGACGAGCATGACCCCGTCCTGCACGAGCAGCCGCTCGAAGATCGGGCACTGCTGCAGGAAGCGGCGGTACTCGTCCGGCGTGCAGAAGCCGAGGACGTGCTCGACCCCGGCACGGTTGTACCAACTGCGGTCGAAGACTGCGATCTCGCCCTTGCTCGGCAGATGCGCGACGTAGCGCTGGAAGTACCACTGGCCCTTCTCGCGCTCCGTCGGGGCCGGCAGCGCCACGATCCGCGCCACGCGCGGGTTGAGGTACTCGGTGATCCGCTTGATCGCGCCGCCCTTGCCGGCCGCGTCGCGGCCCTCGAAGACGACGACGAGCCGCTTCTCCGTGACGCGAACCCACTCCTTCAGCTTCACGAGCTCGGCCTGGAGGCGCTGCAACTCCGCCTCGTAGAGCTTGCGCGGGACCTTCGTCGCCTCGTCGTGCTTCACGCGCGGAGCCTACGCCGCGCTGACCGCCTCCGCCTCTTCGCGTGGCAGCCGGCGCGAGACGATCTGGCTGACGCCGTCACCGCCCATCGTGACGCCGTAGAGGATGTCGGCGGCTTCCATCGTCCGCTTCTGGTGCGTGATCACGACGAACTGCGCGCGGTCGGAGTAGCGGCGCAGCAGCTCGACGAAGCGGCCGATGTTCGTGTCGTCGAGCGCGGCCTCGACCTCGTCGAGGAGGTAGAACGGACACGGCCGGGCGAGGAAGAGCGCGAACAGGAACGAGATCGCGCCGAGCGCCTTCTCGCCGCCGGAGAGGAGTGAGAGCTTCTGCACCCGCTTGCCTGCGGGCTGGAGCTCGACCTCGATCCCGGGGAGCTCTTCCTCGTCCTCCGGCTCGGTCAGCCGCAGCCGGCCCTCGCCGCCCGGGAAGAGCGTGCCGGCGACCTCGCGGAAGTTCTCCTCGACGGCGGCGAACGTCTCGGCGAAGCGGTTCTCGACCGTCTCGGCCAGCTCGGTGGACAGCTTCTCCAGCTCCGCCAGGCTCTGCTCCAGGTCGGCGCGCTGCGTCGAGAGCGCCTCGAGCCGCTCCTTCTCGGCCTCGTACTCCTCCTTCGCGAGCGGGTTCACCTGACCGAGCGCCTCGCGGCGACGCTCCAGCCGCTCGACCGTCGCCGCCAGCTCGTCGCGGTCGTCACCGTCGGCCGGCTCGTCGGCGCCCGTCGCCGCGAGCCTGCGGCGGGCCTCGTCGGCCTCTGCCTCGATCCGCGCCGCCTCGACCTCGACCGCGGAGGCGCCCTCGGCCGCACTGGAGAGCGACTGGCGCAGCTCCACCTCGGCGGCGCCGAGCTTGCGCAGCATCTCGCCCAGCTCGCCCGTCCGCGCCGCGCCGGCGTCGACACCGGCGCGCAGCGGCGCCTCGAAGCGGTCGGCGGGAACCTCGAGCGCGCTGACGAGCCGCTCGGCCGCGGCGAGCAGGCGCCCGGTGCGCGGGTCGCGCTCGAGCGAGTACGCCCCGTCGGGAATCGGCGACTCGGCCCGCGCGCGCAGATCCTCCGATTCGGCCGCGAGCGCGTGCCGGCGCGCCTGCAGCTGGAGCAGCACCGCCTCCGCCGTCTCGCCGGCGAACCAGAGCTCGCCGCGCTGCGGATCCCAGCCGAAGCCGTCGGCCGTCACGGCTGGCACGGGCGAGGCGAGCAGCTCCTCCTTCGGGACGACGGGGAGCCCGCGCACGAGCTCGGCCGGGTCGCGCGCCACCAGCACGTGCAGGCTCCCGAGCCCGGCCGCGCGGGCGCGCTCGAGCAGCGCGAGCCCGGCGGCCGCGTCGTCGGCGAGCAGCGCCGACGCGCGCGGCCCCAGGGCGGCCGCCACGGCACGCTCGTTCCCCGGCTCGACGTCGAGCACCGACAGCGCGATCCGCTCGCCCTGCTCGGCGAGCGCGCGCGCCGCGGGAGGAAGGCCTTCGCGCTCGGCGAGCGAGCGGTCGAGCGCGACGAGCCGCTCCTCGATCAGCCGGACCTGGTCGGCGAGCGCCGCGCGCTCCGCGCGCACCCGCGCGTCGAGCACGCGCCGCGGTTGCTCGAGCGACGCGCGCAGGCGTGCCGCATGCGCCTGCGCGGACTCCCGCCGCAACGCGAGCCGCTCGCCCGCGCTGCGCAGCCGGTACAGCTCCTGCAGCGCCAGCTCCCGGCGGCCGGCCGCGTCGGCGAGCTCCTCCTCCGCTTCACCGCGCTCGCTCAGCACCGCCTCGAGCTTCTGCTCCGCGGCGCGGCGCGCGAGCCCCGCCGCGGTCCGGCGCCCGTCGATCTCGCCCAGCCGCTCGTCGAGCCGCTCGAGGTCGAGCTGCGCGATCCGTGCCTGGAGTCGCGCGAGCTCGCCGCGCAGCTTCTCGGCGCGCTCGGCAGCGGTCGCCTGCAGCGCGAGCGGGCGGAGCCGCTTCTTCACCTCGTCCTCGAGATCCTTCGCGCGCTCGACCTGGATCGCGACGCGGGCGAGCTTCAGCTCCGCGCGGTGCCGCCGCGCCTTGAAGCGCCCGAGGCCGGCCGCCTCCTCGATCAGGGCGCGCCGCTCGGCGGGCTTCGAGGCGAGAATCGCCTCGACCTTGCCCTGGCCGATGATCGAGTGCATGCCCTGGCCGAGGCCGAGGTCGGCGAGCATCTCGACGAGGTCGAGACGGCGCACCGGCGCACGGTTGACGAGGTACTGACCCTCGCCGCCGCGATGGAGGCGCCGCGCGATCGCGAGCTCCTCGTAGTCGACCGGGATCGTGTGGTCGGCGTTGTCGAAGAGCAGCTCGACCTCGCAGAAGTCCGCCGGCTTGCGTCCCTCCGCGCCCGCGAAGAGCACGTCGTCGGGTTTCTCGGCGCGCAGCTCGCTCGGGCTGAGCGAGCCGGCCGCCCAGCGGATCGCGTCGGAGACGTTCGACTTGCCGGAGCCGTTCGGCCCGACGATCACCCCCACGCCGCGCTCGAGGCGTACCTCGACCGAGTCCGGGAACGACTTGAAGCCACGCAGCCTGACGGCACGGAGATGCACCGTGCCGGACCCTAGCGCCGCTTGCGGACGACCCTACTCGGCGTCTTCGTCGCCGTGTCGCGTGCGAGCGCTGCGTCCTCGTCCGCCTGCTCGACGTCCTCGAACAGCTCGAGGATGCCGCGATCGTCGGCAGGCTGCGGCTCCTCGTCCTCGAGACGAAGAAGCTTCAACTCGGAGTTCGTCGGCCGCCGCTCAGCCATCGGAGGACGAAGGATGCCAGAGATCGGCGCGGATGGCGGCCAGAGCCTCCCGCGCGGCCCCCTGCTCGGCCTCCTTCTTCGATCGCCCCTCGCCCACGCCGAGCTGCTCGCCGTCGACGACCGCGGCGCAGCGGAAGCGCCGGTCGTGCGGCGGCCCTTCCGCGTCGATCACGGTGTAGGAGACGTGCTTGCCGACCCGCACCGCGGCCTCCTGCAGCTCCGTCTTGTACTCGACGTGCTCGTTGAGCGCGTACTCGATCCGCTCCGCGAATGCCGCCACGACCGCCGGCTCGATCGCGGCGAACCCGTGCTCGACGAAGAGCGCGCCGAGCACCGCCTCGAGCAGCGCCGCGAGCACGTTGCGGTTCTCGGAGAGGCGCCGCGCCTCCTCCGGCACGTCGGCCGGCATGCGCTCGTCCATCTGCTCGCCGAGCCCGAGCTCGAGCGCGACGATCGCGCAGCTCGAGCGCGAGACGATGTTCGCGCGCGCCTTCGCGAGCGCACCCTCGGTCGCGTCCGGATTGCGCTCGTAGAGGACGTGCGCGATCGAGAGCTCGAGCACGCTGTCGCCGAGGAACTCCAGCCGCTCGTAGGACGACGCGCGGTCGTCCGCCCAGGAGGCGTGCTTGAACGCGGTCGCCGCCAGCTCGGCCGGCAGCCCCGCGATCAGCCCTGCGAGCTCGCTGTCGCTACTGGTGCGACGTGACGTAGTCGACGGCCTGGCCGACGGTGGTGATCGTCTGAGCGTCCTCGTCCGAGATCTTGATCCCGAACTGGTCCTCCAGCTCCATGATCAGCTCGACGAGGTCGAGCGAGTCGGCGTCGAGATCCTCCTGGAAGGACGCCTCCTCCGTGATGTCCGCTTCGTCGATCCCGAGCTGCTCGGTCAGGACTTCCTTGACCCGCTCGAAGACTTCCTCGCGCGATGCTGCCATGTCACCTCGTCTTTGTTCTTGGGGGCCGAAAGCGCGCCGATCATACAGCCTCGGCCCGCTGCGGCAGGCGTGTTGCAAGCCTGCCGACGATGTCGTGCTCGACGCCGCGGGCCGCGAGCCGGATCGCGTTCGCGATCGCAGTGCTGGAGGAGTTGCCGTGCGCGATCACGGCAAGGCCGCGCAGGCCGAGCAGGTAGGCGCCGCCGTAGGTGTCCGGGTCGAGCCGGTGGCGGAGCCGCCGCGCTGCCGGGCGGATGAGCAGGCCGCCGAGCTTCCCGCTCGGAGTCGCGGCGATCTCGTCGCGCAGCGAGCCGAGCAGGGTGCGGATCGTCCCCTCGACGGTCTTGAGCGCGACGTTCCCGGTGAAGCCGTCGGTCACGACGACGTCGGCTGCGCCGGCGAGGATGTCGCGCCCCTCGCAGTTGCCGCGGAAGTTCAGGTCGCTGGCGGCGAGCAGCGCGTGCGCCTCGAGGGTCACTTGGTTGCCCTTCTCCGCCTCCTCGCCGATCGAGAGCAGGCGCACCTCTGGATTGGCGACGCCGAGGATCTCCTCCGCGAAGACGGCGCCCATGGTCGCGAACTGGAGCACGTGCTCGGGCCGCGCGTCGGCGTTCGCGCCGGCGTCGATCAGGACGGACGGGCCGCGCCCGGACGGGATCGGAACGGCGATCGCGGGACGCATCACGCCGGGCAGGCGGCGCAGCTCGAGCAGGCCCGCGGCGAGCATCGCGCCGGTGTTCCCGGCCGAGACGACGGCGTCCGCGTCGCCCTCGTGCACGGCGCGGACGGCGGCGACGAGCGAGCTGTCCGGCTTCGAACGCACGGCCTCCGCCGGCTTCTCGTGCATCTCGATCACGTCCCGCGCCGCGCGCAACTCGAGACCCTGCGCGGCGAGACCGGCCGGGCCGAAGAGGACGGGCGTCAGTGCGCCATCGCGCGCGGCGAGCGCTCCTGCGACGACCTCTTCGGGGCCGCGATCGCCTCCCATCGCGTCGACCGCGATCCGGGGCATCAGAGGCTAGGGAGCGTCGATCCGGAGCGGCTCGACTTCGCGGCCCTTGTACGTGCCGCAGGTCGGGCAGACGCGGTGCGGGCGCTTCGGCTGGCCGCAGCGGTCGCAGACGTTGACCTTGGGCGCGCCGATCGCATGGGTCGCGCGCCGCTTGTCGCGACGTGACTTCGAGGTTTTCCTCTTCGGGACGGCCATGAGCGCGGCCACTATAGCCAGAATCAGCTCGTGGACCGTGGTGCGATCCTGGCGCTTTTCGACCGCCAACTGCGCCGGAACGTCGTCGACGAGGACGGCATCTTCGTCGGCGACGGCTGGAGCGCGGTCCTCTGGCCGCCGCAGGATGTCGAGCGGACGCTGACGCGGCTGCGCGAACTTTCGGGGCGCACCGAGTGGAAGCTGTACGGGCACGATCCGCCGGACCTCGCCGAACGGCTCCGGGCCGCCGGGCTTCAACCGGGCGACGAGGAGACCGTGCTGTGCGCGGAGGCCGCGGCGCTGCCGCGCCCGGACGTCGAGGTGGTCGTCGCCGACACGCCGGAACTGGTCGACGCGTTCTGCGGCCTCGCGGCGCACGTGTTCGGACGCGACGCGCCCGGTGCGCGTCGTGAGCTGCTGCATGCACTCGAGGAGCCGGAACCGTCGATGCTGGCGACGCTCGTCGTCGAGCAGGGCGTGGCCGTCTCGGGCGGCCGGGTGGACCTGCCGCGAGGCTCCGACTTCGCCGGCCTCTTCGGCGGGATCACGCTGCCCGAGCACCGGGGCCGCGGCCTCTACCGCGCAACCGTCGCGCGGCGTGCCGAGCTCGCGCGTGAACGCGGCTACCGCTTCCTCTACGTCGACGCGCTGCCGACCAGCCGTCCGATCCTCGAACGGCTCGGCTTCGTCGCGCTCACGACGACGACGCCGTTCTCCGTTCCGGCCGCGTGACCCGGCCGAAAGCGGGTAGCGTCGGGTCATGGAGACGAGAACGCTGGGTCAGGGGCTCACGGTGTCGGCC
>Ga0265338_10008798_pt1 | contig 12186 bp, 9 predicted proteins | sample 42126metaG_FD_193579 | JGI IMG/M metagenome (GOLD analysis project Ga0265338, IMG submission 193579) | Rhizosphere microbial communities from Carex aquatilis grown in University of Washington, Seatle, WA, United States - 4-21-26 metaG | ecosystem: Host-associated > Plants > Roots > Rhizosphere >... | reverse complement strand
GGAACATCAGTTCACCTCCCAAGCAGTTGTATTACTTAGGCGCGCCCCTGAGTGACCTTGACCAGCGGCCTACCGTGGCTATCGTCGGTAGCCGGAAAGTCAGCCACTATGGTGGGCAGGTGACCGCTGAGCTGGCCAGTGCCTTAGCCCGGCGCGACATTACTGTTGTCAGCGGATTAGCCATGGGCGTGGATGCTATCGCCCATCAGGCCGTTGTAGAGGCAGGTGGCCGAGCCGTGGCGGTTTTGCCATCCGGGCTTGATCTCATCTATCCGGCATCCAACCGCCAACTAGCCAAACGGATTCTGGAGCGGGGTGGTACCTTGATTACAGAATACCCGTTCGAGACCGAGCCCTTCAAGCAAAACTTCATTGCCCGTAACCGCTTGATTGCCGGTCTAGCCCAGGCCACTCTTATCACCGAGGCAGCCGAGAAAAGCGGCAGCCTGCATACTGCCAACTTCGCGCTCGAGCAAGGTAGGGAAGTCCTGGCCGTGCCCGGTAATATCACTAGCTACCTGTCTACCGGCACCAATAACCTTATCAAATCCGGAGCAACACCCATCACTAGCGCCCAGGATATCTTCGAAGCCCTCAACCTAGCGCCAGGAGAGGCAACCGATCATGAAATAGTCGCCGCTAATAAAGAAGAGCAAATCATCCTCAAATTATTGACCAGTGGAGTTAGCGATGGCACTGAACTGTTAGAGCAGAGCGAACTGAGGCCACCTGTTTTTAACCAAACCCTAACTATGATGGAAATTACCGGCAAGATCAAAGCCGCCGGCAATGACTACTGGCGCCTGGCATAAACGCTCTAAGCGTAAGTGTTATACTGCCAATATGAAAAAGATGATCTATCTTGGTGTTTTTGTAGGCTCAACAATAGGCAGCGGAATTGGTAGCCTATTTGATCACGGTAATTTCTTTGGCTGGTGGGGATTCCTGCTAGGCACCATCGGTGCATTTGTTGGAATTTGGGCAGGATATAAGATAAGTCTATAGTCTGATCCAAGACTTTTTATTTGCAATATCAAAGCGTATGCGCTAAAAGAGTAGTTACATGTCAAAAAACTTAGTGATAGTAGAATCGCCCGCCAAAGCCCGGACCATTGAGGGCTATTTAGGCAAAGACTACGAAGTTAAAAGCAGTTTTGGCCATATCCGCGACCTGCCCAAAAAGGGCCTTAACATTGATATTGAGCACAGTTTTGAGCCAACCTATGAAGTCAGCACTGATAAAAAGAAAGTAGTAGCCGAACTACGCAAAGCCGCTGCCGGCAAGGAAGTTTGGCTAGCCAGCGATGAAGACCGCGAAGGCGAGGCGATTGCCTGGCATCTAACCCAGGCTCTCAAGCTCGACCCGGCCAAAACCAAACGCATTGTCTTTCACGAAATCACTAAACCAGCCATCGAGCGAGCCATTGAAAACCCTCGTATCATTGATATCAATCTGGTGGACGCCCAACAGGCTCGCAGGGTTCTGGATCGTCTTGTGGGCTATGAATTATCACCGGTGCTCTGGAAAAAGGTCAAAACTGGTCTTAGTGCCGGCCGCGTCCAATCAGTATCAGTCCGGTTAATCGTGGAGCGCGAACGAGAAATTAGAAAATTTGAAGCCGAAGCCAGCTATAAGGTAACCGGGGTATTTTTGGCCGACAAACAAGACCTACCGGCTGAACTCACCACGAAGTTTAAAGACAAAACTCTGGCCAGAAACTTCTTAGAAGCTTGTACGGATGAGGTGTTTACCGTTTCCAGTGTAGCCAAAAAGCCAGGTACGCGTAGTCCCGGTCCATCATTCACTACCAGTAGTTTGCAGCAAGAAGCTGCCCGTCGCCTAGGCTTTAGCGTCAAACAGACCATGACGCTGGCCCAGCGCCTGTATGAAGCCGGGAAAATTACCTATATGCGAACCGACAGCACCAATGTGTCCCTGTTGGCCCTCCAAGCGGCCGAAAAGTACATCAAGAAGACCTTTGGCGACAATTATCACAAGCAGCGACAATTCCAAACTAAGTCCGCTGGCGCTCAGGAAGCTCATGAAGCTATCCGGCCAACTAACTTTGACACCTTATCAGCCGGCGAGGATGCCGGACAGGAGAAGCTCTATAAGCTTATCTGGCAGCGCACTGTGGCCAGCCAGATGAGCGACGCCAAAATTGACCGCACCGAAATAGCTATCAACCTATCCAAACGGCCGGAAGTGTTCATGGCCAAGGGTGAAGTTTTAGTCTTTGATGGCTATTTTAAGGTCTACGGCGGCGGTAAAGACGACGTTATCGTGCCGGACGTGAAACAAGGGCAACAACTGCCCGCTAAAGAGATAGCTGCCACCGAAACCTTCAGCCGCCCGCCAGCCCGTTATTCAGAGGCCGCCCTGGTCAAGAAGTTGGAAGAGCTGGGCATTGGTCGGCCAAGCACCTACGCCCCCACCATTAGCACTATCCAAAGCCGCGGTTACGTGCTCAAAACTGATCTGGAGGGCAAGGAACGTACCATTCAGAGCCTAACGCTCAAAGCCGGGAAGATAGGAGAGGCTAGCCGCACCGAGATAACTGGAGCCGATAAGAACAAACTGATTCCAACCGACATTGCCGAAGTTACCACCGACTTTTTAGTGAAATACTTCGGTGAGATTCTGGATTATGACTTTACCGCCAAGGTAGAAGGTGATTTTGATAACGTCGCTGACGGCAAACAACAGTGGCAAGCGATGATTCAGGACTTCTACAAAGGTTTTCACCCCTTAGTAGTCAAATCCGAAGATGTTAGTCGTGAGGACGCGCAACAAGCCAGAACGTTGGGCCAGGACCCGGCCAGTGGCAAGCCAATCATCGCCCGTTATGGCCGTTACGGCACTATGTTGCAAAAAGGTGAGGCCACCGATGATGACAAACCAGATTTCGCACCGTTGCCTAAGGATACCAGCCTGGAGACCGTTACCCTGGAACAAGCCCTAGAAATGTTTAAATTACCTCGAATTGTGGGCGCTACCACAGATGGAAAGGAAATAAAGGCCAATATTGGCCGTTTTGGCCCGTACATACAGGTTGATAAGCTATTTGTATCTATCAAGCCTCTAGACCCCCTTAAAATCACTCTGGAAGAGGCTCAAAAGCTGTATCAAGAGAAATTAGACAAAGAAGCCGCCAAACACATCCAAACCTTCAAGGGTGGCATCCAAGTTCTAAATGGCATGTATGGCCCTTATATCACCGACGGCAAAAAGAACGCCCGTATTCCCAAAGAAACCGACCCAGCCAAGATAACAGAGGCCGAAGCCAAAAAAATGCTAGCCGAAGCCCCCGCCAAAGGCAAACGCAACTTCCGCCAGCGCAAGGGTAGTAGACAGTAGCCAGTAGACGGTATACAGTATTCGGACATAAATGCGTATTTTACCAAGTAAGGGTGGAGAAGTGGTTGGCCAAATGCCCGACCAGATGTTTGCCGATCTACAAACATATTATCCTGCTGACCAAGACTCTCCTTATAGTGGAGTAGAGTTTTTAGCGTGGTCGCCTAAAGCATCCCTCTCCAATTATGAGCAAAGGGTTATAAAGACGCTTCAACCTTGTCTAGATGCAGTTATAGAAGCAGAAGAGCGTCATATCAAACTCATTGAATGGACAGTCTCTAACGGACTAGTTTTGCCTGAGGAGTCTCAAAGAACGCCAGCTTGGCATAGAGATAGTTTCGTAGGTTTAACGAGTAGATTTATAACTGCTAGTTGCCTTACAACTGAAATACGGGGACTTGAACCCGCTAAACCAGGCGAACTTGTAAGGCTTAATGGTTTGAAGCATCGTTCCCCAATAAATCATACTAAGAAACCAATTTTAAGAACTTGGGTGCGAGCCGAGGTATATTGCAGGCCGTGGAAACTAAGGGGTTTTGTTAGTTAAGTAATTAGTCGCCATCTTGCACCTTAGTCTGAAGTTACCGGGATTGGGGTATACTTGAGCCATGCCAAATTTGGACACACATGCTGGTTTAGCGTTGGCGGCCTTTCCGGAGCGGGGAGTGGAATTTGCGGCCGGAGAAGTGTTTGATGACGCTGTCCGGATGGCCGGAGGTATGCCGAATAAACTAGCACCTCCTAGCCTTTTTAAAAGTGGGATAGCTAGCAATAACGCCATAACAGATGCCGCTTTTGATAGCCAGCCAGATATGCGAGCTTCACTAGTAGCCATAGAAGCGGATTTGCAGGCCGCTGACATACCCAGACAGATGCATCGTACCTGTACTGGTCCTGGAACCGACATTTTATTTAGTGGCGTAACCGTGCAATATCCCTTCGCGGCTGAGGCCTATCTGGAGGTATGCCAGTTCTTTGAATCAACTAGCGGCAAACGGTTGATTACCGACAATACGGCCACAAGTAAGCGCGAGCAAACGTCAGTAGAAGAGATAGAACGTAATATCAACCTAATTGCTCGTCATGGACTCAGGGTAGATTATGCCGATCCGGCTTTTGTAGTCGAGCGTTTACGGGCTAGAGTAGACAGCCGTCAAAGACTTAGATTTCCTGACGATAAAGGTGTTGATAAAGCTTTAACTGAAGTCTTTGCCACCCAACAAGTCCGTCTGGCTAAGGCGGCTGACGCGATTTATAGTGGCACCCTTATGGATTTAACGCAAGATTTATATGCTCCCCTAAAATTTCAGACCGACGCGCCACTTATGCCGCTGGTTCCACACGTCATCTCGTTGGTAGAGAATGCTTCCACGCCACTGACTACAGAGGTGTTAGATGATTGGCCAGCTATTCTTAATCGTGAAATGGGTCAACGCCCACCTAACACCGAGAAACAGCGCCGTTTATTCGTGGCTTCGCGCGGCGCGGCCCACTTTTTGGTTCAAAAGGTCGCCCGTGTTGAGGACGAAGTCACCATTACTCCGCGTAATAATGAAGCCCCACCAACATTCCCGGATCCCTGGACCGGTTCAATTTCTCACTCCGGTGACTGGGTAGCAGTGTCTATGACTAACACTGACTATTACGCCGGTATTGGTGCTGACCTAGAATGTAAGTTTGGGTCGTCTCGGCGCGATCGCGTGCTAACCCCCGACGAACAAACTTTGCCAGCTCTAGATGAATTAAGCCCCCGAACACTCTATTCCATAAAAGAAGCTGTATTTAAGGCGATCCATCCACTGGTACAAGACAGGCATCCTGACAGATTTTGGTACCAGGACGCCGAGATAACAGCCCTAGAACAAAGCACCAACAGAGTAGATATCCGACTTGCAGCTACAGAACGAGGTAGGCTAGTGGCGGCTGCCTTAGGTGATAGAACAATTCAGGGCTATTTTCTGCAAAAACCGGCCTACAGTTCGGCCGTGTGTGTAGTTAGCCGATAATCATGTAGGCTTATCCACAAGTTTGCATCTTTGGCTAGAGAATACCCTAGTTATATCCACATAAACCAAATATGCTAAGGCTGCTAGTATGTGCTACAATAAGTTTGTAAAAAACTATGTTTGACATTTAAAAATTATAGTTTTATAATAGAAATAAAGTTAACCGGTAAGAAAGTATTAACTATGGCCCAAGTAAAGGCTCCACAGCAATCGTTCAACCTCGAACAAACCGTCGAAGACGTGCTTGATACTATTGAGCGCGATAGGGAACGAGAGATTATCTCTCGCCGTTTTGGTCTATTTGATCGCAAAGAAACCCTAGAACAGATAGGGGAGCTTTTGGGCATTACCCGTGAGCGCGTACGTCAGCTAGAGAAGGCCGTTATGATCCGTCTTAAGGCCGCAGCTAAGCAAGATTTGCCTCACATCAAGGAAATCGAGGCTTTATTTACCGAAAAACTGCGTGATATGGGCGATGTAGCCCGCTTGACCGATCTAACAGCTGCTTTGACTACCGAAAACAGCCGGATTGACCAAGCCCGTGTGTCGTTCTTGGCTCAGCTCGGTCCCAAACTGGCCGTTATTGATGAAAATGATTACTTCTTCCAAGCTGTTGGCCTGGCTTCTCAACATGACGAGAAGAAAATCCGTGATCAAGTGGCCAAAATCATCGACGCCGTTAAGAAGATCGGTGAACCAACCAGCATAGACAAAATTGCTGAAGCCGTAAGCGACAAAGACAGCCGTCATGTTCAGGCTCTGGCCAGCATTTCTAAGCAAATTGCTACTCTCAACAACCGTTGGGGCCTAGTAAAATGGCCAATGGTCAACCCCAAGAACATCAGAGACAAGATTTACGTTATTTTGCACGACCACACCAAGCCAATGCACTTCAATGAAATTGCTAAAGCCATCAAAGATTCCAGCTTCCGCCGCAAAGATGTTACCACTCAAGCAATTCACAACGAACTTATCAAAGACAAGCGCTTTGTACTGATAGGGCGGGGGATTTACGCCCTCAAGGAATGGGGTTACGACAAGGGTACTGTGGCTGATGTCATCGTCAAAGTTCTCAAGAAGGCTGATGAACCATTGCACCGTGATGAAATTGTCAAACGCGTCCTTAAGAGCAGGCAAGTCAAAGAGACAACCATCCTACTAAACCTCCAAGGCAAAAGCCAGTTCAAACGCGTCGCCAAAGCCACCTATACATTAGCTGAATAGTTAAAGAGTTTTACGATGGCAGAGTTTACTCACAGATTTATTGCGGATGAATTTCAACCAGACACTCTGACTTGGCCAGCAAGAGTCAGCGTTGAAAACAAGCCAAATCAATTTCCGGCAGTACGCCTGAGCATGGAGCTTGGAAGTTTTGCCGTAGTAGGCGCCAATCAAGGTCCGCGCGGGGCTGTAGATGTTAGGCCTACTGCTTTTGATTACTTATACTACCGCTGTGAACGAAAGCCATATGGTTATGCGACAGCCTCTCTAATTTCTCTTTCCAATTTTACGGAAAGCACTGCTCATGCCGTTAACTTTTTGGATCAATATGTGAGTGATGGGTTTGTTATTCAGAAAAAAGACTTAGTCAAAGTAAGTAATGTGCAAGACCCATACGACTATGCAGAATCTAATCCCGATGCTTACGACCCAGTGTTTGCTATCTATACTTCATCTAACGAAAATAATTTCGCCGTCCTTCCGCTAAATCCCGAAATACCAATAGAGATCACAACTGGCAAGCTCATAGTTCCTAAACAATAAAAAACTTTATAATAAACAAAATACGAACTGGATTTGGTGGGGTAGTTTGGAGGAAATAGCATAGATCCATAGTTCTATACATTATTGTGAGTAGGGTAATAGGAAATTTATAAATGAAAATCAAAACGGGAATGGAAATACATGGACCAGGCGGACAGCAGAGCAACACAAATGCACATACACCAAACGTCGTACAATGTATATTTTACGACTCATTATATCTGCCCGTAGTTGATTACTGATACGTCCCCCAACAGGGGAATAGTTGGCAAATAGCAACAAGCAACTAGTAGATAGCCTGCCAATGCCAAGCTACTATTCATTCCACACGTCTATCATGTCTACATGGTCCATGTGTCGCTTTTTGGTATTCTCAGCTTGGCCCTACGACTCACGTCTAGTGTGGTTTTGTGTACCACATTTTATTAGTTATCCACAGCAGCCTATTTGCATTATTTGACTTTTATGCACTTCTATATCATTTTATGTACTTTTACATTATCCCCCACTACCTCCCTATTTGCCTATTATTTGACATTTGCCTATTTGTATATTTATATATAGTTTTTTCTAATTATAGTTACTTATCCAATAAGTGAACAAATTACGAACTACAAGGGTAGAGTGGTGTACTATTAGGCTTTACTTGGATTTCTAATAACAAGATACGATAGTATGCCAGCCAAAGCCAAGAGCGTACCGCACAGCAGGATAGTAAACCTATAGGCCTGCCCCGCTCCAAAGATACCCAGTACAGCAATAACAATCAACCCGGCAACTCGGGTAACTGCATTATTGATACCTGAAGCTAAGCCAGAACTGGCCTCAGGCACAGAACTCATGACTGTGACCGTTAGCGGCGCCACCGTAGTAGCTAGACCTAGGGCGAATATAAACACTCCCGGAAAGACACCAAATATATAACTGTCACCAGGATGTAATCTAACCAAATAGAATATACCAATGGCCGAGATAAGCGGGCCAAAGGTCATGAATAAGCGCGAGCCATACTTGGCCGATAGAGCACCCATACGGCTAGCCAGAAATAACATTATCAAACTAATGGGTAGCAGACTAAAACCAGCCTTAAGGCTAGAGTAGTGCAGGCCTTGTTGCAAATATATAAGGATAGCAAAGATAAAGCCGCTCAAGCCACCATACATAGCAAACGTTGTAGCGTTTACACCACTAAAATTCCGGTTACGAAACAGCTCAAGCCGCAGCATCGGATCCCTTTCCCGCCGTTCTACATACAAGAAGATACCACCTATAAGCCCTGCCCCGACTAGTGTCAGCAAAGTTTTCACACTCCAATGCGTGGCTGGTCCCTCAATCAGTCCATAAGTAACCCCAGCTAGCGCTAGGGCGGCTAATAATGCCCCGGTATAATCAATGTGGCGCCCTGCCCTATCCCGGCTTTCATCAACATTCTTAAAGGCGAATATGTAACAGATGACTACTAGGGGTACATTAATGAAGAATATCCAGCGCCAAGAAGCAACCTCAATCAGATAGCCTCCTAAGAGCGGTCCCAGAACCGTTAATATGCCTGACCAAGCCGTCCAGCGGCCAAAAGCTAAACCCCGGATGGCCTTTGGAAAATTGGTATTGATAATTGACAGAGCACCCGGGACCAACAGAGCACCAAAAGTCCCCTGCACTACCCGGAGCACAATCAAAGCCCGTAAGTTTGGCGCTAGTCCGCATAGTAATGAACTAATCCCAAAACCAGCTAGCCCCAGCAGATAGATCCGTTTACGACCAAAGATATCGCCCAGTGAACCACCCAATAGAATGAGCGCCGATAACGACAGTAGGTAGCCATCAATTATCCACTGCAAATCAGCAAAATTGGCATGCAGGTTGTGGGCAATACTTGGTAAGGCCAGATTTACCACTGTGCCGTCAACAATCACGATACCACTGCCAATAATGGTGGCCAGGAGCGCAAAGAGTTGGCGCTTGGTCATAATTTAATCACTGGCGCAACTGCCAACGCCCACTGGAGTGCGCGATGCTTCGGCTTGGTTAATAATTTGTTCAACGTCACGAGTCAGTAAAGCATAACCAACATTGGTCTGCGTAACACCTTTGGCAAAGACAATACCAGCCACACTTCCGTCGCTGGTAACGACTGGCCCACCCGAATTACCTGGCTCAACATCAGTCTGAAGTTCATAAATATCGCGTGAGACTCTGCCGCTATTATAGATATTACGTCCAACTGCTTGCACCTCATCAATTACCACAGCCTTGTCTACTGTTAACGGTCCACCACCTGGAAAACCTAGAATAACAGCTGAGTCACCCGATGGTAGCTGGGTAGCCGACAGTGATAAAACCGGGTCACGCAAACCAGTTGCCTCTAGTACGGCGACGTCTGTATTGGCATCGAACCAGATCGGTGTGGCCGGGTACTCACCAGTACTATCAACTATCATCGGATGCAAAACACCAGCTATAACGTGAGCATTAGTGACCACAATGTCACTAGAGACTACAAAGCCTGAGCCTTCTACGATACCACCACAGCCCCGCCCCTCAATCTTGACAACCGATTTCTCAGCCTGCTGCACCACCGCATCGTCTACCGCCGGGTTGATGGCAATAGTGGTATGCTCTGGTTCGGTGCCAATAAAGACCTTTGGAAAACCATTGGGACTAACAATTTTCTCTACTTGAGCGATAAAATCGGGTGGCTGGGGTAGTAATCTATCCAGGCTGCGGATAATCAACGAGCCTTGTACCGACTGTCCAAGATTATAGGCTTGAACATTGGCCAGACCAGCTGCGAATAACCAGACCGCGAACAATACAAAGACAACTTCCAGGCCCGAGCCAAGCCAGGTATTGACCCTATCCAAATGCCAACGTTTAGCTTTCTTACTTAATTTAATGCCGGTAACTTCACCAATTGATGACAAAGCCAGAGCTAGCGTTAGCTCAATCCCCAGTGACAGTATTAATTTAGTTGTCTCGTTAATAACACTCTTGGTACTGAACTTAGCCAGCCAAAAACCCGCGAATAATCCCAGCAAGAATCCAAACGAAGACAATAGCAAGCGCAAAAAGCCAAAGCGCATACCGCGCAGTAGAGCAATTATGACTAAGACAATGATAATACCATCAACAAAGTTCATATAAACAGTCTAGCAAATACAGACGCTAAATACGTCTTTGTCCTATTTGTAATAAACCCGGCCGGGAACCCGAACATCAAAGTAACTAGTTGGTGTTTGGTTGGCCTGGGCCAGCTTTTGAGCCGCCGCTAGATAGGTACCAATTTGTTCAGTCGCGTCGTTTTGCAGATTCATCTTTATCAGATAGGGTTGTCCGGTGATATGAACATCCAGTTCGAAGGATCTAGCCGGTAAAGTCATGCTATCCACCGCAAGTTTTTTGGCCTTGAGTTGACCTAGAACTGTCGTAATAAAGCTCACGTAGCTAGCAGGCATGGCTGTCTCACCAGGTTTAATAATCAGTCCACTTTGGTCAGTCACGCTCGGCAACTGCTGGTCAGAAATTGTAGATAATTGACTGGTTGTCATAATGGCCCTGCCCTGTCCATTGACTACAAAGCTAGTGACTTGGGACTTGAGTATAAGCACTGGTGGACTCGGCACAATATAGACCACTGGCCGGCGACCAATCAGTGGCAGCGTAATGCTAATGTCGGCTAGCTCCGGAAACTGGACTTCAAGTTGGCTGGTAATAGCCGCTGTGTTAACCGTTAGCTTGCTGTGATTAAGCCACGACGACGCGAATTGTTTCTGGGCAGCCTGCTGATATACCGTTGTCGGCCTCAATAACCCACTGCCTCCAGCTTGCAAAACTTTAGGGTTAGCACTGAGACTAAGTATGTACACCAAACTTCCAACTATAGCCAGCAAAGCTATAACGGAAGGTGCGTAATGCCACCAGGGCCGAGTACCGTCAGAATGTTTGTCGACAACCTGCTTGACTTGCCGACCGAGTGGCACTTGATTGATTGAACGCTGATTATAATACGAAAAGACCGACTGGCTCTTTTTAGGCGTGATACTTGGATGACGTTGTCTGGTAGATGATTTTTTACGAAACATGTTGGTTTTGGCTAAGCCTAGTTGTTATTTTACTATACTCAAGATGAGTTCGCTCAGACGTTTAGTAGCATCCGGCTGAGCGAAGTTATGTAGTTGTTCGCCAAGTTTCGTGCGGGCGGCTGGATGATCTAGCAATTTATGAATCTCATGGGCTAGAAGGTCAGGGTTAGCGGCCAGCTGCTTTTCTTCTACTATGACTGCCGCCTGAGTCTTGGCCAGAACCTGCGCGTTTTTAGTTTGATGGCCACCAGTAAGTTGTGGGTTGGGAATAATAACGCAAGCCTTAGACTGGGCCGCAAACTCAGCCAGGCTAGTCGCCGATGCCCTGCTAATGATGACATCAGCCGCCCCACTATAACGATATAAATCATCTATAAATCCCTTAACGACGACTCTGGACTTATCAGCCATACTCAAGCTTTTATCGTACAATGCCTGTATAGAAGCCACATGATCACGTCCAACCACATGCAACAAGGCTAGTTTGGGATAAGTACGGAGTAGGTCCGGCGCCACTACGGCCACTGATTCATTCAGGCGCAGAGCCCCCAAGCCGCCGCCAGTAACAAAGACCACCTCTTTATACTGCTCAAGCTTTAATTCACGCCTAAAGGCCTTTTGAGCATCCTCAGTGACAGTTTTAAACTTATCACTTATAGGAACACCGACAGTAACGGTTTTGTCGGCTGGATAATTATAAACCTCTTTGGGGAGACCGACAGCATGCAGTTTGGCCCAACGGCCAATTATTCGATTGGCCAATCCTGGAATCGCGTCAGAGTCATGGGTAATATACGGCACGTGCAGCCAAGCTGCCGCCAAGCCGACTGGCACGGCCACAAAGCCTCCCTTCACAAACATCACTGACGGATTTAATTTTTTGAGCAACCAGTAACTTTGCCACAGGCCCACAAGTACCAAAAAGAAATCCCGGATATTTTTAAAAAGTGTTGGCAAGTCAAACCATTGACGCCAG
>Ga0265338_10008797_pt1 | contig 12188 bp, 17 predicted proteins | sample 42126metaG_FD_193579 | JGI IMG/M metagenome (GOLD analysis project Ga0265338, IMG submission 193579) | Rhizosphere microbial communities from Carex aquatilis grown in University of Washington, Seatle, WA, United States - 4-21-26 metaG | ecosystem: Host-associated > Plants > Roots > Rhizosphere... | reverse complement strand
AAGAAGCTCAAGAGCATCCAGGCACGCAAGCGTGATGAGGTTGAGCAAGCAGAAGGGTGTCAGCACCCCGAATGGCAGACGTTCCAGGGGGTGGGGTACATCGATCGCGCGATGGAGTTCTACGCGGCCTTCGCCGATCAGGTGGAGGTCGTCGGTCCCGAGTACCTTGAGCAGCATCTGAGGACGCAGAAGGACCATGTGATCTTCGAGGGGGCCCAGGGAGCCCTGCTGGATCAGGACTTCGGCTTCCAGCCTCACACTACCTGGACCGACATGACCTTCAAGAATGCTGAAGCGCTCGTGAACACAATCGTGCTTCCCTGCCGGATCGGCGTGCTGCGCGCCTACCACACGCGTCATGGTGCGGGGCCGTTCGTCTCCGAGGACAAGCGCTTCGACGTGTTGTCGGCTGAGGACCACAACCGCACCGGAGACTGGCAGGGAGTCTTTCGCTCGGGCGCGTTCGATCTCGTGGCGGCTCGCTACGCGATGTCAATCATGGGGAAGCTCGATGGGTTGGCCATCAATCACCTAGACCGGCTCGAAGCTTTCGATCAACCGTCCGGCATTTGCCACGCATACGACATCGACGGCATCGAGGTGAAGGCTCTAGAGGTGCACCGCCCGTTCGATCTCGCTTACCAGGAGAACCTCACGCGCAAGCTATTCTCCGCCAAGCCTGTCCTGCGCCCCTACCCGAGGTTCCCCAGGCAGATGTACTCGGAGTACATCGCGGAGGCACTCGATTGTCCGCTCGCCATCGTGGGTCGCGGTCCCCGAGCGAAGGACAAGCAGATTCTTGACTCTTGGGGGTCCTGACTGGTGTAATAGTACCCTTAGAGGGTGAACTATGACCACGCGCATCCGGACGTACCGCCTCCCCGACTCGATCCAGCACCCGACGAGGACGGTAGTCGTCCACAAGGAGCTGGCCGCGCACCTGAAGTTCGAGGCGACTGCCACTCGTGACTCTCGGCACGAGTTCGAGATGGCGCTGCGTGCACGTGCTTCGAGGATCGGTGGTTGGAAGCACGGAGAGTGCATCCCGCTCGGCCGCCTGGTTCTCGGCGGGCAGAACCTCATCGAGTTCAACAACCTGGTCTACAAGGACCACGGTTTCCGCTTCCCGGCGTCGAAGGTCACGGTCTACGCAGCCGAGGGCGTCGCCTTCATCCTCGCGCTTCTGGCCAACGGGGCGCGTGTGGAGGACCTGCTTCTGCTGGCTCGCCTCGGAGCACACCCGCCCGAGGGCCTGTACGAGTCGTATCTCTGGACCGTCCAGCAACAGGAGCAGCTCTTCGAGCCCTCGCCTCCGAAGCCTTCCGAGAAGACCAAGCGTACTCCTCCGCCCCCGGTCGTTCCGAAGATCACGGTGAAGACACAGGCGGAGATCCGTGAGAGGCAAGTCCCTGTCGAAGAGCTTCGCCAGATGGGGTTGCTGCCCGCGCCGTCAACCGTGGTGGTCAGCCCCGTCGCCACCCTGAGCGCGGTCATGGTCGCCCTGCACGAGTGGGTCAAGACCGGCAAGATGACCGAGGACCTGGCTACCCGCTACCTCGCGGACTACATGCAGCGCAACAACGTGCTCGACTTCACGCGCGAGCCGCCCGAGCTGCCGCCGGGCCTTGCGGGTGGGGGCCAGAAGAAGAACCCCTTCACCACCGTCCCCCTGACTCCGGCCGACCCAGCGACTCCGGCGGAGGTCCCCACGAACGGCCACACCCGCCCGTTCAAGGCCGGTATGCGCACTCCGGTCACGTCGGCCCTCCAGATCTACCGCGAGTGGTACCACCAGTACGGCACGGTCAACCTGGAGAAGGGGGGCATCACAGACCCGCGCGACATCGTGGCGCTGGCGAAGAAGCTCGACATCCACGAGCACTCCTACTGGGGCAAGTTCGACAGCGGGGAATGGATGTACGACACGGACGCGGTGCGCAAGCTCAAAGAGGTTTTCGATGCTGCCCGTCTCTCCAAGAAGCAGCAGCCCGCTTTCGTCTCTGTCTGACGGTAGGACATGATCGATCCCAAGGTTCTCACGCTGGTCACAGGGCCGATTGGGTCGGACAGGACGTCGGCGGCCTTCAATGCTGCACGGTTCGTGGGGTCACGCTTCGCCCTATGGTCCGGCGAGATGCACCCGTACCGCGCGCTGCAACAGCTCCAGCTGCTTGGCCTCCCCAGCGGCATCGTCCTCACGAAGGAGCCGTGGAACACGGAGCTGCTCGACGAGACGGACCCGAGCTACCTCATCATCGACGGGGCCCACATGCTGACGTACCCGATCGACATAGGGGCCTCTGGCATCCGCGAGCGACTGCTTCGCATCAAGGGGTGGTGCCAGGGCCACAGGTGCGGAGCCCTCGTGACGTTCCAGACGAGCCTCGTGGACGGTTTCAAGACCACGGCCAGGACAGCCCTGGACCTGGAGGATTCCTTCGCCGATCAGGTGTGGCGGTTCATCTCGCCGATGAAGCTGCGATGCACGAAGGGTACGGTCGAGGGCAAGGAGTGGGAGGTGCTGCCGCTCCTCAAGCTCGCGCAGCGACCGAAGGCGCAGTCCTAGCTGCGGTCGTAGCGGACGCACCTGTTGCCGTACGGGGTGCCGTGCCCATCACGCGTTCCTCGCAGTTGAACTGCCGGCTCGACGAAGCAGCTCCTCGTAGCTCACGACAGGGATCATGTGCGCTCGACCAGCGCCTAGATCGAGAACCTGGACGAAAAACTGCTTCGGCGATTCCTTCTGGATGCGCCACATGTGCACAGCGATCTCGTGGGGATCATTGCTCTGGACCTTGAAGGCAGCCTTGCCGTTCTTGCGGCGCTTGCCTCGCTTGGTCAGGAAGAAGCCCTGAAGCTCGTAGCGGCGTGTCATCGGCCCAGGACCTCCCACAGACGCTTCGAGGCGTCTGTCAGCCAGAACCAGCCCGAGGAGTCTCCGTCGGGCCCTGAGGCGAACCGCAGCCAGCCGTTGTGGACCAGCAGACGGACTTCCACCATGCCGCCCTCGACGACGTTGGGGTTCTTGCTGCCCTTCGGGGTCACGCAGGCGCGAGTGCCTGTACGGGTGCCGAAGACCTGACCGCCGTTGAACGCGGTGTCCAGCACCAGAACCTGGAACGGCGTCAGGGTCGCCAGCAGCTCCTGCTTGGTCCGACGGGCCTCGTTCAATGGCAGGAAGTTGGGCAGGCGTGCGGGGCTCATGGCGGTACTACAGCCCAACCACGGCCAGAATCAACCGCTCTTGTGGGTTCCGTTGGGGGTGTAACGGGCACTATAAGGAGGCGAGGTTGATTCCAGGGCTCCCCGGGCTGTAGTAACTGGTATGAGCAGCACAACCCCCAAGGCCATGAACGGAACGGAAGACTGGCCCACGTGCTTGAACTGCGGCCGCCTCTGCCTGTCGGACGGGACGTGCCTGAGCAAGCGCTGCATGCAGCAGCGGCTCGACGAGGCCCTCAACAAGGCCCCCTGGCAGGCCAAGGTGGCGAGCTGCGGCGAGAAGCGCGCGGCATAGTTGATTCCGGGCCAACCTGGGTTGTAGTACCCTTGGGAGAACCGTCATGAACGAATTCGGCATCTTCAACGACGAAGGGAAGATCGAAGGCGACTTCTACTCGATGGTCGAGGCGCAGGCACGCATCGATGCCGATCCTGAGACCTACGAGGGGTGTCACGCGGCCGAGTGCTGCCACGACCATCCCGAGTACGAGAAGGACGACTGCGAGGACTGTGGCGAGGAAGAGGCAGCCGAAGAGGAAGCAGAGGCCGACGAGGGTTGATTCTGGAGACTCCTGGGTTGTAGTACCGGTAGAGGAAACGACGATGGCCTTCTGGAACCGCACGACCACCAAGCTCACGAAGGCCCAACGCCGAGCCCTCTTCACGATGGGTGCCTTCGGCTCCTGGAAGCGGTACGGGGACTGGGGTCGTATGCCTCAAGCTCGCGTGCGCCTCATCCTCCAGGAGGAGCCGACGAAGTACGTGACTTTCAACATGGCCCCCGTCGGGTACGAGATGACCGATGCGGGACGGGAGCGCTTCAAGAAGGAGTTCGGCGAGCCCTGCTCGAAGCACGGGTGGTCCGCCATCACCGCTCTGCACAAACGCTTCGATGATGGCACGTTCCCCAGCTGCTGCGCCGAGTGCCGGCAGATCGTCGTTCGTGTCGATGGGTACGAGCCGAAGCACTTCGACATGAGCTGCAAGTTCTGCTGCGCTGAGGACTCGTCCAAGCTGTTCGACATGGACGCGCTCGACGTCGGGGAGCCCATCACCATCGCGGCCTTCCTGAGGGTCAACGAGGAGTGCCCGCCCGACCCGAAGGAGCTGGCCGAACTTCGCGCTTGCCCCGTGGGCGGCAGCGTCAATCTGGGAATCGGTGGCGGCTTCGTCACCGTCAAGAGGACAGCATGACTAACAAACGTCTCAGTGACCAGCGCATCTACGACGAGGCTCTCATTCAGATGAACGAGCGTGGCGGCTCATGGGCTGCGTACGAGAACCAGGCGCTCGACTCCGGTCAGGTCGGGCACTTGCAGTTCATCAAGTTCGGGCCCGGCTGCACGCACGAGACGCCACCCGCGAAGTGCCCCGACACATCGTACGGTCTTGGCTGGAAGTACGTCTTCGTGGGCGTCGTGGATCTCGCGACCGGAAGCATCGTCGAGTACGTACCGAGCGTGATCGACGGCTAGGGGACCTTCCCCATCACGACGATAGGGGTCACGTGGATCTCCTGTCGGCGCGTCTCCTCGTTCTTGGAGACCGTGACTCGGTAGGTCTTGTCGCAGACGCAGATCATCTTGTCTACGGCGGGCTCGAACACACCGGGGTTGCCGCGCGAGGGGTAGGCCTCGACGGTCAACGTGTAGGCACAGTCACACTTCCATTCGAGCCGGATGCGCTTCGCCATGGTCCTTTAATACACCGGCTCGTGCATGGGGTCGTCGCAGATCTTCCGCACGGCCTCCGAGGTCCTGAGGGACTTCCCTGACGTGGACCCCAAGGTCCTGGACCACTTCGTCGGCCGGTACAAGGACACGACAAAGTTCGAGGTCTACAGGGTTGCGCCCGAGAAGTGGTTGACCACCATCTCGGGCGACGGGTGGGCCGTCTCGGGGACATTCGCCTCGTCGGAGACGGGCGCGATCCTCAAGGCTGTACGAGCTGCGCTTCAGCGTTGACACGTACACCGGACCTGTGGCAGGTTATCCGTGCTGCCCGTTCTGGGGGTCGTCCCAACCAACTCCGGCGACCGTTGTCCCAGGGCGTAGCAGAGCCAATCCCAATCGACGTGGAGGCAATGATGACACCCCAAAGAGTGATGCAGCTTGCAAACCTGCTCGACCTCAAGAAGGCCGAGGAGGAGTGCACGACATACGTTCCGATCGCCATGGTCATGCAGACTTTCAGTGGGGGCCGGGACCTCGCCGAAGGTCTCGGGCAGATCCAGATCATGGACTACAACGACAAGCGCCCGCTTCGGTCCTCGCTCTGCGTGAGCATCGTGACGGGCATCCCGAGCCGGGGGTACTTCGCCATGGCCCGCCAGATCGGTTACTCAATCGGCCCCACGGCGGCCGACGAGTTCACGTTCTGGCTCGACCAGATGAAGCAGCTCCGTGCGCAGCTCTCGCCGGCTGCGGTCAAGACAGGGCAGAAGCTCGGCATCCTGCCCTAACGACAACCTGAAGAACCATTCGAGGGCCGCCTTCCCGGTTGGGGGAGAGCGGCCCTCGGTGTATTTGGTGATCATGCACTTCACGCGCACGATCCGGGTCGAGTCGTGGAGGGTCGAGATCTCGGTGCATGAACACGAGCACAACCACGAGGTGAGCCGGGCATACTACTTCGCCAGCAAGGAGCTGGCGATCCTCGCCGTCGAGTGGGCCTACGCGGTCCACGTTGAGAAGCTGCTGGGTCGGCCTGATGTCCACGAGATCGAGGAGTTGCCGGACCTCAGCGATGGGAGCTGGAAACTCAAGGAGATCCCCGGCAAGAAAGTCACGTGGTGGAAGGAGGGCCGCAAGGGCTTCGCCTGCATGAAGGACTACTTCACGGCGCAGCCCGACGAGTTCGAGCGGACCGTCATCGGGGAGGCCGCATCGACCACATGCTTCAACAGTGATAGAGTTTAGGTCTCTCGGGATGCTTTCATCGCGAGACGTGGATTGTAATATTTGTAAGGTTCGCTTCGAGGAGTACGAGCGAAGATCGCGATGACCGACCACACGTGGAGCATAGAGACCATCGACGGGGGCCATATAGGTTCCTGTGACTGTTGGGTATGTTCCATGTGTGGCGCGAGCGCTGGACCGGTGTGGCCTGGCCAAAAGGAGCCCACATGGGATCCCTTCCTGGCGGGCGAAGGGGCTGGACGCAAGCTTCCAGAGGACTGCGACGAGGCGGCCAGGGTCATTCGTGAGGTCACGATCCAGAAGTTCAGGAAGCTGCCCAAGGAGCGCCCTGACATCTCCCCCCACTACGCGAGCCTCATCAGGGATGCTGTTGCGTGGACGCCCGACAAGAAGAACGTGACCTTCGCCTACGGCCTCAAATTGAAGATCCTGTACGGGCAGCCGAGGCCGAGCTTGATAGACGTCAGGAAGATGCTCGAAACGGCCGGCTTCAACACGATGCCGGAGGGAGGGCTCACCGATCTCGTGCGGGAACTCGGCGAGCGCGAGTACAAGAAGATGCGCAAGGGGCGGCTGTGAACATACGCAAGCACCTGGAGGAGATGGGCGCTCGCGCGGCCATGTACGCTGTGACCCGTGAGGGCTTCCTCATGCAGGTCATGACCTTGCTCGAAGTGCTCGACATCGATGCCGACGACTTGCTCTACATCGGGGGCGATCGAAACTCTGTATCGACCGAAGCCACTCGTGAGCCGATCCTCATCGACGACCCTTGGGCACTGGAAGTTGTGCAAGCAGCTCTTGCACTATTGCCCCCGGGCACCGGGGAGTTCACCTTCACACAGGTAGAGGCTCCCGCAGCCTGTCCTGCCGTGGACGCCAACGGTGCCCCTTGCGTCCGAAGCAGCGACCACCACAAGAAAGCTGAGCCCCACAAGAACGCGGAAGGCGTTGAGTGGGTCGGCTGAAGACCAACTTTTTGATCCCCCTCAGGAAATATCTCCTACTTCAAGTAGAGTAGTGGTGTACCAGCGAGAGTGTGGAGACACTCTTTCGGGTCGCGTTCGAAGCACTGACGGGCCACCCCCCGTTCCTCTGGCATGTTCGCCTGTTCCACACGTTCTTGGAGGGGCGCATCCCTGACAAGCTCGACGGGCCGACGAGCATCGGGAAGACCCAGACGATCACCATCTGGCTGATCGCTCTTGCAGTCCAGGCGATGGAGGACCGGGTGACGCTACCCCGTCGCCTGGTCAATGTCGTGAACCGTCGTGCGGTCGTTGATCAGTCAACGACCGTAGCCGAAAAGATCCGTGAGAAGCTCAACGGGTCTGACTTGCCGGACGAAGTGGTTCAGGTCCGAGAGGCTCTTAGGAGCATGAGCGTTGATCCAGGGGATTTTGGCGCCGTCAAAGGTGCGAAGTTCATCAGCGGGGACACCGTCGCGATCAGCACACTCCGAGGCGAGCGGGCAGACAACCGCGAGTGGCAGGCGGACCCTAGCAAGCCGGCCATCATCATCGGTACGGTGGACATGGTGGGCAGCAAGCTGCTCTACAGCGGCTATGGCACGAGCTGGAAGTTCCGAGGACATGTGGCTGGACTTCTCGGTTGTGGCACCATGCTGGTTCACGACGAAGCACAGCTATCGCCCGCGTTCAGCACGTTGATCGAGTTCATCGCTCGGGTCACGAACGGCGGCATCCGCATGATGGAGATGTCCGCCACGACCAGCGGATCCGGTAGAGATGTCTTCAAGCTCACGGACGAGGAGTTGAAGGAGAACCTGATCCATCGTCGGGTTCACGCGCACAAGGCACTCAAGGTCCACCCGTCAAGCGATGTTGCCGAGGACATCACCACACAAGCCTTGACGTTCCAGCACGCGAAGGCCCGAGTCGTCGTCTACGTCAGGTCGCCGGAGACCGCGCTCAAGATCCAGACGAACCTCCGCAAGGCGCTGAAGGACAAGAACGGGGAACGTGTCGGCTTGCTAACGGGTACCCTTCGAGGCTACGAGCGCGACCTGCTTTCGAACGGGGTCCTCATCAACCGGTTCCGCGCAGACCCGGATCGGAGTCCACTCGAAGAGAGCCTCTACCTCATCGCAACCTCGGCAGGCGAGAGCGGGATCGACCTCGACTCGGATCACGGGGTGATGGACCTCACGACACTCGACTCGATGACGCAGAGGCTCGGACGGATCAACCGGCTCGGAAACGCGCTCTGTTCTGAGATCCATGTCTTCATCAACTTGAAAGAACAGGAAGACGACGCTCGGCGACAAGCGACTCTCAAGGCCCTGGAGAGGCTACAGCGTCACGAGGACGGAAGGCTCGACGCGAGTCCATACGCCTTGGGGCACATCCTCGATGACAGTACACGCAAGGCGGCCTTCGAGGAACAGCCCAGGACGCTCCCAGTGACGAACGTCTTGCTGGACACCCTGTCGATGACCACCCTCCGGGAACCTTTCGGCGACAAGCCGAGGATCGACCCGTACCTGCACGGGGTTGATGGCAGCCCGCCGGATACGACTATCATCTGGCGCGAGGAGACACAGCAGCTCATCGACCTCATTGCGACGTACCGGAAGTCCGAGGCGCTCGAATGGATCACGGACACCCACCCGCCGCGCACGAAAGAAAACCTCAAAGACCGATCGAGGAGGGTGGCGAAAGTCCTCAAGGAACTGACCAAAGGCAAGGCCGTCCAGGCTGTGTTCATCAGCAGCAACGACCGGGTCATGTTCAAGCAGCTCAACCAGCTCGACGAGAACATGATCGTCGGCGGAACGCTCATCCTCCCGTTGGACGCTGGAGGCTTGAGCAACCCTGGCGGGATGCTTGATCACAAGTCCACCGAGGACATCCTCGATGTATCGGACTGGACCGAGGACGAGACCAACGCCAGGGCCAGGGTCCTGGTGTCGAGGCAATCGGGCAAGTGGCAGGTCAAGCTGCTCGGCTATCGCAACGACCAGAGGGCAGCGGCTCTGTCGGCTCTTGGGCTTACGACCGAGACACCGTTCGAGGGCGTTGTACAGACCGTAGCGGAGACACTCGGGAGCTTCGTCGAGCGCGGGAGACTGTCTCTCAAGCCACCGGACGACGAGGGTGAAGAGCATTGTGTGCTCTTGTCTTTCGGTGCTCCCAAGAGCTACGACACCAGCCTTGATAGGACGGTGGAAGCACCCCCAGGACCGGCCGCAAAGAGAATCCCACAAACCCTCGCAGAGCATCTTCGATGGACGAAGATGGCGGCGGAGCGTCTGGTCAAGCGTCTGGACCTGGACCCCGCTCTTGCCGAAGCCGTTGTCCTCGCGGCGGAAGAGCACGACCTCGGCAAGGACCGCAAGGTGTGGCAGGCGTCCATCGGACACCCTCAGCCGGACCCGCAGCAGGTGGAAGGGTGGGAGCCGCTTGCAAAGTCGCGTGGGACCATGGACGCCTCTATCCTGCGCGGGTACCGCCACGAGTTCGGATCGCTCCTCGACCTGAAGAAGGAACGAGATGACCTGAGCCGGAGGGTCATGGCGCACCCTGAGCGGGATCTCATCCTGCACCTCATCGCGACACATCACGGGCGTGCTCGGCCGCACTTCAAGACGGGCGACTACGACCCGGAGTCCACTCTCGACCAGTGTGAAGACGAGGCCCTCCTGGTGATGCAGAGGTTCGCGAGCCTCCAGAGGCGGTTCGGGTACTGGCGCCTGGCCTGGTTGGAGGCGCTGTTGAAGACCGCCGACGTGATCGCAAGCCGCCTCGGAAAGAAGGTCGAAGACCTATGAGCACCTTCGAGATCGATTTCAACTCTCGGAACCCTGGACAGTTCTTCGCGTGCTGCGGCCTGCTCGAAATGGCCGAGCGTATGTGGCCTGGGAGTGAGGGAGAGTTTCTGGGGAGCAACAGCTTCCGGGTCACAACACCGGGCTCAGAGAGCGACCCTCTCAACGAGATCGTTCAGAAGGTCGCGACCGCGGCCCCGCTCGTGGGTCGGACAGAGGACTCGTCGGCCTTCGAGAACAAGGAGGCCAAGGGGGCGACCCGGTACAACATCGTCCCGCTCCTGCTGCTGCCATCCGAACCGTACAGCATCCGAATCGACTGGTGGCTCAAGTCCAGCGGGGCAGCACAGCGCAGCATCTCTCTGTGGAGCGGGCAACAGGTCTTGTGGGCTCCGATGTCGGAGACCGACAAGACGAAGGAAGACAAGGGCACGATCATCGTGCTACAGAACGCGCTCCGTCAGACGTTCTCGAAGAACAAGACCGGCCGAGACCTTCTGTCTTTCACTTACCCTGCTTCCAGTCGCGTTGGGGTGGACCCCACCTCGTCGGTCAAAGCCATAGACGCCGGTTTCTCGCCCAACGAACAGTCGATCACCGTCCAGACCTCGCCGGCTACCGAGATCTTCGCCCTCATCGGCTTCCAGGGGTTCCGGCCCCTTCGGAACGGGGAGGAGTTCGTGTACACGCTCTGGAGTCGAAGGCTGCCCACGATCATCGCTCGGGCGGCTGCGGGCGGTGCCTTCGGCGACAAGACCAGCTTTAAGTTCAAGCTCGCCGTCAGAGGCGAGTGCAAGTCGTTCGGTTATGCCGTACCCAACACAGATGAAGAGGAGACCCACAATGTCCACCGTCAATGATACGTTCGACGAACTGCTCAAGCCGACTGGCCCGGCGGCCCTCGTCTACATCGAGAAGCTCTCCCCCGTCGAGGGGCACGATGCGATCTTCTTCCCGCCCACCTTCGCCAAGCCGCAGGCGGAGAAGACCAGCAGCAAGGACAAGGAGGGGCAGTACGACATCAACGACATGCCCGGTGGAACGAAGAGGTGCACCGTGGACACACGCGGTTCCCAGGCGAACCGCGTCGAGCCGCTGTTCAAGGACAGGTACGCTGACCTCGTCCCGCAGATCGTCGTGAAGATCGGGGACCACGAGGTCAACTTGCTCGACGCAGGTCACCGCGCTGCTGATGCGATCATCCGGTTCTCCGAGGTGGGTAAGGTCCTCAGCGAGGTCTTCACCGCGGCCAAAAAAGGAGACCTTCGGCCTCTTGCCAAGATCGCTCCGACCTCGATCGTCTTCGGGATGTGGGATTCCCGTGGAAACGATGAGGAGGTGAGCACGATGCTGAAGCGGCCCCGCCTCTTCACGAGCCTGATCGACGCCTACGACGTTGCCGTCAGGACGCGTTCCGCCCAGTACACTCCTCCGGTCCGCTACAAGGATACAGGCGTGATCAAGGACCCGGACAAGGTCTTCGACGCCATGTCGAGTGTCGGGATGAACGATGTCCCGTCCACGGGCAAGCTCGGAGGAGTCCAGCTCATGCCCAACGGAGAGATCCGCAACACCAGGACCCTCAACCTGATCACCCTCCGCACCATCGAGCCCGGCGGCAAGGATGGGGAGGCAACTCGCCGCTACATCCTCGGTCTCGCGCTTCTGGCGGCCACCGCTCCGCGCGACTACAATCTCCGCCAGGGCTGCCTGCTCGTCCGCAAGGAGGGTGACAAGCCCCAGTTCGTCCGCGTCTACAGCGACGGCCGCCGTGACCCCATCCCGCTCGACCCCGAGGCTGTTCTTGCCTACGCTCGCGATGCGGCCAAGACCTTTGGCGTCGGAGAGAGCCGCACGGCCAAGTTCAGTGACGACACCGCGAACAAGACCTTGCACGCCACCAAGAAAAAGGGGGAGTGACCCGTGCGCTGGTTCGTCGCCTCAGTGACGTTCCTGTTCGAGCGCTTCCACGGGCGTTCAGAAGGGGAGCGCCCGGAGTGGCCTCCCTCCCCCCATCGCCAGTTTCAGGCTATCGTCGCGGCCGCCCACGATACACGAACGTGGGGTGAACAGGATCCGGCGGCGTTCCGCTGGCTGGAGCGCCGCCCACCGCCGGACATCCTGGCGTCGTCCGTCAGCGTCGGCAGGGAGTGCATCCTGGCCGTGCCGAACAACGATCTGGATAAAGTCGCAAAAGTCTGGTCCAGGGGTCGTGAACTTGGCAAGAACGACCCCAGTCCTGAGAAGCTCAAGGGCCTCAA
>Ga0265338_10008794_pt1 | contig 12193 bp, 13 predicted proteins | sample 42126metaG_FD_193579 | JGI IMG/M metagenome (GOLD analysis project Ga0265338, IMG submission 193579) | Rhizosphere microbial communities from Carex aquatilis grown in University of Washington, Seatle, WA, United States - 4-21-26 metaG | ecosystem: Host-associated > Plants > Roots > Rhizosphere... | reverse complement strand
ACCAGGGGGGGGGAGGCGACTAATGCGAATACGGAGCGTTACGTTGCAAGATGCCCGCTTGCTTCCATTTGCGCGTTTGTCATTTGCGCGGCCGTTATGCGATTTGTCGACGGTATCCGTGGATTTGTGACTCCACTGCTGGGTAACAGCGTGGTGGCAGTCTATTGTTCCTGCGTATCGATTGCACTAGGTGTGATCTAGTTCGCATGCCGTCATCGGCAATGCATCGCACTGAGTAGTCAGACGATAACTAGGAGCAATAAAACTGCTTGGTGTCACCATCGATTGCATAGCTGACAGTAGCCGACGTTGGTTCTACCTGCCAGTAGTAATGGCAAGTTTCCCGCCCTCCGGGAGTGCTGCAACCTTGCTGCCACCCGTCAGCCGCTGACCCGCCACCATGAGGCCGGTGCGTCCGGTGAACCGGCGTCGGCACCGGCAGCCCCGGCTCAACGCCGCGCCAGGGGCAGCCCAAATGCCACTAGAGTGAATGTATCACCGACAAAGCACCCACCCTGGCGTTATGTGCTGAGGCGGCGTCGGCGGGCCCTGAGCGCTCCCGTGTTCTGGTAGCCTTTTTCGCACTGGACCGTTGGCGCAGTGGAAGCGCGTCTCGTTCACACCGAGAAGGCCGCTGGTTCGAACCCAGCACGGTCCACCCAGCTCATTGTTGATTCGGCGTTGCCTGCGGGCTACTGACAGCCCAGCTCAGCCAAGAAATTCAGTTGCCCTCGCCTAGGCAATGCGGCTGAATACTGCTCATGGCTGACGTCCAGGGCTCCTACGACCCGCTGTTCGCCGCGGTGCCAACCACGCTGGCCGGGCTGCTGGACGACGGGGACGCGGGCGGCTCGGTCGCCGTTTTCGTGGACGGTGAGCCGGTGGTGGACGTCTGGGGCGGCTACGCCGACTCCGGCCGCGGGACCACCTGGCAGCGGGACACGATCACCGGCACCTGGTCGGTCACCAAGACGATGACCGCGCTGTGCACGCTGCTGCTGGCCGACCGCGGCCAGCTCGACCTGGCCGCGCCGGTTGCCCGCTACTGGCCCGAGTTCGCCGCCGCGGGCAAGGACAAGGTGCTGGTGCGTCACCTGCTCGCGCACACCGCGGGCCTGCCCGACTGGGACGGTCCGGTCGAGGACCTCTACGACTGGCAGGCCGCCACCACCCGGCTGGCCGCCCAGCCGCCGCAGTGGGAGGCGGGCAGCGCGGCCGGGTACCACTCGCTCACCCAGGGGTTCCTGGTCGGCGAGGTAATCCGCCGGGTCACCGGCCGGTACGTCGGCGAGTTCTTCGCCGCCGAGCTGGCCGGCCCGCTTGGCGCCGACTTCCACCTCGGGCTGCCCGCCGGGCACGACCACCGGGTGGCGCGCAGCGTCCCCCCGCCCGGCCGCGACGAGGACTACACGTCGAGCGCGGGCGGCGACGCCCCGGCCGTCCCCGGCACCCCGATCCGGGTCCGCGACGGTAACAGCACCGCCTGGCGCCGCGCGCAGATCCCGGCCGCCAGCGGGTTCGGTAACGCCCGCTCGGTCGCCCTCGTCCAGTCGGTGCTGGCCGGTGAGGGAACGGTGCGCGGGCGGCGGCTGCTGTCCGCCGCTGGCGCCCGCCGGGCCCGCGAGGAGCAGTTCAGCGGCCTGGACCGCAGGCTGGGCAGGCCCACCCGCTGGGGCCTGGGCTACGGGCTGTTCGGCGCCGCCTACGGCTGGGGCGGCTGGGGCGGCTCGATCGTCATGATCGAGCCCGACGCGCGCATGGTGGTGGCCTACGTGACCAGCCAGATGCGCGAGCCCGGCGACGACAGCCGCGGGCTCGAGCTCGTCATGTCCGCCTACGACGGCCTGGCCGGCCTGCGCGCCTGACGGTCGCGCGTGGCTTTCCTGGTAGCCCGGGGGCATACTGGAGCGGTGCTCGGGCGGATCCGCGGCTGGTTCGACGGGGCAGGCTGGTACCTAGCGATCGCCGGCGCCCTGTTGGTTGTCGCGTTGATCGGGGTGTTCGGCTCCCTGCAGGTCGACGGGCTCATGTGGACCGGCCAGCAGGTGACAGGCACCGAGCGGAACGGCATCGTCTACTACACCTGGCAGGGCCAGTCCTACACGGTCGACGACCCGCACAGCACCGGCTCCGCCGCCAAGGTGAGCGTCTACCTGAGCCCGGCCAACCCCGCTGGCGCCATCCTCGACAACCCGACCGACCGCCTGATCACCGAGATCATGGTCATCGGCCCGGTGGCGATCGCCACCGCCCTGGTGGTCCTGGGCGGCACCCGCAACTACCGCTGGGCGCGCCGCAACCGCAAGCGCGGCACCGCCGACTGGTGGATGACCCGCATCCCCCCTGAGCGCTAAAAGGACTAGGCCGAACCGGCACCGGGGGATGCAGCAGCCCCCATAAGGAGGGCGGAATAACCCCCGGTAAACCCAGCCGTGACAGGAGTGGCGCCCGAGGGCCGCCCCGTCCGCTCGTTTTATCCTGACGGCATGGAAATGCACCGCCGCGATGGCTGCCCGAAGCACATGATGATGGGCCCGTGCGGCGGAGTCCGGCCAGACGGCGGCTGCGAGGTCGTCTCCGGCCCCTGCGTGTTCCCGGAGCCTGCCCCCTGGGGGGCGAACGCGGTCCAGGCGGTGCCGCTGCCCCGGGTGCCGCTGATCCTGGCCGACTACTCGACCGACCCGTACTCGCTGTCGATGCTGAGCACGGTGGCGGGCGCCCTCGCCGCCGACTGCGACGCGGTGCTGGTCGGCGAGCACCAGAACCGGCCCGACTTCCCGCCGGTGCTGCTCGCCTCGCTGCTGCGCGCGGCCGGGGCCCGCCCCTGGGTGACCCTGGCCTGCCGGGACCGCAACCGGGTGGTGCTCGAGCAGGAGCTGAACGGACTGCGCCACCTGGAGGTGGAAGCGGTGCTGTGCGTCACCGGCGACGCCCGCGGCTACGACGTGCGGCCCGACGTCACCCAGGTGTTCGACCTGGACGGGCCCCGGCTGGCGGCCCTCGCGGCGTCGGCCGGGCTGAGCGCGGCGGTGCCGGAGACGCCGGCGGCGCCGCCCCGGGCCCTGCGGCCGTCCCGGCTGGCGCAAAAGCAGCAGGCCGGGGCGGCCGTGGCGGTGCTGAACCACGCCTCGGTGGACTCGGTGACCGCCTTCATGGACGGGGCGGCCGCCGCCGGGGTGACGATCCCGGTGATCGCGGGCGTCGCGGTCTACACCGACGAGCCGTCGGCGGTGGTGCTGAGCGCCCTGCCCGGCCTGGAGCTCGACCCGGCCGCGGTCCGGGCGGTGGTCGACAGCCCCGACCCGGTGGAGGCCGGGATCGCCGCCGCCGTCCGGGAGGCAGCGGCGCTGCTGGCCATCCCGGGCGTGGCCGGGGTGAACCTGTCGGGGATGGCCTCCGCCCGCGGCTACCAGTACGCGGCCAGCGTCAAGGCGGAATCAGCCCGCCGGATCAGGGCAGAACACCCGGCATGACCAGCAGCAAGCCGATGGACGCCGAGTTCGACACGGTGGCCGAGTGGACGGCCGAGGTAGCGATGAGCCTGGGCCCGCGGTACTACATCCCGGCCGCCTGCCGGGGGAGCGGCCGCCCCTCGGCCCTGGACTGGCTGCTCGGCCGCCTCGGCCTCAAGCCGGGTGAGCCGCTGCTCGACATCGGGGCGGGCCTCGGCGGCCCGTCCGCCTACGCGGCCCAGCAGGCCGGCGCCAGCCCGGTGCTGGCCGAGCCCGAGCCCGACGCCTGCCGGGCCGCGCGGCGGCTGTTCGGTGCCCCGGTGGTCCAGGCCGACGCGACCGCGCTGCCGTTCGGCGACGGCGCGTTCGCCCGCGCCTGGTGCCTGGGCGTGCTGTGCACCGCCAGCGGGGCCGGCGCCCAGCGGGCCATGCTCCGCGAGCTGCGCCGGGTGCTGCGCCCGGCCGGCCGGGCCGGGCTGCTGGTATTCCTGGCCACCGCGGACCGGCTCGACAATCCGCCCGAGGGCAACCACTTCCCGACCGTTGCCGGGCTGAGCACCCTGGTCAGGGAGGCCGGACTGGCCGAGGCCGATTCAGCCGCGGTGGCCGCGCTGCCCGAGCCGCCCGCCTGGTGGCGGGAGCGCACCGCCGTCGTCGACCGCGAGCTGCGGCGCCGCTTCGGTGACGCCCCGGCGCTGCTCACGGCCGAGGAGCAGAGCGGGCGGATCGGCCGGCTGCTGGCCTCCGGCGAGCTGACCGCCCAGGTCATCCTGCTGGACCGGCCGGCCTGACAGCCCGCGGCGAAGCCCGTGCCCCGGGCCTACCAGGCGCGCGGCTTGCGGGACCCGCCCGCCATCCCCGAGCGGACGGTGCGTGACGCCTCCTCCTCCGCCAGCCCGGCCTGCCGGGCCGCGCCGATCAGCCCGGTGATCACCGGGATCGGCGGCAGCAGGCCGGCCGCGACGAGCTGGCCGAGGCTGAAGGCGGCCCGGTTCAGCGTGTCGTTGCGGGTTCCGGGCCGGGCGGCGGCGACCCGCTCGGTCTCCGCCCGCAGCGCCGCCATCGCGTACGCCCGCCCCCGGGCGACGTCCGACGGCGGCAGCCGGGGCGGCGGCACGGCCGGCCCCGAACCAGTCGGAGGAACGGGGGACTGCGTGATCAGCCTGCCCAGCCACGGCGGCAGCGGGGCGGCCACCCGGGGCCCGCTCCGGGCGGTGTAGGGGCGGCCGCCGACGCGGCTGCCCGCCCCGATCACGTAGCCGCCGTCGGCCCGGACGTCGATGTACGGGGCGACCGCCCCGGCCGAGTTACGCGGCTGGAAGTCGCCGGCCAGCGCGAAGTACAGGTGGCAGCCGCCCGACGGGGTGTCCACCAGGTAGGTGTCGGCCGGGTAGCGCTGCCGGTGCTTGCGCGCCAGCCGGGCCAGCCGGTCCCGCCCGGTCAGCGGGAACAGTGCCCCGGGATCATCCGGGTCGCCCGGGTCGCCCGGGTCCAGCCCGGCGTGCGGCAGGTCCAGGTCGATCACCACCAGCCCGGACGGACCGCAGGCGATGCCGATGTTGTAGGGCGCGCGGGCCCACCAGGCGCGGACCTGCTCGGCCGAGGTGGTCGCCAGCTCCTGCCAGTTCCCGCGCAGCGCGGGCCGCTTCCCGCCGGTCGCGCACGGGAACACGTGCCAGCCAAGCGCCGCCGCGGCCAGTGCCGACCGCAGCAGCGCCTGGCTGGCCCGGGTCGCCTCAGCCACGCTCACCCTAGGTCTGTTCCGCCGAAAAACGGCCGTTAACCCTCGGAACGGCACAGAGGGCGCTAAAGGTGTGATTTCCGGCGTGACAATCCCGCGTCACACTTCGGCAGGCAGCTCAAGAAAGAACGTCTGGCGGTCGGCATCAGTGTCCCCGCCTAGCGCTCACTCTGGCGCGCGCCCTAGCCGCCGCGACCGCATGGCGGTTCAGTGAAGCATGATTGATCGAACTACGGTTGAGCGAACCATAGTTGAGCAACCCTGAGCAGCCGCCCGCTAACCTCATGCCGGTGACCACGGACCCGGCCGAGCTGCTGACTCCCCAGGGCCAGGAACTGCTGGCGCGCCTGGCCGAATCCCAGCCCGCGGGCCGGTCCCCGCTCGCCCTGGCCGAGCGGCTGCGCCGCGACTACCCGGCCGGCCTGGTCGCCGCCGCCACCGCCCAGCAGGAACTGCGCCAGGCCGCGCGGGCGAAGTTCAGCCGCGCCGACGCCATGCTGTTCACCCGGGCCGGCTACGAGCAGGCGTCTTCCGAAGCGATCGCCGCCTACCGCGCCCGCCGCCTCCAGGGCAAAGCCCGCATCGCCGACCTGTGCTGCGGCATCGGCGGCGACCTGACCGCCCTGTCGGCCGCGGCCGACGTGGTCGCGGTCGACCGCGACGAGGTGCACGCCCGCCTCGCCTGGCACAACGCCGCCGTCTACGGCCATTCCGAACGGGTGACGGCGATAGTGTCCGACGTCCGTGATATCCGGCTGGCCGGGCAGCGGCTGGACGCGGTCTTCGTTGACCCCGCCCGCCGCTCCGGTCCCGGCACCGCGTCGGCCGGCACCGCCCGCCGGTTCCGGGCCGGTGAGTCGGAGCCGCCGCTGGACTGGTGCGCGGCCCTGGCCGGCCAGGTGCCGGCGGTGGTAGTCAAGGCCGCCCCCGGGCTGCCGGACGAGGCGGTGCCGGACGGCTGGGAGGCCGAGTTCATCGCCGAGGGACGCGACCTCAAGGAAGCCGTCCTCTGGTCGCCGGCCCTGGCGGCCGGCCCGCGCCGCGCGACCGTCCTGCTCGGCGACCCGGCCAGCGCCGACGACCACGCGGTCACGCTGACCGCCCGCCCGGGCGACCCGGTCCCGGTGACCGAGCCGGGGGAGTACCTGCTCGACCCCAGCCCCGCCGTCACCCGGGCGAGCCTGGTCGAGGACCTGGCCCGCGAGCTCGGCGGCGCCGCCAAGATCGACCCGCGGATCGCCTTCCTCACCCTCGACCGGGACGTGCGGACCCCGTTCGCCCGCACGCTGCGAGTGCTCGACTCCGCTCCCTGGAACGAGAAGCGGTTCGCCCGCCGGCTGCGCGAGCTGGGCATCGGCGCGGTCGACATCCGCCGCCGCGGCCTGGCGGGCGACGTCGACCAGATCCGCCGCCGCCTGAAGCTAGCGGGCCGGGGCCGCGCCACGGTGGTGATCACCCGGGTCAGCGACCAGCCCTGGGGCCTGATCTGCGCCGACCCGGACGCCACTTAGCCGCGCCACCCACACTGAGGAGGCCGCTGTCAGGCGCTCAGCCGAGCCGCGACACGCACCCAAAGCACGTACGCCGCCGGGCCACGTCCTCGCTGCTGTGCCCGTACCCGGTGTCCATCGTCTGCTCCGGCAGCCCGAAGCGCGCCGCCCAGCCTTCAGCCGTCCACACCTGGGGCACGTCGAATCCGCCCGCGAGCTGGGCGTCTTCCACCCGGGTGAGGTGCCAGACGAGCCAGCTGACCGGGTTGGCGGCCGGGTCAAGCCGGTAGGTGGCCTGCTCCGGTGTCAGCCCTATTATCCCAGCCGCGACAGGCAGCCCCGCACGTACGCGGCCTGACCCGCGTGCTGCATGTCGTCGTCGAGCACCGACACCAGCCGCACGGCCAGGGTGACCGGCGGCTCCCAGCGGGGGTCGACCACCCGGTCCAGGTCGGCGTCGGTCACCGCCGACACCAGCTTGACCGTCTGCGCGTAGACCGCCTCGTGGTACTCGAGCAGCAGCGGCGCCTTCGCGGTGGCGGCCGCGAAGCGGGCGACGTCCGCGCTGGTGTGCCCGTAGCCGTGGTCCAGGGTCGACTCCGGCAGTCCGAACCGCGCCGCCCAGCCGCCGTCCGTCCATACCTGCGGCACGCCGAACGCGTCCGCCAGGTGGTCGTCCTGCACCCGGGTGAGGTGCCAGACCAGCCAGCTCACCGGGTTGCCGTGGTCGATGCGGTGGGTGGCCTGCTCCGGGGTCAGCCCGCTGAGCACGCCGGCCACGTTCTCCCGGATCCGCCCGAACCCGTCGACCAGCAATTGCGCGCTAGTAGCCATGCGCACGATTATGCTTGGCGGGTCCGACATTCAGGGCAGCGGCCACGCCGGGAGCACGCTCACGTCGGTCACGGTTTCCGGCAGCCGGCGCATGCTGGTGACCCGCCGCTCGGCGAACTTGGCCGGGTGCCCGGTGTGGTCACGGTCGACCCAGACCGAGCGCAGCCCCATCCGGGCGGCCGGCGAGATGTCGTGCACCCAGCTGTTGGCCACGTGGATCCAGTTGGCCGGGGTGGCCCCGGTCAGCTCGGCGAACCGCCGGAAGTGGCCCAGGTCGGGCTTGTAGGAGCGCACCTGCTGGGCCGTCACCACCTCGTCGAACGACACCGGGAGGCTCGCCCGCGTCATCGCGAACAGGTCGTCGTCGCAGTTGGTGAGGATGGCCAGCCGCCAGCCGGCCGCGGTCAGCGCGCCCAGCGCCTCGGCTACGTCGGGGAAGACCGTCATCCCGGGCCAGGCGGTGACGAACGCGTCCGCCTGATCGGGGCTGACCGGGATGCCGGCCCGCTGCCCCGCCAGCCGCAGCGCCCCGGCCAGGATGTCGCGATAGGGCTGCCACTGCGGCCGGGCCTCGAGGATGGCTTCCGCCTGGTGATAGGCGGTGAGCAGGGCGGCCGCGCGGGTGCCCGCGGTCGGCTCGAGGGCGCCGAGCATGCACGTGTTCCAGTCCGCGATCGTGCCATAGCAGTCGAAGGTCAGCCACCGGGCCGCGGGCATTAAACCTCCCTACTCGAACATCTTTAGCAGCTAATCGGCTCTACAGTAACTGTTGTTTACTGTTTTTGAGTGGTGAATTCCCATTGATTTCGTAGCATGCCCGGCTGCTGCCTAAGCCCGGCCTGGTTCGCGCCATTCAGCGCCTTGTCAGCATATGTTGACGACGGGCCGCTGTCAGCATATGCTGACGTTCATGGAACCAGCACTGGAAATCGCCCAGGGTGCCACCAGCGACGACCCTGACGTGGGACTTCGCGCGGTGGCGGCCCTGCGGGTACTCACCGAGCGACTGGAGGTCCTCCAAGTCGGAAACGCCAGGAAACAGGGCTGGTCCTGGCAGGAAATCGCCGAACGGCTCGGCGTCACCAAGCAGACCGTCCACCGCAAGTACGGCCGGCTGATCGGAGGACGGTGATGTTCGAGCACTTCAGCCCGGATGCCCTGACCGTCATGATCCGGGCCCGGGAGCAAGCGCACTCGTTCGGGCACCCCTTTATCTGCCCTGAGCACCTGCTGCTGGCGGTGGCCGCCGCCGCCGCGCCAGCCGGCCGTGTCCTGCGGGAGCAGGGGATCACGCCGCGGCGGGTCGAGGCGGAGATCGTCCGCATCGCCGGGCCGCGGCCGGCCGCCGACCTGTTCGGCGACCTCGACCGGGACGTGCTGTCGGCCATCGGGGTCGACCTCGATGCCGTGCGCGCCCGGGTTGAGGAGTCCTTCGGGCCGGAGGCTCTCGCCCGCGCCGCCTTCGCCGCGCACCCGCGGGCGCGGCTGTCCCGGCTGAACCCGGCCCGCGCGATTTCCCCCGCCCTGCTGCGCCGCCTGCGCCGCCAACCGGTCCGGCTCGCCCTCCCCGCGGACCCGGCACCGGGCCACCGCCAGGCGGCCGGCCCCGAAGCGGTCCCGGATGGCCTGGTGCCGCTCGCCCCGCGGGCGCGAAGGACCCTGGAGCACAGCATCCGCGAGGCGCAGGCCCGGCCCGGCCAGCAGGTCGGCGTCGAGCACCTCGCCCTCGGGCTGCTGGAGACGAAGGGCGGGCTGGTGCCGCCGGTACTGCTGGCGCTCGGCCCGTCCGGCCCGGCCCTGCGGGCCGCGATCCTCAACCGTTACCGGCAGGCGAGCTGATCCCGGCCAGTGACGATAAGCGGACGGCACACCGGGTAGAGAACACGCGGGAGGCAGCCATGGCCGATGACGAGTTCCGCTACTCCAGCGGCTTCGGGAACGAGTTCGCGACCGAAGCGGTCGCGGGGGCGCTGCCCGCCGGCCGCAACTCGCCCCAGCGGGGGCCGCTCGGCCTGTACGCCGAGCAGCTCAGCGGCACCGCGTTCACTCAGCCGCGCGGGGTCAACCGCCGGTCGTGGCTGTACCGCATCCTGCCCAGCGCGAAGCACCCCGCCTTCCGCCGGATCGGCCACCCGACGCTGAAGGGCACCCCGTTCGATGAGCTCGAGCCGGACCCGAACCGGCTCCGCTGGGACCCGCTGCCGCTGCCGGCCGAGACCGGGCCCAGGGATTTCATCGACGGCCTGTTCACCCTCGGCGGCAACGGCGACATCAGGACCCGCGACGGCATGGCGGTGCACCTGTACGCGGCCAGCGCGTCGATGCGCGACCGCTATTTCGTCGACTCCGACGGCGAGCTGCTGTTCGTTCCCGAGCTCGGCGCCGTCATCCTGCACACCGAGCTCGGCCCGCTGCGGGTCGACCCGGGCGAGGTCGCCGTCGTCCCGCGGGGCATCCGGTTCCGGGTGGAGCTGGCGGACGACTTCGCCCGCGGCTACCTGTGCGAGAACTTCGGCGCCGCCTTCACCCTGCCCGAGCGCGGCCCGGTCGGCGCCAACGGGCTGGCCAACGAGCGGGACTTCCTCAGCCCGCGGGCGGCGTTCGAGGAGCGCGGCGGCACCGTCCAGGTGGTGAACAAGTTCGGCGGCAACCTGTGGGCGGCCGACTACGACCACTCGCCGCTCGACGTGGTGGCCTGGCACGGGAACTACGCGCCCTACAAGTACGACACCGCCCGCTTCATGGTGCTCGGCACGATCAGCTTCGACCACCCCGACCCGTCCATCTTCACCGTGCTGACCAGCCCGTCCGAGCGTCCCGGGCTGGCCAACGTGGACTTCGTGGTGTTCGCGCCGCGCTGGCTGGTGGGCGAGGACACCTTCCGCCCGCCCTGGTTCCACCGCAACGTCATGTCCGAGTACCTGGGCCTGGTGCGGGGCGAGTACGACGCGAAGGCGTCGGGCTTCGTCCCCGGCGGCGGCTCGCTGCACAACACGCTGGCCAGCCACGGGCCGGACGCGGCCTCCTACGCCCGGGCGTCCGCCGCCGACCTCGCCCCGCAGAAGCTGGACGGCACGCTGGCCTTCATGTTCGAGAGCCGCTGGATGATCCTGCCCACCGCCCAGGCGATGGCCGCCTCCTTCCGGCAGCCCGGCTACGACGCGGTCTGGTCCGGGCTGACGCGCGACTTCCGCTGAGCCCTGGCCCGGCCCGGCCGTTATGATGCGGCCCATGCCCGAAAAAGCCGAGGAAAAAGACCAAACCGAGGTACCGAACGGGTGCTGGCCCGATCCCGAGGCCGCGCTGTTCGCGCGGATGCGGTGGAACGTGCCGCTGTCCGCCGCGCACGCGGAACTGCTGCTCGACCGGCTGAACCTGGCCCCCGGGCAGGCGGTCACCGACCTGGGCTGCGGCTGGGGCGAGCTGCTGCTTGACGCGGTCGCCCGGGCCGGCGACGGCGCGGCCGGCACCGGCGTCGACACCGACGACCCCCCGGGGGCACTGGCGCGGGCGCGCGACCAGGCTGCCCGCCGCGAGCTGAACGCGCGGTTCATCCAGGCGGACGCGACCGGCTGGCGGGAGCCGGCCGACCGGATGCTGTGCACCGGCGCGGCCCACGCGTACGGCGGGACCGCCGCCGCCCTGCGGGCACTGGCCGCCAGCGTCCCGGCCGGCGGGCGGCTGCTGTTCGGCGACGGCTTCTGGGCGCAGACGCCGTCACCGGCCGCGGTCGACTTGTTCGGCGAGCACACCATGCCGCTGCCCGGCCTGATGGAGGCCTGCCGCGCGGCCGGCTGGCGGGTCATCCACCTCAGCACCGCCAGCCAGCTCGAATGGGACGACTTCGAGTCGACCTTCCGGGCCGGCCGCCAGGAATGGCTGCTGGCCAACCCGGACCACCCGCGGGCGGCCGAGATAAGAGACTGGATCGACGCCAGGGAACGCCAGTACCTCAGCGTTTACCGCGAGGTGCTCGGCTTCGCCTACCTCGTGCTGGCGCACTGACCGGCCCCGGCCGGGCCTGGTAGCGTCAGAGCGATGAACCAGGCAGCGGATCGTGACGCCAGCACCCGGGCCCTGATCGAGCAGCACTGGCAGGCGTCGGAGGACGGCGACGCGGCCACCGAGCACGCCATCTACGCCGCCGACGCGGTCCTCGAGTACCCGCAGTCGGGGGAGCGCTTCCACGGCCGGCCGACGATCCAGGCGCAGCGCGGCGGCCACCCGGCCGAGCGCCACTTCGCCGTCCGGCGCATCCAGGGGGCAGGCGACCTGTGGGTGAGCGAGGTCGTGATCAGCTACGACGGCGTGCCGACGCACTCGGTGAGCATCATGGAGTTCGACGGCGACCAGGTGACCCACGAGACCCAGTACTTCGCCGACCCCTTCCCGGCCCCGGCCTGGCGGGCGGCGCTGGCCGAGCCCCCGGCCGGCCCGCCGTGACGCCTCCCCGGAATCACCGCCGCAGAGCGGTACATTCGCGACAAAGTTTCCGCTAAGTTACGGAGCATGGCTGGCTCCTTCGTGACCGTCGGCTCCGGTGACCACCACGTCATCGCCCTGCACGGGTGGTTCGGCTCCGCCCTCGGCTGGGGTCACCTGGCCGACTACCTCAACCCCGCGCAGTTCAGCTACGTGTTCCCTGACCTGCGCGGCTACGGCTCGCGCAAGGACGA
>Ga0265338_10008793_pt1 | contig 12194 bp, 12 predicted proteins | sample 42126metaG_FD_193579 | JGI IMG/M metagenome (GOLD analysis project Ga0265338, IMG submission 193579) | Rhizosphere microbial communities from Carex aquatilis grown in University of Washington, Seatle, WA, United States - 4-21-26 metaG | ecosystem: Host-associated > Plants > Roots > Rhizosphere... | reverse complement strand
GCAGCGGTCGCGTCCGCGCTTGAGGACCCGAGGTTTCCCCCCGTGGGGCCGGAGGAACTGGGTGAGATTACGATTGAGATTTCGATTTTGAACCCGCCGGAAGACCTGCCTCGGCCGGAGATGTTCGATGTCCAGCGGCACGGGATCATCGTGGAGAAGGGCTGGCGCCATGCGCTCTTCCTGCCGAAGGTCGCACCGGAGCAGGGGTGGGACGCGACCACGACGCTGGAGATGGTTTGCGAGAAAGCGGGCCTGCCGACCGACGCTTGGCGTGATCCATCAGCACGACTCCAGGTGTTCACTGCGTTTGACTTTGGCGAGGAACGTCCCGAAGGCAGGTAGGGACGAATCGATTATCGGACGGAATGTCCGAGAAGCTTCTGCAAGCGCTGTCCGTCTTCAGTCATGGCGACATTGTTGAACAGGCAGTAGGTCGGTTGTCGGCCCGCGCAGGCAGCGCTGAGGCGCGACAACTCTTGGGTGGAATTTCGGTGGCGCGGGCCGGTGGCGCCGTGAAGACGGAAATAGCGGATTTTACCGACCGGAATCGGTTCTTCCCGTAGCGGATCAAGTACCGGGATCAACTCGAGTTCCCGGCACAACGAAACGACCAGATCAGCGTCCCATTGGCCGCGCGGTTCCCAACCCATGTGAAACTTGCCGCGCTTGGCGCGTTCGAAGAAGCGGCGCATGTTCGCGATGTTCTCCTTGGTGGGACGAAAACTCGCTGGGCACTGGAAGAGCACGAGGACCGCGCCGAGCGCTTTCGCCACCGCGAATGTTTCGTCCCAGGCCCAACGGATCGTGGGATTGAACCCGAAATGACCGCAGTACTCACGGTCGCCGGGGTCGAGCCGCGTGCGTTTGTACGTCGGGCTGGTGGCGCGGTGGGTGATGAGCTGCCAAGCCTTCATCGCGAATTCAAAACCGGACGGCGCCGCGGCCCGCCAGCGCGCGGCGGTTTCGATCTTGGGCAGTTGATAAAAACTGGAGTCGATTTCGACGCACGAGAAGGTGCGGAAGTATTTCTCCTGCGCCATCGCGAAGCCACAACAGCCGACCCTCACATGCGGATGTTTGATTGGCACGACGACCGATGCTAACAGGAATGTTCGGACTTGCAAAGCCGATGTACTGGCGGCATCTTTGGGAGGACGAAAGCGGTATGAGCAAGGAGCCAGCAACAGACGGGAACGATGACACGATGGTGACCACGACAGATATCTTGTTTGAATGTCCCTCCTGCGGGAAGAGCCTGGTAGTGGACGAGGCGGCGGAAGGCATGATTATTGATTGCCCGACCTGCCGCACCAATGTCATCGTGCCGCCCAAATCAACCAAGTCGGCGCCACCGCCCGTGGCGATGAAAGCGGAATCCAAACCCATCGAGGAAGCCAAGTCGGCCCCGGCGGATAGTTCGCCCCGGAAACGGCTGGCCGTACTGGCGGGGCAACTCAAGGAAACCCAGGCCCAACGCACCGAAGTCACCAGCCGCATCGCCGCGCGCCTGAATGATGTGAACCGCGACCTGGTGATGCTGGCGCGCTTGGAAACTTCACAGCAACAAATCTTCAGTGAGTGGAATCAGCTTGTCGAAAAAGTCTCCGTAGCGCCTGCAACTGACGAGGTTGACGCATCCCGGCCGGCCGTGGTCGGGTCCAGCGTTGGCCGGGGAGATCGGACGCGCGTTTCGTTCGGCAAGTGACGCTCAAGTCGCCGCTGGCGTGAGCGCTGGTTCACGGGGCGGAACGGCGGGCGAAGCCGGCGCAGTCGACAGGCTCTTTATCAGGACTTTCGAGTTGCGGCCGCTTTGTTCGTATTTCTCGCGACGTTGGGGAGGCAAAACTTCCGGCGTCTCCTCCAGATAGCCCAACTTGTGCTGGAAAAACGTGAACGTCTGCGTCGAGAGGCAAAAGATTCTTTCGGAACCCTGTTCACGCGCGAGATTCTCGACGAACAACGCCAGCTTCGAACCGATTCCCCGGTGTTCGTGCGCGGGGCTGACCGCCAGGCTTGCCAACTCAGTCATCTTCAATTCGGGGTAGGCATGGATGGCGACGAGGCCGACAATGTTGTTATCGATTTCGAAGACGTAATACTCACCGATATGTTTTTCGATGCTGCTGCGGGTGCGTTTGACGAGTTGTTCCTCCTGGATGGACGGTTTGATGAGCGCCATGATGTGACGGATGTCTTTGCGCATCGCTTTGCGGACGGCCTGATACTCATCCGCATAAATCAGCGTGCCGATTCCCTCGTTGGAGAAGACCTCCGCCAACAGGCCTTCGTCGACCTGGCCGTTGATGATATGGACGCGCAAAACGCCGCCCTGGCTCGCGCGCAACGCGTGCTGCGCCTTGGAAATCATCTCGGGGACGATCTTGTCGCCGGGATTCTTCAGCGCGGCCTCGAGTTCCTTCACAGACATTTGCGCGACCAATTTGCCATCGATCTCCAGCCCGTTCGCGCTGCCGATGAACATCAGTTTCACCGCCCCGAGTTCGCGGGCGATTTCGACTGCGACTGCGTCCGAGTTCAGACGGTAGGTGTTCCCGTTTCCGTCGAATCCGAGTGGAGGAATCACGGGTACGATGTTTTTATCGAGCAACGTGCGCAACATCTCGAGATCGACCTGATGGATCTTGCCCGTGTGTTGCTGATCGACACCTTTGATGATCCCCAAGGGCACAGCCTCGATGGCGTTGGTCTGCGCGGCGCGAATATCGTTCAGCTTCAGGCCTTCCAGGATCTCGTGGGTGACATTCGTCGCCGCCGTGATGGCGATGCCGAGTGTCGCGGCATCCGTCACACCCGTGCCGTCGTGGTTGGAAATCGGCTCGTGCAGGCGTTCGGACAATACTTTGATTTGATGTCCGGCGCCGTGGACCAACACGATGCGAATGTTCAGGCTCCGTAGCACCGCGACATCGAGCAGCAGGTTGCCAAAATTTTCGTCGGCCACGACCGAGCCGTCGACGGCAATCAGGAACACCCGGTCCCGGAATTGCGGGACGTAGTGCAGGATGCCGCGGAGATCGGTCGGTTTCATGTGTGCGTGTGGAACTTATACGCCACAACCCAGTGCTCTTTCAACTGGGGATTTGCAGTTCGCACTTGCCGTCATTGTCGGCAAACCCAAGACTCACCGCGAAGGAACGCGAAAGTCGAACACCAACGCTCCAAGATGACCTCAGGATTGGCATCTTCATTTCTGAGCGCTGAGCTTGTCAAAGAAAACCTGTTGCCTGAGCCAGGCCCGATGGGTAATGCATTGACTGGTTCCGGGAGGGTATACACGCCAGGGAACAAGGGTGAAAGCATTACAGGTGTCGCTGCCTATCGAACCGTTGTATTCGTATCCGTCCAGCTTTTTGATCTGGTCCTTCAGTTTGGCGAAATCAGACCCCCCGCTGATGACGCCAACGAGGAATGGATATTCCGAGTCGTCAATCGCAACTTGTTTCAGAGTGATTCCGGCGTTGTGGGCGGCGAGTTGGATCGCATTGATCAGACCTTCCTTGGTGTACCGGGCATCCATGTTCGCCGGTGGTTCAACAGGGTTTCCCAGATATTCGAGGAGGACTTGATTGGGACCGGGCCATGAGGCTGGCTGCTCCGAGGAACCGCCGGTGCCGGTCTGGTCATGGTAGCTCCAGCCTTTATTGCGGAGAACCCTCTGCCCCTGACCGAAATACACTCCACCGAAATCACTGCGATTGAAATCACCGCCTCCGTGGCCCGGGTAAAAGCTGACATGAAGGTAGCCGTCCTCGGTCATGGTCTGAACCAAGCGGAACGAACCGGTGCCCTTCTTGATCCAAATGCGTTGTTCCGGACCAATGGGGGTAGGATTTGGCGAGATGGTAGTCGTATAAAAGGACAGACGAGCTTCATCTCTGGAACTCAGGGTGTAGGTGCCCTCCACGCAATATGTTCCCCCGGTCGTGATCGTATCACTCGTTCCGTGTATTTGCTGGATCGTGATATTGTCACCGGGAGCAAATTCCGCGTCGCCCAGTTCATACCGGACCGCGTAGGGAAAGCTCTCCAAGGTCTCATCAGTTGCGGCTGTGCCTGCAAGCGCACAGGATATGGTGATAGTAAACAGAGCCGCGAAGAATCGAGGCAGGCGTGCGCGGTAAATTTTCATAGTGTCATCCTCTTTTCTTGTGTTTGCTGGACAGGTTTTTGGCTGCCGGTCCAAAGCGTTTCATTGGCGACCATGGTCTCACATGACAGTGTGTCAACCACGAGATTGCCTTCCTGGTGGAACCTGTAGGTTGGCACGCAGCACGAAACCTGGATAGATACGGCGAAATGTTTATCGCGGCCATCAGATCGAGCCACTTCGGTTTCATGGACCCGAGCGCCTGAGAAATAGTTGCCCAGCAGGGAGGCAACAATTAGCAACAGGGAAGCCGCCATGGCCAGAGGCCACGCAAAACGGTTCCACAAGACAATGATCGACTCCCCATTCGATGGCGGGACGGGCTTGTGTTCGAGAGTTGTCAGGATGCGGTGACGGATCTCTGGGCGGAGCGCAAGGGTTTCGGTGTCTTGACGGAGACGCTCGGACAGAAATCGCGCGAGTTGTTGCTCCTGATGTACGGCCTGCCGACAGGCACTGCACCGGGCTAGATGCGTCTCCGCCGCAGCCTGCCTCGCGGGGGACAGCGTGCCCTCCACATATTCATACAACCTATTCTGGAAGCGTCGGCAGTTCATTGTCTTTACATCTCCTTTGTGCCGCAGGAGCCAAAAAGGTTCATTTCGCCGGGCAGGAGTTTCTGCATTTGTCCAATGGCAGCGTGGAGTCTGGACTTGACGGTTCCCTCGGAAATTCCCAGGTTCCCGGCGATGTCGTGGATCTTCATGTTCTCGTAGTAGCGCAGGATGATGACCTCCCGGTGAGCACCGGAAAGTCGACGCAAGGCTTCCACGAGAGCCGATGAGGCTGCCCCGACATCCAGTTGGCTCGGGCCTTCGTCACGCAGAGAAGCTTCCCGTCCGACCAACTCGTCGTCGTAGACAATCCGTTTGCGGTCCCGATGGTAGTGACGCGTCAGGTTGAGAAGAATGGCGTGAAGCCAGGTGTAAATGGCCGAGCGACCATGAAATCGGTGAACCGATCGAATGGCCTGAAGAAATGCGTCTTGGACGATGTCTTGGGCGTCGGTCTCATTCCCGCATAACGAGAAGGCGGAACGAAGCAGCCGATCTCCGTAAGTATATTGACCAGTTCTTCAACAGCCCCGGGAACCTGATCTCTGAGGGCCGTGATAAGCCGTTCCTCATCCATACTGGTTTGTGCCACTAAACGGAAAAAGGTTCAAGGAATCGGCGCAAGTCTGCGGTTCGCTAACGGCGATAACGGCTAGGCCGAAAAGAAAGGAGGACTTACGCGAATAGCTACACACTCCGGATAACCAATGGCAGGTGGTCTTTGCGATTCAGCGGCGTGTGTATTCGACGAACGAACATTCCGGGCCGTCTTCGCGGGCAACTTCGGTCCATTCGCGGCGGTTGTAATCGGGGAACTTGGCGTCGCCGTCAACGCGGCGGTGAACTTCAGTGACGAACAACTTATCGGCCAGCGGCAGGGCAGCTTCGTACACCTTGCTACCGCCGATGATGAAAATGGATTGTTCATTCTGCCGGCGGCAGTGGTCGAGGGCAGCATCGAGACTGGGAAACTTGAGTACACCGGGCGGCGCGGCGAAGTGCGGGTTTTGCGTGAGGACGATGTTGGTGCGGCCGGGAAGCGGTTTGCCGATGGATTCATGGGTCTTTCGTCCCATGATGACGGGATGGCCCATGGTGAGGCGTTTGAATCGCTGCAAATCTTCGCGGATATGCCAGGGGATCTTTCCCTGGTTGCCAATCGTACCGTCTTCGCTGATAGCGACGATCAGCGCGATGTTCATACAGCCACTTTGAATTTGATCCTGGGATGGGGATGATAGTCGAGGAGTTGAAAGTCCTCGAACTGCAATTGGTCGAGCGGTTTCTTGGCGATGACGAGGCGGGGCAGCGGCCGTGGCTCACGCTTGAGTTGATCCTGAAGGCCGGGAACATGATCGTATTCGGCGAGGCCGCTCTCGGGCGCGGCTGTGTAAATGTGGGCGTCCACGATCGTGTGACTGAAGAATCCGACGTCGAGGTCGACTTCCTGTGCGAGCATTTGCGTGAGCGTGGCGTAGCACGCGAGGTTGAAGGGAATGCCGAGCGCGATGTCGCCCGACCGTTGCGTGAGATGGCAGTTGAGGTGATCTCCCTGAACGTTGAACACAAAACTGTAATGGCAGGGCGGCAGCTTGCTCGATTCGGCGTTGCCAGGTTCCCAAGCGGTGACGACCATGCGACGGCTGTACGGTTCCTTGCGCAATGTGTCGATGACGAACTGAATTTGGTCAACATCGCGGACCTGCCATTGGCCGTGGGAATCGAGATACGGGCTGGGGAAGCGGCGCCAGTAGCGGCCGTAGGCGGTTTCGAGATTGCCGTCGGCATCGGCCCAGGCGTCCCAGATCTTTGTATGTTTGCGGAGATTGCGGATGTGGTCTTCGCCCGAGAGATACCAGAGTAATTCGCGGAGCACAGCGGGCCAGTTGACTTCCTTGGTGGTGAGGAGAGGAAAGCCCTGAGACAAGTCGACCTGGTAATGGGCGCCGAAATATGAAATCGTGTCGATGCCCGTACGGCTCTTTTTGAGCGTGCCGCGATCGAGAACGAGCCGTGCCAGATCCAAATACTCTTTCATGTCGGCGAAATAGTTTGTGTAACGATGCTGCTGGTCGGAACGCCCGAAACGCAACGCCTCCACAGCCGCGGGGAATTGTAGTGGGCGCGCACGGAAAATCCAGAGGATTGTATCGTTTCGGCCAAACCACGAGACAACAGGCCCGTTAGCTGCTATATTTTTGAGCCCTTGGAATGAAACGCGATTTTTTGACGCTATCCGGGCAGTACTTTGACGTCCTGGTTATTGGCGGCGGCATCGTGGGCGCTGGCGTGGCCCGCGATGCAGCGTTGCGGGGGCTACGGGTGGCGCTGGTCGAGAAATCGGATTTTGCCAGTGGCACGTCGAGCCGTTCCTCCAAACTGATCCACGGCGGCTTCCGTTACCTGCAACAGCACGATTTCCGGTTGGTTTTCGAGGCATGCCGGGAACGACGGATTCTGCAGCGGATCGCCCCACACCTTGTTCGACCGTTGCCGTTTCTGTTCCCGGTATACCAGGGCGACGCGATCTCGTTGACGAAACTCCGGCTCGGCATGACGTTGTACGACGGGCTGGCGCTGTATCGTAACATTGCGCGGCACCGGACATTTTCGGCGGAGCGGGCGCGGAAGGATGAGCCGGCACTTTCCCGCGAGGGGCTGCAGGGCGCGGTGAAGTTCTACGATTGCCAGGAAGACGATGCCCGTTTTTGCGTCGATCACATACTCCACGCCACGGAGCTCGGCGCGACGTGCCTCAATTATTGCACGCTCGACGGCTTTGTGACGCGCGAGGATCGCATCGTGGCGGCGCGAGTGCGCGATGAAATTGGCGCGGTCACCTTCGAGATTGCCGCTCGGGTATTCGTTAACGCGGCCGGGCCGTGGGTGGAAGAGGTCAGCGCGCTTACACCATACGACGCCGGCGCGGCACGTCTCAGCCCGACCAAGGGGGTCCATCTGCTCGTGCCACGACTCACGCAACAACATGCCATCGCGTTTCAGGCCCGCAGCGATGGGCGCATTCTGTTCGTCATTCCATGGGGTGCCTACTCATTGATCGGGACAACGGACACTGATTATGACGGTGATCCCAGCCGGGTTCACGCCGACCGGGCGGATGTGGAGTATTTGCTGAGCGAGGTGCGGACACTGTTTCCGGAATCGCCGCTTTCTGAATCGGACGTCGTCACCACCATCGCGGGCGTCCGCCCGCTATTGGCCACCAACGTCGCATCGCCCTCGGCGCGTTCACGCGAGCACCGCGTCGTGCGGCAGGGCCGCAACCTGTTGAGCATCGTTGGGGGCAAATACACGACGTACCGGGTCATCGCCCAGCAAACTGTCGACGCCACATACCGCCTTCTCAATATGACGGTGAAACCATGCCGCACCGCGGAGGTTCCGCTGCCGAACCACCGGCCGGCGCCCACTGGTGAAAAGATATCCGATGCGCCGGAAGTTCATATCGGCGACATTGTCCATGCCTGCGAGCATGAGATGGCCGTGACACTGGGCGATGTCATGCGACGGCGCACGTCGCTCGCCCTGAGCCACTCGGGCGGGCCGGAAACGGCGCTGCTGGTGGCGAGCCTGATGGCGCCATTGATGAATTGGAATGCCGAGGAAGAGCGTGCCCAGTTCAACCATTACGTCGAAGAATGGAAACAAAGCCTCCCGTGACAACACGGCCTTTGATTATCGCGCATCGCGGGTTCAGCAGCCGTTACGTGGAAAACACGCTCGCGTCCGTGCGCGCCGCGCTCCAACTCGGCGTCGACCTGGTGGAAATCGACGTGCAGGAAACTTGCGATGGCGAACTGATCGTATTCCATGATTATCGCCTCCGCCGAATCTGTGGCGTGCGTGGCCGGGTGCGCGACAAAACGCTTGCCGAGATCCGGCGGTTGAACCCGCAGGTCCCGACATTGCGGCAGGTGCTGCTGCTCTGCCGCGGAAAAGCAGGGGTGCTCGTCGAAATCAAGCGCGCCGACCCCCGCAAGGTTGCGGCGCTGATTGTCGGGCTGCGCATGGAACACGAAGTTATTGTCTTCTCGCTGTCGATTCCGCGCATGAAGATGTTTGCGAAAGCCGCGCCGCATATCACATGTTTCGGGCTCGTCGCGCGCCATCTGCCGCTGGCGATGGCCCGATTGAAATCCATAGCGAGCGTCGAGGGTCTTGGATTGAGCCGACGGCTTGTCACCTCGCCGCGCGTGGTGCGCCGGATTCACCGACGCGGGTGGAAGTTGTTCGTGTGGACGGTCAACCGCGAACGAGAGATGCGGAAACTGGCAAGTTGGGGTGTGGACGGCCTCATCACGAACCATCCCGACCGCGCCAAATCTTGTCTTGCGCGGCCCTGACGTTCGGCTATCCTCAGCCTATGCTGCAAATCATCTTCAACCCCATCAGCGCCAAGGAACTGGCCGCGCTGCCCCGCAAACTGCAGCTGGAAATCATCGACGGTTTCCAGCTTTTCCCGCACGACTTCGAGAAAGACGACGATAAATTTGGCCAGCTCACGCGCGGCGGGAAGAAGATTTACCGTTATCGCGTCAAGGATTACCGGATTTATTTCGAGCGGAACGTCGACATTATCAGTGTCCGCTGCATCCTCAGTAAGAATTCGCTGAAGGACTTCTTCTTCCGCAGTAAACTTCCGATCTCCGAGGACCAACTTCTCCAGGACAATCCGAAGTTCTGGCAGTTGCTGGAGTCCACCGGCGAGAGGTAGCGCGGCTGGAAACGGCTCGATTGTCGAGGCCGAAATGCTAGTTTTAGTTCAGCATTGGGGGTGAGAATGAAGCCCACATCCACTCCGTATTGTGATTCAGTGAGCGGCTCCGAGTCCGAAACAGCGATGGCCCCGAAACCCAGCCTGCCTTCGAGTCCACCAGTCCAGCGGCTTTTCGCAAGCCTGTCATGGCTGGGGATTCTCCTCCTGTTGCTGTTGGCTGACCAGGGATGCGTGAACATCCAGTCAAGGAGAGCCCTTGAGAAAGGTCTGGAAGCGGGTCGTAGGGGTGATTATGACCTCGCCATCACTGAGTTCAGCGAAGCGATCCGACTCAAGCCGGATAATTTCGGGGCTTATTATGATCGGGAATATGCCTACTACTTCAAAGGCGATTGGGGCAAGGCCATTGCCGATTGCAGCGAGGTTATCCGGCTCAAGCCGGATTATGTCGATGCGTACATCGAACGGGGCAACGCGTACGACAATACAGGCGACTTCGACAGAGCCATTGCTGACTTTAGCGAAGCCATTCGTCTCAAGCCCGATGATGCGAGGGCTTATTTCGACCGGGGGCTCTCCTACGACCGCAAACACGATTGGGATAAGGCCTTAGCCGATTTCAGTGAAGCCATCCGGCTCAAGACGAACTTTCCCGAGGCCTATTATAGCCGGGGAGGCGACTACCGCCGCAAAGGGGACTACGACAAAGCTGTCGCTGATTACGACGAGGCCATCCGTCTTGGCCCGACATACGCCCCGGCCTACAACGGCCTCGCCTACCTGTTAGCTGTTTGCCACGACGCCAATGTCCGGAATGGCGTGAAGGCCGCCGAGTACGGGAAGAAGGCATGTGAACTGTCAGAATGGAAAAGGCCGTGGTACTTCGATACGTTGGCGGCGGCCTACGCTGAGGCCGGCGACTTTGGCAACGCCATCAAATGGGAGAACAAGTATCTGGAATCCAACCCGTCGAAGGATGCTTCGGGGATAGCCCGTCAGCGACTCAGCCTCTACGAACAGAAGAAGCCATACCATGAAGAGTAACCGTGAGGTTTCGCGTGAATCGACGGCAGGCCCCACTGACAAGGCACCAGAAACCACCTAGATTCACGCCTTCAGTGCTGCTGTAAATCTCGGCACGGTGTCGAACAGGTCGCCGACGATGGGGACGACTTTGGGGCGGGCGCGGCGGCGGTTCAGGGTCATCAATGGCGCGTCGGCATCTTTGTTAAACGCGATGATGGTGGCGCGTTCGCCGATGTAATCGACGTGTTGCGGCGCGCCGCTGACGCCGATGGAGATGATCAACTTCGGATTGACCGCGGTCCCCGTCTGGCCGATCTGCTGTTCGGAGCCGAGAAGTTTCAGTTCCTCGACGACTTTGCGGGTACCGCCGAGGACGACGTTCTTCACGCCGATTTCCTCGAGTCGTTTCTTCAACGGCATAATCACGGCGTCGAAGTTCTCCTTGTTGCGTAGCGCGTACCCGACGTCGATGATGAACTCGGCATCGGCAATGGATTTCACACCCAATTCCTCATGCGCCGCACGGAGCGCGCGCGACAATTGATCGACTTCGGGGTCGTACTCGAATTCCAGCGGAACGAGGGAGGCCTTCTTCCCGCTTTCCGCCTTCTGCCCGGTACTGGCAGAGACTCCGGCGGCCACCGTCATCACGAGCGGGTTTTCGGCGACGTGGGCAACGGTCGCCACGCGATGCACCTTTCCACCGAACGCGGGCAGGACAAGTTCCGTGGTGCCGTCGCGCTGGATGACATCTACCACGTCGTATCGCGCCTGGATGCGTGGGAACGCCTGGGCAAACTGCGCGAGAATTTCGTTGGCCCAACTGCCCGCCGCCAGGACGGTCGGCAACAGGTCTTTCCACACGGTTTGCAGGGCCGCGAGCAGGGCCGCCGGCGACGGGTTGGCGAGATGCGGGCTGCTCACGAGATAAATCGAGCCGGCATTCACGCGGGCCGCGACCGCGCGCGCGGAGCGCTTGTCGAAATTTCCGAGCACCAATACGTGGAATGGCAGCGCGAGCGAGGCGGCACAGGCAGCCGCGGTGTCGATTCCCTCGAGCTTGTCCGGTGTGGCGATGAACACCGCAGCCTCGCGGCCCGGCAAGTCTTGTTTCCCAGCGGATTTCACCGTGCCGGCAAAAGTTCCGCCATCTTGGGCTGAGGTTTCGACCCCGGCGATCTTCCGCACCAGCGCCGCGACCGATTCGGGGGTGGACGCGATCTGTTCCTCGACGGCGGGTTTTTGCGGAAGCTGATAACGCGACTCGAATCGCGGTCCGACCGCCAACTGCGCGGCGTCGATCACTTCCAGCGGTTTCTCCAGCGCATCAAAGTAGTCATCCAGCGTGAAATCCAAGCCAGCCTCTCGTGGCTCCACCGACAGCACCACCGGTCCGTTCGCCGTGATGGACGCTTCCGGCTTCTGGATGTCGATGCGTGTCTTGGCTCCATTGACGACGAATTCCTTCACGCTTGAGAAATGCGACAAACCCAAGTTGCCGGCGAGTACCGCGACCAGAATCGCATCCCCGCACAACACGAGGTCGCAGGGCAACTGTTTCTGCCCGGCGAGATTCGCCGTCAATCGGGCCGCATCGTGTGGATTGTCGGAAAGATCATCGGTTTGGATCAACGCCGCGTTGTCCACGCCGAGAGCGAGAGCCCGCCGCAACAATTCGGAGGCATATCGCGGAGCCACAGCGATGGCG
>Ga0265338_10008791_pt1 | contig 12196 bp, 6 predicted proteins | sample 42126metaG_FD_193579 | JGI IMG/M metagenome (GOLD analysis project Ga0265338, IMG submission 193579) | Rhizosphere microbial communities from Carex aquatilis grown in University of Washington, Seatle, WA, United States - 4-21-26 metaG | ecosystem: Host-associated > Plants > Roots > Rhizosphere >... | reverse complement strand
AGTGATTGAATAGCCATAATGTAGTTGGGTTTGATTATACCGCATCGCCCACCGGGTCCGCGGCCCCACAAAGTGCCCCCGGCTGAGAAAATTGCAAGCCGGCGCAACAACAGATCCTTCGGATGGGCACGGTTCGACACTACCACCAAAGCGGCGTCGGAGCGCGAGTCGTTGCGCGGAGTTGCACTCTGCTCGGCCCAATCGACAATACGCCATGTAATGAAATTCTTACAATCATATAACTTATACTCCCGTTAATACCCCTACTAAATTAGAAACATTTATTAAAAACCTTGAAGCGAATTACCTTCAAGCGTAGAAACGCCGTTAACGAGGTGATCTCCCTCTCAGTTGTTGCGGTGGATGGGTTGGTTGGCATTCGGAATAGTGGCTTGGGTGGAATATGAGAATTGGAAAGCAACGAATTGAGCATCGGATGGCAGGCTATAACAAGCTTTTCCTCTTCGTTTTCCAGTTCTACCGCGCTTCGATTTCTCTTTTCTTCAAAGGTGGTTTCGACATTCACGTCTCATGAAAACTTCAATTGTTGCTGTGGCATTATTTTCGGTCGTGCTTAACGTTCACGCTCAAAATGCCGGTCTCGCGCCAATGGCTGGACAAGCGAATAGACCTGCGCCCGTCCAGGATGCGTCTTATACCATCGTGCAAAGCGATGCCAATAGTCGCGTGTGGGAGCGCACAAATTACGAAAAAAGTCCTTCCGGGGAAATGATTCCCCATGTGCATAGTTACACCGAATTAGGAACGGGCATGCATTATCGGCAGGGTGGTCAGTGGGTAGAAAGCCAAGAGCAGATTGAAATTGATCCAGCGGGAGGAGCGAAAGCGAATCGCGGGCAGCATCAGGCTCATTTCCCCTACAATATCTATGATGGTGTCATAGAAACCGTCACCCCGGATGGCGAACACCTCCAGAGCAGACCAATCGGGATCAGTTATTTTGACGGCACAAACAGCGTGATGATCGCTGAACTGACCAATTCCGCCGGTCAACTGCTGGCGTCCGGAAATCAAGTGATCTACACCAATGCGTTCACGGATTTCGCGGCAGACCTTCTGGTGACATATCGGAAAAGCGGACTGGAATGTGACCTGGTCCTTCGAGAACGACCACCCAGCCCCACGGAGTACGGGCTCTCGACCAACAGCCGCTTGGAATTGTTCACCGAGTTTTTCAATACCCCCGACCCGATTTATGGGGCGGCCACTTTCAATCCACACAACGGGTTGCCGGATACCACGACTCTCAATTTTGGCTCGATGAAAATGATCCAGGGCAAGGCTTTCACTACCGGGAATGACAATGGAGCCAGCATCGATGTTCCGGTTTCCAAGACCTGGATGCATGCTCAACAAAGGACGTTTTTGGTGGAGGAATTGCCAGTTCAAGAGGTCGAGCCGCAACTGCGGCAACTGCCTGCGCCATCGGGCCAAAATGCAAGCACTCTGGGACGGCATGCAACGGCCTCGCGCCAGTTGCCACCGCAACGGCTCGCCAGCCTGAATACGAATGTCGTTCGCATGGCCAAAGCGGACTTGCCCAGAAATCCGGGCTTTGTGCTGGATTACAATCTGGTTTTATCCCAAACGAATTTCACCTTCCAGGCCGACACGACCTATTTTCTTTCGGATCCGGTGAACCTTTCCGGCACGACGACCATTGAAGGCAACACGGTGATAAAATGCGTCACGAATCTGGGACCGTCACTCAACATTCTGGGAACCGTCAATTGCCAGACCGCGCCTTACCGGCCGGCGGTCATCACCTCGAGCCAGGACAACACCGTCGGCGAAACGATCCCTGGGGTGGCCAATACTAATTACAATGGTGATCTGTCCCCCTTTTTCTTGTATGTGACCAATACCACCTATTCGGGCGTCACCATTTGGATCTCCGAACCTTATTACGATCCCTCCTGCTTCTGCTACCCCTATGTTAACCAAAACGGTGCCGCCGGCGACTACTGGCATGCTCGCGAGCCGGCGTATTACGGAATTAATTTCAATCACTCAAGCTCGTTCAGTTTTCAAGCAACTGATAGTTATTCTGGTTCTACAGCCTATCTGTACGTGACTCCGCAATTGCGGGATGGTCATATGAGTCTCTCCGGAGGTTACGGCAGTCCTTTCACATGTGAATACCATGAAACGGGCGCTCCTCTGTCGTCTCCTGCTGTGGCTACGGGAGTGTCGCTGGCGAACGGCGGCGCATTGCACGACTTGCGCTTTAGTTATCTCACCGTAGCCATCTCCAGTTCCGGCAACTATTCCATCACCAACGCGCAGTTTGTGAACTGCGGAACGGCCTTAAAGACGGTAAATTCATCTGTATTTGCCGGAAATATCCTGATGAACAACGTCGGGACCGCCCTCGCCGGTCAGAACTTCCAGGCGACCGTCGAACAACTCACCTACGATCAGGGAACCTATGTCGCGTTCAACTCCAGTGGAACGTCCTCTGCGACCTTGATCAACTCCCTACTGACGGGTGTCGGGAGCTACGGAAATATGACGGTTGCCACCAATACGGTGACGAAATTGGCGAACAGTTCTGGCGTTTACCAGACCATTGGCGGCGGCAAGCATTATTTGGCCACCAACAGCGTCCGCGGCATCGGTACGAATCTGGACGCCGGCATGGTCGCTCAACTGGCGCAAAAGACGACCTACCCACCCGTTGCCTACACGAACTTGACCTTTACCGATGCGCAGGTATTCAATTCTCAAGCCGCGCGCGACACCAGCGCGACGCCCGATTTAGGCTACCATTACGATCCGCTGGATTATACCTTCGGCGGCTGCACCGCCAATGGCAACCTCACGTTCGGCCCCGGCACGGCTGCGGGTTGGTTCCGCACGACCTCGGGCACCTCTCACGCCGGCTACGGTCTCCACTTCGCGGATAACACCGTCGCGACTTTCAACGGTACAGCCACTGCGCCCGATTATTGGGTGCGGCTGAACACCGTTCAGGAGCTGGACTCGACCGCAGGATCCGGCGCAGCGGGAATCGTCGGGTGGACGACCACCTCCGGCAGCGCGCCCATCGTGCGCGGAACCTTTCTGCGCGCCTCAACGATGGCCTCTGAGCAGGGAAATCACTTCGCTTACAACGACGGGTTCCTTAACGTTCAATTGACCCACAGCGAAGTGTGGAACGGAGGCGTTGGCGGCACCGGCACTTATAGCGAACTGCTGAGTCTGACTAACTGCCTTTTCGACCGGTGTGTGATGACTGTTTACGGCTCCGACGCGAGCGTTGCCATGCGGAATGTTCTAATGCGCGGCGGCAAGTTGACGATCACTCGCAACGGCGGTTCCACTTGGCTCGTTGACATAAAAAACTCCGCCTTCGATGGAACGACAGTTTCCGTTAACCGAGGCAGCAACACGAATTCGGCTTTCTACGATTACAATGCTTTCAAGACCAACTTCACCCGCTTGGTTCCGGTTGGCGCTCACGACGTCTTCGTGACGAATTTCAACTGGCAGGTAGGTCCGTTGGGCAACTGGTATCAATCTCCCGGGAGCTCATTGATAAATGCGGGCAGTGTCACGGCCGACATTGCGGGGTTGTATCATTTCACAACTCAGACTAATCAAGCGAAGGATGCCAATTCGCAAGTGGACATCGGCTATCACTACGTTGCGCTGAACGCAGGCGGCCTGGCAATCGATACAGACGGAGATGGGTTGCCGGATTACCTGGAAGACGCGAACGGGAATGGGATTTACGATGCAGGCGATCCGTTCGACTGGGGGAATGCCGATGCGGACGGCAGTGGCGGGGGGCCGGTTACATTTTCCAATGGGATGAGCCTACTCTTGCTTGAACCCAAACCGACGTCACAGATTCCCTAATTTCAACCACTTTCAGCCATGAAAAAAAGCTTCTATATTTTTATCTTGGTAGTCGTTCTCGCCTCTGTCCGAACGGCGTCCTCGCAAATCGAGTCTTACTCGGTGGGCACTAACCGCAGCAAACCATTCTGTTTCCCTGGTTTTCCCGACGGCTGCCCGACACCAAAGGTGTTTCGTCACAAAACCATAGCGTACACGCGGGAACAGCACTGGGTTTATCACGCCTTGGATACCAATGGGAATAGCTATGTTGCATCGAAACAAGATTTCTCCGCTAATGGCAACACAACTTTGATTAACACGCCTTCTACGTGTTCAGTGATGACCAACACATCCGGCACGGCGACGTATACGGTTAGCGAAACTGATTCCAGTCAAAACACTACTACTACAACGTATTCGGCAACACTGATTCTTATAAGCGACACGGCCGAGTTCGTGGATACGAGTGATCCCGCGGTGCCGGCTTGGATTCCGGCTTTTTTTAGAAAGCCAACCGAACTCGAAGGAGTAACTGATCCCATCAGTCACTTTGATCCCTCTCCGGAGACCCCGGGCGATCCTTCCACGGTCTCCAAAATCTATCCTGATGCGACTACGGAGATATACACTATAAAAGGGAAGTTTTTCGAGGACACAAATACCGGCGATTACGCAGAAATTGATTTCACAAAAACAACTACGCTCAGTGACGAGTACAAAACGACTGATTTGCTTAAGTCCTTTTCTGACAATGGCAATCCGCAGTGGTCGGTGGGAAGCGGCGGAGCATCGGTTGAAATTGCAGAGGACCAATCGAATGTTTCCATGTTTGGTTCGAGGGTGAGGCTTGGCATGGTTGGTCCTAAAGGCAGGTTTAAGATTCCTTATCGAACTACACTACATGCTTACGGGTTCCAAGGTGACGGCTACATGTTCCCAGGAGTGGATATCTCCATAACCAATACGATCGGTGGCAAAGGCGATGGGCACACATTTCATTACTATCCCGCAGGTAAGGGAATTAAGATAGATCCGCCATACGCAAAGGCTGGTGACGATGCCTGCCCGATATACACGGGGGCTACCGCAGAGATCGATTTTCTCGGCTTCTTCTGCATGTCGGACGACAAAGATAGGGGGCCGAAAGGCTGCCCAGATTGCGCGGCTTGTCAAGCTCCCGAAGCGGGTATGCCCGTGTGGAATGTAACCGAACCGTACCTCAATCTTTGGGTGACCGATACGCCGGTCGAATATACCACCTCTCTTGGTGAGAAGGTCTCGTTTCAAATGAATTATAAACAGCACGACACCCGTCCGCGGACGATTAACGGACGGCCTTGTTTTGTGCCTGTGACGGGGTGGAACAATAATTGGTTTTCTTACATACATTTCGTGGGAGAAACCCTTTTTGACGAAAACGACATCCCGACAAATACTAGCTACGTCAATTGGACGGCAACCGTTTATAATGCCGGAGGAGGCGAGACGGATTTCAAAGCCGGGCAGGCGCCTGATCCGAGAGGGGGCGATCAACTGTTATCACTTCGCGGCCAGGATGGCACCGTCAATCTTTTTGGCTTTAGATTGGTGCATTCGGACGGCAGCCAGGACATATACAGTCTGATCTCATCAAACTATCCAACGTGCTATACGGATTCCGTCCCGGCGGTGTTGGATCCGATTGATCCTCCGATGGGGCTAATGATGTTATTCGGTAAGCAGTCACGGTCGTGCGTGGGTTGCGGTTGTCGGCCAAGCGACTGGCTCGTGCCGGATTGGAGTGTCCAATATGAGTCCTATGGGCCAGTGGAAATTGCCGAGCTTTCCGCTACAACTAACACTTACGAAACAAATGTTCTTGGAGTCCTCACCCCTGTCCCCAACTGGGGGAGCCTGGTTTCAGATTCGGTTACCACCGAGTGCCTCGGCTTGGTCAATTCGGGTCCATCGGCAGACGCCCTATTGACCGAGCATATTGATCCGTATGGGAATAGTATACACCTCTTCTATTCAAACAGTCCGAGTGGGCAGTTCTACCTGCGATCGCTCACCGATTATGACGGGAAGACAACAACATTTTCTTACGACACCAACGGCCATATGTCACAGGTAAGCATGCCCTATGCTCGCACCGCGAACCTTTATTATTTCGGCACGACCAATGCATATCTGCAGTCGGTGACGGATGCTCAGGGCATGACCTCGGGGTTTGGTTACGCCGATGACTATGGCGTTAACAATTCGATAACTGGCGATCTGACTTTGATGTCGACTCCTTACGGACCCACCAGTTTTACTTTCTTTGATGCGGACAAGGACAGTATTTCGAAAACGAACAACGGGCTCACTCGGTCGGTGTTCATTTTGAATCCGGACCGATCTCACGAGGTTTACGCCTATTTTAACGATGCCACCAACAGTGCGCCCTTCGGTTATGGTTCGTCTGAAGTGCCGAACGTCATCAACGCGGACATCGGCGCGACGACGGACACTCAGGGCGCCATGTATCGTCGTAACAGTTTTTATTGGGGGCGCAGCCAGTGTTCCACTGTGGGGTTTACGAATGCCGATGGCAGCACGATGAACGCTTTGGGAACAGATGCTTTCAAGCTCGCGCGAATGCGCCATTGGATGTTGGAAGATGACGGAAGCTCTGTCAGTTCAGCGTATTCCATGGAACAGAAACCCTCGCCAGACGGTGTGAATCTTGGACAGCGCACCTGGTTTGTTTATCCAAACGCTGGTCAACCATGGAAAGTAACATCAGACTCTCCCCTGGAACCGGACATAATCGCGCGCGTGCAACCTGACGGCACTACCTAGTATCAGAAGTATCACTATCAAGACCAATTTGGCAACCCGGGAAGCGTCACGACGCATTATGTGGCCCCGGACGATCCTTTCGCGACCACGACCACTTACTACAATTATCAACTGGTTTATTACTCGGCGGAGGTCGGCGGTCAGACCATTAATTGGCCCGCTTCACGCTTCGCGGGATATAGCGGGCCAGATGCGTCTTTGCAGTATAGCTTCGATTCGGCGCCGCTCACCATCGGCGGTGTGGTGTACCCAAATTTTTCAACGGCGACGGTGACGAAAGGAGATCGGACCACGACGCTGTTCTTCAATTCCCGGGAGCAGGTTTCCGGCGGCATCCTGCCGAATGGCCTGACGATCACGAACGTTTATGGAGCGGACGGCTTTTTGTCCAAGAGCATCGCGCTCGAAACCCTTAGCACCAACACCTACACGTTTGCGAATGGGATGCCCGCGTCGCGCATCGATCCTCTGGGACTGACGAACACATTCCTCTGGGACAATCTTAACCGCTTGACGACAAATGCCTTTCCAGATGGCACCACGGTGGTCAATACCTACACGAATTTGAACCTGGCGAGCCAGAAGGACCGATTGAATCATTCGTGGTATGCGGGGTATGACAGCATGGGCCGGCGCACGTCTTTTATGGATCGAAACGGGAACCTCACGCGGTTTGGTTATTGCCTGTGCGGGGCGCTGGATTCGATAACGGATCCGCAAACCAACACGGTGGTTTACGGGCGCGATTACGCAAATCGCATCACGTCCGCAACCTACAACAACGCGTTTGTTCGAACATTTACGCGAGATTTGCTGGGGCGGCTGACCCGCGAAACGAATAATTTCCAGCAATCCTTTAATTACACCTACGACAACGTGGATCGGCTGGTGCAGGCAACCTCGCCACAGGGCACGGTGTTTGCCGCGACGTACGATGATTACAACCTTCCCGTGATCGTGCAGAATGCGGCGGGCATCCTGGTGACGAATACCTGGGATGATTGGGGCCGGCATTTGCAGCAGCAGGCCTACGCCAACGGAATGGTGCATTCGTGGAGTTATTACAATGGGCTGTTAAGTTCCGAGAATGATGGCGTGCATGCTACGTATTACACACGCGACAAGGCGGGGCAGCTCATCACCGTTCAGGATGCGGACAACAACTACACCTGGTTCAGCTACGGCCCCGGCGGACAGTTGCTGGGAATGACCAACGCGGACAACGCAGTCACGCTGTGGAATTTCGACCGGTACGGCCAGATGATCCGCAAGACCGATGCGAATGCGGTGCTGGTGGAGACCAACGGATATGACGCGGGCGGGCGGTTAACGAAGCATTGGACGCCGGCCAAGGGATTGACGCAATACGGGTACGACAACAACGGGAACACGCTGGCGGTGACGTACAGCAATGGACCGGCGATCACGGCTACGTATGATTCCCTGAACCGGATCGCCACGATGACCGATGCGGTGGGAAACAGCGCCTTTACCTACCAGAACTTCGGGCCGTTCTGGAGCGCATTGGCCGGCGAAGACGGCCCATGGCTCGCGGACACCATGGGTCGCTCATATTATGTCAACGGCTTGCCTGGCTCGTATTCGCTGGCGCAACCGTCGGGCACGTGGAGCGGAAGTTACGGCTACGACAGCATGTTGCGGTTGCACACGCTGAGTTCACCGGCGGGAACGTTCACCTATAATTACGCAAATGCGACGGGCCGGCAGATTGCCAGCCTGGCATTGCCGGGAGGTTCGAGCATCGCGTATGGCTACGACCCGGCGGGGTTGCTCACGAGCACGGCGTTGAAGAACAGCGGGAACACGGTGCTGGATTCCTCCGGTTACACGTATGACGCGGTGGGCTTGCGAACGAACGTGCTGCGCGCCGATGGCACGCACGTGGGATATGGCTATGACAACCTCGGGCAATTGACCAGCGCGACGGGTTTTGAAGCGAACGGCACGCCGCGGTTCAACGAGAACTTCGGTTACGCTTACGACCCGGCGGGGAACCTGACCCAGCGCATCAATGACACGCTGGCCCAGACGTTCACGGTGGACCCGGCCAATGAGTTGACGCATGTGCTGCGGACCACGAGCGTAATGACGGTGGCCGGAGGGTTGACCAACACGCCGACGAGCCTGGTCATCAACAGCACCAACGCCATTATTTACGCTGACAAAACCTTTGCGGCGACGAACGTCCCGCTCGTGGATGGACTGAATACATTCACGAATGTGCTGACGATCTCGGGAACTTCGTACACGAACAAACTGACGAAGAATCTGCCGGTCTCAGCCAACTTGTCCTATGACCTGAACGGGAACCTGACCGGCGATGGGTTGCATGGGTATGAATACGACTGCGCTAATCAACTGACGCGGATCACCCAGACCAACAAGTTCAAGAGCGAGTTTGTGTATGACGGTTTTGGGCGCAGACGGATCCGTCGGGAATATGCGTGGACGGGAAGCTGGGTGCCGACGAGCGAGACGCATTACGTGTACGATGGGATGCTGGTGATCCAGGAGCGGGATGGGAATAATGCGGTGAAGGTGAGTTATACCAGGGGATTGGATTTGAGTGGCAGTTCTGAGGGCGCTGGCGGCATTGGAGGCTTGCTGGCGAGAACCGACGGCAATGGCAGCGCGTTTTATCATACTGATGGGAATGGGAACGTTACTACGATGATTAACTCCGGGGGAACCGTTCAGGCGAAATACCTATACGATTCTTATGGGAATATCATCAACAAGACCGGGCCATTGGCGGATGTAAATCTGTATCGGTTTTCATCGAAGGAAGTGCATGTGTTGGATGGCTTGTATTATTATGGGTTCCGGTATTATGAACCGAATTTGCAGAGGTGGCTAAATAGGGATCCGATTAAGGAGTGGGGTGGGTTGAATTTGTATCAGTTCGTGGGCAACGGTCCCGTAGATAGCATAGACCCCGACGGATCATTTTTTAAGAATTTCTTTAAAGATCTCGGCAACGATCTTTGGAATTGGATGTACGGAAATCCAGGGGCTCCAAATCCGGATATGGAGGGTCACCTAATCGCCGACGGACCAGATGGGATCGGAGGTATTGATCCGCACGATAATCCTTTGCAAGGTTCAATTGCAGAAGGGGGTGGGATGGTTGGAGACAATGCAACGGACTATCTTGCAGCTGAAGGTGCGGGAAAAGTTATCGGAGCCGTCTGTGCAATTAAGGGAATTCCATTAATTGGCAAAGCTGCAGAGACTCCACTGAGCTTTGGTGAGCACGCAGCCGAACGGGCTTTTGAACGAGGGTTCAGCCCTGACAGAATCGCTAAAATTATAAAGGATGGCGTTCCAACGGCAGCTCAGGGTAGATTTGGACCGCAAATTCGGTATACTCTTGGAGATAATACCGTGGTTGTTGCAACTACCGGTAAGAGTGCCGGACAAATTATAACCATGTTTAGTAATAAGACCATCGGGGGTGTGAAAGGATACTGGGCTCAATGAACTCTACTTTTATTCTTAGGCAAAAGGTCAGCAGTGTTCTGGCGTCATGGAACCCCATCGGGGTGCCGGCTGAGATTGCTCGTGAAGAGTACGAATCTTACGTTGAGCCAATTATAACAATTGGAAATAATCCACAAGTCTTAAAGAGCTATGTAAAAAAACTGGTTAGTGAAACAATGGGACTCGACTATAGCGACGAAAATGCAGGCAATAGAGCGGAAATTGATGCATTTGTGAGAGAATTAGTCGAGATTTTTGAGCAAGAGCGTAGTGGCCGATAGCCGAAGTGAACTCGTACAAGCCAACCATAGCACGCAAGGTGCCAGGAAAATAAACGCATGGATGGTTTCTCGGCTACGAACCATAAGAAAGCTCACCTACATCAAGCTGAACACCCAAACGCCTCGCTCGCCTCGTGGCGCCGTCCTGGTTAACCAAGGGTATTGTGGGAGGCTTTTTCACTCTCAATACCCGGTTCGCTTTCGGTAATGAATGCGACTACCCAAGCTATGTTCGCAGAGTTTGACAAAATAGACTTGAATAAGCAACGCAGGTATTAACCTCCGGTATCAAGACTGACCCAAATACGATTCTGGTGGAGACCAACGGGTACGGGGTTTGGAAGCAGTTTTTCGACGAAAATCCAAATGCAACGAAAGATGAGATACTTTATCAACTGAAAAAGATGAAGAGAGATTTCGGGATGTAATTATGACTACTAATGTTGCTCAGAATTTTTGGCGTTTAGAAAGTCCTGATTATGACCATAAGCAGGTAAGTTGGGATGATGGGATGGACTGGGAAAGTATCGTCTGTCCCATTAACCAGGGCCATCAACGAGCAGGAAAGAGGATTACGGACTTACATATAATTCTTAACCCTCAAAAAATCACAGATTTTATGTGGACACCTGTGTTTTCCTATTGCTTGATCAGCGATGCAGTGTTCAAATTATTTAAAAAAGAGGGATTATCCGGTTTTGAGGTCAAACCGGTAAAATCTCGGGTGGAAGGATCAAACAATACTCCCCCGGTTTTTTGGGAGTTGGTATTAACCGGATGGGGAGGATTGGCAACGCACAAATCTGGAATTCAATTGGATCGGTCAAATTCTTGTCCCGTCTGCGGAAATTTGCGATATACAGGTCTATGTTCGCCACCAGACCTAATCGACCTAAATGCTTGGGACGGTAGTGACTTCTTTATGGTTTGGCCGATGCCAAGATATATTTTTACAACTGAGCGGGTAATAAAAATAATCCGGGATTCTCAGATTTCTGGCTTTGTGGCAACGCCTGTTTTGAATTTGAAGGAAACAAACGGATTCAGCCCTGGTCGTTTACATTACCATATGCCGGATGACAGAGCGCGGCGACTCGGGATACCTTTAGGAATTTATTAGAATTGAACTCGCACAAGCCAACCACACGTAAATGGGTCCCGCACAATGAATATTTTGGGTGGACGGCTGAGAAAAGGGGTCGTTCTCACTGTTTACACTTTCACTTCGGCATCGTCTCCGTCGTGAAAAATCGCACGGCCTCCTCACATTCCGGGTTCAACCGAAATGAACAAACTCCCCGAAATCTTGTCTAACAAGAATGGGAGAAAAGTCGAACGGGAAATGGCGGTGTACGATCAATCGGATCAATCCGCAAACAACATCAGATTTTGGATTTTGTTACCTTCGTTTCCTTCCGTTCAAGTCCGCATCCCCGCCCTGTCGTGCCGGCCTGTCTCGCCGGCGTCTCACGAAGGCGGAAGCTCTTGCGCAAGCAGATCCGCGTTCGTTTGGACTTCGTCCCCTTCGTTCCGCGCTGCCCGTTCCGAGTTCCCCGTTCGGGAGGGCCTTGCCCCTCGTTCCGCGCTCCGCGTTGCGAGTTCCGCGTTGCGAGTTCCGAGTTCCGCGTTTGCCAGCGTTTTCCAACCCAATCAAACCGAATCAAGGGAATGGGCCGAGTTGGTCAACGTAAAATTCAAAGTTAGTCTAAGTGAATCAAAGTGAATCA
>Ga0265338_10008790_pt1 | contig 12196 bp, 14 predicted proteins | sample 42126metaG_FD_193579 | JGI IMG/M metagenome (GOLD analysis project Ga0265338, IMG submission 193579) | Rhizosphere microbial communities from Carex aquatilis grown in University of Washington, Seatle, WA, United States - 4-21-26 metaG | ecosystem: Host-associated > Plants > Roots > Rhizosphere... | reverse complement strand
TTACACGTTCACCAGATTCATCATATGTTCGGGATAGCGCTCGCCCGCAGCCGCGCCGAATGGGAAAACCTCGTTCAGCCGGCGCAGATCGTCAGCGCTCAGCTCGATCTCCAGGGCGCCCACATTCTCCTCCAAATATTTGCGTCGCTTGGTGCCCGGAATGGGCACGACATCTCCACCCTGCGCCAGAACCCATGCAAGAGCCAGTTGTGACGGCTGGCACTTCTTCTCTTCCGCAATCTCCGCTACCTTCCTCACCAGGTCCAGGTTCTTCTGAAAGTTTTCCCCCTGGAAGCGTGGAGACAAGCGGCGATAATCGTCGGAGGGAAGGTCTTCGAACTTCTTGAACTGTCCTGTCAGGAAGCCGCGTCCCAGCGGGCTGTAAGCAACGAAGCCGATCCCGAGTTCGCGGCAGGTGGGGAGGATTTCCTGTTCCGGATCGCGCGTCCAGAGCGAGTATTCTGTTTGCAGCGCTGCAATCGGATGCACGTCGACCGCGCGATGGAGAGTCTTGATTCCTGCTTCCGACAATCCCAGATGGCGAACCTTTCCTTCCTTCACGAGTTCTGCCATGGCGCCCACCGTTTCCTCGATCGGAGTGTTCGGGTCGACACGGTGCAGATAGTAAAGATCAATGGTCTCCACTCCGAGACGTTTCAGGCTCGCTTCGCAGGCGCTCTTTACATACTCCGGTTTGCCGTTGACGGCGCGCACGTTCGGGTTTTTTGGGTCACGAACAATGCCGAACTTAGTGGCCAGCACAACTTCGTCGCGCTTTCCTGCAATTGCGCGCCCCACAAGCTCTTCGTTCGTATGCGGTCCGTAAGCATCAGCCGTATCGAAAAATGTGATGCCAAGCTCGAGTGCCCTGTGGATTGTCGCAATGGATTCATCGTCATCGCGTCCAGAATAAAAATCGGACATGCCCATGCAGCCCAGGCCCATGGCGGAAACTCTGAGACCGGAAGTCCCCAGTTCTATGGATTTCACTTGGTGCTCCTTTCGAGGAAGGAAAAGCGAAGATTGCGTTTAAACAAAGAACGTAACAGCTTGTAGATGCGAAATTGAAACCTTCGGATTTCCGGTACGGCCTTTCAATTACCAAATCGTGATCATGGGCTTGGTTTGTGGCATGACCTCGCCGATCTCAACCGCGGGCACTCCGGCATCCTGAAGCGCCGCAACCAATGGCGTCGCGGTTTCGGTGGCGACGGCGATCAACAAGCCGCCCGCCGTTTGCGGGTCGAAGAGCAGAGTGCGCACCTCCTCGGGCACGCTCTCGGCATAGCCGACGAAACACTCGGCGAAATCGCGATTGGCCTTAAGGCCTCCGGGAATATAACCAGCCCGGACGCAATCGCGCGCTCCTTCGAGAATTGGAATCTTGGCGGCATCGAAAACAAGAGCGACGTTGGAGGCGATGGCCATTTCGCGTGCATGGCCAATCAGTCCGAAGCCAGTCACGTCCGTTAGAGCATGCACGGGGGGCGCATCCGTCCCCGCGATGGTGGCGGTGATGACTTCTGCGGCGGCTTTGTTCAGAGTCGTCATCGACTTGACTGCGGCATCGATCCAGCTCTGCCTGGCCGTTCCTTTCTTGATGGCGGTGGAGATCACGCCGGTGCCAATCGACTTCGTGAACAACAACCGGTCGCCGGCTTGGGCACCCTGATTGGCCAGAACTCGCCGGGGATGAATTACACCCGTGACGGAGTAGCCAAATTTCGTCTCGTCATCGCGGATGCTGTGCCCGCCCACCACCGTGCATCCCGCTTCAATCATTTTCGAAAGGCCGCCTGCCAGGATGCGCTCGAGAATTTCTATATCGCCTTTCTCGGGAAAGCAGACGAGCGCCAGCGACGTGAGTGGCTTGCCGCCCATGGCATAGACATCACTAAGTGCATTCGTGGCCGCGATCTGGCCGAAAGTGTAGGGATCGTCGACGATCGGGGTGAAAAAGTCCACCGTCTGGACGAGCGCCGTCTCAGGCGTGAGTTGATACACGCCGGCGTCGTCGGCGTGGTCGAAGCCGACTAGAACATTCGGGTCGTGTTGCCGGGCTAATTTCCCAAGCACCGTGTCCAGCACCGCCGGACTCAGCTTGGAGGCTCAACCCGCAGCTTTCACAGACTCCGTGAGACGGAATGGTTTTGTTTCAGACACGAACAGATTGTAACGGAGGGAGAGAAAGGGAGAAGTGGGAGGGCACAGGTCAGAAGTGAAATTGCAGATTGCAGATTTTAAAGAGCAAATATCAGATTGCATCGAATCAGCTTTTCACTTCTGCAATCTGAAATCTAAAATCTGCAATTTCTCTTCCCTACTTCACGACCGCCTGCGTCACCTGCATATCGGGATAGGCATGGTTCCACTGGTTCGAGATGTTTTCAAACGTCAGCCGGAAGGGGCGGCTTTGGCCGGGAGCCAGAGGCGATAGGTTCAGGTCCACGGCCTCTTCATACGGTCCGCCAATGCGCAAAACCCGGATCGGAACCTCTTCGCGCTGCGCCGTCTGTCCCATATCGTCTTTGAATGTGACCTGCACGACGGCGTGGATGACTGTCTGTTCACCCGTGTTCGTGATCACTCCGTCCAGGTAGCTGACCGTAGCGCCGACAAAGTTCTGCGCGGCACTCGCCTTCAGGTCTGAGAACTTCAGATTGCTGGCATAGGCTGGGGGCTCGGCCGGTTTCTTCTGCTCGGAGCGGAGAATGAGTGCCAGAATCGCGACGATAACCGCGACTAAGGCGATGCCGATCAGGATCGGGCGCAGGCTCGTTTCTTGGGGTTCATTGGTGGGGTTCGCGTTCGAGATCAAGCCGCCCATGGCGGGATTGTACTACTCAGGCCTTTTTCGGCATTGGAAGCGACAGATACCGCCCGACTGGCGTGCCGCCCGCCCTGAAATTCGCGCACATTCAGCAGGTCGCTAGCGCGAATTTCCCCGGTTCTCGGGTTTTCCCCTACTTCAGGGTGCGACAGGGAAAATGATGGGGGAACGTTTTCAGGTACTTGAAGACACTGGACAATCGGTCACATAATTGCTTCAATAGATCGCGAAATGGAGCCCTTCCCCATGTGGATCCGTGCGAGTGAGAAGTTTGTTCATTGGAACTGGACCGCGATCCTGTCGTATTCCGGATCGCTCATCGTCAGTTTAGCGATCTGGGCCGGTGTCATTCGGGCCGTGGAACATCTCATCCGGTAAGAACTTGCTGTAGAGGTCTCCGCAAAAAACGCGGCCTCATGCCGCTGCCGCCACATTCAGTCCGCCCGGACTAGCGCATTCGTCCGCAAGGCTATCGGTCGTAGTGCATAAGGGAAAACACGTCGTACTTCGCTAGCTTCTCCCGCCCCTTCAGAAAGTCAAGTTCAACGACAAACGCCAGTCCGGCAATCTGCGCGCCGAGGCCGTTGGCCAGCTCTGCCGTCGCCACAGCCGTTCCGCCAGTGGCGAGCAGGTCGTCGACGATGAGGACACGCTGCCCTTTGCGGATGGCATCCTTGTGTACCTCGAGGGCATTGCTGCCATATTCCAGGTCGTAGCTTACTTTGACCGTTTCCGCGGGCAGCTTTCCCGGCTTGCGGACGGGAACGAACCCGGCATTCAGCCGGTAGGCGAGCGCCGGGCCGAAGATGAATCCGCGCGCCTCCATCCCGAGCACCAGATCAATCTCTTTGCCGATGTAATTTTCTGAGAGCGCGTCGATCAGGCGCGCGAAGCCCACCTTGTCCTTCAGTAGCGTGGTGATGTCGTAAAACAGGATGCCCTTCTTCGGGAAGTCTGGTACTTCGCGGATCAGCTTCTTCAAACCATCGCAATCTACGGGGGACTTGGTCGGCATCTATGCTCCTCGAATTTGGAATGACGCGAGGCCCGGAACGGGCTCGGCGTCGGATACTTCTACATCGTCTACGCGTGCGGCACGCGGACCTTCCTGCAAGCGCGACCGCAACCCAGAAAGCTGGTCGCGCGAGCCCTGCGCGAGGACCTCAACGCTGCCATCGGGATTGTTCCGCACCCACCCCGCAATTTGCAGGATGTGCGCCTCGCGCTCAACGAACCAACGGAAGCCGACGCCCTGGACGCGACCGCGGACGAGGTAGCGACGGGCTTGGACAGCAGATTTTTCAGTGGAAACCATGAAGATCGATTTCAGAAGTTAGAAGTCAGATTGCAGAAGTAAAACCGCTCCAGGAATCTACGGTGTCGCCCGTACTTTGAGATTCACTTCTGCAATCTGCAATCTTAACTTCCGCAATTGTGTCCTACGCTCTCGACAAATACGTTCCTTCCGCCGTGTCCACTTTGATCTTCTCGCCTTCGTTGATGAAGGGTGGTACCTGTACGACCAGGCCGGTTTCGGTCTTCGCGGGTTTCGTCACGCTCGAAGCGGTCGCGCTCTTCAGGCCGGGTTCGACTTCCATCACGGTGAGGACGACGGTCTGCGGCAACTCGATACCGACGGCTTTGCCATCGAAGAATTCCACCTTGATCTGCAGGTTCGGGGTCAGGTACTCCACCGCGTCGCCGAGCGTATCGCGAGTCAGGTGCGTCTGCTCGTAGTTCTCGGTATTCATGAAGTAGTAGTCGTCGCCGTCGCTGTAGAGGAACTCCATGTTTTCCTGATCCACGATGACCTTCTCGATCGGGTCTGGAGAGCGAAAACGTTCCACGAACATGGCGCCGGTGCGCAGGTTGCGGAGCTTGGCCTGGATGAAGGCGCGGAGGTTTCCGGGGGTGCGGTGTTCGACCGAGAACACGGAGTGCAGATCATCTTTGTGCTTGATGATCATGCCGGGACGGAGCTGGGTCGCTGGAATCGACATTGCTGGTTTACATCTCCTTCAGTCTGCTAGGAATTTCGGCAGCGGGGCAGGGCTCAAGGCGTCCGCCGCACTTGGGATTTAACTCCCTATTTTACACAGCCAGCAGGGGTTATGGGAATTCGGCCATCCATCTGCCGAGGAGAGACCCTAGCGCCGCTCTTGTGGACTAGAATAAAGGGGACAGGGAGGTTTTTTATGCGCATTGGAAAATATGAAAGTTCGGAAAGCTCGGCGGGGACAGCCGTCACTTTCTTGCTGATCGGCCTTGGCGTAGGTGCTGCCGTGGGATTGTTACTTGCTCCAAAGACCGGCCGTCAGCTCCGCAAGGACTTGCGACGCTCCTATGACGACGCGTTGGACACCGTCTCCGACTGGACCGACGAAGCTCGTGGACGATTCAAGGATGCTGTAGAAAAAGGCTCGGACTTCGCCGACGAACTGCGCTCCAAAGCGGAACCTCTCAGCGATCTGCTCCGCCGGTCTTAAGTTTCGATCCACTCCAGCGACAATAAAAATGGGCGGCCCGAAGCCGCCCATGATTTCTTTTAGCCGAACGCTATGGCTCGGGTTGCGTCTCGTCTTCCAGCCGGCGCTTCTTCTTGTGCACGCTGCGGATCACAATCCCGACCGAGAGTCGCAGGTTGTCTTGCTTGGCGTGGCCGAGCAAAGGGAAAGATGTGCGGGTCTGCAGGTAATCGGCCTTGAAGCGCACGGCGAAACGCTGGTTCACCTTGTAATCGGCTCCGCCTCCGGCCAGGAGTGCCATTCCGGAAGTGACGACTGTCTCGGGCTGACCTAGTGTTGCCTCGCCCCGTAATCCTTCATGCCCGAACATGAGCTCGCCAAAGGGAGTCCATCGCTCATATTTACGGTAGGGGAACTGCAACCCGAAAAGAATGTTGTACTCCTTGGTTTTTGCGTTGAACGTGGGTGAAGGCGGACACGTGAGATCGCAAAAGAAAGGTGCTGGAGTACCCGACGGAATCTTGGAATCGCCAAAAAATTGACTGCCTTCCACCACCAGCCCGAGCCAACTGGCCGCATTCAACCCGAATGAGGCATTCCATCCATTCAACTGCGCCCAGTGCCCCGCGTTAAAGAATCCTGCCTGCGCGAACGAATACCCTCCATACCACTCAATGCGCGGATACTTCGGTGCGAGATCCGGTTTTTCGTTGGGTAACGGAGTCGAGGCGGATTCCTGTGCAGTCGGAGCCGAAGGCAGAGGTGCGGCGGGCGTTTGCGCTGCTGGCGGAGCTGGCGTTGGAGCGGAAGGTGGTGCCGCATCCTGCGCCCACGACAACAAACTCAGCGCCGCGACGCCGGCCAACACTCCCAGGCATTTCCTCACGATTCCTCCTTGAAATTCAGTACCCAGTGGGCAGGGCATCTAGCTGCTGGCTACTGGTCTTCCAAAAACTGTGTTGTAGTGAAGCTGAATATCTCCGCACGTCCCCTGCTCGGGTGAATACACCACGCAGGTGTCAAACGGCCGCGAATAAACGTGTAATGTCACCGCCCGCTGGTTCGCTTCTCGCGGATTCACAACCCTGTGCACCGGCTGCTTCGGATCGACCGCGCACGGATTCGCCGCCGTCAACTCCACCGTGTTAGATGCCTCCAGACGGCACTTGCCCGCCTCAATATCCTGATATTCGAGATGGAAATTTTCGACGAGCAGCTTTCCCACGGGCGCCGCCATCCAGCAATTCTGGTCGCGGTGATTGTGCACCGAACTGAATTGCCCCACCTCCCAGCAGATGGCAATCAATTCATAGAGATCGGTCTTGTCGACCAGGTTGCGCGTGTAATGCTGGCGATCCCAATTCAGGTACGGCGCCAGGCTGGCCTCCTCGACCGGCGTGGCCGCGAGGAGTTCCTGAACCTCGTCCGTTCCGTCAAAGGCGGAAGAGGGCAGTGCACGCAGCTTCGCCACCAATTTTTCGATCGGAACCCGTGCTGGCGTTGATGGTGTAGTCATAACGTTCTCGACAAACTATTGAGTATATCGTGGACGGCGTGCGTATTCGCCGCCGCAAACTGCTTCCGGCTCAGTCGACGAACATGCAATCCCCGTAGGAATAGAACCGGTATCCCGCCTCTACCGCATGCCGGTAGGCCCGCAAAACGAGTTCCTGGCCGCCCAACGCGCAAACCAGCATCAGGAGCGTGGACTCGGGCAGGTGGAAATTCGTCAGCAGCGCGTCCACCAGGCGAAACCGGTATCTGGGATAGATAAACATATCTGCCTCGCCCCGCCCGGGCTCGATGCGGCCTTCCGCCTCTCCCGCGGCGTATTCCAGAGTCCGTACCGTCGTTGTGCCGACCGCAACAACGCGGCGTCCCGCCGACTTGGCCGCATTAATGGCGTGCGCGGCCTCGCTCGAAATCTCGTAGGACTCGCGATGAAGTTTGTGGTCTTCCACTTTTTCCACGCGCACCGGCTGAAACGTGCCCAGTCCCACGTGTAGCGTGACTTCGGCAATTTCAATCCCACGCGCGCGAATGCGCTGGAGAATCTCGGGCGTGAAGTGCAAGCCGGCCGTGGGAGCCGCCACCGATCCCCGCGTCTTGGCATACACCGTCTGGTAGCGCTCCCGATCGGACCGCGCATCCTCCCGGTCGATGTAAGGCGGTAGAGGCACATGCCCGACGCGCTCGATGCGAGAAAAAAAATCGTCAGTCGCAGCGAACCGGATTACCCGCTCCCCGAACTCACCGCGCGAGACAACTTCTGCCTCGAGCGCAACCGGATCTCCGAAATGGAGTTTTTCCCCAACACCGATCTTGCGTCCCGGCCGGACCAGGCACTCCCACTCGTTGGGATCTTCGCGGAGCTGGTGGGTAAGCAGGACCTCAATGCGGCCACGAAGAAAATCGCGCGCCGCAGGATTTTGCGGGCTGAGCGCCTGCGCTCTCTCTCCGCTCCGGTACCCATAAAGCCGGGCCGGGAAGACTCTCGTATTGTTCAGAACCAGCAGGTCATTCGAGCGCAACAAGTCAGGAAATTCGCGGAATGACCGATCTTCCCAGCCGCCCGCCCGTCCACCGGAGCCCGCCCGATGAAGATGCAGTAGCCGCGAACCGGCCCGGTCTGACGAAGGCTGCTGCGCAATACTCTCCGCAGGCAACTCAAAGTTGAAATCAGAAACCAGCATCAGGAAAAGTATAGGGGTTTAAAAATACAGGGGCTCGAACAAAAGGGGTGTCGCGCCCAAGCGCAGCCGGCGTCATCGACCGCTTTTACTTCTGCAATCTGCCTTCTTGCTTCTGCCTTGCCGGTCTGTCCTCCCTTTCAGACCCGCCAATTATCGGCTCGCCAATTCTTGATCGACTTCTTTATGTCGCTCGGCGAGAGCTTCTGGTCGAGCGCTTTTTGCGCCAAGCCCGCCAGTTCTGCATCCGAAGCGAATCGCAGCGCGACGAGCTGCCTTTCCGTCAGTTCTGGAATGCGGGGGCGCATCGACTCGGGCAGGAGCGTTGCCAGCCGGAGCCGCTCTTCCAGGCGAATCACACGGTCCTGGACCTTCAACGCATAAAGGCGAATTTTGAAAATGGCGATCAGGACGGCGATCGCAAGCACCACCAACAGCGCACCGTGCAACCGGTGATGGCCCATCGCGAGATGGACGATGGCCCCAATCAAGGCAAAGACAAATACCGGGAGGACAAAAAAGTGAAAATACGGGTCCCAGCGGGTGTGATGGGCATAAGACTGCGGCGTATCCGACATGAGAACTCCTTCAACTTCGCGCGAGAGGCAGTGTAGCAAAAGGCCTGTCCCAACGGTCGAACCCGCATCGGGAAGAATCGGCGCATAGAGGGTCCGGGATGCGACGTTCGGCTCGTGATCGGAGACATTGTCCCTGCAAATGCACTCCAACGACAAGATTGGTTGTCACCCTTCGGACGCGTGCTGTACCATGGCCGCAGGGTTTTTCGCAGGTTCCAATGTCCAGCGACCGTCAACACCGTCATGCCATCGTCGAATTCGGAGGCTTGTTGCACGCAAACGGTTTTGTTGCGGCAACAGACGGCAATCTGTCAGTTCGCCTGAACGAGAAGCACCTCCTCGTGACCCCCACCTGCATCAGCAAAGGGAGGATGCGCCCCTCGGACATGGTCATCGTGGACATGGACGGGAATCGCGTCTCCGGCAAGCGCCGTGTCTCGAGCGAAATCGGCATGCACCTGTTGATCTACCGCATGCGTCCTGACGTCCAGGGAATCTGCCACGCTCACCCTCCGACCGCCACGGGTTTCGCCGCGTCTGGGCTGGACCTCAATCGTCCCCTTGTTTGCGAGGTCGTCGTGGGTCTTGGTTCGATTCCGCTGGCTCGCTACGGCACCCCCGGCACTCCCGAATTGACCGACGCTCTCGAACCACTCATCCGCGATCACGACGCCATTCTGATGGCCAATCATGGCGTGGTCACCTTTGGTTCTTCGCTCGAGAGCGCCTATATGAAGATGGAGACGGTCGAGCACTTCGCCAAGATCGCGCTCGTCACCCACATTCTTGGTTGCGAGCAACCGCTCGGCGAGAAGGAAGTCGAAAAGCTCAACGCAGTACGTCACCGCTATAACGGAGGCGGAAAGCCGGACTCCTCCCGCATGCCCGTTGCGACCGACGATCTCGCATCCGCCGGCCCGAAACACACCGCCGGCAGCCGGCGCTAGCCGCCAGCCCTCAACCTCTCTAGTCGCCGCCAATCCTGATTCGCAGTCCCGCTCTGAAATTTGCACTTAAGGCTGGATAGCCGACGACCTCGTTGTAATGCTGGTTCAAGACGTTTTCAGCATTGGCATAGGCCGTCAGGCGCGCATTAATCGCGTACCAGCCGCCAAGATTCACCAGCGCATATCCGGCAGCATGATCGACATTGAATCCGAGAAAATCGGAATCGCTGCGACGCCCAACGAAACTGCCGCCGAGGTTTCCTCCCCAGCGCTTTCCAAGGTATGTCGCGAGCAAGGTTCCCGAATGCTTCGGTCTGCGTAACAGCGGTTGGCCCTCGGAACTGCCCGTCAGATATTGCGATGAAGTGTAGGTGTAGGAACTCGATAACGAAATCCGCGACGACAACCTCCCGCCGAGGCGCACCTCCGCCCCATGCGCCATCGATCGATCGACATTCTGGTACTGGCCTTCAAACGTCTGTGGATCGATGATCACGAAATTAATCTGGTTGTGAAACTGGTTGTTGAAGTACACGCCTGACAACGTGAACTTGCCGCCGAACAGTCCCTGTTCCAGCCCAGTCTCAAAGGAGCGGTTCTCTTCGGCCTTCAGGAGCGGATTCGGCTCGATGCCGGGTCCGTTCGCGTACGCTTCTTCAAAGCGCGACTCCTTGATTCCTGCGGCGTACGAAAAGCGCAGCCGCGTACCCGAAAAAATGTCGTTGCCCTTGAGTGCGAGGAAAGTAATCGCGGCCCGCGGCACTCCTTTATCTCCAAACGTCTCGTTGTGCACATAGCGCACGCCACCCAGGGCCGATAAGCGTTTCCACGTCACTCTCTGCTCCACATACGCCGCGTGGTTGAGCCGAACCTTAGAAATAAATTCCGCAAAGTCCGGCGGCGAAGAAAAGAAGAGCTTCGCGTTCTCGTCCTCGAATTCGTACCCGACCGTCGTTTGCGCCCAGCTCCGCGGGATGTAGTCGCCCTGATACATGAATCCCGCACGGTTGATGTGCGCTGTATCCAGAAAGGGACAGTCAATGAATGTACCGGCGCACCCGCGGCCGATATCCACGACCGTGTCCTGGTTCAGGCGGCGCGTGTTGTATTCGTATGCGGTCACGCGGTGTTGCCAGTGCGCTGGTCCGGAAATCGTCAGTTCCGTGCTGCCGAGAAAATTGTTAGCACGTGCCAGTTGATCGGAATCCGGGGGCAGCAACCGCGCGCCGTTAAAATCCCATTCTCCCGGAACTCCCGTCCGGCTGTTGGAGTGCCGCGCCCGTACCCGCAGCAGCATGCGTTGGCTCAGTTGCACACCTACGTTGCCGCCCTGCAAAGCATTCGTGTAATCCGCATTCGGCCCTTGCCCGTTGGTGTTGAACTGATCGGCGAAGGCGTCGTAGTCGAAGATCGATCGCGCGCCGGAGATGGCTGCGAAACCATGCGCCGTTCCAAAATTGCCGCCATCGGCGCCGAGCCGCAGTTCAGGAGTCACCGTAGTTCCGTTCCGCGCAAAGACCTGCACGACGCTCGTCATCGCGTCCGAGCCGTACAGCGTGCTTTGCGCTCCGTGCAGGAATTCCACACGGTCCGTTTCGGCGACCGGAAGCGTGGAAACGTCGAACGTCCCGCCCGGATCGTTGATGGGCACGCCATCCACCAGCACTTTGTTGTAGCGCGAATCGCCCCCCTCGACGAACAGCGAGCCTAATCCGCCTCGTTGTCCGGCCACGTTCACCACTGCCCCGGGCAAGAATCGCAAAGCATCCGCCAAGGAGACCGGTTGCATGGCCTCAATTTCGCCGGAGCTCAACAATGACACGCTGCTGGCGGTCTCCTCCTCCGGCACGAGCGACCGCGTCGCTGTGACAACTACAGTTTCAGAGGCGCTGGCCACCGCAAGCTTGATCACCACGGGGTGCGAAGCATCCCCAACGTCCGCCGATGCTTCGGCGAATCCCGGCGCCAGAACCTGTGCTCGTAACGTGGTCCCTTTTTGCAGGCGCACATTGTCCAGGTGAAAGATCGCCTCGCCATCCCCCGACGTACTTCGAACGTCCAGCGGCGCCGCCTCGCCCTGGCGGAAGATCGAGACTTGAGCGCCTGCCACCGCAGCCGAATGCGGATCCAGAACTTTGATGTGGAGATCAGCGGCGAATGCCGCGGAAAAAGAAAAGAAAACCAGGAACAGCAAACCAGAACGATGCATACCATCCTCCTTTGCACGCGAAAGGGTTATTTGGTGATGGTCTGCGCCGGTCTCCTGGCTTGCGAGTGAGGACTCGATTCGAGTCCGGTCCATTGCGGCGTCCTTCCCAGGACCTTCTCACGTTCGAGAAGTTAGTTCCCAGTGAACAACCGCCAGTGTCCTCGCTTACAGTTGCGCGGCAGCGCGGGATTTTCACCCGCTTCCCATAGCGCCGGCGTTGAGCCGGCCTACGATCATGCGCAAACCTATGTTTGTGAAAGAGCAAAAACAGCAGCTCGCCAAATCTACTTGGCCGGGAAAGACAAGTCAAACATGCATCTGTGGATTGTCGCTCGTCTTCGGCGGCTATCTTTTCAGGATTGGAAACTCGGGGGATCCGACGCGCGCGACGTTCGCCTCCGCAAAGCTGGTGACACGTTCCAACGCAGTCTGCAACTGCGCTTGGAACTCTGACATGCCTGCCTCATCCGCATCGGC